>WLWE01000100.1_pt1 | contig 68058 bp, 97 predicted proteins | sample 6718301 | NCBI WGS metagenome assembly WLWE01 (sample SAMN12718691, study PRJNA515312) | sponge metagenome | isolation source: marine sponge | host: Mycale hentscheli | place: New Zealand: South Island, Marlborough, Capsize Point | collected 2003-05-01
TTTTAGATATGGCTAACGTAGTAACCGAAGTAATAGTAGGTAGAGACGAAGGCGATACAAATACAAACTGGGAACTAGAATACCAAGATGTAAGAAAACAAGTTTGTAAAAGAACTTCTTATAATACGCATGGCGGTGTACACTTAAATGATGGCACTCCATATAGAAAGAATTATGCAGGGATAGGATATACTTATGACTATGCCCGTGATGCATTTATTCCAATTAAACCATACGCTAGCTGGACACTAGATGAAACATCGTGTTTATGGCAAGCGCCAGTTGAGTATCCAGACGATGGAAAAAGCTATATGTGGGATGAAGAAAATCAAGAGTGGGATTTAATAACATAATAAATGGCTCAAACTAAACCTAAGGCATCACAATTTTACGGAGTATCCGGAGAGGGTACTGCAGGTCAAGTTTTAATCAGCGATGGTAATGGTGGCATGTCTTGGGGATCTAATACAGAACAGTATACTGTTTCATGGGCTACACCTACAGGTCAAGGCCTTACCTACACACAGCCTAATCCTCAAAGTTCAACGGCTGCCCCTGGAGGAGCATTTCCTACTACAACTTTTACAGCAACTAAATCTGGAGAAGAAATCAGTGGAACGGCTTCTATAGCGGGTTTGCCTACAGGTATTGTAGCGAGTCAAAGTCTTAGTGGAACTGGTGCTAATAATATATTAACAGTTACTTTAGGTGGTGTATTTCCAAGTGCTGATTCTTTAAATACTAACTTGACTATATCAGGCTTAACAGTACAAGTGCCTTTGCCTCCCTTAACAATAAATTATTTAGTAATTGCTGGCGGTGGTGGTGGAGGTAATGGATCAGGAGGTGCTGGAGGAGGTGCTGGTGGTTATAGAACTAATCAAGGAGGTACAGCTTTAACTCTTAACGCAGCTACAAATTATGCTATTACAGTTGGTAGTGGAGGACCAGCTCTTGCACAAGGGGTGGGTTCACAAAATCATGGAGTAAGTGGAAATAATTCTATTTTTCATAATATAACAGCAACCGGTGGGGGTGGTGGTGGATCTGAAAATGATAAAAACGGATACTCTGGTGGATCTGGTGGTGGAGGTAATTATAATGGATCTGGTGGAAGTGGAAACGCAGGGAATTATAATCCTGTTGAAGGTTATGCTGGGGGTAACGGTGGAACACCTACAAACTACGCTGGTGGTGGTGGTGGAGGTGCTGGTCAAGTAGGTGGAAATGCTAGTGGTCAATCCGCTGGTAATGGAGGTAATGGATTATCTAATAACATAACGGGATCTTCTGTAACATACGCCGGTGGTGGAGGTGGAGGAAGTCAAGATGGCAATAACCCTGGAACTCCTGGAACTGGTGGATCTGGTGGTGGAGGTAATGGAGCAGCTTATACTGGCGCAGCAGGAAGTGACGGAACCCCTAATACTGGTGGAGGTGGTGGTGGTACAGCTTATCAAATTAGCGGTGGCCCTGCATCCGCAGCTGGATATGGTGGAGGATCTGGTGTTGTTATATTAAGATACCCAGCCGCTTATACAATAAGTGGACTTTCGGGGTCAACAGTAACAGTAGGAACAGACGAAGTAACAACATTTACAGCCGGAACAGGTAATGTACAATTTAACTAATAAAAAATGGCTTTAACAAAAGTAACAAGTAACGTACTAGCAGACAATGCTGCTACTACTAGCAAAATAGCAGATAACGCGGTTACTGGACCAAAATTTGCAAATGGTGCAGTAACTACAGATAAACTAGCTGATGATGCTGTACATACTGCTAAAATAGCAGATACAGCGGTACATTCGTCCAAATTAGCTAGTGATGTAGTTAGTATGGCTAAAGTAGGTAATGAATTTAAAACAATATCTGCTTTAACAGCCGCGGCAACTATAGATGTTTCTTTTGGAACAACTAATGGCGCATCAGTTTTCACGCTTACCCCTACATCAAATACAGTGTTAAACTTTACAAATGTTGTTCCTGGAATTAATAAATATATGATTATTACTGGAACAGGATATAATTATACATTAAATTATACTGTAGGTGGAGGCGCTGGAACTTTTAATAAAATTTCAGGAGCTTATGATGATTCTGGTAATATGAAAAATTTATTACAAATTTTATGCGTAGGTAACTCAGAATTTTGGTATTCAATTTCTCAAATAGATACATAATATGTTTGCGCAAAGTATAAATTTTGGAGGAGGGTTAGGCTTAGCAACAGTGGTAACAGATGCTACTACAAATGTCCAAGCTACAACTCTTACAGCCAATGGAACTATATCAGATTTAGGTCCAGGGAACTTTCCTGAGGTTGATCAAGTAGGATTTTATATAGGTACTAGTTCTAACTATGCTAACAACACTAGACATGTTGTAAACAACGGTCAAGGGCTTGGTGCTTTTAGTTATAATGCTACAGGCTTAACCGGTTCTACCACTTACTATATAACAGCATTTGCTGTAGGTAATGGAGGCGAATCCAGAGGTATAACTATTGCTGAAGGAACTGGAACTGCTAGTTTAAGTATATATAGCGCAGGAGATCAAAGTGGTTGGACTTTTTCAGTATGTAATTGTGGATCTGCGAATGGTTATGGAAGTTTAGGAGCTACTAGCATGGAACTTTACGCTCCGTGGTGGGGTGGCACAACAGCAACAACAACAACGGCTATTGATTTGACTTCTTATAGTTATGTAGAAGTAGATTATTCATATGCTGGACAAAGTTATTCAACTTTTGGTATATCCACGGGTTCTACTTGGGCTGCATTAATGTATTGGTATACAGCAACAAATCCTTCAGGATCTCAAATAACTATTAACGAAAGCAGTCCAGCTGTTGTTTCATTAAGCTTAGGTAATGCTAATCAAAACCGAGCTTATGTAACCAGAATTGAAGCATTCCCATAAAATAAAAACTATGAGCGAAATAGAAGCAAAACCATATCCTAGTTGGGTATGGGATAATACATTAAATACTTGGCTAGCACCAGTTTCATTGCCTGATAATATTTGGATATATTTATGGGATGAAGATAATATTAGTTGGGTAAGTGGAGGATGTAAAATTAACCATCCTACTGAGCAACTAGATACACCGTAAATTAAATTAAATTAAATTAAATTCTATGTTCAATATTTTTAAAAAATCAAAACCTAAACAAAAAATAATCTGGGATTATATTCCTATAAGACCATCTACAAAGGCTTTTAATTTTGAAGGAGGAAAAGACTTAAAAGATTATTTAGTGCCTACCAGAGAGATATTGCCTAAGTGGTTTAAAAGCTTAAAACAAACCACTAATTATTTTACAATGTTTCCGAACGTTCGCACATGCCCTTCTTTTATAGATCTTTTTAAAGATTCTTACACTTTTGTTGCTCCTTGTGATATACACTTTAAAATAGATGCAAAAGGTGTTAACTTTGTTTCAGCAGAAGATGGTTGGTTTGAAACACATTCGCATACAGCGCAAAAACCACCTAAAGGTGTTTGGAATGATGTTACTAATGAAATAGGATCATTAAATCAAATGGGTAGTTTATGGGACCAGCAAATACATAATATAAAATTTATGACAGGTTTACAATTAGGTGTTAATCATGGAGAATTTAGATTCATGCAACTACCTAGCTACTGGCATAATCCAAACGCAACATTTTTTACACCTCCTGGTATTTCAACTGTAACCGAAGTAAACCCTTTAGATTTACAATTAAATACGTTTATTGATTTTAAAAAATATAGAGATAAAAATGGCGATATTATAAAAGAAGGTATTCATGAAACTATAAAAGTAGGAACACCTATGGGCTTAATTTTTTTACCTGATGGTTATTTGTCATTTGAACATGGTAAATTAAACAAAAGATTGCGAAAAAAATTCTTATCAGATTACACTGATCATTTAAAAGAATTTAGAAACGATAAAAAAAATAAAGAAGAAAAAGGTAAATGTCCTTTTCCTTTTTTACATTAATACAATTAAATGAGTGATAAAAAGAAATTTAAAGATACTGGCGTTGGAAAATTTTTATTAAATAAAATTCCTAATGTCGTTGGTGCAATAGCGGGAGACACTCCGGTTGGATCAGTTATTAAAGCAATTATTGGCGGAAGTGATATGTCTGAAGCCGATAAAGATATTGCTTTAAAAAAATTAGAATTAGAGCGTGCTGAAATTGACGGCACAACAAGGCGCTGGGTAGCTGACGCAAGATCTGGATCATTTCTTGCATCTAATGTTCGCCCTTTGGTATTAGTATTTTTAACAGTAAGCTATGTAGTAGGTTGGTATATGGGATATCCTTTAGACTCAATAACTTCATTATTAACAATCGTGATTGGAGGCTATTTCGGATCAAGAGGTGTCGAAAAAGTTTTTGGAAACAACAAACATAAATAAAAAAAATGGACGAATTAAAAATATTCGGATTAAATATAGGAGCACTTTTAGTTTCAGTTATGCCAAACTTAAATCCTGTATTGCAGACAATTGTATTAATACTTACAATAGTATATACAGTTTTAATGATAATAAAGAAAGCAAAAGAATAAAAAAATGAAATACTTTACTGAATCTGAATTTAATAATTTTGAAATGATGGATGAAAATCTTTTAAGCATGTTAGATGACTTAAGAGAAGCGTATGGCCATCCAATTAAATTAACATCTACATACAGATCGCCCGATCATCCTATTGAAGCTAAAAAATCTAAACCAGGAGAACATGCATATGGAGCTGCGGTTGATATAGCTTGTTCAGGAGGAAAAGCAACCTATAAATTAGTTAAAGCTGCAATAGATGTGGGGTTTACAAGAATAGGTATAAGTAGAAAAAAGAATTTTGTACATGTGGGCGTTGGTTATCCCGATGCACCTCCTGTAACAATATGGACATACTAAATTAAATTAAATGGCAAAATTAATAAGAAAAATAAGCATTGGTGCTGACTATAAAAATGAGGCAATGCATTACTCTGTAGGCCAAGAAGTTTATGGAGGACACAAAATATCCGATATCTTAGAAGAAGACGGATCATATAAAATATTTATAACTAAAAACAAAGAAGTACTACCATGGAAGTTTTTTAATGCTAACATGGCAATATCTATTGAATACAATCTCGACTATTAAATGCAATCATTATTTGACTATATCATATCTACTCATAATCGTTATAATAATACGGTTAACATAAATCATAAAAAATTAATTGTTAATACTGAAATAACAGAACGCGACTTTGAATTTGTTAACAGGGTCGGAAAAGTTTTATCTATACCTAAATCTAATAATTGTATAATTAAAGAAGGTGATGAAGTAATTGTACATCACAATGTATTTAGGCGATGGTACGATATACGCCAAAATGAAAAAAATTCTTCAAGTTTTTTAGATGAAAACAAATATATAGTTCCTGAAGATCAAATATTTGCTTATAAAAGAAAAAACAAATGGAATAGTTTACCTGGTTATTGCTTTGTAAAGCCCGTTTATATAGAAGACGAATGGGCTCTTTATACGGACCCAAATTTATATGGAGAGCTAGTATACTCAAATGATGTTTTAAACGAGCTAGGGGTATCTAAAGGAGACGTGGTGGGGTTTACACCTAATTCTGAATACGAATTTAATATAGATGGAGAAAAATTATACCGTATTTTATCAAATCATATAACAATTAATTATGGACCAAAGGAAAAGAGTAATTTTAGCAGCTGAAAAAGCTTTAGTAGAACTTGAAAAAGTAATTAGACAAAATATAGATTTAGAAGAATTAGATCCAGAAAAAGCTAAAACAGCAGCTCAAGCAAAATGGGTTGCAATAGAAGATTCTTTAAAAATTATAGAAAAAATAGAAGAACTTTCAAAAACAAAAGTTAAAGCTAAAGAAACTAAAACATTTTTGGGTGTTGAAAATCGTATAAGTAATGTATAAACAAACTTTATATAAAGTACATAACGATCATTTAAAAGATAAAAATATAAAACACAAAAATAAACATAAAAAATTTAATTATGGTTATAATGAAGATTTAGATTGTGTTATTATAAGTAGAGATGGTACGCTAGGAGAAATATATGATATTCAGGGCCTTAAGGTAGGATTACCTAAAATTCCACAAGTAATTGATGGTCAAGGCTTAAAAAAAGAAAATCAATATTTTAAAAAAAGATTAAAACCTAACTCATTAAATAAAATAAAAAGTATATATGATTTCACGAGACATCCAGAAAAAAATAAAGAGGAATATTATCAGTACATTGACAATGAATTTAATTATCGTAATGATGGTTACTGGTTCATGTGCAACGGTGCCCCGTGTTACATTACAGGATCACACTATATATACCTCAACTGGACTAAGATCGACGTGGGATCACCAGATTTTAGACAGGCAAATAGAATATTTTACTACTTCTGGGAGGCTTGCAAGGCAGATTCCAGGTCTTATGGAATGTGCTACCTTAAGAACAGGAGGTCTGGATTTAGTTTTATGGCATCATCCGAATGCGTCAACCAGGCTACAACTTCACAGGACTCTAGGTTTGGGATATTATCAAAGACTGGAGCAGATGCGAAGAAGATGTTTACAGACAAGGTGGTACCAATATCCATCAACTACCCCTTCTTCTTCAAACCAATTCAAGACGGTATGGAGCGCCCCAAAACCGAGCTCTCCTATAAGATACCCTCAAGAAGACTTACCAGAAATTCCATTCGAGAAACACAAACGGAAAATGAAGGAATGGCAAAGGGGCTCGATACAACAATCGACTGGAAGAATACAGGGGACAACTCGTATGATGGGGAGAAGCTACAACTCCTCGTCCATGATGAATCGGGTAAATGGGAAAGGCCCGACAACATCCTCAACAACTGGAGGGTCACCAAAACGTGTCTCAGGCTCGGTTCAAAAATAGTAGGAAAATGTATGATGGGTTCGACATCTAATGCTTTAGCAAAAGGTGGAGATAACTTTAAAAAACTATATTATAATTCTGATGTCAAAAATAGAAACCGCAATGGCCAGACTACAAGTGGATTATATGCTTTGTTCTTACCTATGGAATGGGGATACGAAGGATTTATCGATAAGTATGGCTACCCTGTATTCGATACACCACCAGACCCGGTTAAAGGAATTGATGGTGAATTCATCTCTTCGGGAGTTATTGAGCACTGGGAAAACGAAGTCGATGGTTTAAAAAATGATAGTGATGCTTTAAACGAATATTACAGACAATTTCCAAGATCTGAAAAACATGCGTTTAGAGATGAAACTTTAAATTCTTTATTTAATTTAACTAAAATTTATGAACAAATAGATTTTAATGAAGAAATAACCAGAAAAGGTTACGTAGTTCAAGGTTCTTTTAATTGGAGAAACGGTATTAAAGATACAAAAGTAATATGGACACCTAATAAAAACGGAAGATTTAAAGTGTCTTGGTTACCTGATGATAATTTTCAAAATAATATTATTGAAAAAAATGGATTAAAATATCCAGGTAATGATGGCTTAGGTGCTTTTGGTTGTGATTCTTATGATATATCTGGAACTGTAGGAGGAGGAGGCTCAAATGGAGCATTGCATGGGTTAACCACTTTTAGTATGACGCCTAATGTTCCAAACTCAAAATTTTTTTTAGAGTATGTAGCAAGACCTCAAACTGCAGAAATATTTTTTGAAGAAGTATTAATGGCTTGTATTTTTTACGGTATGCCTATACTTGCAGAAAATAATAAACCCAGATTATTATATCATTTTAAAAGAAGAGGGTACAGACCTTTTTCAATGAACCGACCCGATAAACTTTATGCTAATTTATCTAAAACGGAAAAAGAATTAGGCGGCATACCAAATACATCTGAAGATATTAAGCAAGCACATGCAGCTGCTATTGAATCTTATATAGAAGAATACATAGGAAACAAAGAAAATAATTATGGAAATATGTATTTTCAAAGAACTTTAGAAGATTGGGCTAAATTTGATATATCCCATAGAACAGCATATGATGCGTCTATTAGTAGTGGGCTAGCTATTATGGCATGCAGAAAACATATGTATCGACCCGGTAGTAAAAAAACAATTAAAAAAATTGATTTTAGTTTTTCAAAATATAAAAACGAAGGATCAAGGAGTGAGATAATAAATTAAAATATGGCAATAACAACAGGACAACTTCCAACTAAATTCCCGAGCCAAGCGGTCTCAGATGAAGTTAAACAATCCTTAGATTACGGATTATCCGTAGGTAGAGCTATTGAACAAGAATGGTTTAATAAAGATAATGGAGGGCTGGGAATGTACTATCAAACCAGTGAAGAGTTTCATAGACTTAGGTTATATGCCAGAGGAGAACAATCAATTAAAAAATATAAAGATGAATTTGCAACTAATGGTGATTTATCTTATTTAAATTTAGATTGGAAACCAGTACCTATAATACCTAAATTTGTAGATATTGTAGTAAATGGAATGCAAGATAGATTATATGATATAAAAGCATTTGCACAAGATCCTATAGCTACTGGTAAAAGAACTAGTTTTGTTAATGATATAACAAGGGATATTAATGCTCAAGGCTTGTTAAGTCAAATTGAAGCTGAGTTAGGTGTTGATGCAAGAAACGTTCCTCAAGAAGATTTGCCTCAAAATTCAGAAGAATTAGAATTATACATGCAATTAGGCTATAAGCAAGGAATTGAAATAGCAGAAGAGCAAGCTATAAATAATGTATTTTTAACTAATAAATATCCTGAATTAAAAAAGAGAGTAGATTATGATTTAACCGTATTGGGTATAGGTGCTGTTAAAAACACATTTAATAATACTGATGGCATAAAATTAGATTATGTTGATCCGGCTAATTTAGTATGGTCATATACAGAAGATCCTAATTTTAGTGATTGTTATTATTTTGGTGAAGTTAAAAGAATTAATTTAAACGAATTAAAAAAGAATTTTCCAAACCTTACTAATGAACAAATAGAAACATTAAGCGAAAAAGGTTCAAATTGGGTAGACTATAATAATCAATGGATTAATTATAATAGAAATAATAATGAAATTGATAATAATAATACTTTAACTGTATTATATTTTAATTGGAAAACTTGGGAAAACAACGTTTATAAAATTAAAGAAACCTCTACAGGAGCTTCAAGAGCTATACAAAAAGATGATACCTTTGATCCTCCTCAAGATAAAAGAACTAGATTTGAAAAAGTTGCAACCGCAAGAGAGGTTATATATGAAGGATGTTTTGTTTTAGGAACAGACATATTGTTACAATGGGAGAAAGCTACGAATATGATTCGTCCTGCTTCAAATACCAATAAAGTTGTAATGAATTATACAGTTAGTGCTCCAAGAATGTATAAAGGAAACATAGATTCATTAGTTTGTAAAATGACTCCTTATGCTGATTTAGTTCAATTAACTCATTTAAAATTACAACAAGCAATTCAGCGTATGGTCCCATCTGGTGTATATTTAGACGCAGACGGATTAGCTGAAGTTGATTTAGGTAACGGTACAAGTTATAATGCACAAGAAGCATTAAATATGTATTTCCAAACTGGATCTATAATTGGTAGATCTTTAACAATGGAGGGGGATCCCAATCCCGGCAAGGTACCTATTCAAGAATTACCAGGAAGTCAAGGTAATCAAATACAAATATTAATTGGTGCATACAACCAATATATACAAATGATGCGAGATGTTACCGGGTTAAATGAAGCTAGAGATGGTTCAGACCCAGATCCTAATGCTTTAGTGGGTGTGCAAAAATTAGCAGCAGCTAATAGCAATGTAGCAACGCGTCATATATTAGATAGTAGCATGTTTATTACGTTAGCTTTGGCAGAAAGTATTTGTTTAAGATTTAAAGATGTATTGGAATTTCATCCTACAAAAGAAGCTTTTATAGGTGCATTAGGACAATTTTCAGTGGGATCTTTAGAAGAAATGGAAAATTTACATTTGCATGACTTTGGAATATTTTTAGAATTAATGCCTGATGATGAAGAAAAAACTATTTTAGAGGCTAATATACAAATGGCTTTATCTAAAAATAGCATAAACCTAGAAGATGCTATTGATATTAGAGAAGTAAAAAATTTAAAATTAGCAAATCAATTATTAAAAGTTCGCAGAATTAGAAAACAAGCTGCAGATCAACAAGCGGCTCAAGCGGCAAGTGTTGCTCAAGCCGAAGCGCAAGGTGCTGCACAAATACAAATTGAGCAAGCAAAAGCTCAAGCTGAACAAATAAAAACAGAATCTAAAATACAATACAGAGAAGCTGATGTTAATTTTGAAATTAAAAAATTAGAAGTTGAAGCAGCTACTAAGCGAGAATTAATGCAATATGAATTTGATTTAAATGTTAAATTAAAAGAATTAGAATTAAATGCTCAAAAAGAATTAGCTAATGCTAATAATGAAAACATGATGAATCGCGAAAACGTTCGTGAGTCAGGAGCTAACGAAAGAGAAGGTATGAAAATATCTGCTAAATCTTTAACAGGCCCACCTTCATCAGGAAAACCAGCAAAGTCCTTTGAATCAAAAGGCAATGATGTTTTAGGCGGTATAGATTTATCCAGATTTTCCCCTAAATAAACACAATTAAACTATTTTATTATATACAATTATGGAACAAGAAAAAGAACAAGTTACAATTAAAGCGGTTGAAGATAATACTCCCGCTCCAACACCTCAAGAAAAAGAAGCTGCTGTTTTAGAAAAAGCTGTAGCTGAAGGACAAGTAGATGAAAAATATTCTCCTAAAGAAGTTGATGGTGTTATAAAAATAGATTTAGATAAATTAAAACCCAAAGAAGATAATGCCATTCAAGAATCAAAAACAGAGAGCGGCGTGTTACGCGATGAACAGCCCGAAGTGGGATTGCCAGAAGTGGGATCAGAAGTACGGGAAACCCCCGAAGACGCTAAAGAGGTTAAAGAAACGCAAGAAATAACAACAAAAGAATCTGATTCACCTTTACAATTAATAAATGATGAAGAAGATAAAGTTGACAAGGGAGGAGTGGAATCAAGCACTAAGAGTGCCGAGCCCACACCGGAACCTAAAGAAGTATTACAGGAAGAAAAAACACAAAAGCTTCCTGAAAACGTAGACAAGCTAGTAAAATTTATGGAAGAGACTGGTGGTACTTTAGAAGATTATGTTAATCTAAATAAAGACATTAGTAAATATGATAACACTACTTTAATGCGTGAATATTATAAAAGTACTAAATCGCATTTAAATCAAGATGATATTGAGTTTATACTTAATAAAAATTTTGGTTATGATGCAGAGACGGATGACCCGTCAGATATTAAAGCTAAGCAATTAGCTTTTAAAGAAGAATTATTTAATGCTCAAAATCACTTCAATAAAAGTAAGGAAAAATATTATGCTGATCTTAAGTTAAGCCAGCAAAAAGATATTGCCCCTGAATATAAAGAAGCGTACGAATATTATAATAATCAAAAACAAGTTAAAGAGGAGGCAGAAAAATTACAACAGGATTTTTTAAATAAAACTAATAATGTTTTTTCAGACGATTTCAAAGGTTTTGATTTTAGCGTTGGCAAAAACAAATATCGTTTTAAAGTTGATAATCCATCTAAAGTAAAAGAATTCCAATCTGATATTTCAAATTTTGCAAATAAGTTTATAGGCGAAGACGGAAATGTTAGTGATGCTCAAGGGTATCATAAAGCATTATTTTCCGGTGTAAACGCAGATAAACTTGCTAATCACTTTTATGAGCAAGGCCGTGCCGATGCTATAAAAGAAAGTGCGAGGCAAGCAAAAAATATTGATATGTCACCTAGATCGGATAATTCTAGCGTTGTAAATTCTAATGGCCAAAAAATCAGAGTTGTTTCTGGTAAAGATTCTTCTAAATTGCGAGTAAAATGGAATAAATAATTTTTAAAATCAAAACAACATGGCTTTTACAGTAGGCTTACCGGCAGCGTTGCAACCAACGCAGTCGAAAACAATGTACCCTGGAAACTACATAGATTTCACGAGTGCAGCATTTGACCAATGGGGTCAACAATTTTTACCAGACGTATACGAACAAGAAGTTGAAAGATATGGAAACAGATCTATTGGTTCTTTCTTACGTATGGTATCGGCAGAAATGCCATCAACATCAGACCAAATAATTTGGACTGAACAAGGAAGATTGCATACAAGATACGCAAATATAATCCCTTTAAATAACGCAGGAACGCTTCCAGGTGGAGCTACTCCAGGTGCTATTGTAGCGGGTGTATCAGGTACAGCACTTAACTTTAGCGTGCCAAATGCACAACCAAGAAGCACAGGAACAACAACTGATAAAACTGAACCTGTAAACTTTAGAGTTGGTGCAACAGTTATGGTGCAAGTTCAAACAGGTGCAACAACAGCAGCTGGTGGAACAGGTGAAGTTATTAAAGGTGTTGTAACTGCAGTATCAGGACAAAACTTTCAAATTAAATGTTATGTAGCACATAACGGAATACTAATAGGCGACAGATTAACAGCTGTAGCATATGGTAATGAATTTGCAAAAGGTACTGGATCATTTACTGAATCTTTAAACCCTAGCTACGCTACATTTAACAATTCTCCAATTATTTTAAAAGATAACTATGCAATAAACGGATCTGACACTGCTCAGATTGGTTGGATTGAAGTTACTTCTGAAAATGGAGCTAGTGGATATTTATGGTATATGAAATCTGAACACGAAGTTAGACTTAGATGGGAAGATTACATGGAAATGTCTATGGTTGAAGGTGTATTAAAAACTGGCGGTCAAGGTGGTGCTAATGGAATAGCTTTAGGCTATACCGCAGGCGCTAATTCAATTACAGTTGGTGGTACAAATCAAAATGCTAAAGGTACAGAAGGTTTCTTTGCGGCTCTTGAGACAAGAGGAAACGTTTACACAGGATTTGGTGCACAAGCAGCTGCTCAGGCAGGTGGAGGCGCATTAACAGATTTTGATAATGTTCTTAAGCAATTAGACAAGCAAGGTGCTATTGAGGAAAATATGCTTTTCTTAAATAGAGAACTTTCTTTAGAGATTGACGACATCTTAGCAATGCAAAATGGTGCATTTGCAGGAGCAGCTAATCACACTCATGGTACATCTTATGGTGTATTTAACAACAGTGCTGATATGGCTCTTAATTTAGGTTTCACTGGTTACAGAAGAGGTTCTTATGACTTCTACAAAACTGACTGGAAATACTTAAACGATTGGTCAACAAGAGGTGGTTTTGGTGATATTGAAGGTGCATTAGTACCAGCAGGTACTTCAACAGTGTACGATCAACAACTAGGATCAAACATTAAAAGACCTTTCTTACATATTAGATATAGAGCTTCTGAAACAGAAAACAGAAAAAATAAATCTTGGATAACAGGATCTGTTGGAACCGGAGCACCTACAACTGATATTGACGAAATGAGAATTTCTTACTTAAGTGAAAGATGTCTTATTACACAAGCGGCTAATAATTTTGTATTATTTAAAGCTTAATTTTTATTAACTATAGGATACGGGCCTTTCGGGGCCCAGTATTCTTATTTTATATTATTTAATTATGACTACAAAAACAAAAGTAAAAAATCCAGAATCTAACTGGATGATAAAAGACAGAATGTATGTATTATCGGGTGAAGCAGCCCCATTAACATATACTATTCAAACAAAACATACTTCTAAAAAACCATTATTATGGTTTGATGAAAGTATTAATCAAAATAGAGAATTAAGATTAGCTTCAAATCAAAAATCATTATTTGTTGATGAGCAAGACGGATACGCTACATTGCAACATATTATGTTTGAAGATGGAGTTTTAATGGTTCCTAAAACAGAACCAAACGTACAAAAACTATTATCTTTGTATCACCCAAAAAAAGTGTGGCACGAAGTAGACGATGAAATAATTGCTAAAGACGAAGTCGAGGATATCGAATTGGAATTAGAAGCACTAAGTTTAGTACAAAGCTTAGATATTTCACATATTGAAGCTATTATGAGAACAGAAATGGGCTCAACTGTTTCATCTTTATCATCTAAAGAATTAAAAAGAGACGCATATAATTTTGCTAGATATAATCCAGCATTATTTATAGAAATATCTCAAGATGAAGATATAACATTAAGAAATTTAGCTAATAGAGCGGTAGAAACAGGTATTATAATGTTAACAGAAGATAATACTGTATTTAAATTTGCTAATGGTAAAAAAATAATTACCATTCCTTTTGATCAAAACCCATATGGAGCATTAGCTCAATATTTTAAAACTGATGAAGGGGTAGATTTAATGAAATCTATTTCAAAAAAGCTTTCATAGCTTAACCTGGTGTAAGGTGAGAAATCAACCTTACATCAACTAAATTAATAATAAATAAAAATGCATGGTTAATATAAATAATGTATACCAAACGGTTCTTGTTATAACCAACAAAGACAACAGAGGTTATATAACGCCAGATGAATTCAATAGACTAGCAGAACAAGCCCAAAATGAAATTTTTGCAAGTTATTTTGCTAGAGAAGCAGGTTATGAATTAAATGCTTTTTTAACTAGTGATTTTTCTGATCCAAATACATATTTAGCAGAAAAAATAAATGTATTTTATAAATCAAATACGTTAACTAAAGCAGGAGATGAATTTACATATCCTTCAGACTTATATAGAGTAGGTATAGTTTCTGTATCTGATATAGTTGCAGATAGGGCTTCTCATGAAGAAATAAAATATATTAACTTATCACCTTTAACTTATCCGGTTAAAACACAACCAGTATATACTTTAACAAATACAGGTGTTGCTGTATATCCTACTGATATAACTACAGGTGTAAAATTAGATTATCTAAAAAAACCTATAAGGCCTAAATGGGGTTATGTTCTTCAAGGAACTATTCCTTATTATGATCCTACCTTGTTTGATCCTGCAAACGATAGTTATGATACTGCAGCAAAATCATATAATTTTGAGTTACACCCTTCAGAAGAAAATAATTTAGTTGTAAAAATACTTAATTATTCTGGTGTAGTTATAAAACAACAAGATGTAGCTGGTTTTGCGCAAGGCAAAGAAAATCAAAATACTTCACAAGAACAATAAATGGCATTATCAAGAAAACCTTTAGATGTAGATAATTATTCCGCTTTAGATGGTGGAACTGGATTAGCTATCCCTGGATATTACAGGAGAACAAATTTAAATGATATAATAAATAGTTTTATTGTAGCATATATTGGGGATGGTAAAGTTTTAACAAAAGTACCAAGATATGAAGTGGCTTACTGGGCCCAGCGAGCAGTTCAAGAATTTAGCTTTGATACTTTTCATTCTGAAAAATCTATAGAATTACAATTAAGTTCTACGCGTCAAATGTCTTTGCCTTCTGATTATGTAAATTATGTAAAAGTGCAATGGACAGATGTAACAGGTGTAATGAGAACAATGCTACCTAGTAATACTACCCGAGCTAATCAAGGCGCTGCGCAAGATGAAAATTATCATTACTTGTATGATCAAGATGGTAATATAATTTACGCAGAAACTTCTGAAACTATTCAAAGATATCAAAGCACTAATGCTGCAGAAGCAGAAGAAATAGCTAGTACTTATTATTATGGGTATTATGATCAACCAAATTATTTTGGTTACTTTGGGGGTAGATATGGATTAGAACCTGAGTATGCTAACATGAATGGTAACTTCGTTTTAGATTTAAACGCAGGCCAAATATATTTTCCAACAAGCATTCCGCAAGACACTTATGTAACTTTAACTTATATATCTGATGGCCTTGGTAATAATGGTGATTTTGATAATGTTTTAGTTCCTAAAATGGCTGAAGACGCAGTAATGTCTACTATACTATATAATTTAGCTAAACTAAGGCCCACTTCAGCAGGAGCAGCTCCTTTGTATAAAAAAGAAGCATATGCAAAAACTAGAAATGCAAAAATAAGAATTGCAAACATGAAAGTAGCGGAAATGACAAATATATTCCGTAATAAAGCTAAGTGGATTAAACATTAATTAAGTTTTATGCCAGAAATTAAAAGAACATTTAATCGCGGTAAAATGAACCGTGATTTAGATGATAGAATTGTACCTCCGGGTGAATACCGAGAAGCTTTTAATGCTAATATAGGACAGTCAGAGGCTTCAGATGTTGGTGCTATTGAAAATTTATTAGGTAATGAATTAGCGGCTAATTGTAGTATTACTAATGCTAAATGTATTGGTGTAGTAAGCGATAGTAAAACAGAAAAAATATATTTTTTTGTTACTAGTAACTCAATATATAATGAAACAAATAGCGGGCAACATGGCCTTTTTGAATATGACCAAAAAACTAAACAAACCACAGCATTAATAGTTACATCACAATTAAATTTACATCAAAGTTATCCTATTACTGGAATTAATATTGTAGATGATCTTTTATTTTGGACAGATAATAGAAATTGTCCAAGAAAAATTAATGTAGTTACAGCTAAAACTAATACAACATATTATACTTCTGCTCCAGATATTGATAATTTAATTTCTGTTGCTAAATTTGCACCTTATGAGTCTGCAACTTTAGTTACTGCAACAAAAGAATCTAGTATTACTTCTACATTTATGGAAGATAAACTAATAAGATTTTCTTATAGATGGCAATTTGATGATAGTGAATACAGTACATTAGCTCCTTTTAGTCCTATTATATTTTCAAGATTAAATGAAACTGATACCGTTAGCGCGGCGTGGGGTAATTTTGGAGAAATAGAAACATTTGTAAATGCAATTAATCAAGTACAGCTGCAAATACCTACTCCTGTTGGTTATGGTATTACCAGTGTAGAATTAATCTACCAAGAAGCTGGTAATGGCACTTTATACGTAGTTAATGATAAAGAAGTAACTACCGAGCCATTTGTTAACTTTACTTATTCTTCTACGGATCCATTTAGGACTTTACCTCCAGATCAACTTACAAGAATTTATGATGCAGTACCAAAAAAAGCATTAGCACAAGATGTAGCTGGTGGTAGATTAGTATATGGTAATTTTTTGCAAAATTTTGATATACCACAAATAGCTTTTTCAGTAGCAAGAACGGGTGAAACATCTGCTAGAAACGGTATATTAGAAAACCAATCGGTAAAATCAAGACGTACTTATCAAGTAGGAATAGTTTTAGCAGATAAATTTGGAAGACAATCTCCTGTAATATTGTCTAGCTCAGGAGTAGATACAGTATTTATAGATCCAGGATATGGTAATGCAAGTACAATAACAGCTTTTAATGCGTTAAGAATAATTTTTACAGATACAACGCAAATTCCTGATTGGGCATACTCGTATAGGGTAGTAGTAAAACAAAGAGAACAAGAATATTATAATTGGATATCAGTAATTACAGGAGCTAATAATGTAGAAAGACTAGGGGATAGTATAAATAAAATACCAAGAGATCCTACCGCTGTTATTCCTCCAAGTACTTCAGCTACAATTTCACCATGTGATATTTCTGTATATCCCAAATATCTAAATGGTGGTAATGTATATACTGCTGATTATGCTGGATTAACCTCAGTTCAGTCTATTGCAAATCCCTCAGGAGATGCTTTAGTAACTACAATTGATAATAACGGTGCGGCTGTTAACTCTGGTTTATGTGTATTTGAAACTGAACCGATTAGTTCAGAATTAGATATATTCTTTGAAACATCTACAGGAGGATTAGTAAGTGAAATTCCAGCAACAGCGATAGATATAAGTTTTTTTAATTGTATATTGTTAACATTCGACCCGGGAGGGGTAGGGGATGATCACATAGAAATCAATAGAATAAGAGCAGGTTTTAACGAACCAGCTTTTAATGTTGGTGTACGAGCTTATGTTGTGCAAGAAAATTTTACAGAAGAAAGAAGAGGGAATACTTTAATACATTCTAGCGGTTTATTAAACTCAAGAACAGGTATAAATTATATAAATCAGTTTAATGAAGCAGAGGGAGGATTAACTATATCTTTAGATCCTCAAGATGGTTCAGTACAAAAATTATTTACTGATGATACATCTATAAATATATTTCAAGAAGATAAAGTTTCTAGATCTCCTATTAATAAAGATTTTATTTATTCAGCTGAAGGAGGAGCGGTTCCGGTAACTAGTAATACACAGTTTTTAGGCACAATAGCGCCATTTTCAGGACAATATGGTATTGCTAAAGATCCTCAATCTTTTGCAACTTTTGGGTTTTCTAAATATTTTACAGATAAAAATAGGGGAGTTGTTTTAAGACTATCTCAGAATGGTATACAAGAAATATCTACAGTAGGATTAGGTGACTTTTTTAGAGACGCATTAAAAGCTTCTGACCAAGTAATTGGTTCTTTTGATGAGTATAGTAGATTGTATGAATTAACTATAATAGGTACTGGGCTTGATGGCAATAAAGATACAAATGTAGCAACCGCTAGTCAAGGATTTTTAACAGCTTGTTTTGATGATCGCTCAAACGGATGGACTTCATTTAGAGGATTTAAGCAAGAAGGTGGATTATCTTTAAACAATGCTTATTATACTTTTAGTGGAGGTAGTCTATGGCAACACCATAGTCCTAACGTAACTAGAAATAATTTTTATAATAGTGGCACTCAAGAATCTTATGTAATACCTATATTTAATGATGCCCCTTCATTAGTTAAACAATTTAATACATTAGCTTATGAAGGAGATGCAGGTTGGCAATTATCTTACGTTGAAACAGATATATCTAATATAGGTACTATACCTACTACAGCTTCAACTTTTGATACAACATTACAATTAAATGGCGCTGCACCTAATTCTATATTTAACGGAGCTAATACTAGCACTAATAAACAAAATGAACAAATTTTTTGGGCTATATTTGTTTCTCCTTTAAATTCACAATTTAAATTTTCTAGTGTTACCGATGTAACTTTAACTCCCTCTACGGGAAGCACATTATCAGTTACTAATCCTTCAGCTATAACAGATGGGCAGTTGGTTTTTCAAATATCTCATGTTGTAGGATCAAGTAATTCCATACAAATATTAGATATTGGTGGCACTGGAGCTGAATTAGCGTTTACAGTTGCTTTATTAACTGTAAATACTATAGATACTATTTCAAATTCAACAATAACGCCTGCTTCTCAAATATTTAATACAGCTGGCAATAACACCATTCAGTTTACAGCATCTGCATTTTCTAATTATTATGTTGATAATAACAATATTGTAATTAATACTAGCGGTATGCCAGCTAGCACAAGTATTGGCTCTGCTACCGCAACTCAAAGTGGAGATAATGTAAATTACTCAATTCCTGTAACAGTACCTGCAACAGCAACAGCTGGTACTATAACGGTAACAGGTTCGGCAACATTAAAACCAACACTAATATGGACAGCTATTTCATTTGGAAGTGATCCGGGAACTTTTAATACACCTGCAGGAACAGCCGCTGGAACAGCATATTATATTTCACCTTTTGATAATCCTGATTTAAGATTAGCAACAATTGTGTATACTTGTACTGATACGCAGGTATTAACTACATCATCACAAACTGTATCTTATAATGTAGGAGGTGCAACAATTACTCCGGCTTTAAGTAGTAATAATGGAATTTTAACTTTTAGTGTGCAATTACCTAACTTAACAGTAGACACAGTGGCTACAGCTACTTTAGGAACTTATACACCAGCAACAGCAACATTAGGGAGTATACCCACAACAGCAAATTTAGTTACAGCGGGCACAGCAATTACAATTCCAAATACATGGAATGTTCAAATTTCCGTAACTCCTGCTAATAACGGGGGATTTGGAACTAGTTGGATTAAATTTAATGGTGCTAACGGAACAGCTATTGTAGAGCCAGGAGATAGTTTTACAATTAGTGCTGATGCTAACGGTACAGGGTCTTTAAGAACAGTAGACGCTAATATCGTTTGCCTTAACACTAGAATTCAAGGAGGCTCTTCGCCTTTAGCCCCAAAAACAATAACAATAGACCAAGCATAATATGAGTTCAATAGTAAATTTTCCATTTCAAGAAAAAGAAGGCAAATTTTTTGCTCCTATCGCTTCAGAAGAAGCAGATTACATTGTAGTTAATGGCGCAATTCAGGCTAATGGAAATAAAATTGTTAGCGGCATAAAAGGAGCTTTTGCAGAAGTTAAATTATCTTTACCTATTGCTCAAGCTTCAACAAAAAAAGAACTTTTTGCGCTTAATGCAGAAAGTGTATATTCTTCAAATTAAATTATATGAAATTACAAGTACGAAAATTACAAGAATCCGATTGGGATTTTTTACCAAGTTGGTGGGAAGCTTATAACTTAGAAGGCTTCCCGCGAGACTTTTTACCTGGCTCATTTAAAGTAGGTGATAAACAAGAAAAGAAAAGAAAAGGTCTAGGTGGCTTCATGGTTTGCAAAGGAGAAGATCCTATTGCTGCTATGTGGTTATGGATGACAAATAGTAAGACTGCGATTCCAGCTGTTGTTGTAAGTGATAAATCTTATCAAGACACAGACAGAAGTGATGCATTGCAACTCTTAGTAGATTTTACCACGGATTTCGCAGAAGACATGGGTTATAAATACGCATTTGCTTGGGCAAAGAGGGGGATATTATTAGATAAATATAAAAAAGCGGAGTATTATGTAGATGAAACTCCATCTTACGAATTAATAATGAAATACTAATGGGAAGTATAGTTAAAGGAGTTGCGTCATTATTTGGCGGACGAAAAAGAAGACGTGAACAACGTGCGGCTAATTCTGAATTTGAAGAAGCAAAAGCAGGCGTTACAGATTTTGCTTTTGAAGATCCATTTAAAGATTTAGAAGCTAATACACTAGGGGATGCATCAGTATATGATGCTTCTGTTGCGGAATCTGCAACATTAGGCCCGGCTGCGCAAGCTCAAATGGGCACATTAGGCGCAATGCAAGGTTATAATGCAGCACAAGGTTCAGCTCAAGGTTATTCAAGCCAAGGGTATGAAGGACAAGGATATGATTCTCAAGGGTATACAGCACAAGGAACAAATGTAGCTGGGCTTGCAAGAGGAGCAGATACAGGTCTTAGTAATACAATGAACAATCTTCAGGTAAATACTGCTGCTGCTGAAATGGCAGCTCAAGAAGCAGATCAATCTTTAGCGGCAAGTCAAGACCTTGCAGCTCAAGCAGGTACAGGTGCAGGTGGAGCAACAGCTTTAGCGGCAGCTGCGGCTAAATCTAAAGCTGGAATATCAGCTGATATAGGAAAACAAGAAGCTGCTAACAACATTAGAAGAGCCCAAGCAGAATCTCAACTGCAGCAAAATCAATTAGCACAAGGTAACTTAGCTTCACAATTTGACTTAGGACAAGATCAATTTAATGCTCAAGCTCAAAATAGAGCTGCTGAATTTACCGCAGGAGCGGCTAACCAAGCAGCACAGTTTGGGGCTAATGCACAAAATCAAGCTAATCAATTTACAGCGGGCGCAGCAAATCAAGCTGCTCAGTTTGGTGCACAGTCAACAAATCAAATGGCTATGGCTAATATGCAGGCGCAAAATCAAGCTTTACAATTTGGGGCTGCAGCTGGTAACCAAGGTAATTTAGCACAATTTGGTGCACAAAATCAAATGAATCAATTTAATACTGGAGCTCAAAATCAATTTGCACAAAATCAATTTGCTGCAGATAATCAATTTGCATTAGCTAATCAAAATGCAATAAACGATGCTGCTCAGTTTGGTGCTGGTGCTCAAAACCAATTTGCAATGCAAAATCAACAACAATTAAATGCATTTCAACTAGCGCAAGCAACAGGGGCTGCTGATATACAAGAAAGTAAATACGCACAGGCTACTGATGCATTTGGTATTTCCTCTGGTAGAAAAATGGCTGCGGATAATGCAAGAAAACAAGCAACCAGCGATGCTTTAGGTGGATTAACTAGCGTTCTAAATGAAGGTGCAAAAGCTGCATTTAGTGATAGAAGACTTAAAAAAGATATTAAGCTTATAGGTTATTCATCTTCAGGGTTAAAAATTTATAACTTTAAATATAAATCTAAACCAGATAATATATATCAAGGGGTTATGTCAGATGAGATTCCTTCTCATGCTGTTATTAAACACTCCAGTGGATTTGATTGGGTAGATTATAGTTTATTAGATGTCGAATTTAAATTAATAGATTAACATGGCAGTAAGATCAACAATTAGATGGGATCGCTTTGGCAATCCTTTTGATACATACAATAATTTAGATAACATGGCTGCTAATGTTGACGCTGATAATTTAAGACGTCAAAAACTAGAGCAAGATAGAGAAGCTAAAAGATTAAGAGATTTAGAATTAGGTGCTATTAAAGCTAAAAATATTCAAAGTTTAATGATTCCTTCTGAAACTCAATTTCAAGGATTAAACGAATATGCACAAGGCATTAGTAGAAATTTAGTAGATAACTATAGCTCTTTAGTAAGCCAATTAGAAAAAGGTCAAATTGATACTAACTTTTTTGCAAAAGAAAGCGCTAAAATACAGGGACAAGTACCACAGGTTAAGTCAATGATTGGTGGTATTGAAAAATTAGCCGGTAAATATGCTGCAGGGTTAGCTCAAGGAACATTAAGTATGGCTAATTCACCAGAGCATGAGCAATTTTTTCAAGCTGTTATTAATAATAAAGGTAAGTTTGGAATGGATGATAATAATGTATTAACTTTTTTTGGTAAAACCAAAGATGGAGAAGACTTTAGCATTCCGGCTAATGGCTTAGATAAAATGCCACAGCCTTTAGAAAAAGTTGTTTCTTTTACAGAATTAACTAACCCTATAATAAGTAACTTACAAAAGCCAAGAGCCCAAATGGTTAATGGTAGAGAAGTAATGCAAAGTGTGCCATTAGGCAGTAAGTTGTATCAACAAAATATAGACGCAGGATTTGATGCATTTTTAAAAGAAAAAGGTAATGATGGTTTAAGATCATTAGCCGCAGATCATGCTGGTTACACCCGTGAAGAAATTGAAAGAGATTTAAACACTGGATTTTATGAAGCACCAAACGGTGAAACATATACTAGTAAACTAGAGTATGACATGGATCAATTATATCAGCAAACAGCTGAAGATAACTATGTTAGCCAACAATTAGTTTCTCATAAACAAAGAGCTTACGATTTACAAATAAAAAATTTACAAGCTAGAAATGCCCAGGCTGCATCTACAGCAATGCAAAATAGAACTAAAGAAGAAAGAGCAAATTATGGCAATATGAGAGCTTTAGAGCAGCTTCCTCCTCCTACAAAAGAAAGTATATTAAATACTTCTTGGGGAAGAAATAAAGACACAAGTATTGCTTTAAGAGATGATGGGGAATATGTTGTTGTTAAAAATGGAAAACCAGTACAGATAATAGATAAATCTATTTTAGATGATTCTCAAAAATTAGCTAAATATTTATCTCAAGCTATTTATGGTATACCTCTTTATATGGTACCAACATTTAAATACGCGACACCACCTACTCCACTTAATCGATTAACTAAATTTTTTACAGGTAAAAAATAATATTATTTTATGGAAGAATATGATGAATTTGGTAATTTAATTATTAAAGAAGACGAAGAAGAAAACGATATTTTTAATAGTTCACTTACTAATCCTTACATAGCCAGCAATGAGATAGCACAAGAAGATCCGGCATTAGGGTTTTTTGGTCAATTATTTGGTGGAGATACTGAAAGAAATGAAACATATGAAGAAAGAGAAGCAAGGCAAGCCGCTGAAATAGAAGCTAAAAGTCAAGAAACATTAATTGATCAATATGTTATTGATGAATTAACCGGTCAAATTAAAATAAATCCTGAAACTGGTCAACCTGAATTGAAAGAATTAAGTGCTGGTGAAAAAATGGTCAACAGTGTTCAAAATATTGCTAATAGTTTTCAACAATTTTTACCAAATTTAACTGTAGGAACAAATAAACTATATAGAGGTATTTTTGGAGATGAAGCTGTTGACGCTTGGGTAAACAATGAAAATATTCCTGAATTTTTTAAAGAAGGACTTTCTGAACAAGATCTTGATGAAGCTATACAACAGTCTCAGCTTGAAAAGGCTGAAATGGGTGAGGTTGGGTCAATTACAGAAGGCGCAAAGCTTATAACTGAAGGTGAAATACTAAAAGGATCAGGCGAATTAATTGCTGGTTTAGTTGATGGTATAACATCAATAGGGTCTTCAGCTGCTATAAACACTTTAACTTTGGGTGGAGGGTTAATTCCAGACATGATAGGTAGATCTTATATAGATTATAATGAAGAAGTTGCTAAACAAAAAGGTAAAACTTTATCTGATCTAATAAGAGACGGTGAAGATGACATAACAACTGCCGCTACTGTAGGAACTGTGAGTGGTCTTTTAGAACGTGCTGGATTAAAAGGTGCTGGAAAACTAATGACTCAAAAATTAACTAGCGCTGGTTTAGGAAAGACTATGACTAGTGTCTTACTTTCAGGAAACAAAGAAGGATTAACTGAATTAGCTCAAACGGGTTTAGATGCTGTAAATATTGCATCTGCAAAAAATGAAAATAAAACAGAAGCTTTTGTTGATGCTATCTTATCTCAAGAAGGATTAGAATCTTATTTAAAAGGTTTTGTAGGTGGTGGTTTAATGAGAGGAAGCGGTAGAGATCCAATAACAAAAAGATTAGATGCGCAGGCAACATCCGCTATGAAAGGCGCTGGTGATATTGCTATACAAGAGAAGGCTTTAGATGAAATTGCTAATTTAAGGAAAACTTTAGCTCAAACAAAAGACCCTCAAGTAAAAAAATTATTACAAGACCAAATAATTAATGAAGAAAAAAAGGTAGCTGACATAACTTTTAAAGCACAAGCTGTTGTAAATAAACTAACTCCAGAACAAAAAAATGAAGCTGCTAAAATACAAGAAGAAGTAAATGGTATTTTTAATCAAGTTAATGAATTAGATGCTAAACTCGAAGCTGGTGAAATAAATACTGAACAAAGAAACTTAGCAATGCAACCTTTGCAAGAAGAGTATGTAAGTAAACAAAAACAACTTAGTACTTTAAAAGAATCTACATTTACTAAAATTCAGCCTAAGGCTAAAACCATGGAGGCTAGGAATGAGGATTATAAAGATGTATCTGCTCAAAATATGCCTGCTACTTCTGAACAAATAGGTGGGTTGGAATTATTTAAAAATCAACAATTTACTAAACTACAAACACTATATAAAAATTTAGATAAAGCTTTAATTAATAATAATACAGATCAGCAGTTTCAATTAGAAAAACAAATAGCTATGACTGAAAATGCTATAGCTGCTATTAGTGCTGAAACCACTGCGGACAATATAACCATGTCTAACCAAGCACAAGCATTATATGAGGCAAAAGGTACTGAAGCAACAAATGAAATAATTAGCACTCAAGAAGGTTTAATTAGACAAACAGCTATTAATATACTTAATAAAACTCCTAAATTTAAACGGTATGAGGGAGATGTTGATGCCTTAGCTAGTGAGCTTAGATATGGCCCAGGAGGGGTTGAAGCCTTAATACAATCTTATGACGCATCGACTAAAGTACCTATTGGTGCTTATATTGCTGAGCAATTACCAAGAAGAGCTAACAGGGCTATTAAACAAGTAATATCTCAAACAGAGCGAACTGAAACATTAGAAAACGAAGCTGCTGAACAAATAACTGAAGACGCTTTTGATTTTGATGTGCAAATAGGCTCTAAAGTTTTAGCGGATCAATTAAACATACCTTTAAGTGTTGTGCAAAAAGCACAATCAGAAGTGCCTGCTGCAATGCAAAATATAATTACACAAATAAATAAAGCAGATACAACAGCAAAAGAAGCAGGGAAAGAACTTACTAGAAAACAAAGAATGGCTGTTGCTGATAAAGCTTTAACAAGCATATTTGATAGCCAAAGAGATAAATCTTTAATTGAAAGTATTAAAAAAGAGTTTGGTAAAAATACTAAAACTAAACAAGATTTTACTAATTACATAAATAACAATGCTCCCGCGTTAACTAAAGCTTTTATAAACCAAAAAGCTGGAGAAAAAGGAAAAGGCGTTACAAAACAATGGTCAAAGTTTCCGCCTACTCGTGCTGAACTTGTTGAATATTTTGAAGGAAAAGATGTTTCTGCACAAACTAGAAGCGACAGAAAAGCTGCATTAGCGGAAGCTGTATCTAATCAAATTGCTTTTGATTTGCAAGCGGAATTTTTAGCTGCTAATCCTGAAACAGCTAAACAAATTAACAAGCAGGTTAACCAAGCCGTTAAAGAAGAAAGAAGCATTATAATAGCTAAAGCTATACCTCAGCCTTTTTCTAAAGAACAGCAAGAAATTGGTGTTGTTGGTGTTGAACAATTAAGAAACTTGTCAACAGTAAAAACCATAACATCTGGTTTAAAAATGCTAGGTATTGAAGGTAAAGTTACTGTTAATGATAACAATAGAATTGCTAAGCAGAAAGAAATGGAAGCTGCTATTGTTGCTGCAAAAATACCAAGCTGGATGTTTGCTAGTTCTAAATTTGGACATTTTGCTAGAAAAAAAGTTGATGGTGTATATGTTAATATACCAAACAAAGGTGGTTTATATTATGGAGCAAAAGATCCAGCTTATCAAAAAGCTTTAGAATTATCTAAACAATTTGATAATCAATATAATATTAAAAAACCTAAACGTGTAAGCATTGTAAAAGCTTTTACACCTGAAGGAAAACAACAAGGAATAGATAACTTAAATGCTTTAGAATTTACCGCACAAAAACTTGCGGATGCTGTAGCTAATAATGAAATGTCAATTGAAACAGCTGCTTTATTTATAACAGCTGGATATCAAGCTACTGATGGTATAATAAAAATTTCTGCTCCTTTTAAATATAAGTCAGATTCATTTGCTTTAGCTACAACTGGTAGAGGATCCTCAAGAACGGGAGTTCCGTTTAGAGAAGAACACCAACCGCCTGCTTCTGTAGTAGGGTTAAATTTAATATGGGCTATTCAAAATAATCAAGTAGCTAATGTAATGCCTGCTATTAAAGAAAATTATTATCAAACACAGTTATCTAAATTAGATGATGTAAGAATTGATGAAGCTAAGCTTGATTCTACTATGCCGGAAGGTTATGTTATTTTTGATAACCCCGCTATTAGGATGGCAGATTCAATGATAAATTTAAATGGTATTGTTAATGCTGAAACTGGTAGAACAATGGCAGAAGAATATGGTGCGTCTTTAGGGGGAGTACAATCAAATCCAGACATTGTATCAAAGCAAAATAAAGTTGTTGCAGAAAATATTGATTCTACAGACAACATAATAGCTAAAGCAAAAGAAAACATATATAATGAACCTGCTAATAATAAACTTAGCCCAGAGCAAACAGCAGAAGCTTTTATAGATATATTAGAATCAAACTGGAACAGAGACGGAAATGAAAATGTATATTTTGTTACTGACCCAAACATAATACAAAACGTATTAATAGATAAAGGTTATAGCGAAGCTGAAGCTAAAGCAGCTGCAGAAAAAAATTACGGATTTTTATTAGACAATGAAATATATGTTAATATAAAAGAAGGTGATGCTATTGGGACTACTATTCATGAATCAGGTCATTTATGGAATAGTATTGTATTTAAAGATGCTCCAGAAGTTTGGAATAGTTTAATAGATGGCATTAAAGAAAACGGTATATTTGATACTATTTTTAAAAATGAAATTGAAGGTAACAAAAATTACAATAAAATTGTAGAAGATTACAACAATGGAGATACTTATGGATTAGAAAATGAAATATTTGCTAGAGTATTAGAAAAATATGGGTCTGAAAAAGTAACTTCAAAAGGAACTACTATACAGCAAATTAAAAGTATAATTAAAAAATACTTTAATCAGCTTGCTAATATATTAGGGTTTGATCCTACAACTAAAAACTTCGGAGATTTAACTATCAACGAAATGATTGAATTAGCTGTTTCAGAAGTTATAACAGGAGATCCTTTGGCTAATTTTTCTAAGCTTAAAGACTCAGAGGGTAAAACATGGTTTAGAAAAATGAAAGCTAACGTTGATCCTGCCTTTAAAGCTGCTATAGATCCGGAATATCAAGGATTAAAATCTATACAAGAAATATATAAAACCAACGGAAAAGATTTAATTGCAGCAATAAGAGATTCTTATAAACAAGTAAAAGACATAATGACTTTTCAAGAATGGGCAGATTTTGTTGGCAAAACATTAAAAGAAGTTCAAGTTGGTAAAACTGCTGCTGAAAAAGCATTAGCGGTAGCTAAAAAAAATGTTGTACAAAATGAAGCTACTAGATTACAAAAAATAAAAGCTTTAAAAGAAGCGGGTGCTTATACTGAAAAAGATCAAAATTTAACTTCACAAGAATTAGATACAAGAATAAAAGAAGTTGAAGAAGCTGCTATAGAGAAAGCTAGGCTAGCTGCTGAAAAAAGAGGTGAAGGATTAAATAAAAATTTTAGAAAAATACTAAATTCTGTTACAGGAGCCTTAGGTAAACCATCAAGATGGTTTATACCACCCAATGCAGAAGACATTAAAGGTTTACTTTATACTTTTTTACCGGGAGGTAAGTTGGGAGTTGAAGCTAAAAAGTTTTTTAATTCAACAATATTAGAGCCTTATTCAAGAGGAGTTGCTGCTGCTGATTCAGAAATAATGGCAAGAACAAAACAATTTGTTGAAATGCTTGAAAATTCTGGGTTAGATGTTAATTCTATAATAGAGGGAACGCCTTACACGTTAGGTGATGCAATTAATATTTATAACTGGTCTAAAGAAGGCATTGAAATTGATATTAATAAACAAGAATATGTTGATGCTTTAATTGCTGCGGTAGAAAATAACCCGGATGCTAAAGCTTTTGCAGATCAAATGGCTACAGATTTTCCTATAGAATATAAGTCATCTTGGAGAAATGATAGTTTTAAAAAATCAGTTTATCAAAATATAAACACAGGAACACGTAATAAACATTTAGCTACGTTTGCTGAAAATGTAGATAACATTTTTGATAAAGATAATTTAAGAGAAATTGAAAATTTATATGGCAAAAAATTTAGACAGGCTTTAGAAAATTCTTTAAATAGAATGAAGAGCGGTAGAAATAGAGTTAGTACTGATGCACAATCAAATGCTTTTTTAACTTGGATTAATAGAGCTGTTGCAACTACTATGTTTGTAAATACCCGTTCTGCTGTACTTCAGTTATTATCTTCATTAAACTTTATTGGGCAGCCTAATAATAATATCTTTCAAGCAACAGCCGCTATGTTTAGCGGAAATTGGAAAAAAGATTTTAATACATTATGGAATAGTGATTATTTAAAAAATAGAAGAGAAGGCGCAAAGTTCGATGTGCTTGCTGATGAAATGTCTGGTAAAGATTCTACTGGTTTGAATAAGCTTCTTAAATTTGGCTTTTTACCAACAAGACTTGCAGATAGTTTTGCTATTGCATTAGGAGGTGCTTCTTTTTACAGAAATACTGTAAATGCTTTAATGAAAGATGGAATGAGTGAAACAGATGCTAAAGCAGAAGCTATGAAAAGATGGCAAGGTAGTGCGGAAACATCACAACAATCATCTGATCCTTCTAAAATTTCTGAAATACAATCTAGTAATGTTGGAAAAGTTATATATGCATTTGCTAATACACCTTTTCAGTATGCTCGTATTGTTAAAAGAAAGCTACAAGATATAGTTTCGGGAAGATCAGCCGCTGAAGGAGGCGGTAGGCAAGTAAGACAAGATTTGGGTAGTGCTCTTTATTATTCAATTGGTCAAGCTATGATATTTAATGGTTTACAAACAGCTTTATTTGCTGTTGCTTTTGAAGATGATGAAGATGAAAAAGAAAAGTTAATGGATGAAAAAACAACATTAGCAGTTGAAAGAGCATTAACATCTTACGCTAAAAGTTTAGGTAATCCTGGTGCCGTAACAGGTGCTATATATTCGCTTATTGCTGAAGCTGGTGAACAAGTGGAAAAATATGGAAGAATAGATAATCCATATAAAATAGCTTTAGAAGCTACAGCTATATCTCCGCCATTAAATGCTAAGCTAAGAGACATAGTGGCAATTGGTAATATATATAAATATAACGAAAAAGAAATTAAAAAAGATCCTTTTAAGTTATCACCTGATAATAAAGCTTTAGAAATAGTTGGTAATGCTGCTTCTTTTGGAGGTGTGCCTTTAGATAGAGTTATTAGAAAAACTCAAAATTTAGCGGCAATTGCTAATGAAGAGGCTGATGCTTGGCAAAAATTATTTTTAGCTTTAGGTTGGTCTAAATGGGAATTAGGTTTATCCGATTACAAAAAAAATAGTAATGGGTTTGATTTAGATTTAGATTTAGATTTAGACTTAGATTTAGATTTAGATTTAGATAATAGTGCATTAAACAAAGTATCGCCTAAAGATGTAAAAATTGTAGGTAAAGCTTTTAAAGATGGTACTATAGAGGTAGATCCTAATTTACCACCTGCAGAAAAGAAAAAAGTAATGGCGCATGAAAAAAAGCACCAACAAGATATGAAAGCAGGTGTTTTAGACTACACAGATAGTAAAGTTACTTATAAGGGTAAAGACTATCAAAGATTGGGTGGTCAAATTGAGCATAACAATAAATTATACATGGAAGGTCATCCGCAGCTACCTTGGGAACAAGCGGCAAACAAAGCAGAGAGATCTGCATAAATTAATATTACAACATGACACGTAAAGAAAAAATTGAACAAGAAAGAAAACGCCAAGAAAGACTTCAGGTTACTGAAGACTATAATAGATTTGGGAGAACTAGAAAAACTTTTGGAATACAGACTATTGATCCAGGGGAAACTTTAAGAACTGGTAAAACTATTTATAAAAAGCCTGATGTTATAGAAAACAAAGGCGGTAGGATAGGCGTTGGAAACATTGAAAGTATAAGAAAACGTACTGGAAATGAAAGCAACAATGCGGGTGGAATGGGTGATAGCACTTACAAGGATGGGTCTACTTTTAAGCAAACCAAAGGGAGTAGAGACAATATGTCTAAAGAAGAAAAAAAAAGAGAAAGTAAATTGCTTGCTAAAGAAGCTAGAAAAAACAGAAGAGCAAGAAAACTAGCTGACAATAAAGGTATGTCTGATCAGCAGGCTAAAGACTTTATGCAAAACAGAAGAGATAGATTTAGACAAAAAGGAACTAATTTTGTAAAAGGATTGACTGGCCAAGCAATGGATACAGGCGTTGATGACAGATTATATAGAAGAGATGGATCTGGGACGTTACAAAATATGAAAACTGAAGATGGCACAACATATGATGCTACGGCTCCATATAAAGGAACTATGTCTAAAGGGTTTACAGATCGAGGAGGAAGTAGAAATGAAGCTGATAATTATATTAAAAGTCTTAATCCTAAAAAGGATGATAAGTTAGAATCTAAAATTATTGAAATTCCTAAATATGTAGCTCCTGAACCGGAAAAAGTTATTCAAGATGAAACAGAAAAAACTAACAAAAAAATAGTTGAAGAAAATAAGCCATTAGAAAAAATGAGCGACAATACTTTTGCAGCAGATGTTATGCCAAATAGAATCGTAAAAGATAATGTTAGAACACAAGCAAAAGGTAATTTTTATGACAGTGCGCAAACAATCAAAGGATTTCCTGATACACCTAAAGCTACTAAATTTAATATAGATGTATCTAAAGTTGATCGAAAAGGAATGCAAGATGTAATAACTGAAGAAAAACTTAAACAATTAGGATTGGACTCTAATTTTAATAAACTTCCTAAAAAGTTTAATTCTCAAGATATTTTATACAATCCTAATGCGGGGTAATAAAAAAAAGGGTGTTACAATTAAGTAGCACCCTTTTGTTATTTAAAATATTAAGCCAATTAAAATTCCAGATATCGGGCCTAATATTGCCCATAGTTCTAAAAATTTAATTCTTTTAAGTTCTGCACCGGTAAATACATTATCCGATGTATCAAGAATTATATTTCCAGCTTTTGTTTTAGCCTCTTGTAATTCTTGTTCTAACTGTTTAATTTGTTTTTTTGCATCCGCAAAAGTAAATTTACTAGCCATTTTTTAAAATTTAGTTTAGTTAATAATTATCCATCACAGGATATACAGTTTGGATCCATAGCATTAGCTGCTATATCACCTCTTAAAACTGATTCTGTTCTCATATAGTATAAAGTCTTTATACCACGTTTCCAGGCCTCAAAGTGTACTTTATTAATCCACCTAGGCTCTGCCTCTGCAGGGAAAGCTAAATTTAATGATACTGATTGATCAATATAATCTTGGCGTATTCCCGCTTGTCCTACTAATTCTAATTGGTTTATCTCTTTAAATGTTTTAAATACATTTTTCACTGGTTCTCCTTCCCCATCTTGGGTAAGTCGTCCTCCGTGATCGTAATGCCATCCGTCAAGTTGTTCAATTCCTTGAACGGATCCACCGTCTTCCAAAATTTTATCCCAAATTTCCTTAGTATCAATACCAATTTTTTTAAATACTTTTTTAAGTTCTTCATTTTTACGTATAAAAGTTCCTTTAGCCGATTGGTCAGTAAACACATTTGCTGCCCAAGGCTCTATTCCAGGCGATAAATTACCTGCTAATTTACTATTTGATACGGTGGGCGCTACCGCTCTTAAATGCGTATTTCGCATTCCAGTATTAACACACCATAAAGGTTCACCATACGTCTCCGCAAGTGCCCTAGAAGCTCTCTCGGTCTCTATCTTAATCTTAGAAAATATTTCTCTTGTTTTAAACTGAGCTAAAAGACCTTCAAAAGCAATTCCATTTTTTTGTAATAAGCTATGCCATCCTAAAACGCCTAGTCCTATAGCTCTACCTTTTTGAGCAGATCTAACTGCGTTGTCAAATCCTTTCATATTTTTAGCACGTTGTATAAATTCTTCCATTACACCGTCTAAAAACCATGTGGCATCATATACTAAATTAGTATTCTTCCATTCATTATATTTACCTAAATTTAAACTAGATAAACAACATACAAAGCTATGTGATTCATCTGTGTGCAATGTTATTTCACTACAAATATTAGTCATGTGAACTTTTAAACTGTTCGACTTGTAAGCATCTGGATTAGCTTTGTTTGTATTTCCTTTAAAGAGTATGTATGGTTCTCCAGTAGCTTTTCGTTTTTGGAGTAGTCTTCCCCACTTATCCCGTGCATCTGCAGATCCAGCTTCGAGTTTTCGCATAAACTTATCGCCAACGACAGCACACTGATGTAAGTTAAGAGATTGCCTGTTGATGTCGCCCTTAGGCTCTCTGATTTCCAACCATTCATCGAAATCAGGGTGTTCAATATTAATATTAACGGATGCAGCCCCTCTACGTACTGACCCTTGATTGGTTGCGAGTATAGTTGAGTCATAGATTTTGCAAAAAGGGACAACTCCATCTGATGTTCCATTACCTGTTATATTAGCGCCAGCGGGTCTTATCATGTTTATACCAATGCCTACTCCGCCGCCGTGCTTTGCGAGTAACATCATTTCTAAATTTTTATTACCTATATCCATTATACTATCTGCTACATCAATACCAAAACAACTAATAGGTAATCCTCTATCTGTTCCAGTATTTGATAAAACAGGTGAAGCTAAGCATAACCATCCTTTCCATATATAATCAAAAAATCTATCTTCTAATTCTGGTTTATATAATCTTTTTGCAACAGTTTTAGCAACTCTTCTATAAGCATCTTTAGGTGATTCTCCATTAACAAGATATCCTCCTGATATAGTTTTTTTATACACTTCTGTATCTCCCCAGTAAGGATAATCTTTACCTCTTACCCATTTTGTATTCCAACTCATAATAAATAAATTAAATAACCTATAGTTACATTAACATTAACCGCTACTAAATTCCATTGTTTAGCAATCCATACCTGTGGCGTACACACTATACCACCTATAATATATGTAATAGCCCCTACATTACCATATGCTAATAAATAAGGGCTAATCATTATAAAAGCTGTTCCAAAATATCCCAGCCTATTAGCTAATCTTTCTTTAGCTGATAATTTTCTACTTTTTACTAAGCTTTCAAGAAATTTTTTCATTACCAAATATCTTTGAAGTCTTCGCCTTCGTTAGCTTTTGAGTAATCCGTTGGCCGTATAGCAAAAAAATCGGTATGAGTATGACCGCCAGTAAGATGGTAAAACCAATCAAGCTGTTCTGCTCCGTCTCTATCATACTTAAAGTATTCCCCGTGGTCCCTGTACCCGAGCTCTGCAATTTTTTCATTTAAACGTTTTCTTATAAATTGTTTTAGATCATATGCTTTTAAATTAGCTATATCGCCTTTTTCAAACATTTTATCAATATATTTTTCTTCTGCATCAAGCATAGCTTGCGCTGAATATAATATGTCTTTTTCACATTCCTTAAGTAAAGAAGGATCTTCTTGGCACATATGCCTAAAAAGCTGACATCCCATTTTAGAATGTAAAGATTCATCTCTTACACTCCATTTCATTTGTTGTCCTATACCTTTTAATAAGTTTCTGAGTTGAAAACTATATAACACAGCAAAAGCAGAATAAAGGCTAACGCCTTCAGCAAAGGCGCTAAAGATTGCAAGGCTTCTTGCAATTCCGGTATTGTTATTTCCGTCATAACTAATTAAATTATCGAAGCGTTCCATTGTTGCCTCGTCTTGTAAAAATGCTTCAAAATTTTCAAGACCTAATGTTTCATTTAAATAAGAATATGCTACTGCATGTATAGTTTCTTGTGAACCAAACATCATTGCCATTTGTCTTATCTCATGTTTAGGGAACCACGAAACCACTTTTTGCGTCCAATAATCAGATACCGCACATTCAGTTTGTGCAAATCCCAAAAGTATATTTCCAACGAGGTTCCTTTCCCCGTCGGTGAGTTTTTCGTTCCAGTCCTTAACATCACCTGACATCGGAATCTCTGTATGAAGCCAAAAAGCTTGAGCTTGTTTAAGCCACCCTTCTGTATAATATTCCGGATATTCAAATGGTTTGTAAGGTATTCTTTCTGTAAATAATCCCATATTTTATTTTTCATTTTTAGTTTCAGACTTTTCTTTTTTTTCAGTTAAGTCTTTTTTTAATTTTTTTAATGCTTTTTCATAGCCCGGCATATTTTTAATAAGCTCCATAGTGCCTATTGATAAGTCTTTAAGATTTGTTAATTCTTGAATTAATCTATTCATAGCAGCACCTAATGCTTCTGTTCGATTATTCATTTCTATTAATTTTGATTCTTTCATATTTTTATTCGTAATGTATTGTTAAACATAATTCAACGAAAGGTAAGTATAATACATGCTCTGTAAACTTTTCCTCTGGATAACTTCTAATTCCTATTAGCATTCCAGGATAAAATCCAAAACTTAGTTCCCAGCCCGCCATAATTTTTCTTCTTTTAAATAATAATTTAACATTTTCATATGAAATTTTATTCTTTCTCTGTAATGTTCAGGTAGTGTAAATTCCGTATTTTTTGTGAATTCTAACGATGTCATTAAACTTTATTATTTTATTTGTTAATAATTGTTTTATTTCTTTTTGCAAAGATCTTTTTGTATACATTAACCGCGATTTCTTTTTCTCTGCTCTTTGATCAAAGTTATCGTCTGGTCCACTTCTTTTTGGTTTTGCGGCTTGTAAAGCGTCTTTCCAATCTTGTTGTTCGTAAGCCATAATTTAAATAATTTCCATCTTATAGGAAAAGACTCATTAGCTCTTCCTTTACATTCTATTATATAATCTTTACCGACAAAGTCCGGAGTATATTTTATACCTAATATTTTTTTTTGTCCTCTATTTTTATAATCACCTTTGCCATTAGCCTGCTTTTCAATGCTTATATTTATAAAATCAAATGATTCTATTAATTGAAAAACTTCGTTTTCATATCCTTCAAATAGCCTTGCTTTTTTTAAAGCTAAATAAGTATAACGTTCAAGGCCAGACGCAAAATTAATACCATCTTGAGATATTTTTTTTGATTGTACTGGCCCTCTTTTTTTGCTTTTTCTTTTTATGTACTTGTTTGTACCCATTCTTTTACATTTAAAGTTCCAAAAGTTGGCGGTGGCCCAGGCTCTGGATATGCACTTAAAGTTATAGGATCATTAACTTCGATATCATTTATATCTTCGTTATAATCTTTTAATAGTTTTTCTTGTAAAGCATCGGTTGTTTCCATCTTAAGCTTTTCAATATAATTAACTGCATCCATTAATTCTTCTTGAATATGATTTAGCCATTTATGTAAATTAGGCTCATCATCGTGTAATGTAACACCGTACTTTTTATAGCCTACATTGCTACGTTCAGAAAATTTATTAATTACTTTTTCTATTATAGGGTCTCTATGTTTATTCATCTTTTACAAATGTTCCGTTAATCATTTTACCTTTTCTATCTGATATTTCATTATATGCTGAGTTTATACAATCCTCTATAGTAAACCCCTCTAAGCTTGCTAGATTAGTTAACACAACTATCATGTCTCCAATAGCATCTTTTATTTCAGGTTTAGATTCTTTTAATAATCCCACAGCCAGTTCACCAGCTTCTTCCATGAGTTTAATATATTGAGTCTGGCTATTTCCATTTGAAGTAATGCCTCGTGTATTCGCCCATTCACGTATGTTATTAAAAATATCAATATCGTTAGGATTATATTTTTGAAACGGACCAGCCTCATATAAAGCTTTGTTATATACATAACTACGGTTATGGTTAAACATTGATTTTTTGATATTATCTAATATCCAATCTTTTTTATCAATTGAGTCTATTGTTACTTTACCATATTTAGTTTCCCAACTAAGATCAGCTAAAAATTCAGCATTGATTTCATCGTAAGCTATAGGAAACGTTGTAGTTTGGTCTGTAACATTAATTTGATTTTTCATATTATTAAATAGTTTGTCATAAGGTTTAATGTCAACTTTATACCCTAAGTCTTTTTGCAAAGTTTTTTCAACAACTGCAGCTTCTTTTATATCATCTGTTTCAAATAATATTTCAAACTCGTGTCGTTTAAATCCTTGTTCTTTAATAACTCTTTTTTCTATATTAGTTGTACACCCTATTTTTTGATTAGGTATATGGTATATCTTATATTTACCTGTTTTTAATTCAACGGCCATAAGTTATCGTTTAAAATTAAAGGATCAATTACAAAATCATAATTATTATTTAAATATTGTAATTTCCATATAAATAATGCATCACTTTCAAATTTATTATTTTGGTATATATCCCATTGTTCAATAGAATCATATAAAGGTATTCTACTTATTGGATAAACAAAACAATCATTACAAACATTATTTATTTGTATATTTATATCTTGCGATGGTTGTATCAATTTACTAATACCTGTATATTCTATTTGTGCAAAAGAAAATAATGGTAATAGTAATATTATTATTTTTTTCATATTATATAATTAAGTTCCTACTGATAAATCCGCCTTTATTGATGGGTCCGGATTATAACCTGATATTTTTATATCTTTATGCGTTGGAATAATTAAAGTATCATTGGAAATAGTTATGCCTGCATTTAAATTTAATTTAGGTAATGGTTTCATTTTTCTTGATAATTGTAATTTAGCTTGTTCTAAATGATTATTATATAAATGACAATCACCTAAGCTACCAATTAATTTACCTGGCTTTAAACCGGCTCCTTTGGCTATTAACTCTAGTAATAATCCATACATAATAATATCATAAGGCAAGCCTAAAAATATATCTGCGGAGCGTTGTTGCCACATTAGATCTACATGTGTTGCATTACAATATATTTGAAAACCATAGTGGCAAGGAGGAAGTACCATATTATCATTATCAATAGGGTTCCACGCCATAACCAATAATCTGCGCGAGGTTGGGTTATTTTTAAGATCTCTGATAACGTTAAATAACTGATCAATACCACCAAAGTTCCTCCACTGATGCCCATATACAGGGCCCAGTGTTCCATCTGTTCTCCCAGATCTACTGTAATCGTCATCCCAATAGAAAACATTGTTATCACGAAGATACTTAATGTCGGTATGACCTCTGCAAATCCAAAGTAATTCCGTAAGCGCATGATTAAAAAATATTTTTTTTGTTGTTAATAAAGGAAATCCTAAAGCCATATCATGGCGAATCATTCTACCAAACACGCTTATAGTTCCCGTTCCTGTTCTATCTTCTTTAGGTTTACCGCTATATAGTACACCAGCCATTAAACCTAAATATTCTTCTTCAATATTTATCATCTATTTAATTATCACTTTTATAATTTATTTGTAACGTATTATTTATTATTTTTATCATAATAATATTTTTTAATACGTTCAACCTCTTGAAATATATTATCTACCGTATATACATTAGGTGTTAAATACGCTTTTTCTCCTTTTTTATAAGGGCCTAATCTAATTTCTACTCGCCACTCTTCTGGAAACATTCCGGACTGTGTGGGTGCAGGGCTAATCCTAATATCATTGTTTATACAATACGTATCCCATAATCTATAATCTTTATTAGGTGTATAACAATTATTAAAAGCATATGATAAGCCTTTGTGATTATTTTTTTTTCTTAATCCACTTCCCATGGTAACGTTTCATTTGATGAGGTTGTTAAAGGCATATAGTCTCCACTTAAATGATTCCATTTAAAATGCGCTTCTGCTTGATTTTCTCCTAAGTTTTGAAATTTAACTTTTAAAACCTTTACTTTAACAGATTTATTATTATAATCTCGGTGAACTAATAACCCATGATATGAAGCATCGTACCATTCACCACCACCTTTTATGCTATACATTGTAGGTTCATCCATTGTACCATCTTCTTTCTTATACATTTTTGTAGGATGTGCTACAACAATAACTAATACGTCATGTTTTTTAGCAAACGCTTCTATTCGCGTTAGATATTCCATAGTAGCATCAGGTATACTCATTTTTTCTGCACCTTTCATTTTAACCTTATTATAAGGGTCTATTACTAAGCATTTAATACCTTTTCTTTTTACTAATTCAGCTCCTTTATTTAAAACAGAATCTAAATCATATCTTTCATTTTCAATAAAATAAAAATTATCATTTATTATTTCTGTAACTGTATTCCATTTTTCAGTATTTATATCTTCTTTAGTTGGCATCCATCCACCAATTTTACGTATTAATTTATGTGCGTGTAAAAAAGTTGGTTTGTTTTCAGGAGAAGCAAAAGCTGTTTTCCATCCATATTTTAAGTTGTATCCCACCACCATTCTATCAACAAAATCAGACTTCCCACTGCTAGGCACGCCTGTAACGGTGATGAATTGTCCTGTGTAAGTACTGAATATACTATCAAAGTTATCAAGGCCGACTTGATAACCCGGTTTAAAACCTTCTTCAATAAATTCCTGTAGTTCATCATCTATATCATTTAATGTTATTACGTTTTCAAGAGGAACAGGAGCAGCTTGATCAACAAGACGCTTGAGCATAGAGCCGCCGTAGCTAAGCAAATATTCGTTAGCATCTTTATAGTTTCCAAAGTCAATTGTGAAGCATACTTCCGCTCCAAATCTCCTGATAAGTTCTTTTTGTAAATTTTCTCCAGCCTCATCTTTGTCGACTGCGAGTATAATTTTGGATTTATCTTCAAAATACTCGATGCAATTGTCAAGGTAATCAAGGTTAAGCCTATTAAGAGTAGCTCCGTTTGGTACAGAGACCACACTGTCGACTTTAGAATCCATAAAAGATAAAGCGTCCATCTCGCCTTCCACAATAACAACGTAATCATGGCCAATAGTACTGTCCAAATTATAAAAGACTTTTTCTGCACCTTTAACCAATTTAAAGTTTTTTCTACCATCTCTGTATTTTATATTTATTAATTCATTGTTAATAAAATAATTAAATTGAATAGTATTAACTTCTTTATTCATTTGCGGCATCCATTCAACGCCTTCTGTTATCTGTGCTTTAATTAATGTTTTTTGACTTATTCCACGTGACTCAAACCATTTAACAGCGTTATCACTTAATAATACATTATTTTTCCATTCAGGTTTATTATAAACCTTATCTGTAGCACCTTTTCTTTTAAATGTATGTAATTGAAATACTTCATCACAATTCATACACGTACCGAGACCACGTTCCCAATCGTACATAGCACATTTAGCTTTACGATTCTCAGGTTTTCTATCAGCAGAGCAAAGAGGGCATATACCCTCTTTTTTCCCCACTGTTAGATCATACTGATTGAACTGATCAATAGTAAAACCGTTGATCTCTGTTGTATTCATATTAAAACGGTAGATCTGGTTCCGCTGCCGAAGGCGTAGGTTCCATTGTTGTAACTTGTTGCCCGTCTTTTTGCGCAGTAGTTACATTCTGTCCATCTGTCCAAACAACTTTTACATTACCTAAAAATGTTTTTGGTTGTTTTGCGTCACGCTCTTCTTTGGTTTGCTCAGTTTGAATATATCCTGAATCGCCATAATTTCCAAGCTCGTTATTTAATACAACAGTAACAGGATAATACTTTCCTTTTTTACCCTCATAAATTTTTGATTTATCAATTTTAGTTAAATCAATACTACCTGAAATAATACTTGCCATTTAGTATGCACTTAAAGTGTTAAACATTCTTCTCATTTGAGGTTTTGATGCCCCTGTAACTCTTCTTAAGTTGTCAACCGCTTTTACATGTGATTGATTGCTGTAGAAGTTTTTTTCACTTGTTGTAACTCCTGTTACATCACAAGTTCTTTTTTTGGTTCTTGCCATAAATAAAATTTAAATTAATTAAAGTGTTTTGGAGATATAATATTGGCTAAAATCTCCGTCGCCATTTACAAAAAACTCATTATAAGATTGTACTGCCTTTGCAACTTTGTTTTGTCCTGATTGCAAAAATTTATCGCTACAATCAAATAAACCTAATTGGTGAGTTTTTTTATCAACTACAATAAAAACTAATTCGTACCCAAACATTTTTGAATATATATAAGCTTGGCTATCGTAGTTATATTTATAAGCTGAAGAAGCAAATGCGTTTATATTATTTGTGGTTTTTAAATCTACAACCAGTTGATGGCTGTGATTAATAATATCCGCCTTACCTTTCCACATTAAATCTTCTAATTTAATTAAGCCAGGTACCTCGTATTCAACTGCTCCTTCTGTAATAAAGTCTTTGAATAAATCATTTTCTAAAACTTTTTGACGCATCAATTCAATACTATCAGCTTCGTGTTCAAGCAAGCATATATCGCCTCCAGATAACTCCTTATAAGCTTTTGTATTTCTAGTTGATGATTTTATTATCTTATACTTATCGAGCTTCTCAGGCTCTAGTATAGTAGTATGGAAATAACCTCCAACAACAAACGCAGGGTTTGGTGGTGACGGCTTTTTAAAATCAAGAGGATTATTTAACAATGCTGATATATCACTATTACTTAAATATTGTTTTCCAAAATCTCCGTAATAATCTTCATCATTTTTTAACCTCTCGATTATTTCTTTTTTATCCATTTAGTTCTTTTAATGCCTCAGGCGTTATAGTATATTTATCATTCAGTGTTTTCATTAAACCGCCGTTTGCTAAAAACTTTTTAGCTTGATCTATATTATCCATGTTTACTACCGGCTTTTTGCTAGCTACAATTTTATCTTCTAAAGCATTAACTTGTGCTTTTAAAGTTTGTCTTTGCGTATCGCGCCCATGATTATTAGTTGCATCTGAGTCTGCTGTATCATCTATTAATAGTAAATTACCTAATGCATATTTTTTACCGTAAGAAGAAGCTGAACCAAATCGTTGAGGCATTTGCATACCTTTTTGATTAAGATCAACACCTACAATAGATGTAGCTTCTATTTGATCGCCATTTTCAGCATCAACTATAGTAGCTGTACTATGCATTATAGGAAAATCCCCTAAGGTTAAATTTTCTTTAATAGTAAAAAATACATTATACTTTTTATTATATGGTTTTAATGCTTCGAGTATATCCTCTGCAGATCTAAACATATAATTGCCAAAGTTATTTTTTCTAGACTTCTTGGCTTTAAAGTCTGCTTGTATTGTACTAAGCTTTTCTTTTATGTTCATAATGTGGTATTATTATATGGTCTGTTGGTATTCCGTTTTTATAAAATGTTATAAGGCCATCACCTATAACATAATTTACTGTTTCATCTATACTATCGCTGTAATTTTTCATCTGTAACGTATTAATATAATAAATCATAAATAATATTATTCTTTTTGAAGGTTCTTTTTTTAGAATAATTTTTAACTATTCCCAGCGCTGATGCTGCGTCTTCATAAGAATTATTATTTACATGCGTTTCATTATAGATTTTTTTATTACTGAGCACACCTTTGCCAGTTAATTGTTGTTGATTAAAGTTAATATATTTACCACCTGAAACAGCTTTAATTATATTAATAGAATAATTAGCTTGCTTTTCACGTGGCGCATTATCTTTAAATGGATTAGGTGCAGTATCACCTTGCGATACATATTGTAATTCGTCAATAGTTGTGGAACAACTTTTATATTTTGTGTTAAAAGTATTCATAATATTATAGTGCAATTTTTAGTTAAAGGGACCTTAATCCTCATATATTTTTAAATTAATTTCCGCCCAGTCATAAACTTTAGACGATGATTTAATTCCGTTGGTAGATACAAAATAAGCTAATTCATTTAAAGCATCTACATTAACTGATAATTTATTTAGTAATCTTTGCTTTTGCTTTTTAACTGATTCAGTATTCATCTTATAGAATGCTGCAATTTCTTTAATCTTTTTAGGCTTCGAGTAAACATCGTCTAAACCAAAAAACATTTTAACCATTAAATGGTATTTAGGCACGTATTTTTTTAACCAGCCTTCTAAATAATCACCTAACTTTTCATATTCGTAATCGTATACGTCTTCATCTATAACAGCAATCAAATCGTTGTCAAACCATTGAGGGAAAAGAACTGATAAAAAACCAAAGCCTGTGGTGTGTCTTTTTTTATCTTTGTTATTCCATATACCTTTAATAGGTTTAGATGTGCCATCTGCTTTCTTTTTAATAGCATCTCCCACTAAACCTTTAATGCTAGTTGAAAGATATTTTGATATAGCTTTATCTTTATCTAATTTAGTTTCCAATGAATTAATATATTTCCAATCAATGTTTTTCCATGTAACTAGCAAGGCCAACCAAGCTTCTTGGTTAAGGTCATTGATATTCATTACGCCTATAGCTGAGTATTCTTTTGAAAATGAATTAGCTATTTTACTAGCCATCTTAAAATACATAGAAGGTATTACACTATCTATATTCATTATAGATTGCTGATTCAAAGCGTAAATCTTTTTGTTAAAATTTTTCATGTAGCTAATAGTTTTAGTCTTCTTCTATACTTTTTAATTAATTTAGCTTTACTTTTTAATTCTTTTATAGCAAGACGATTTTTTGTTTCGCCGTCCATTACTAAATCAATTATTTCTTGATGTAATAATCTTATTGAATTGTATAAATAATCTTTATGTTTATTTACTCTTGATTCAGTATCAATTTTTATTCTTCCTATTCTTATTAGCATTTCTATTTGATTTTTGCTGTTCTTTTATTTTATCTCTAATGCCAAATACATTAGTTGTAATATAATGTTTATAGGTTTTGTATGCGCTCATAAGCAGTTTCATTTTTAGTTATTATATGTTTTTTAGCATTTATGTAATAATTCCAATATGCTAATCTAGAATCTTCACATTTGTATTCATCGGGCATACACTGTGGAGGATCTTGCCACTGCCCTTTATCTGGTATTCCTTCTGGTAAGTATGACAAAACGTCATGACACTTTTCAATTGTTAAATGAAACTTATTATAACGTTGAGTATATAATTTACCTAAAGCCATCATATAATCGTAAGTCCAATAGTAATGTAATGCATCGGATCTTACCCATATACTGGAAGGATGATTTAAATGTGCTGTCTTATAAGGGACGTTGTCATTGCCATAGTATCTATGGGCCGTACAAAGCATTTGTGCAGCTTCTAAAGGCATTTTAACTACATGCCTATTATAATGATAAGAAGCAGCTTTTTGAGGGTCGTGTGATAAATAAAATATATTCATAAGTTATCCCAAATTGATTCAATTTTTTCTATATAAGTTAAACCGTTTTTATTAAAAAACATATGTTTATGTTTATCAAAGCTTTTAGGTGTTTCACCTACGGCATAAGGTTTAAATTCTGTTTTAATACCAGTTTTAATATTAGTCAATATTTTTTTATTCATAATTACGTATTGTTTTAAATAATGGATGACGATAAGAGCCAGCTGGTGTACGCTGGAAATAAGTAAATGTAGCTGTTTTGCCGATATACCACTCGGCTATATCATACATTTTTTCTAGCACAGGCATTTTGTCCATAACAGGCATGCCAAATTCTATACCGTCAGCGTCTCGCGCAAGAAATTTGCCGATCGTGCCAGTACGTTTGCCTTGGCCTTCCACCCAGCCCGTGATTGTTGCTTCAGTGTCTTGAAATTCTTTGTATTTTTGTAAGTTGTAACTGCGTTTTTGTTCATATTTTTTATTGTTTCTTAAGATTGCGCCCTCGTAACCTTGTTTGTTAGTAAATTGGTGGTACATAAGTCTAGCCGTAACATCGTTTTGAACTTCGTAAGTTTCAACTGTTTTACAATATTGTAATGTAAATTCTTTGTGTAAGTTTTTAATACTTTCATTACGATATCTAAAACTATTATCTGGTGTATCAGGCATAAATATATCGTAGTTATGAAATTGTATTGCTTTAGCTTCGTTACGCTCAGCATCAGATGGCGATTGTTTACGCACAAGTGAAATAATCTTGTTAAAGTTATCTTTGTAATCGTGATTGTATAGCTCACCGTCTAGCACAACGTGAGGATACTTATTAAACAATGGTCTGAGTTCATCTAGTATGTGCTGAGCGTTCATAAATCTTTTATGGTTACGTGAAAACGCACCATGGTAATTAATATAGCAACGCACGCCATCAAGCTTTGGTTGAATAAAAGAATCTTTATCAAATTCTTTTTTACCTACAGGATGTGCAAGCATTACATTAAAGGTTGTCATAGTCTTTTTTAATTTTGTCATATATTTCTTTTAATTCTTGTAATAATTCATATTTTTCATCTTTTAAAAGCTCATCAGCTTTACTTTTTAATTTTTCTAGTTGCTCACCTAATATATCTTTTTGTGTAAATCTTACATTGCCAAAAGCATCCACATTTTTATCAATAAATTCTTGTGGTGGTATTGGTTCGAAAGCAACTGTATACCCTTTTTCTTTTATTAAAGGTTCTAACTTTGCAAATAATTTATTAACTATCATTTCAGATAGTAAATCTAATTGGTCAGGAGTCATAGCTATCGTTTAATATTAGGTTATAAATATAATCAAACATATCATTGTGTTTTTCTTGACCCTCAATTACTTGATTTATTTGTTCTTGGTCAATACCAAAGGTAGGCGTCATAGCTTGCCACTTTTCAATATTTTTATATATACCCCATTGCCTAGAAGCAACATGAGCTAACGCTTTACTCTGTATGGACTTAAATTCTTTAATATCCATTAAGTTTTGTAATGCTTCTTTATCTGTTTTACCCATCGTGTCTAGTATAATTTGAAAGATCTTGTAATATTTCTACAGTACTTCTATTATCTTCTTCTTCGTCTTCATCATCATCATAATGTTCTGCTAGCCAATCTTTGACTTCGTATTCAGGCAAGTATTGCTCATAATCACATAAATATACTGTGCTACCTGATTGTAATTCTTTAATTCTTGCTATTACTTCATCAAAGCTAGGCTCATAGTAATATACATCATATTCCCAGTCTAATTGGGTAGGATCTTCCGTCATAATGTGGACTTCATAACCATCAGCAGTATTCCACGTGCTAATTTCTAAATCAGTTGCATGTAATTTATAATCATCTGTTAATTCTACGTTTAGTGCTTCGCCAAGCTTCTCATATATATTCATTTTCTAATTGTTTAAATATTTCTTGTATTTCTTCTGTTATATTATCACTTTCGTTATTGTTTTGTAACGTATTTTCTTTGTCTTTCATAATAAGTTTGTTAAATGTGTAATTGCTTGATAAATATTGCCTTCCCAAGTTGTTGGTGAGCCATATAAACCTTTATATTTTATTTTAACTTTGTTAACTTTATGTTTTGCAAATTCTGTATTGTATTTATTTCCTGCCATTTGTTCTTGGTTTTATTATTCTTCTAAAATATCCCATTTATTTAATTTAAGTTAGTTGCGGCGGAAGGATTCGAACCTTCGACCTCTGGGTTATGAGCCCAGCGAGCTGGCCACTGCTCTACGCCGCTAAAAAGTTAGGACCTCACCAACGGTTTTATTCACCCACGCGTTGGTACGCTGGTTTGTTGGTCCTGTTATTCTAAACAATCACCGCAAATATCGCAGTAATTATAATCTTCTTCTGTCATATGCGTTCCACATATTTCACAGTTTAATATAAGTTTTGTTGCCATTGTGTTATTTCTGAATTATAACGCTGATAATATTCGCGTTCTATCGCTTCTATTTGAGCATTAGTTATTTTTAATATTTTAATTTTTTTATTTTTTCTTAATTTCTTCATATCTTATTTCATATAATTCTGCTAATTCTTTAGCAACTTCTTTTTTTACGTATAATTCACCTGAATAAGTCCATTCTTCTAAGCCCCAATGAGCCGCATGATCCATTTCATCTTGAACAGCTTCTTTTATTTTATTAATTACTATTTTGTATTTATTTTTTTTACTCATAATTCTATTTTATCTGCATTGTCATGTATTTCTTTTAATAATTTTTCAAGGTATTTTAATTCTACTTTAGTTGAATCATTTAACCCATTGTATTTTATTATTAATTGTAATGATGTTTCAGCACATTGAGCTTTACCCATTATTTTACCTATGAGATAGCCTCTACTTTCTTTTGTCATAATATATAATTTGTTTTTTTACTTACAACTTCGGCCCATTTATATGGCCCCATAGCTTTCATTGTATTAGCTGTAGCAGTATTGAATGCTTTAACATTTTTTCTGTATTGTTCACTAGTACACCATTTAATCATTGCTGTAGTTCTAGTTGTTTTGCCATACTTTTTTTCAAAAGCTAAACACTGAGCAAGTTTGTCTTGCATTTGTTTCAATGTTTTAGAGCTGTGGTTTGTATTATCTACTTTCATATTCTTAATTTATTATATTATCACATTACAATTTCATTTGTAACGTATTTTAGTGGAGGTGGTAGGAGTTGAACCTACGTTTGCAAATAGTGTACTAATTCCAGCAACTTTGTTTGCACTTACCCGACACCCCCTATTTTCTGCGCCAAGCTTTGTGTACTTGTTCGCTTAATTCTTGACTTACTATTTGCAATTCTAATACTTGCTTACTACCGATTATTGGTATATAGCTAACTTGTTTAGTATCAGAGCATTGCACACATTTGTTATAGCCAAAATCAATCCTTACTTGATGCAATTCTTTTCCGCATCTACAATATTTATGTTTCATACTATATTATCACAAATAAATTTTATTTGTAACGTATTTATACGTATAATAATCTGTCTAATTCAGAATGTAATTTATTTATTATCATTCCATTTATCCAATCTTTTCTTCTATAATCTAAAGAATCATAACCATCACAATCAAATGTATTAATTGATAAATCATCTAAAAATAAATAGAAAGCTTTATCTAATCTTTTATTCATATCCTAATGCTTTTAATTCGTTGTCTATATCTTCTAGAATATGTTCTAGTATTTCATGATAGTTTACTTGATCAACAAAAGCTCTCGCATAATCTTCAACTAAACCTAAGCTTCCAGTATGGTTTTCAAAAACCCAATTTTCAACTAAATCTTTTAAATAGTCAACATCTGGCCTCCAAGTTCCATAATCACTTTCCAAAACATCTTCTGCAAAGTTATAATCACCTAATAATTCTAGGTTAATTCTCCAAGTGGCGTAATTACTCCAGCCATTGTATTTATTATCATTCATATTATTTTATTTATTATTTAAATTGTCAGCTAACCAATGTAGTGTTTTTTCTTCTGACCAATTCCATCTATTCATTATATAATTAACTAATTCTTGGCCTTTTAATTCTATTTCATTCATAATTTTTAATTTCTAATTGTAAATCGTGTAATTCTTTACGAGCATTTATATTAAATCTTACAATTGTATGTAAATACTCTATTCTTTTTCTAATTCTTTCTTTTACTTCCATATATCTCTAATTGTTTGAACTGGATCAATTCCTGGCCCATTAATTTTTCCATATAGTATTTCTTCAAAAGCTTGAATTAAATCATCTTTATCAATTACGTTGTTTTTATATGCATTTGCATGAAAAACTAACTCATCTATTTTACCTATTTTATTATTTGGCATAATTATTGTTTTGGTGTTAAAGTTATAGTCTCAAATTCTTCATTTGTAATGACTCCTTCCATTAAAGCAAGGAATTCATGAGATACATCTCGACCTGTTATTTTGTTTATTATAGTCATAATTTTATATTTAGTTGAGTAGTAAGAATCGAACTTACATAAACCATTTACTCAATTAGTTTTTATAAGTGATATAGTACGAATTCGCGCATAGTTGTCACTTATAGTGATAATTCAACTTTATTTTTGGTGGAGAGAATTATCAACGCCCACTCTTTATTATATTATCACAATTTTATATGAATTGTAACGTATTTTTCTTTAATTCTTTTTTGTTTACAAATGCTAAACCTTTGTAATTGAAGTCAACATTTTCAATGTAATCTGGTAAATCTTGAATTTGAAACCCGATGAATATTTTATTATTAAATTTTAATTTTTTAGTATTTAATATTAAACTTTTGTAATGTTTTGTATATAGTTTTCTCATATTTTAATTTATTATATTATCACTTTTTTATTATTGTTGTAACGTATTTTATACTTCTTCTACTTTTATTATATTATCAATTCCAAAATGTAATATAACTTTTTTAATATTATCACTTTTCATATATTTAATAAAGTTTCTTACTTTACCTTTTTTATCTTTCCAATTAGTTGTTTTAGTTATTTTAAACATTTTCATATTAACAATTTTTATTTTCAAAGTTTTGTAACATTTGTAATCTTTCACATTCTGTTTCTACTAATACTCTTTCCCAATTATTACAAACTTCTACTTTTTGATTTATTTGATAAAATCTATTTGAATTATTGTATTTACTTTTTGTATTTACTCTAACATATCCACTGTTGTAAATACTTCCAATTCTTCCATCTTTTAATCTGTAATGTTTAGAATGATTTTTAGTTACTTTTATTAATTTCATATTATTTATATTATTTTTATTCATATATATTATCACATATTATATTAGTTTGTAACGTATAAAATAGTAAAATGTCCCTTTTTGAATATATTGCACTATAATATAATGTATAACATTAATAACTTAAACTATTTAAGTATTTAACTATAATAATGTAATTCGTATGTCACATCGTCATATGACACACACATTGACAAAATGTCATAACCAAATACTATATTACATTAATGTGTTACTGTGTAGTGTACAGCTATAGTTCAGTATGTCTGAACATATGATAATAAATGTATCATATCATCACATATATGACAATATAACTATAGCTATGTCATCAATAATGCAACATATTGATAAACATGTCATTACATTGATAGTGACAATATGACATGACACTAATATGGCAGCAAAGTAGTAAGTTTATTACAAAAATGGCAATCAATCATACATATTATTATTGATATGGGGGCTATTTAAATATTGATTTCCGTAACGCATTCATTTTCAAATACATATGTGTTATACAAATTATCTTTATATGAAACACTTTTAAAAATAATAGCAATGAGTAAAAAAGAAAAAGAAACTAAAAAAGTTAGTAAGGTAGTTAAGGACAACGTTATTACGATAACAAGACCGGGCGGAGGCCAAACTACTGACAACAGAAAAACAAGCCGTAGATACAAAAACGTAAAACTATAATTATGGGCATCGGACCACAGGGATTAGGTAGCATGGGCATGAGTTCCAAGAGTGCACCGTGCGGATCACCACTTAACAAAATGAGTGATAAGAGAAAAGCTAGAAAAAAAGCTAAGGCAGTTAAAAATTTAAAAGTACCTGCGGATTCTGGTAATTCCTCCGTAGATAACTACTTTAACAAGGAAGCTAGAGAAGTAAGTAATTCACCCATGACAAAAAAAGACGCTTGCTACAGCAAGGTAGTAAGTAGGTATGGGCCTAAGAATTCTGCTTATAGAAGTGGGGCTATGGCTAAATGCAGAAAGGTAGGGGCTGCTAACTGGGGTAAGTCTAAAAAGTAATGGCATTTAAAATGAAGGGCACACCTTTAAATAAGGTGCGTAAAACGGCAAAAGGAGCTGCGCTTAGAAGATGGTTTAAAGAAGACTGGAGAACGCCAAGGGGAAAGAAAGGATATGAGGGCGGTGAAAATACATTCAGACCTACTAAGAGAATATCAAGCAAGACCCCGGCTACGTGGAGTGAACTGACGCCGGCCCAGAAAGCAAGAGCTAAGAGAGAGAAGAATACCAGAGGCAGAGTAAGCAAGTATAAAAAATAACCCTCCAAGATCCAGGGTACCAAAAGGATCATTATATATAACCAATTAAAACCTTAATAAAATGACATATTTTTATTATAATACAAGAACCTGGAATACCGGTGCTCAAGAGAGCCAACCACAAATACCAGAAGAAACTAAGAACATGTGGAAGCATGTGGCAAAGAAAAGTAACTGGAGAGTAGTAGAGCTACCCAATGGATACTTTCAAACAGAATGTAAAGATCTAGACACCGAAGTGTGGAAAGATGTTACTAGAAGAGAAACAATCGAAGGTGCCGAAAGAGCAATTGATTCTTCAATAGATCACTATAAGAAAAAACTAAAAGCTTTTGAAGGACCAAAAGTTGTTAAAACATTTAAAGATGGCAAGTAAAAGAAAACCTTTAGAGGTATACCGCTCCTTTTCTAAAGTAGGAGGTACACCCACAGGGCCTAAAAAAAGAGTTGCTAAGAAAAAAACCCCTATAACTAAAAAGTTTAAACCGCATAAAATGTACAGTAAAGCGGGAAAGATGAAAATGGCCAACACAATGAAGGATCATCTTCGTCTTAAAAAGTTAGGGTATAACCACACTAAAAAGAAATAGCATGAAAGTAACAAATGGAGTAGCGAAAGAATTAAGGAATTATGCAGGGGCCGCTGGTGTATTTGTTTTTGTGATAGGGATATTAATATTTTTATCATTCAATGAAATACCCAGCGTTAATAAAGACGTTATAGTTTCTATCATAGGAATGATCGTAGGATCTTTATCTGTGGTCATAATGACAATCATTGGCCGTAATCCAGATGAGGTTAACGAACTTAAGAAACAGAACGAGGGGTTAACTGCTAAAGTGGAACATCTAGTTCAACAAAAAGACGAGCTTGAAAAAATGCTTATTACAATACAAGGGAACATGATAGACCAACTTACGTTACTAGGATCTAGTGCGTTCGATACTGTTTATCATAAGAACAAAGAATGTGTTTGTGGTAAGAATGAATGCGCTTGCGAAGGCGAATAACATTAGTCAGACAATATAAAGCCTGAGAGGTTACGTTAAGATACAATGAAAACAAAAAACTTCTAAGAAGGCTATTTGATCTGGCAATTCTAAAAAAAATTTTTAAACACAACATCAAAAACTAAAAAAATGAACAAATATCAAGACAAAGAATCATCGATGGATGACTATTCTCACGAAAGAAAGTTAAGAATCGATGGTAGATACGAAGCTGCGCAAGGTAAAATGGGTGCTGCTAAAAATGACTTCGATCACGCACACGCATTAAAAAAAGATGCCAGCTATGACGCTAAAAGCAGAAAAGGTGGTACTTTTTTATCTAAACACTGGACACACAATTCTTAAATAATAATATTATGCCAAATTTTCCAAAATCAGATGGATTCCAAATGCAAATGGGATCTAAACAAAAAGAAACAGAAGGGTCATTTAGTGAAAAAGACTCAGCTTTATTAAAAATGACGCCTATTTATAAGGCTCTTGTTGGAAATCAGGACAAATTACCTGAACAACTAAAAAAAGAAATACTAAATACACCAGCCAACGCTATACAAGGCGGAGGTGTTGACGGTAGTGCAGCTTATAAAGACACAACAACAGATTCTATAGCAGAAGCAGAGGGTGGAACTAGTGGATCTGGCAGCGATGAAAGTGGAGGTGGTGGAAACGAAGCGGCTGAAGCAATAATCGGAGCTGTTACTAAGAAAAAAGAAGATAAAAAATGAAAAAAACACCTGTAACTAAGAAAAAAACTCCCATGACTAAGAAGAAAACACCTATGAAAATGGTTAAATCTTTTGGTAATGCGGGAATGGTTGGTAAAGCTGGCTCAAAAAAAGCCAAGAAGAAAGTTGTTAAGAAAAAAACAACTACTAAAAAGAAACAAGGCTATAATGATCGTTTAGATGAATCTTTAGGAAACCGAAGAGGTAAAAAATCTCAAAGTTTTAAATCAAGAAGAAACGAAAGCAAAGGCGCTAAGAAAGCAGCTGGCAAAAAAGCTTATTCTGGTAATAAGTCTAGCTCTCAAGGCAAGGCTAAAAAGAAAAAATAAATTATGGCTACACCTATTAAAAAGCGTAAGCCTAAAAGCAGGAGTTATGCTCCTCCTAAGAATAAAAAATCAGGTAACTACGCTAAAGTTAAAAAAGGTGGCGGACGTGGCAAAGCAGCAGGAGGTGGTATGACTGCTAAAGGCGTCAGAGCATATAATAAAAAAACCGGTGGTAATTTAAAAACCGCGGTTACAACTCCACCGTCAAAATTAAAGAAAGGTAGCAAAGCTGCCAAAAGACGCAAATCATTTTGTGCAAGATCTAAAAGCTGGACTTCAGAAAGAGGTAGAGCTGCTAGGCGAAAATGGAATTGCTAGTATAAAATATAATTAAATTAAATTAAATGGCACAACTAGGCGGGCCCAAACTTGTAAAAAAGTTACATTTTGATCAAGAGGCTAAAAACAAATTAGTAAAAGGAATAAATAAAATAGCAACAGCTGTTGGTTCTACATTAGGAGCTAGCGGTAGAACTGTAGTTATAGAGGATGATTTTGGTAATCCTTATGTAACTAAAGACGGTGTTACAGTTGCTAATTCTATTATGCTTAATGATACTGTAGAAAACTTAGGAGTTTCTATGGTTAAACAAGCAGCACAACAGACAGCGAATATGGCAGGGGATGGTACCACCACCTCTATAGTACTAACTCAGGCCATAATCGACTGTTATCATAAATTAAATGCATCGGAGCATTCTTTTAGAGATGTAAAATCAGGTATTAATAGATTTAAAGAAATAGTACTTGATTTATTACAATCTAAAACAATTGAAATAAATGATAAGAAATTAGATGATGTTTCTATTATATCAACTAATAATGATGTAGAGTTAGGAAAATTAATTGCTAATGCATTTAGACAAGCTGGGGAAAATGGTATTGTAACCATGGAAACTTCCAGTAATAATAGTACATATGTAGATGTAGTGGAGGGTACTAGAGTAAATAGTACATCGAGAACCGCCCATTTTTATACTAATAAAGAAAAAGAAATATCTGAGTTAGATAAGCCTTTAGTTTTTATTAGTGCATCGGACATACCAAATGTAAGAAAAATTCAAGACATCCTTGAGCATGCTATAAAGTCTAATCGTAGCATACTCCTTATTGCTCCTTTAGAATCTCAGCCACTCACGGCATTAGCCATGAATGCAGTTAAAGGCAATATTAAGGTCAATGTTATAGATCCACCTAGCTTCGGACTTAAGCGAAAGGATATTCTCGAAGATCTAGCATTGCTTGTCGGGGCTAAAGTTTTTGACGAAAGCCTTGGGGATTCAATCGACGCGATTACCCCAGACATGTTAGGAGAAGCCGACAGGGCTATCTCGGATAAAGACGGTACAGTTTTAGTAACTGCAGAAAAATCAGCAGAAGCAACAGAACGTATCGAATATTTAAAAACTGCTCTTGCTAAAGAAGATCATCACGTATTAGTTAAACATTTAAATGAAAGATTAGCTCTGCTTTGTGGAGGTGTATCTGTTATATATGTAGGTGCTGATACTGATGTAGAATTAAAAGAAAAGCAAGACAGAGTAGATGATGCTATTCATGCTGTTAAAGCAGCAAGAAAAGAAGGTATATTGCCAGGAGGAGGTACAGCATTAGCATATGCTGCAAATCAAGACTGGGAGTTAACTTTGACAGGAGGAGAGCTTACGGGATTAGAAATCTTAAAACAAGCTCTAACAGCACCATATACAAAAATATTAACTAATGCAGGTTTAGAACCTACTTCATATAAATTAGATAAATGGGGTATGGGAATAGACGTAACATGTGGTTGTGAAAAAAATATGGTAGATACTGGTATAATAGATCCATTACTAGTTACAAAAACAGCACTTAATAATGCTGTATCTGTAGCAACTACTATATTATCAACTGATTGTGTAATTTCAAACGTAAGAGAGTAATGCAAGCAGTAGGTAATTATATAATAATAGACGAAATAGTCGAAGCGTCAACCAAAACAGATGGCGGTTTAGAATTGGGGGAAAAGCACCGAGAAGATATAAGATATAGAAAAGGAATAATTATATCAAGCGGTCCAGACATAATGAAGGTTGATCAAAAAATACTTTATGATAGAGTTGCTGGTTTCCCCACAGAATTTAAAGACAAAGTATATAAAGTAATACAATTGAGAGATATTGTAGCTATATTGTAATGGAACGTTTAGATTTCGCACAACGTGGGGAATTAAAAGTTGATTTCCTTAAATATTATAGGTTAGTATCCAGATGGGCAACAAAAACAAATAAACTAAATGTAGCTGATTTGGAATTACTTTTTTATTTGGATCCAATTAAATATTTTACTATAGAAGATTTTAAAACAGGTACATTATTTTATACTTGGGATAAAACAAGATTTTATAGATTACAAAAAGAAGGTTGGATAGATAAAATGCATCATGGAGGTGGTAGAAAAGGCGATCATAATAAATATAAAGTAAGTCAAAAAGGAAAACTACTTATTAATAAAATATATCGTATTTTAATAGGGGAAGAAAAATTACCTTCTTCAGCGCGTAGAAATAAAATAATGAAACGCGAAACTTATATAAATAAAGTATATAGTCAAGCTATAAAAGAATTTAACAAACAAAAAAAATAAAAAATGGCAAAAGTAACAATGACTACTACAGTCAATACACAAACAGGTGCACCAATAAACACATTTTCTATAGGTGTAAATGATACAATTAAATCTGTAGTGTTAAGAACTAAAATGTGTGCAGGTGCATACATGTATACTCAAGAAGGTCTTTCTTTAACGATAGCAGATGGATCTCAGGCAACAGCAACAATTCCAGGAAGTGCTCCAACGCCAATAGCTGGAAAAGGAGCTACAATGACAGTTGAATCTTCTACTATAGATGCAACAACTTACATTGAAGGTATAGATTTTACTTTAAGTGCAAAAACTATAACCTTTACAACACCTTACACGGGAACAGGTAAAACAACTACTATTACATATGATTATTACGACACTGATGTTGCTAATTTAAATTATGATGTTTCTGTATATCCATCTAACACAAAAGGTGTTATTACAATGGATGGTTTAAACTTAATTGTTTGGAATGAAGGTATATTAGCGCAAGAAGTAAAAGCTTGGGTTGATGCAGGTACAGCTAATGGAGTTGTTCAGGCTTTAATAACAGACGCATAATAAAAATAAAAAAATGAAAAAAGGAACAAAATTAAGTATTGACCCTAGAAATGTATTTACTAAAGGTCTTAATATAGAACAACCTAAAGTTGCAAACCCTAATCAATCCATGCCTATAACTGCTAAAGTTAAAAGAGCTGGTAGCACTAAATTAAAAGGATAAGATGGCAAAAATCAGTACATATACAATAGACTCTACTATAGAAGGTGACGATAAGTTACTTGGTACTGACTCTGCATCCACTTCAGCACTTGCTACACGAAATTATACAATAGATAGTTTAAAAGCTTATATTCAAACTGGTTCACCTGCTAATATAACTGATACAATACCGCTTGGTTTTGCGCTAACAGTAAATAGAGAAGGAACTGAATATGAAAGAGCTTTAGTAAGAACTTTAGCCGGTTCTACGCTTAATAACGTTGTTTTAAAAAGTGCTACAGTAAATACAGGCTCAGACATATATTTAAATACACTTGGTTCAGGCCAGGTATTTTTAGTTATAAGAGATTACAATAACGGGCAATTTGCAGTTGATTATGACTTAGCAGATTTTGCAGCTAATGCAGCTACATGGTCTGGTACCGTCGGCGGGGTTGCACATTCAGGAACTGTTACAACATTTAACGCTCCAAATTTTTCAAATGCTAGTCCAGCAGCTAACGATACTCAATACGTAGGATCTGGATCAACTAAATACACAGACTGGGCATTTAATGTAACTTTAGATGCTGGCCAAACCTATACGGGTGGTATGGTTGCTTTTACAGATTTTAAATTTGATACAGGAGCAACACAAATTGAAACACAAGCAATTGGTACTTTAAAAGTTACTCGTAATATAGAAGTACCTGATGGAGATGTAACAATTGGAACAGCATCACCGCTAACAGATCCGCATAATTTAACAGTATATGGCGATATTAAATTGCCTACATCTGAAAGCCGAATAAAATTTGGCGGAGACACTAATAATGTACTTTTAAGTACAGATGGATCTGATCTTACTGTTTCTGGGACGGGAACAGGTACAAATTTAGTAACAAACGACACTAGGTTTACACAAGATATAATAAAAGACACTAATGCTACTTCTACTGATGGTAGAACCATTATGGGTCAAAATACTTTTACAGCAATTAACACTGACGGTACTAGAGGTGTGCTTTCTAATCAAGGTGTTGAACTACAAAATTCTTCAGGTGTAGCTTTATCTCAACAACAAGTATCAGGTAATGCGCCTCAAGGAAGTTTAACAAATCAAGGTTATCTTTCGTCTATAAAAGTAGATAATAACTGGTTTCAATTACCTGCATTATCATCAGGTGTAGCAGAAGCTTTACCGGGGCTTAGCGAAACTTTAGCTGGCCCGCCTACAAACATAACTACGGGCCGTTTATTTTACGGTATTCAAAATGCAGCAGGAGCTTTATTTCAAGCTGTAACTTCACCGGCAACTTTAACAACAGGTGAAACAATTACTGCAAACACAACTTCAATAACTATATCGTCTGGTAATCAAACAGATTTTGGAGCTATATTTGCTGCTATACCTACAGGACAAAACTTGTATTTTGTTGATAGCACATATACTACAGCATTTCCATCAGCAGGAGGACAAATATTAGATGCATCGGTTAATATATATTTAGTTGTTGCTTATGATACTGGTACTTATATAGCTACATTCGGTAGACAAGGTTATGGTACATTAAATGTTTCAACAAGTACATTTAACATTGATTCTGAAACTGTTAAATTAAACACTATACCTCAAGCTGCTAAATCAAACTATTTGTATTATGATACAGCTACAAAAGCTATATCTCATAATCCACTTAGTGTATTAGGATCAGCTAATGGTGCTACGTATGATTTTGGTGGTAATACCGATGTACCTGTTGTATCAATTGATTTTGATAACTTTATAATTTCAGCTCCAGCTAATGGTGTTGTTACGCTTAAACAAGGTTATACTTATGGAGGTGCTTTAACAGCCGATACAACTGCTACAGATTATAATCATTATATATTGAGTAATATAACAGCTGATAAAACCTTAACTTTACCAGCAGGGACTGTAGGAAACAGTATAAAAATAACTAATATGTCATCTTTAGATGCTTCCGGCACATATGTACAACCTACATATACGTGGTCTATTGCAGCTAATGGTTCAGAAAAAATAATGAGAGCAACTAACTTAACTTTAGATGCTTCTACTGAATCTTTTGAATTAATATATACAGATGCAGCCAACGGATGGGTAATAAATTAATAATATGGGACTAACAATAGATTTACCAAGCGCTGGACTCCTAGGGATATCAGGCGCGCAAGCATTTGAAATAACATCTAATACCACAATGGGTATTAATAAAATATATGTTTGTAAACAAGCACCAGACTTTACAATAACACTTCCAACAACAATAACTGCTGATGGGGGTGAAGTACTTGTAAAAAAAGTAGGTTCACAAACTGTAACAGTAGCCGCGGCACTTATCGAGGGTACTAATCAATCATTAACAATAACTAACAACCAAGCAGTAAGATTTGTATATATCAATGCTACTTTTGGTTGGCTAATAACTTAAGCTATGCCAGACGTTAAATCATTTTATCCAGGTGCTACAGCTGGTAATCCAATAAATAATTCTACAGATTCAGTAAACGCAACAACAGCAACATCAGCAACAACTGCTACGGTAGGAAATTCTGTAGATGACCAAAATCAAACACCAAACGCATTAGTATGGACAGGAACAGCCGCGGAATATGCAGCTGTAAGCCCTAAAGACGCAAACACACTTTATTTCGTAATATAATGCCAGTATACAAAGGAAGTAACGAAGTTTCCAGTGGTAACCTTAAAAAAGGTTCAACAAACATTGAGAATGGGTATAAACAAACAGATCAGTTTTATGTAAATACAAATGCTATTATAATAAATTTTGTAGATGCTATTTCTGGTGCTACTATGGATACAACTCAATTTTCATCAACTGGAACTCCCGGGGCATCTTTTGCATCTTTTACAAGAACTATAACAACAGACTCTGGAAGGATATTTCAGGGTACCGTTAGTGTGGCTGAATCAGGTGATACGGGCAGTAATGTTACTGCATCAATAAGTGGGCAAGGAAGTACAACCGCAACATTAAATGTTAGTGGTACTTATCCAACTACAGGCGTTACGGTAACTTTAACAGTAAATGGTGCAACACAATTACAATTACCAGATCTTAATGTAACTCAAAATGGAAATTATCCAGTAACTGCTTCTTCTGATTCTGTAGCTCTGGGTACAGTTAATTATAGCGTTAGTAATAGTGCTGATTGTGTTGGTGGAACTTCGGGATCAGGTACTTTTAATGCAGGTACATCTAATAATTATACATGGTACAGCTATAGTAGGCCCAATTTAACAGGAGGGCCTTATGGAAATGGTTGCGGTATGACGTGTAATAGTACTTTTACTTCTAGCAAATCTGGATATAATTCTGGAAGTACTACTTTTTCACAAACAGGATCCAATCCAAGTTATCAAGGATCCTGTACTTGGTCCCCTTCATCTAATCCAGCAGGAGCAACTATTGTTACTAACCCAGTAGTATATAATGGTACATGTCCTACATGTAACTCTTGTAGTGCATCCGGTACATCTGGAACGGTTGTACTGTCTGCAAGACTTTCATGTTATGGAAGTTGTGCTCCAGGATCTTATAAATTAAATAATGGTAGTTATCAATATGTAACTACAACAACTTGTTCTGATGGTGGAACTGTTACAACTGCAATACCTGGTTATAGTACTACAGCTAGATATAATGAATTACTTACTGCTACAGCAACTGGAAGTGTAAATTGTATTGGTCAAGGTAGTACAGGTATATATAGACAAATGACCACAACTACATTAGTAGGGGGTGGATCTTCCTCACTGACAGGAGCCTCTTGTTCTTGTAATATCGGAGGATCTACTTATTCAGGTAGTCCTTATTGGCCTTTTAGTTCATCAGCGGTTGGGCCTCATACATCCACAATAGGTTGTGGTCTTGTAGGAACCGGATCACCTATGCCTACAACTGGAGATAGTTGTACATTTACTGGAGTTTGGAATTTAAATGATTCTGGTATGGCAACTGATACTTTAAATTTAGGATCGATATCAATGACATGTCCTTAACAAAATATAATTAAATTAAATTAAATCAAATGGAAATAAAAATTTTTACAAAAGACAATTGCAATTTTTGCGATCAATTAGATATACCAAAAAAAATACATACGACTGTATTTAATATAGATAGCAAAGAATATAGAGGTTTTAAACCTGAACAAGTACCAACTTTACAATATGAAGGTTTAACATTTCAAGGGCCTGAAGTAATAAATAAAGTTTTAAACTTAGTAAGAAATGCACAAGATGATTACTATAAAAGATAAAGGCTTTGGCGATACAGTAGAAAGATTTACATCAGCTACAGGAATAAAAACAGTAGTAAAAAAAGTTTTTGGTGATGATTGCGGATGTGATGAACGTCAAGAATGGCTAAATAAAAAAATACCATATAAAAAATAAAAAATGGCAAATTTAACAAACATAATAGGTGGTCAACCATACTATAGCGCAGCTAATAGTAATTCTAAATCATTACTTGATTTTTGGAAAGGTACACAAGTGCAATATGATGCAGAAAAAAGAACAGGAGGGGCAATATCACCAGCTCCAAGTGGTGTTACATCTTTAGTATTTACAGGACTTAATTCTGCAGCATCAGGTTGGACAATAGGTGATGTAGTGTATGTAACTGCTCCTACAAATAATACAACAAGATCGAAAGGCAGTATAGCTGCTGTTCCATCAGCAACTGAACTTACTATAACAATGGATGCGTCTTATACTAGTACCGATACAACAGGGTACCAAATAGATAAATACGATCCAGAAACATTATATTTAATAACAGCATAGATGCCAACAAATTTAGCAGAAAACGCATTAGCCGCCTTAAAGGTAGGGAACGACAACGTGGCTGCTGCATATGTTGGCAATTCACAAATTTTTCCTAATGTAACAGAGTTAACATCGTGGACAGGACAAAATGGGGAATATAATTATCCAAATAGTGGAGCTGCGGTAGGCACTTTTTCAACTAGTATTACAGGACCTGCAGGTGCAACATTTGATTTAGTAGGAACAAATGGAGCTATTGGTCAATCTGGATTAGTTAAAGCAGTTGATGGCGCAGAAAGTTTTGGTTATGGAGTTTCTGCTAATACAGCATGTGATGCTCCTCAAAGAACTATTTCATTAGGAATAACCCCTACTGGAAATACCACATTAGCAAGTCCTTTTGGCGGTAGGCCCAATCCTGACGCAGGTGGCTCAGGTAATCAACCTGCATTACAATATGGTTCACCATATGCTACTCAAACTATAACAACATCAGGTAGTTTTGCAACTCCAACTGAAATAAATAAAGTAACAGTTAATGTAGGTGGTTCTTTAAGGTTTGCTGCTGGTACTATTTATGATTTTACTTTTAATACAGGTACTATTACAAATAGCTCAGGCACTAAAGGAGTAGGAGTATATAATTTTACCGTGCAGCCTACAGGAGCTGCTGGATTTGCGGCAACAGTGAGCAATCGAAACAACACCATGGGGCTTAATAATCCTACAGGAGGAGCAACGGATCTTTATTATTCTGGCGGAAATAATATTACTGCAGCTAATCAATCTAATAAATCATTTACTTGGAGATACGAAATTACAGATTCTAGTGGCTACCAACCCTCATCAATTACTTATAGAAACTATTATTATGATACTGGTTTAACAGGAAATGGAGGGTGCTATACTATAACACCCAATATTGGTCCAGGAAATTATATTTATCCTTAAAATATGGCAAGAATAAAACTATATCCAAATGATACAACCATACAAGGCGGTGATAAATTAGTTGGAACAGATATAAACGGTAATGCTACAAAAAATTACCAGATTGAAGAACTTGCTCAATATTTTGAACAAACTGGTAATGCTTTATTTCAATATAACTATGCTGGAACATATACAAATGAAACTATTGCAACCGGTGAGTACAGATACCAAGTGGATCCTTCAGCACCTAGTATTTATGGTTGGGTAAATATAACAGGCATTGCAATAAGTAGGTATAATAAAAATGGTGAAGATGTAACACCTATGATTCCTTTTTTAGTTAATCAATTAATTAAAATTACAGACATAGGCACCTCTGAGAGTTTAGGATATGGGTTATACAAAGTAAAAAGTTCTACTACATTAAGTAATGGCGCCGCATATCTTTTAACATTTACATTTAAAGGTGGATCAAGCACGGTAGGGAATAGTGTTATATCAATTCAGCCTTTTGGTGGACAGGACTATGAATATGACGAACAATTTCCAGTTCCAGCCTCAACTTGGGTGATAGAACATAATTTAGGAAGATTTCCAAGTATAACTACAGTAGATTCAGCTGGTAGTGAAATTACCGGCGCTGTAACATATGATAATGAAAATAAAATAACAGTAGTATTCAATTCCGCAACAAGTGGTAATGCATATTTAAACTAAACAAAAAATGGCAATAAATTTTTTAAACAATCTTGATTTAAACAAGAATCAGCTACAAAATGCTGTAATACAGGTTTTAGGTACTGCACCTTCAAATCCTGTATCTGGCCAGATATATTATGACTCTTCGGATAATAATGTATATTATTATAACGGTACTGCGTGGACATCATTTTCCGGTGATATAACAGAAATAACAACATCCACAGCAAATCAACTTACTGTAACAAACGGTGCTGGTCCTATAGTTCAATTGGCTATAGTTACAGCTACAGTTGCAAATAACAGTACAGCACTTGCTACAGGTGATCAAATATATGACTTTGTAATAGGTACACCTATAAGTTCATTAGCAGCAGCGACTGCTGATGTGGATATGGCTGTAAATAAGATTATCCGTGTTACGGATCCTACTGATGCACAAGATGCAGCTACAAAAGCTTATGTTGACAATGCTGTAGTTGGTGGTTTAACTTATAAAGGTGGTTATGATGCTGCAACAAACACACCTGATTTAGATTCATCAACAAGTGCAGCTACATATACCATAACGGTATCAAATGCTTCAGGTGCAAATAAATTTTATGTAGACGGTATACAGCAACAAACATTAACACTTATAGAAGGCACCACATATACTATAAATCAAGATGATTCTAGTAATGCATCACATCCATTAATATTAAGTACATCGGCTGTCGCAGCAGGTGCTTATAGCACTGGGGTAACTTATACATTAGATGGATCAACAGTAACATACACCAATTATATTAGTGGATTTGCGGCAGCAACTCAAAGAAGACTTACTGTAACGTTACAAGCGGGTGCACCAAGTTTAAATTATATTTGTTACTACCATCAAAATATGGGTAACAATGTAAGTGGTGGAAATATAGCAATAGCTGTAGGAGATACTTATACTGTAACCGCAGATGGTTTATTCTTTTCAGAACAAGTAAGAATAGGTGATTTTTTAATTGCAGAAACAGCAACAGCGGCAGGGGCAGGTAGTTCATTAGCTAACTGGACAGTAGTTCAAAGTAATATAGATATAGCTACCGCAGCAGCAACCGCTGGAGCGGCTATAAAAGGTATATCAGGTTATGATTCTGCAGATTTTACTGTAGATACAACCGGTTGGGTACAACTTTCAAATAAAACATTTACAGCTTCAATAGGTAATGGTTCAGCTACCTCATATACAATTACACACAATTTAAATAGTTTTGATGTTATAGTACAACTTTATGACTTATCATCTTATGACACAGTATATGCTGATGTTGTAAGAACTAGTGCTAATGTTGTTACAGTAAACTTTACAACAGCACCAACTACAAATGATATAAGAGTACTTATTCAAGAAATTTAATATATGGCTTCAAAGTTTAAAAGTTCAGTAGAAATTGATGGTTATCTATCAATATCAAGCGGGAACTGGATCCAAGTGCCAGATGGTACAACGGCTCAGCGCCCAGGTTCGCCTGCGGTTGGTATGTTTAGATACAATACTACTACAGCTGAATTTGAAGGATATTTTGGCTCAACTCCGGCTTGGGGTGCAATAGGCGGCGGTGGAGGTGGTACAGTTACTGAAGCATTTAAAACATTTGCAGTTTCAGGACAATCAAACATTGTAGCTGATGGCCCTACAGATACACTAACTGTAGCTGCTGGTAATAATATTAGCTTAACTACAGATGCTGCAACAGATACGCTTACAATTGCATCTACAGCAGGATCTGGTGGTGGCACGGTAACAATACAAAGAAACAACTATACTGGTGACGGATCAACAGTAGCATATAGTGTTTCATCTACGGTAGTATCAGAAAATAATATACAGATATACTTAGATGGTGTTTATCAAGACAAAGACACTTTCACAGCTACAGGAGTTACAGTAACATTTGGCACAGCACCTCCAACAGGTACTGAAATAGAAATAATGCATTATGTTTCAGTCGATGGCGTTATTGAAGTTGATGAATTTGTAGGTGATGGTACAACAACTAATTTTTCTACATCACTTTCTATAATTAATGAAGATGCAACAACAGTATTTGTAAGTGGTGTTTATCAGTCTAAGTTAACATATCAAACTACAGGTAATGTAGTATCATTTACAACAGCACCGCCAAATGGTGCTAATATAGAAATAGTTCATGTAAAAGCTTTAGCTTTAAGTGGATTTAATAAGAATAACTTTGTAGGTACAGGTTCTCAAACAGCATTTACTTTAAATACAACTGTTAACGAAGAGAATATGACCTTTGTATTTTTAGAAGGTATATATCAAGATAAAAGTACATATAGCATATCTGGATCAACACTTACTTTTGTAACGGCACCTCAAAGTGGTTATAATGTAGAAGTAATGGTATTAGGTGCTATATCAGCATCGACTAATGCTTTATATACTGATACATTTACAGGTGATGGATCAACAACAGCATATGCTTTAGGTATAACACCAGTTGATTTAAATGCTATTGAAGTATATTTAAACGGTTTATATCAAAATGTAAGTACTCTTACTTTATCTGGTAATACAGTTACATTTGCTACAGCACCACCTAGTGGTGTTATAATAGAAATAAGATCTGTAGGTTTTTTAAATTCAGGTGGTACATTAGCACCTGCAACTTTAACAGGTGGTACTGGAATTAATGTAACAACTAATTCACCTAATAACTTTACAATAGCTAACACTTTGGGTGGTGGTATTGATTGGGATACAAACATTAAAACAGCAACATTTTCAGCTAATCCAGGTCGTGGTTATATAGTTAATACAACAGCTGGCGAAGTTACAATAAATTTACCTGCAGGTGTTGCGGGTAACATTGTTGCTATACAAGATTATGCTGGAACTTTTGACACTAATAAACTTATTATTGTTTCTAATGGTTCAGAAAAAATTCAAGGTCGAACTACAGATGCTAAATGTATTGTAGAAAATGCAACAGTATATTTAGTTTATCAAGATACTACTAAAGGCTGGAATGCAGATAATATTGCAGATAATCCTGCTACTTCTCCACTAACTGTAAATTACTTAGTTGTTGCAGGAGGAGGTGGTGGTGGTTTTGGTTCCGGTGGTGGTGGTGGAGGCGGTGGCCTTAGAACATCAAGAGCTGGTGGATCTGGTGGTGGTGGTGCTTCCGAAAGTGCTTTATCATTACTAACAGCAACTAATTATAGTTTAACAATTGGTGCTGGTGGTGGTGGAAGTTCAACTTCAACTGGTAAAGGATCAAATGGTTCTGATTCAATATTTTCTACAATTACTTCAATTGGTGGTGGTGGTGGAGCTACAAGAAATAGTGGTTATTATGATGGTGTGTTAGGAGGATCTGGTGGAGGTGGTGTTGGTGATGGATCAGGAGGAACAGGTGGTGCAGGTACAGCTAATCAAGGATATAATGGAGGAACATCAACTTTCAGTCAAGCAGGGGCTTCTGGTGGTGGTGGTGCTTCAGCTGCAGGATCAGGTAATACAAATAGCGGATATGTTGGTGGTAATGGTGGTGATGGTTTAAGTGTTAATATTACTGGAAATGGAGTAAATTATGCCGGCGGAGGTGGTGGTGGATCTCAAGCTAATTATTCTAGAAGTGCTGGTGGATCTGGTGGTGGAGGTGCCGGTGGAGTAGGCACTAGTACTGCGGGTGATAATGGAACCGCTAACCTCGGTGGAGGTGGTGGTGGTGATGGTAATGGAGATGTTAGTGGAGGAAATGGCGGCTCTGGAGTTGTTATTTTGCGTTATCCCAATACATTTACTATAAGTGGGCTGTCTGGCACAACAACAACTGATGGTTCTGACAAAGTTACAACTTTTACTAATGTAGGAACAGGAAATATACAATTTAACTAATGGCATTAACGAAATTAACAAAAAACTTAATTGACGGAACATTTGGTACTGAATGGGTATCAACCATCCAGACAAGTAATTTTACAGCAGTAGCTGGGAAAGGTTATTTTGTTAATACTACATCAGCTGAAATAACAATTAGTTTACCAGCAGGAACTGCAGGCAACGAAGTTATTATACAAGACTATGCAGGAACATTTGCTACTAATAGAGTTATATTTGCTTCTAATGGTTCTGAAAAAATACAAGGAGCTACTGATGATTTTGAATGCTCAATAAATAATGCTACAATAACACTTATATATCAAGATGCTACAAAAGGTTGGACTTCAGATAATATTACAGCACTTATTCCGCCTTTAACAGTTGAATATTTAGTAGTTGCTGGCGCTGGTTCTGGTGGTGGAGTTGCAGGAACTGGAGGGTATCACGCTGCTGGTGGTGGAGGTGGTGCTGGAGGTTATAGAACTAATTATGGAGGCACCGCTTTAACACTTGCTACAGCAACTAATTATACAGTAACAGTTGGTGCTGGTGCACCTTTAGCAAATCAATCTGCATCATCTGGATCAAATTCTACATTTTCAACAATAACATCAGCTGGTGGTGGTGGAGGTTTTTCTGGAGGAAATACACAAGCAGCTCAAAGTGGTGGTTCTGGTGGTGGAGGAGGTAGAGATTCAACCGCAGCAGGTGCTGGTAATACCCCATCTACAACCCCATCCCAAGGTAACGGTGGAGGGGTTGGAAATGCAAGTCACTCCCAAGGAGGGGGCGGTGGTGGTGCTGGTCAGGCGGGACAAAATGGTAATACAGTATCCGGAGTTGGAGGTAACGGTGGTGATGGATTATCAAACTCTATAACAGGTACAGCAACATTTTACGCAGGTGGTGGTGGTGGATCTAATGGTAATCTTGGATCTACTACTACTGCATCTACCGGAGGACAAGGCGGTGGTGGAAACGGAGTTGTTTTTGAAGGAGGTTGGTACGGTAATGGAGGTACTGCTAATACTGGTGGTGGTGGAGGTGGAGCTTGCGCATACTACAGCCCCACAAATACAGCAGGAGGCGCCGGAGGTTCTGGTGTAGTAATATTACGTTATCCTTTAGGTTTTACAATATCTGGATTATCAGGTACAACAACTACTGTAGGAACTGACAAAGTAACAACATTTACATCAGGAACAGGAAATATACAATTTAACTAACAATATGGCACATTACGCATTTTTAGATATGGCTAACGTAGTAACCGAAGTAATAGTAGGTAGAGACGAAGGCGATACAAATACAAACTGGGAACTAGA
>WLWE01000106.1_pt1 | contig 66448 bp, 79 predicted proteins | sample 6718301 | NCBI WGS metagenome assembly WLWE01 (sample SAMN12718691, study PRJNA515312) | sponge metagenome | isolation source: marine sponge | host: Mycale hentscheli | place: New Zealand: South Island, Marlborough, Capsize Point | collected 2003-05-01
AGCAATTAAATGCTGTTGCAACATTTACAACTCGTAAAGTTAGAGTTGGAGATATTGTGAAGAATACAACTGCAACCACGCAAACTACTGTAGCTGCTTTAATTAACGAAACATCATTAACATTAACGGCTGATATATTTAACAGTTCAACTTTGTTTAATGATAATTTTACAATTGAAGCTCCTTCAACAGAAGTTTACGACAATGGAAAGTCTTTTTTAACTTCTCTTACTGTAGGTGATGTGTATGAAAATACAACTCAAAACTTCAGTGAATTAGTTTCTGTTATTATAGACGACTTTAGATTTAGATGTAGCTCTACAGTTGGTGCAATTGGAGACACTTTTAATGTTTTTGATTCAACAGTAGCTTCTACTTATTTGATCCAAATGGACCAGATAGTTTTAGCTGATAGAGTTGGTAATGAGCAAACTAAAATTATTTTAAACACTAATGTTACTCCTACGTTAACAATAGACCATTCAGATCAAGGATCAGGACGTGCTGTTGCTATTGCAATACAAGATGCTATGAAGAGAGGATATGTTGGTGTAAATATGCCAGAACCACCTGGACCATCTACTGCAAGAGTACAAATGCCTATATTTGAAGGCTCTGTTATAACAGTAGAAAGTTTAGCACTGTCTTAATAGTTTTATAACAAATTTAAAGAGAGGTTACAAAAAAAGTAACCTCTTTTTTTTTGCTATATTTGTAAAAGAATAAAACGCACTATCTATGGCAATGATTGATGAGGTTAGGAGTACAGTATTAGGTATTATCAATAAGAATAATTATGGATACTTATCTCCTCAAGATTATAATTTATATGCAACGCAAGCTCAGTTGGATATATATGAAGATTATTTTTATCAATACAATCAGTGGATTAATAAAGAAAACCAAAGACAATCGGGAACAGGCTATGCAGATATAGTAAAAGGATTAGTTGAGGTAATAGATTCTTTTTCAGAAGAAGTTTTTTTAACACAAACAAATGCTAATATTTTTAGTCTACCGTCTGACTATTATTTAGTAAATAAAATATACTACTACCCTGAGTTATTACTTAGTGGTACTTTTAGTGCTTCAGTAGGAAATGTAATGGATGCTTTAGTACCTGCAACACCATTTACTGCACCAGGAGGGTTTAACGTACCTCAGTTTCCGCCAACTAATAGTCTTATAGTAAACACTTCTACTTTAAAACAAACTTTTATAACAGGTGTAGCCACAACCTCTCAAATAAATGTTGCTGAAGCCTTATTTGCAGTTGCAGGAGATTATTCTATATACAGTAATACAAATATAACAGAGGTAGAAAGGGTAAGTCAAAATAAAATATTTTATCTTACAAGCTCTACAATGTCAGCCCCTACTAATCAATTTCCTGCTTACGTGTTAAGTGGTAATAATATCTCAGTTTACCCTACATCTATTAAAACAGCGGGGCAAATAAAAGCACAATATGTAAGGTATCCAAAAACACCTCAATGGACATATACTTTATTAAGTAATGGAACACCTCTTTATGATCCTACGGTAGCAGGTTATCAAGACTTTGAATTACCGTTATCTGATATGCCTGGTTTAGTTGCTAAAATATGTCAGTATATTGGAATAGAAATAAGAGAATCAGATGTATATCAATTTGGTACTCAAGAAATAGTACAAGACAACCAAATACAAGTATAAAAGATGAGTTATATTAGTGATTATAAATATTATGAAAACAATGGTGTTTCTCCAACTGATAAAAATTGGGGTTCATATCAATATGTAGGGTTAAACGATATAGTTTCTAATTTTATGTTAATGTATCAAGGTAATAATGAAATTATAAATAATGTAGAAAGATATCAAGTTTTGTTTCACGCAAAAAGAGGAATTCAAGAGTTGAATTACGATGCAATGAAGCAAATAAAAATTCTACAAATGACTGTAGATTCAGACATAAGATTTGTTTTACCACCTGATTATGTAAACTATGTCAGAATATCAAAATTTGCAAATGGTGTTTTATTTCCTTTAGTAGAAAATATACAAACAATGTTTGCTCAATCTTATTTACAAGACGCAAATGCAGAGGTAATATTTGATGCAGAAGGAAATGCTACAAGGCCTGCAAATTCTCAAGTTGACTTAGACAGAATACAAGGAGGTATGTCTAAGTTATATTTAGGTCCTGGTCCTTATCATGGACAAATGGGATATTGTTGTGATGGAGATTGGTATTTTACTTGGGGTGTAGGGGAAAGATTCGGTTTAAACACCGAAACAGCAAACATTAACCCAACATTTACTATTGATAGACAATCTGGTGCTATTTATTTTAGTTCAGGAATGTCAGGATCGTCAGTGGTTATGGAATATGTTAGTGATGGAATGAATAATGGTGACGACACAAGTATAAGTGTAAATAAATTATTTGAAGAATATTTATACGCATATATAAGATATTCTATATTAAATAACAAGTTAGGTGTTCAAGAATATGTAGTAAACAGAGCAAGAAAAGATAAGTCTTCATTATTAAGAAATGCTAAGATAAGATTAAGTAATATTCAACCAGGCAGGTTGTTAATGAATATGAGAGGAAAAGATAAATGGTTGAAATAATATGGATATTAAAAGCACTTTTATAAGGGGTAAAATGAATAAAAGCGTTGATGAACGCTTAGTTCCTCCAGGAGAATATGTAAACGCAATAAATGTTAGGTTAGGTTCTACAGAAATTTCAGAAATTGGAGCTGTAGAAAACTCAAAAGGTAATACTAATTTAACAATTGAATTACCAGCAGGAAAAACAGAATTATCTACTTCAGCAGTGTGTATTGGTTCTTATACAGATAATACTGAAAACACTATATATTGGTTTGTTCACGATAACGCATTTCAAAATGGAACTCAAATTGCAGATGTTATATTTTCTTATAATACTGATGATAATATTTTAACTCAACATTTTACTGCCGTAGGAGTAGGAACTACAATTTTAAATTTTAACCCTATATATTTAATTACTGGTGTAAGTAAAATAGAGGATTTGTTATTTTTTACAGATAATTATAACCCACCAAGACATCTTAATGTTACAAGAAATTACAACGCATCTTCAAGCGAGGTATTAAATGTAATTGTAAAACCACCTGGATTTGTTATTAATGAACTTGCCGCACCACAAATATCTTTATTTAATTCTACTTCAAAAGAAGAAAATTATTTAACTGATAAATTTTTGTCTTTTGCTTATAGATATAAATATGAAGACAATCAATATAGTGCTACTTCATTATTTACTACTGCTGCATTTGAGCCTAAAAATTTTGAATTAGATTATGCTTCAAGAGAAAATTTGGGTATGGAAAATCAATTTAATTCAGTAAGCATAAAGGTAAACACTGGCTCAAGTAGAGTAATTGGATTTGATATATTATACAAGGAGTCTAATAGTAATATAATTTATGTTCTTGAAAAAATAAATAAAGAAGCACAAGGAATTGGTAACGATACATTTTTTACGCAAGCATTATCATCACGTAAAATATATAGTACATTAGGTTCTGATGAATTATTAAGACAGTATGATAATGTTCCTTTAATTGCACAAGCACAAGTAATACAAGGAAATAGACTAATGTATGGTAATTACGAAGATGGCAGGGATATTACATTATCAACGGGTGAACCTATAGATATTTTATTTACACCAAGTATAAGTTCAAAAATTATAGAGGCTAACACTTTAAACCCACCTGTTCAAGAAAGTAATTCAACAACATTTACATGGACTCTAAATACACAAAGTAATTTTGTTGCAACATCTTCAGGATTTAGTGTTGATTTTACTGATCCATCAACAGGTATTTTACCAACTGAATGGGCTACAGGGATTCCTGCAAATACAGTCTTTAACATGAGTGTAGCAGTAAGAGCTATAGCTTCTACACCTCTTGATCCAAATATTGTACCATTAGATTTTCCTACAGGATATTTGCCTTTTAATGGTGCTGTTATTACAATACCCTTACAATGGATTACTACTGAAACTTACGCAAGTGTAGAAGATATGTGTAATAGTGATGAGTTTAGAGATGCTGTTGGTACTGATACTAATGTACAACCAACAGGTGCATCACAAAACGGTTCAACCCTAACAGACAGGTTTAATACGCTTGTTCAGAATGCACAACCATCTGTTGCACTTGGGTATCAAGCTTATAATTTTAAGAGATCTTCAATTAATGATCCTAATGCTAATCAAGGTTTTTCAATACAAACAAGTCCAACAGGGTTTTTACTACACACTACAGCTGTAAGGTTTTTAGCTGCAAACACTTTTAGTAATACACAGGTTTTTAGTTATTTTAAATTAGTTGCCTCTCAATCTTCTCTTACTTTTGGGTCTGTAACGTCATCATCAAGCTTACATTCTAATAGAGATTATGATGCGGCTATAGTTTATATGGATGAATATGGAAGAGCTACTCCTGCTTTATCAACAATTAACAGTACGGTTCATGTACCTGCATCTTTAAGTGATAAAAAAAATACTTTAAGTGTACAAATAGCCAACCCTCCACCACCTTGGGCTACTAAATATAAATTTGTATTAAAGCCTTCTGCCACAGAATATAATACTTTATATGTTACAAGGTACTACAAAGATCGTGTAAAACCAGATATTATATGGTTTAAGTTAGAAGGAGACCAAAAGAATATCGTTACAGAAGGAATAAAATTAATTGTTAAAGCGGATAATTCAGGTGCAATAGATAATTTATTAGTAGAAACTGTTTTAGAAGTTAAGTCTTATGCAGCAGGTGAGTTAGGTCCTGCAAGTTCAACTCCCGCATCTTTAGCTGGTTTATACTTTAGTGTTCAAGGAAATTTAGATGTAGGCTCTATAGGAACTACAGCATCTTTTATGTATAATAAAAGAGCAGCAAAAGACGAGAATACGGAAGAGTGTGATACGCAAGTAATAGCAAGAACTGTAAGTTTTCCAACTATTGATATTGATGGTGGACTAACTTCTACATGGCAAAACTATAGTATTCCTGCTGGTTCACAGATTAAAATAGAGATGAAAATAAGGAGAAAAGCCAGAACATCAGGTGTTCAGACAGTTGATTGGAGATGGAATCAAAAATATATTTCTCCTCAAGAATATCAATCATTTAAAGAGTGGTGGGATGGAGAAGATATAGGTAATTTAATTGGAGGAACTTCTAATACTGGTTTAATAAAACCTACGGGGGCTTATGCATCAACACCTCTTTCATTCGGTCAAACTGTTGAAGCTAACGCTCCTTACGATGGATGTAATACTTACACTATTGGATTTCAAGAAGTTGTAAGTATTGGCTCAGGATTGTATTGGCTTTATTTATCACATGGTTGTCCAGTGCAAGGACCATGGTATGACCCCAGCCCAACTGTTTGTGAGATAAGAGTTAAAGTAAACCGAGAAAATGATTTAGTAATATTTGAAACTGAACCAAGTTTAGCTGACGCTAATTTATTTTATGATTCTTCTGAGTCATATAACACTATACTTGACGCAAGTAATAATTTAGTGCATTCAGGAAATGTGCAAGATCAAGACTTGCAAACTCAATCACCAGCCATAGTAGATTTACCTTTTTTTAATTGTTATGCATTTGGTAATGGTGTAGAAAGTATGAAAATTTTAGATTTACCTGCAGAGGTGTCTCTTAATTTAGGAGAAAGAACTACTGCTGTTGCAAATGAAAATATTAAAAGAGCTAAAAGATTTGCAAGTATAACTTACAGTGGGATATATCAAGGTCAAACTAATTTAAACAATACAAATGAGTTTAATTTAGGATTAGTAAATTATAAAGATTATGAAAATTCATTTGGAAGTATAATGAAAATGCATGATAGAGAAACTGATATATTAGTGTTACAAGAAGATAGAATATCATATGTTTTAGCATCTAAAAATTTAATTTCTGATTCTACAGGGGGTGGTGCAATAGCGTCAGTACCTGAAGTTTTAGGAACACAAATAGCAAGAATAGAAGAGTTTGGAATAAGTAGAAACCCTGAGAGTTTTGCTGTTTATGGTAAAGATATGTTTTTTTCTGATGCTAAAAGAAATGCAATAATAAAACTTTCAGGCGGTAGTATTAAAAGTGATTCTTTAGAGGTGGTTTCTGAGTATGGAATGAGGTCTTATTTTAGAGATAGTTTTATAGACAATTTAAACACGCAAAAATTAGGTGGATATGATCCTTACATGGGGGAGTATGTTTTTTCTAATACCACTATAGAGTTACCATCAACAGAAAAATTAATTCCTTGTGGGACAGAGGTTACTAAAAATAATACCACTAAAACATTTACTTATACATATGATTTAGGTGCTTTGGTTAGTACAGTTGACATTGAAATTGATATATTAAATACATCAAGTGATGTTACTTTAACAGCAGAATGGAATGGAACGTCAGTAATAGACGCAACTACTAATCCAAATTCGGTAAATATTATTACTACTCCAAATGCAGCTTTTCAATTTAATAAAACTTTACACTACCCTACATTATTAAAAGTTACAATAGTAGCTAACACCTCTTCTTCATATGATTTATTAGTAAAATGTCCAACAACAGTCGTATCAAAGGTAACACTATTAGTGTTGTCTACGAATTTAAACACTAACAAGACTTTACACGTAGGGTATCAATATAGAGACCTAACACCTTCACCACCATTTAATAGTCCTTTAGACCAACAAGCTATCACTCTTTCATCAGTATCTGTTAGTGAAGGATTAGGTTATATAGACTCTAAAACAGGAATACAATCAACAGCAGCGATTCCTTATGATGGCACAAGAAGTGTAGTTACAATAGATAAAATACAAGGTGATGATTACGATTTTAATATTTTAGAAAATAGAATTTATGTTTTTGAAGATACCACGCCAGGAGGGGTAACTAATCAATCAGAATTTATTACTGAAGGAGGGGTTCAGATATTACAAGGAAAAACAGACTTAACTATTACTAATCCTATTACTGATTCGTTCCGAGCTGAAACACCAACTGATTTAACTTCTTATAGTGCAAATGATAATTTATTAGTAGTTGTAGATTTAAGAGATTTTACTGAGGCAGAAACTTTTGTGGGTATTGTCGGTTTTCCATTAAACTGTAGTGCGTATAGTAATCAAGTTTCACAAACTGTCTTTGAGGCTAATTCTGTTTCTGTGCCATCTCAATTTCAAGCTTGTGCCTTAGATTTGAATGCTTTACCTTCAGGGCAAATTAAAAGAGATTTTGCCCATAGAGGAGCAGGATCAGGAACAACACCAAGAGTAGGTGACCCATGTCAAGTAAGTAGTGGGTCAAATGTAAGAATGCCACCTGGGTGGTATAAAATAAGTGGTAACAGGGTAATACAAATAGGAGCTGGAACACAAAGAGGAGTAGTAATTAATAAAATAAATTGTTAAGATGCCAGTAGTAAATTTATATTTTGATGGAATTAGTTGGTGTGATGCGGTAGGGGTGTTTTCAGATTCAAGTCTTACCACTTATTATGACCCTGGTGTACCTGCGGGTCAAGCTGTAGAAATAATTTTTAATGGATACAAAAGAAGTTGGACTTATTCAACAAAAACTCTTGGTCCTTGTGCGAGTTGTTAAATAATAAAATATGTCAAAAACAGAAACATTATCGTATAGTGAAAGTGTAAAGGGATGGCCGTCTTTTTATTCTTTTTTACCTGAATTTATGATAGGTATGAATTCTTATTTTTATTCTTTTAAGCAAGGTAGGCTTTATAGGCATAATACTAATGAATTAAGAAATACTTATTACGGAATATTTACTCCGTCTGAAATAACGGGAGTTTTTAACGCAGAACCAACTACTATAAAATTATTTAAAACTATATCTTTAGAGAGTAGTGCTGCATGGGAATGCACTAATTTAGCTACTGACTTAGGTATAGGTATAATAGAATCTTCTTTCTTTGAACAAAAAGAAGGTGAATGGTTTAGTTATATTAGAACTCCATTAAACACAGAAAATTTTAAATTAAGATCAACACATGGTATAGGAACTATTGATGGGGCTAACTTTACCGCATCTACAACTCCAGGTGAGTGGGAATTATTATTTCCTTCAAGTCTTAAAATAGACAATATGATTAGTGGTGGAGATGCAGTATATGTAAAAAGCACACCTAATGATTTAAAAATAGGAGAGGTGGTAAAAATAGATAAGGCAACTAATACTTTAACAATGACAAATCCAGGAGCTGTTACTCTTGTAGGTAATAATTTTTGGTTTTATTATAAAAATCCACAAGCAGAGTCTAATGGGGTTAGAGGTTACTTTATGGAATTTACGTTGAAAAACTCATCTAATAGTCCTGTAGAAATGTTTTCTTTAGGAAGTAGTGTGATGAAAAGTTATCCATAGATTTTATTATCTTTGTAAGAATGAGTTTAAATATAAAGCCACTTACAAGTAATGATTATGAGAATGTGTTGTGCAAGTGGTGGAAAGATTGGAGATGGACACCTCCTGCAAAAGATTTTTTACCCGATACAGGGTATATGGTTTATTATAATGACGAACCAATTTGTGCAGGTTATGTTTATATGACAAACTCTGACGTAGTGTTATTAGAATGGATTATATCTAATTTTAAATTTAAAAATAAAGAAATTAGAAAAGAAGCTTTATTAATGTTAATAGAAACAATAACATCTTTAGCAACAGGATTGGGGAAAAAATATATATATTCACTTTTAAAAAGTAAACCGTTAATTACTCTTTATAAAGAGTTAGGTTATTTAGAAGGGGATTCAAACGCAACAGAAATGATAAAAAAATTATAATATGGGTGCAGTAACAACAGCAGTAATAGGTTTAGCAGGTGCGGGGCTTAGTTTTGCACAAGCTCGTAAATTAGCAAATGATAATAAACAAGCTAATAGAGATGCTGCAAATCAAATGGCTGAATTAAAAAGAAAAGCTAATGTTAATGTTATGGATGAATTAAATATTAGTAATGATTTATACAAACAAGAATTAGAAAATAATTTACAAGTTAGTGCTGATTTAATAAATGCAGCCAGAGAAGGTGGTGGAAGAGAAGTAGCTGCTTCTGCAGGAAGAATAGGGGCTATGCAAACTGACCGAGCTGAAAAAGCAAGATTAAGTCAACAACAAGAATTAAGTGCTTTAGAGGCAATACAAACGCAAGAACAATCTGATATTAATCAACAACTGTTAGCAATAGACGCAGCTGCAATACAAGATAAAACAGCAAGAAATGCTCAATCAAAAGCAGCACAAGCACAGCAAATACAGTCAGGTATTTCTGCTTTGGGTAGTGCCTTAACTTCTATTTCTGCAAACTCTGATTTAAACAGTTTAAGCAAGGAAGATAGAGCTTTAAAAAAATTATATAAAGACAATAAATTAACTTTAGACGCACAAGGAATAACTGAAATAGACTTTTATAAAAATCCAAAACTATTAGAAAATCTAAACGCTCAAGCTGCAGGAATTGAAAATTTTGGGTCTTTATCAGCCTTTGCAGCGGCACAAGAAAACAATGCTGATCCTATGAATGCAATTGTAGGTACGTCTGAGAAAGTATATGATAGTTTTGCTGACACACCTGAAGCTTTTACACAAAATGTTTTAAATAACACCACTGCACAAAGCAACGTAAATGAGCTTGGTATGTTTCAGCCAAATTATAATTTGTTTGATGCCGCACCACCTTTTGTAAATGATACAAGAATTAATATGCCAAACAGAGTTGGCTTTAATTTAAACCCACAGTCTATATTTGAAAAGTATGGACTTACACTAAATCGCTAACCTATGGCTAAACAAAATATAAATTTTAACACCTTTGTACCTGAAGATTTAACTAAATCATCTATTGATTGGGGTGCGGTAGCTACAGGGTTAACATCTCAATTAACAGCTATAAAAAAAGAGAAAGAGGCTCGTAAAGATAAAATAGAAGACGACACATATAAGAAAAACAGAGAACTTAGAGATTTAGAACAATACGATAGTCCTTCTTTAAATCAATTAGTTATTAGTGCTTCAGGTTCTGCACAAAACTTTTTAAAAACACAAAACGATTTATTTAAAAGAGGATTGATTAGTGAAACAGATTACACAAAAGCAATGGATAGGATATCAGGAAACTTTACTGATTTTTCTAAGGCTGCAAAAAATTATGACGCATCTTATAAGGCTTATCAAGATAGAATAGCTGCTGATCCTTCAAAAGGATTTTTAGGCTCATCATCTATAGAGCAAGATTTTGCTGAAGGAGCTTTAGCTTTTGGTAATTTAAAAGGGTTAGAAGAATATGTAAACCCTACTACGGGAGAGATATCATTAGTAAGGCCAAATGAAGATGGCTCAATACCTAAAGACCCTTCTAAGCATATGCCCTTCTCTGGTATGAATAATAGAATGAATTTTAGGTTAGATAAGTTTGATGTTTTAGGAAGAACAAAAACTATTGTTGATTCTTTAGGGACAACAATAAGCAAAACAGGAACTTTAGATGATGCAACTATATTTACTGAAACAGCAACTGCAAATAAAGATAAATATATAAGTGGGTTTATGGCAAAAGATTTGGATGTTGCCAGTGTATTAACTGATTCAATGGGTGATTTTTACACTACTACAGATACTAATGATACTGACCCAAATGCAATTCATATTAACTATTCTGATAACAATCAACCTACCATAATTGATGACGCTCCAAACTGGGCAAACCAAAAAGAAAAAGCTAAAGAATATATGGGTCAAGTTTTTGATGATCAAATAGATAACAAACAAAAAGCTATTAGAACAAAATTTGAAAATACAGGTTCTACTGTACGAGAAAATGAACTTAAAGACAGAAAATATCAAGAGGTAAAAGTAGATATGCCTGATTATACTACTCAAAGACAAATTGGTCCTAACAATTCTCAAACTACAGGGACAGAATATGTAACAGACGCATTAAATGAAGAAATAGGTATTAATGATTCTGATGAACAGATATTAGAAACTTATACTTCAGTTACAGACGCTTACCTTCCGCCAAAAGTAAAGAGGTTTTATAATAATAAAGGTCAAGGTTTAAAAACTACTTATGTAGATGATTCAATTGTTATGCCACTCACGATTGCAGATTTACCTGAAGAACACCCTGATAGAGTACGTTTTGCTGATCAGCCTGACAAAAAAATATATGTAGTAATGCACCAACCAACTACAGTAAGTGCTGGTTCTACCCCAACAATGGAAGAGCTTGTAAATCCTTATGGAACGCTTTTAGAAACTGAAGTGTTTTACAATGAAAGGTCAGCAGCTCAAAGTGAGTATATAATAGATAATACAACTTTAGAAGGTAGAGATGCTGAATATATGATTGTTGATTTTGCGGGAAGAAATTTAAAAATAGATAACATAAGAACTAAACGAAGTCAACCTGTTTGGAAACAAATACAAGAAGAAATAATTAATCCTGCTATAGAGCCATATAATGATGCAGAGTATTCAAGAATTTATGAAAACGACTCAATGGGTAATTTTTAAGATATGAATAAAGAAGCTTTAGAAACTTTATATGGGTTAGCCCAACAAGATGGTTATAAAAAATCTTTAGAAGAGTTTACTATTTTAATGCAACAAAATCCTAAAGCAGTTAATCAGATGTATGGTCTTGCAAGAAAAAATGGATATCAAAAGTCTGAAGACGATTTTAATATATTAGTTGGATTTCAGCAACCTGTAAAAAAAAAAGAACCGACTCAAGAAAGTCCAGAAGTGGTTTCAGATGGTTCTGGGGACACGGAAATTACGGAGGAAGTTATCACGGAACAAGAAGGAGTTGGTACTTCGGATTATTTGCAAAGTCAAAACCTTGATTTTGAAATGGCTGAGGTTAAGCCCTACAGCCCTGTTTATGCCGATGCTCAAATGCAAGATTTATCAGTTGGTGAGAAAGACACTGCAATTGAAAGAGTATTTGGTAAAAATGAATTTACAGATTTTTTTGGTGATATGTGGCGTGCAGGTGTTCAAGGACAAGTGCAAGGAGGCACTGTTGATGAGTCATTAGAAATATTAGGTAAATCCCGTATTGGAGCTGAAGTAACCTCAGAAGACATACAAGACTTTTTAATAGCACAAAGAAAATTACAAAGTGCAGGTGTTTCAGATGAGATGAAAGACTTTAATCGTATATACCAAGCTAACGGTGGTGGTGCTTGGGGTTGGGTAAAAGGAGTTTGGAATAACCCATCAACTATCCCACAATTATTTGTTTCTTCCATGAGTGCTATGGTAAACCCTACTGTATTAGCAGGTGCAGCTGCAGGTGCAGGAGCGGGTACAGCTGTAGGTCCAATAGGTACAGCTGCAGGTTTTTTTGCAGGTGCGGGAATAACATTAGAAACAGGATTAACTTTTGCTGAGTTACTACAAAAAGAAGTTGTTGACAGAGGTTTAAATTTAGATGAAGCAGGGGTACGAAAAGTCTTAGAAGATAAAGACGCAATGAGTAGTATAAGAAACAAATCAGCAGGAAGAGGACTTGTTATTGGTGCTATTGACGGTATGGCTTCTAAGATAGGTATAAAAGTAGGGGCAAGAACATTAGGTGGTAAAGCATATGGTTTAGGTAAGAAAGTAAAAGCGACTGGTCAAGTAGCGGCAATAGAGGCAGCAGGAGGTTCTCTTGGTGAAATAGGAGGGCGATTAGCAGCTGATCAAGAAATGGACGCAGCTGAAGTTTTATTTGAAGGGTTTGCAGGAACAGCAACCTTACCTGCTACACTTGGAATAGCAGCATATAAATCACCTAAATATTACATAAATAAAGGAAATTTTGATGAAAGTCAAAAAGATTTAACAAGAGTTGATCCTGAAATAATGGAAGATTTAATTTATAACTCTACAGACGAAGAATTTGCCGCAGCTGAAATAACTATAAAAAATAACCCTGAATTAGAAAAGGTAGCAGCCGACAGAAAGAAAAAACTTCATAGTAAATCCACAGCACAAAAAGAAATTTTAGATGCAAACCCAAAGTTAAGTCAAGAAAAATTAGATAAATTAGTTCCGTTACAAGAAGAATTAAATAGTTTAGAAGGAAATAAATCACAACCTGCAAAGAAAAGAAGGGCTGAGATTATAGAACAAATGAATGCTGTTGAAGAAGCAAAAGAAACTAAAGTTGAAGAAACAGAAATAACTGAAGAAGAAATAGATAAAAAATTAAAAGAATTAAAACCTAATACTGATACAGCTACTACAGAAGAAAGAGCTTATGCAAGAAATTTAGTAGCAAAAGATAAAAGAGATGCTGCCGCAAAAGTAGCTGAAACAGAAACAGAAACAGAAACAGAAATTACAGCTACTCCTGAAACTAAAGAAGAAGCACAAGACTTAGCCGAAGCTGTAGCATTAGATACAGAAGAGACAGTAACAAATGAACAAGGAGAAGTAGTAGGAGAAAAAGTAGATGAAGGTGAGGCAATGATTAGATACGGTGAAGAGTCAGAGCAAGATTTGTTTGCACCATTAGATTTTGAAAACACTAACAATACCACTTTTGGTCCTGCACCTGCAAACTTAGCTTTTTTTGGTCCTGCTAATAGAGCGGGAACGTATAAGGCTGATGGTACTCGTAATAAATTTACAGCAACAATTACACCAAAGAATCCGTATAAAGTAGAAAAATCTGATGTATGGACAGTAGAAAAACTAAAACCTATTATAGAAGCAGGCCACGATGCTATTGTGGTTACAAATCCTGTAGCACCTGAAACTATTGTATTAGATAAAAGTATTATTAAATTAACAGCACCAACTGAATTAAAAACTAAACCCGATGCCACTACAAAGCAAAGCACAACTAAGGTGGATGGCAAAAAACAAGCCAAGCCTATTTCAAAAGTTTCTAAAAGAAACACTGGACGTAAAAAGTCTACCAGAAAGAAAGTCAAAGACAAAGCTGAGCAACAGAAGCAAGACACGCAAAAGAAAACGAAAATAAAAGAACTTAAAGCTATAGCTCCTAATGCTTATGTAAACGAGTCAGACAAAGGAAAAAGAATTAAATCAGAAAAATTTATAAAACCTGCTAAAAGAGCTTTAGCTGCATTAAAAAAATTACTTCCTGATGTGATGGTAGTAATACATGAGAATGAGGTAGACTATATGAATGCTATTGGTAATCCAAAAGGTAGGTCTGCTGGTGTTTTTAGAGGTGATAATATAATTCATATTAATGCTGAACTTGCAAATGATCGTGTCATAAGTCATGAAATATTTCATGCTATACTTAGAAACAAATTAGGGTCAGAAAGTAAAATAGCAGTTTTAACAGACAGAATGATGAAGGCTCTTGCAAAGGCTGATTTAGATCCTGAAATAAAAAAGAAAATTGACAAATATATTGCGTCATATAAAGAAAGAAATAAAGATGATGCGTCAAGATTAGCGTTTGCAAATGAAGAATATATGGCTGAAATTTTTAGTTATCTGTCAAATAACTATACATCTTTAAAAGCACCTCAAAAATCTATTATAAAAAGGTTTATAAGCAAACTAAGTAATTTATTAGGGCTTACAGCAGAAGATGTTATTGGAACTGATAAGGCTTTGATTGATTTATTAAACGTAGTAGCAGGTAAAGTACAAACAGGAGAAACAATTACTAAGTCAGATGTAAAACAACTTGATTTATTTGCAGGTGGTAAAGAAGTAAAAAATCCATCAACTGCTTTAAAAACAATGGTTGTAGGTGGGTTTGAAGTAAGCTACACCCAGCAAGATAGTATTGCAGAAATGATTAAAAAAGGTTTAGTTACTGAACCTAAAAATGTAAATTTCTTAGAAGGTTTTGAAACGGTAATTACATCTCCTGATGATATGCTTGCAGGCGAAATAAAGTTTGATGGTAAAGTTATTTTTGAAGGAGAAGGTGGTGTGTTTTTTGTAACTAAATTTGGTGATGTTTGGGCGTCAGGAAAGAGAGGAACAGCAAACTCTATTAGGGATAAATTAAATGAACAATTAAAAACAAATGGAGGTAGAGCTTTTTTAACTTTAACAAAAGGAACAGATTCAAAATTAGTTAGTAGTGCTTCTGGTGTTAATTCTACTTTAGCTATTCTAAATACTATGTTAGATAAAAAATTAATTACCCCTTCTAATTTTAGAAATGCAGTGTCATCAGCTGTAAAAAAAGCAGGTGGTAGTATAAATTTAAGACAAAGTGCTAAAGATTTAAAAACTGATATACAAAAATATTTTACTAATCCTAAAACAACTACGTTTGAAAAAAGGGGATTTGTTGTAAAAGACATAGTAGGAGAAATAGCTAAAAATCTTCCTAAAGAAGATCAAGCTGCTATAGCTGAGTTTTTAGGAGGCGATAAATCAAGGTCGGTTGGTAAAGGAACAACTAAATTAGTTTCAGGAAAACCTGGTTCTCAAGCATTAGTAGACTTAGTTGCACAAGTAGCGGCTGAAGGATTGACTAAAGGATTAAAGACGGGAGATATATATGCTATAGTTGAAATTAATAGTCCTGTTGAAACTAAAGAAGATACACATCCAAGCTATCCATTTCATATATCACTTATTGATAAAAAGAGCAAACCTATATTACACTTACCTCAAAACAGAGAGTCGGGAAGTAAAGTTCTTGTGCAAAAATCAGGAAAAGATTACGCAGTTCGTAATGTGTCTGTTGTAGAAGGAAAGTATAAAGCCTCAGACAAGACATCCGTATATACAGGAGAAACACAAGAAAAAAGAATATTTAACAAACAAGACACTATAAATGATGTGGTTGCTAAAGCAAGAGGATTAGACTATAGTGAAGCAGCTATATTTGAATACTTACGCAACAACAGAAAACTATCTACAGATGAAGCTCGTGCTGCATTAGAACAAAAAGAAGGAGCTTTTACTGATATACCAATGGAGTTCCAATTAGTAAACGGTGGTATAAGTGAGGGTCAAACTTTATTTAATCAAATATCATATGAGTTAAATAAATTTTTAGTAGAAAAGCCTGATGCTACTCGTATACAAACTGAAAAGAAAGCTTTTGAAATATTAAGAAACAATGATATATTTAAAGCACAAGATAAAAGCATACAAAACAACATTGAAATATCTTATAGAGGAGTATTAGGTAAAGTACAAAGTGTAGAAATAAGTAAACGTATAAATCGTTTAAAAAGAGACTTGTTTATAAAAAAACAAGGACAAAGAGATTTAAGAAAAATACAACTTCAGTTAAAGCAATTAATTAGAAAGTACGTTCCAAAAGAAGCTACGTTTACTAAGGCAGAATTAGATAGAATGTTAAACAAAATTATAACAGCTGGACCTGATTCTATTTTGTCTGTAGGTGAAAAAATATTTAATGCAGTTGAAAGAAAAAGAAAACAAGTTAAGATAAAAAAGATTAAAGAGATAAAGGCTATGGTTAATAAATTAGCCAAGTCTGCTTCTACTAAATCATCAAGGCCAATAGCGTCCAACATAGAAGGTGGAGGTGTTGCATTTTTTAAAGAAGTAAGATCAGTGTTACAAGCTGCCTTGACACCAGACAATGTTTCCAGAGGAGAAAAGCTATTATCAATTTCTGCATTAATTGAGTCCAATCAACAAGAAACTCAGATAACATTAGAAAAACAAAAAAGAGGTGAGCCTCTTACTTTAAGAGAACAAACCTTGTTAGCTCGTGTTTTAGCTTTTGATACATTTAATAATATATATAACTTAGACTTAGAGGCTGTTACTGATATATTAGAGAAAATGAAAGATGCTAAAAAAGAATCTATTGCTATGTTAAATATGGCAAGATTAGAACGAGCTGAAGTTAATAATGAAATTTTTGAATCAGCAACTAATCAAATAAGACAAAACTATCCTGAAATGTTTAATGATGATGGTAAGGGAGAGTTAAAAAATAAAAGAGACTTTGATGCTTTAGATAAAGAAGGTTTTTTAGGAGACACAAGAAGTAAAATCAGTAACTTTTTTAAACAATTTAAATTTACATCTACAGTAGGTATACGTTCTTATTTAAGAAATAGACTTTCTCATTTAGGGACTTTAATGAATATTTTAGATAATGTAAATTTAAAAAATACATTTTTCTACGATACTGTTTATCAAGGATTAAATAGAATGCATACTAAAGCCTTAAGAGGATATTATAATGCACAGACAATGATTAATTCTATTGCAGCAAGTATTGATGGTATAGAAAGTTATCAAGATTTAAAACAAAAATTACCATTTGAGCTTGTAAATATAACTTTTGGAGATACAAAATATATTAATAAAGCCACAGGGAAAGCACAAGAACAGTTTAGTATTACACAGTTAATGAGAATATATGCTTTGAGTAAAAACGAAACTCAAAGAATAAAATTAGAAAACGCAGGGTTTGGTCAAAATCAAATATCACAAATAGAGGGAGCGATAGGGACAGATGCTGTAGAGTTTGTAGATAAAATTGTAAACTGGTTAAGTACAGATTACTTTAATAGCATAAACAATATATATAAACAAGCTAACTATACTGATTTAGGTTTTGTAGAAAACTATTTTCCTACAAAAAGTATATCAGCTTCAAATGTAAGTCAAGATTTAATAAAGGGTGGTAATTTTTCAAAAGTATTTAGTGCTGAGACTGCTCCGTCATTAAAAGAAAGAACAGACGAGTTTGGAGAGACAGACGTAGGTCCTGATTTTGTAGAAACTTTAGAAAACCATGTTGCACAAATGGAAAGATATAAAGCTTACGCTTTAGGAGTAAAAAATTTACAAGCAGTCTTTAATGTTCCTGCTGTTAATACTTTACTAACACGTTTAGGTATTTCTGATAGAGTAAACGAATCAGTAAATTTAGCTATAAACCCATCTATGGGAGTAAAAGATCAAGGTGTTATGGCGAAACTGCAACGTAAATTTACAGGGTTTGCTTTATCATTTAAAGCAATTCAATTATTAAAACAATCAACATCTTTTGTCAATGCCTTTGAAGAATATAAAGGTAAGGGTGGTGCAGGTGGTTTTATGATTGGTATGGCTAAAGTTGTTGCAAGATTACCTTACTACATGAAGTTAGCACAAGAAATATCTCCAGACTTTAGAGATCGTTTGCGTAAAGGATTAGAAGGAGACTTATACAGATTAGAAACAGGAAGTAGGACTACAGCTCCAATTGAAAGAAGAATTAAAGACTTAAGAAAAGCTTTAAATGAAAAGGATTATGAAGCTTTTAAAAATAGAATTATTACACTGTTTCAGAAAGGTGCAGCTATGCCTACGGTAATGGGAGATATTATGGGTGTTATGGGATATATGGTAAATTACGAAGCTAATATTGCAAATGGAATGTCAAAAGCAAAAGCAGCTGAAGCTTTTAATAATTATAATGCAACTCAGCAGTCAAGAAGAGAAACAGATAAAATTCCTTTACAGCAAAGTCAAAATGAAATGACAAGAGCTTTTACTATGTTTGGTAGTACGTTGTTTTTACAAATAAATAAAGTTATGAGTTCTACAAGTAATATTATGGGGGCTATATTCCGTAAAAAAGCCCCAAGAAGACAAGACATAAGAGCTTTTGTTTTAAACTTTGCAGGTGCTAACGTAATGTTTGCTTTAGCAGCAAATATGTTTAAATTTATGGGTAATGATAAAGACGAAGAAGAAGCTATGGATAGATTAAAAGAAGCTATGTATGGTTTAAACTTACTTTATCAAATACCTTTTTTTGGTGCAGCAGTACAAGAAACAAGAAACAGGGCGTTAGGAAAGTCTTCAGGATATGCTGATGATGTTGTAAATCCTATAAAATCTGTTATGAGAAAAGTAAATAAAGGATTAAAAGACGGAAGATTAGATAAAAGTCTAAGGCCATTTATAGAGATAGTATTAGGAGCACAAGTTGACCCTTTTGTAGGAATGTATAATTATTTTGCAGGACAAGGCAAGGATAAAAACGAAGCATTTTATGATATATTTGGTATCAGCCCATCTTACCGTCCAGGAACAGGTACTGCCTACAGCCCTGAAGATATGAAGTATATAAAACAAACTAATCCTGATTTGTATAACCAAATACAAGAAAATAAAAAATTAAAAAATAGTAGTAAGAAAATGAGTAAGTCAGAAATGAAACGTACTAACCCTGAAATGTATGAGCAAATATATGGAGAAGAATAATTTTGATGAAGACAAGTGTTTTAACAACACGTATGAGTTAATTACAGGGAAAAGAAGTTTAATAGATTTTTTAGATACAGAAGATGAGTTATGGTTTTTACATGATCCTAATAAAGAAAAATTAAGATACAACGACCCTATATATGGTGAGCTTATTAATTATTTTATCTATACTGAAGAGTATGAAAAGTGTGCTGAAATATTGGAGATCCAAGAAAAACTAAAACAATCTTTGTTTAATTGATTTGACTAATAGAAGTAATATGGTCTTCTATATTTCTGTTTCTGTTATATTGAGAAATTAAATCTTTTTCAAAATTATGCTTATAATTTTTTCTTTCTGCCTCTAACTTATAAAAAGAAAAAGCATTCATACCTACAGTATGTGCATCAGTTGGAAAAAAATACTTCCACCCTTTAGACCTTCCTCTGTTTATATAGTAACAAAAAGCTACTGCTAACTTACCTGTATTTTTTTTAAAATTTACAACAGCAGAATCATCTGATGTAGGTATAATTTCATCTACACTAAATGTTTCATTATTTACATTTCCACTTCTTGTTTTGTTTGAAAATCTTTCTGCAACTGTTTTGCAGAAAATGTCTAATTCTTTTGCTCGTTCTTTATTCATGATGGCCAGATTATTATTGTTTGTATTATATTAGATTTCATCAGTCAGGGAGTTGATTAGGTCAGCTAATACTTTCATTAAATCTTGTGCTTTTTCTTTAGCTTTTTCGTGTTCACGTTCCATCAAATCCTCATACAGCTCGTCTCCAAAGCCATGTATACGATCAGTCACATAATTTATATGACTTATTGTAGATTTATCTTCACGTGCAATTCGGGACATTTATACTTGATTTTATCAAATATAAAAAAATTTGTGACTTATCCTAATTCTTCAGGATTTTTTATATAACAATCTAAAAGTCGTAAGTCTAAATACTCATCCATAGATATCATAGATATGTCGCTTAAGATAGTAGGACCTTTGTCTTCACGAATAATTTCAATAGCAAAAGTTATAAAAGATTTGTCAATATCAACAATACATCCACCTAAAATCTGTGATGTAAGATTATTTTTTGGCATTTCTGATAAGTTTTTTTGTATAAAGGTTGCTATTTTTACAGCTCTTACTATTTTAAATTCTTCTTGTAAGTTTTCTATAAAATGATCTTCAACACTCCATTTAATCGCCTCTGTAGATTTCTGTTTTAATTCCATGATCATTTAATTGTTTTATTCTAAACTGCTGTATAGCAGACACTTTACCTCTTGGTTTTTTTATTTCCGAAAACAAAACATCTGAGTCTTTTGGTATAGCTATTAAATCAGGTATTCCGTTCTTGTTTGTTACAGTTAATTTAATTACATAATAACCCATCTCTTCCAATTGTTTTATTCTTTTCAATTGGATTTGATTCTCTGTCATTTTACAAATCTAATGAATCTCTTTTAAAGTGTGATAGCGTATAATCTTTCTTTTTTACTACAGCTTTGTAGATATCATTTTCAATTCCTTTATTACTAAAAATCCAATAAATTTTATTGTACTTTCTATCTTTTGTAGTCATACGATCACGACTTTGAAAATAAGAAGTAGCACTAAAATCAATATTATAGTATACCAAAGCTTCTGCTTCTTTTAAACTAACGCCTTCTCTCCCTGCAACTATTTGTAGTGCTATGCATTTATCTGTACCTTTAAATTCTTCTAAGTCATTAGTTAATTCGTCACCATAAATTTCTTTTAATGCCTTGTATTCTTGTGTAAATTTATAGAATATAGCTATTTTTTTACCTTTAAAGTATTTTTTTATAAAATGTACTTTACTATAATCTATAGTTAAAGCGTTACCGCTTTCAAACTTTACAGTACCTGAACAAAGTTGATGAACTTTTGACATAAGCTTAACACCTGTGTCTCCTAATAATATTTCACCATCACCTTCTACAACTCTATCTCTTTTTAATCTTTTTATTAATTTTTTTGTTGGCTCATTTAGCTCTACATATAATATCTTTTCTTCTGTTTGTGTTTTAAACCCTGCAGACCGTTGAGTATAATTTATTTTAAAGGGGTTTACAGCCTCTATAATGGACTTTAATCCTTTTGAGTAGTCATTAATCATCATGCTATTTATTTTACGCTGAGTGACGTTTACATGAGTTTTAGCAAAAGCATAAAAGTTTTTATATTTATAAAACGGATTACCAGCTACTCCGTATACTTGATGATACATTTGACTGTAAGACTCAGGTGTTGGTGTACCTGATAAAAACAAAACATAGGGTGTTGATCTTCTTAATATTTCTTTTACTTGTTTTGCTCTTTTATTAGGCTTTGGAAACGCTCCTAATGAATGTGCTTCATCGCAAATAACCGCATCCCAATTTGTTTGTGGTATTTTATGTAAAGACTCATAGTTTATAACCTCCAAATAATATGGAGGTTTAAGTAAATAAAAATCATGCTCAATACTTGATATAGCTTTTTTCTTTGTAATAAACAAAACATTCTTTGCGTTAAGTTCAGAACAAATTCCTAATGCAGTCAATGTTTTTCCTGTCCTAACTTCCATAGCTAAGTAAACAAAATTACTATAACCATACATAAATATATCAGTAGCTTTTTTTATTATCTCTGATTGATAATCTCTAAATTTTAAATCCATTGTTCTGTTATTGCTTTAGCCATACCTTCAAATGTTTTACTTCTTAATGTTCTACGCTGCTCAGGTGTCTTTGCTTTTTTTAACGCATCCATATACCATTGTGCTTGACGTTTCTTTTTTCCTTTCTTATCAACCCATTCAAAAAATTCACCTTTACTAACCATATTAGTAGCAGTAAGTAATGGTAAGTTTTTTAACCACAAACACGTAGATTTAGATGCTTTATCTCCAAACCAATACGGATGTACTATCTGATCAGGCTTTCTAATTTTAGAGCTTATAACGCTTATTGGGTTTTCTACAGCAATTTTATCAATAGGTGCATCCATTAATTTTTTTACAAAATCTAAAGCTTTGTTTTGATTGCTTAATCTTTCTTGATTAACACTTCCGTCTTTGTTGTACATCCATCTTGCACCACTTACAGCTAAGTAAGTACATGGTGGATGAGCTATCATCATATCAAAGCCACCGCTGTATGCATAAGCTAATGCATCGCCTTTTAAATGCCACTGTGGATTCCCTCCACTGCAATCTAATATGTCACACGAATATGCTTCATAACCTTTTTCTCTGTATAAGTTTGTTATTGTTTGCGACTCTTCACAAGCTATCAGTATTTTCATTCTTCAGGAGTTTTAAATTCAATGTACCTACCGTTCATATTTCTACCCTCTACAAATTCTATATTATATTTAAATATTGAATAGGATCTTATCCAAGACCAAAATTTGTTGCGTGATATAGTAAATTTTGATTTAGGAGCAAAATCAGGATGCTCATGTATAAAGTCTTCATACAAATCTTGTTTAAATATTCTTATGTTAGGTTTTAACATTTCATTAGGCTGACTACCTCCAATTAAGCCACACCATTCTATAAACTCATGACAAGTTTCTGCTGATAATTTTCTAATTTTTAAATTTACAAACTGACTTTTAAGTAAGCCCTTATTTAAATAAATTTGTAGGTTTTGTATCATATAATTATCAAATTGACACCATTCGTTATCATCCCATTCACCAAACATTAGCTTACCAAACTCTACTAAAGGTGTAAACTCTTTAGTATAGTGTTGTGCAAGCTCTAACTCCCACTTTCTTCTTTCAAATGAAGAACCTTTACCTTTTATCGCATAGTTAGTTGTTAATGCTACTTTAGGTGATTTAGAAAAAGGTATTTTAATTGCATCTTTATTTTTCTTTTCTAAAGTTAATCCTTCAGTAATAACAGAAAACAATCTTTCAAAATCAAATGATTTTTTTACGTCATCAAAACACAATATTTGTGTGTCGGCAGAAACTAATTGATATGCAAAAGATCTTTCAAAAGCAAATGATTTTCCATCTATTGTTACATTTTTTTTCATATGAGATAAACCATTCATAAACAAACCTTTACCCGTACCTCCCTCAGGGTTATCAGAGATAACTTCGTCATTTAAAATAACAGCAGGACAGTAAGATAAATTTTTCCAACCGTGTAATAAATAACCTATAGTAGACTCCATAGAATCTATTCTGCTCCTATCCTCACCACAAATATTAGATATAAAAGTTTTATAATCACATTTACCAACCTTACACATAGTAAAATTTCTATCTATAACATGATCTCTCCATACATAACCACCTAAATCAATGTAGTCTATTAAAGTAATTTCATTAACAGTAATTTTAACTGCACAATTCATATAATATAAATAAGCAGTCGTCTTTGTGTCTTCAATAAAAAACACATTTATAGATGCTAAAAGAGTTAAAAATTCTTCCCTAAAGTATTTGGTTTTTTCAGCAAAATAATTGTATACCGACAAGTCATCTATAGTTAATAAATAATCTAAAACAAAATCTTTTATTTCTTTTTCAGATGTATGATCAATAAGATTGTTTGTAACTCTAACAAAAACATAATTCTTACTTCCTTCAGGATTAAATTTATAAAATCCATTATCTTCTAAAAAGTTTTTAAATAATATATGAGTAATTTTTACAACACCTTTATCATTTTTTGTCCAAAATTGTCTTACTGCTTGTTCTTCTTCCAGACGAACCATTACGTTTTCAATATCTACGACATCAATATTTTCGTCTTCTAATTGACATCTTATTTCTTTTTTTGGCACTCCACGTCTTAATTGCTGTTTTACTAAATTAACTCTGTCTTCGTCTTCATAATATTTTGTTCCAAAATTTTGTGTGTTTGCATATGCAGATTGAATTGTTCTTTTTATTTCATTTATATTAAAATCTTTGGAATCAAAATTACCCATAACATACTCAGCTAAATTTTGAGGCACTCCAAAATCATTAAATGCAGCAGCAAGAATGTATACATTATTATTTCTTTCTCCATTTTTTAATCCATATTTTTTCTCCCACCATTTAACTAAAATATCAACAATTTTATTTTCATCTGTTATTGGAATAGTAGGCTTATCTATTTTTTTATTTACCTCAACAAACTCAGCCTCTTCTATTTTATCCCATATACTTGAGGTTTTATTTACATAAATAAGAGGATCATAACTTTCATAACATACACGTGAAACGTTTTGTGATGTTGAATCAAAATAAGGTGAATCTAAATATTTTTGTAATGATTTAAAATACCTTTTATGATTTTCCACTAAAGGTGGAATCTTAACTAATGCTTTAAGTCCTTTACCACTTGGAGAAACAAATACACTAAAAACAAACTTGTTTTTTGTTAACTTTTCTTTTTCTTGTAACAATTCTTTATTAGTCTTGTATCCATCAAAATCTAAACATATAAGTCCACTATGTTCAATTAAAGATTTGTCATTTCTTTTTAAAAACTTACCACTAAAACATATAGCTGGTAATAATTTTTTTAATTCGTTTCTTTTTTCTTTGTCTTTTTCAGCTCTTACTTGTTTTACTATATCAGCTGAATTACCTTTTTCAATTCTTTCTAACGTTATTTCTACTTCTCTATAAAAAGGTTGATCAGTATTTTTTATGTCCTTAAATATTGTTATCTCCATCATCTATCCAAATTTGTTGTTATATCTAAATCATCTAATTCAAAATCTGGTTTTTCTTCGTCCAATGTGTCATCATAAATTTCCTCAAGTATTTCTTCCAAATCATACCCATCCTCATTTTGCAGTATGTCTTTATACATCCCCCCAACATACCATTCATGAACTATGCTTAAAACTTCTTTTGTGGTTAATTTATACTTTTTAATTATATTTTCTTCCATTTTATTCCAAACTTATTCCAAGCTATTTTTTAGCTAACTTATTGATTATTATTATATTATATTATTATTTTTTATATTCCAAAGAATATAGTAAAAAAAGAGGGAAAGAAATATCTTCCCCTCCCTTTTACTACACACAATTATTAGAAAGGTAAGTCATCGTTGGAATTTACCACCTCTTTTTTAGCTTCAGGTTTCCACGTATCAACAGCAACGTAATGTGTTTTACCAAACTGATCAATTTCTTTTTTCTTTTGAACATTTAGATTGATATACTTTTTACCGTTTTTACCTGTTTGAATATGCTCAGAAGGTAAGTCAGATAAGCAAACGCTAACCGATACAAGATTACCGTCAAACTTTTCAGTACCACCTCCTACATAAATTTTATTATCCATTTTAATGTATTTTAATTTGATGCTCCAAAATTTCTAAAACGTCAGCCATAAGTCTTTGCTTATCCTGTTCGTTTTTCATAGTAGTTGGAACTTCTACTATAAATATTTCTCGTTTCCAAGAGAGCTTTGAAAGATAATGTTTTATTACCTTATAAACAACCTTAATAACAAAAAACATTTTTCTATGCCATATTATGTTTCTATAATGTTTCATAATGAACGTATTGATTTATATCTGCTAACATATGAGGTCCTTCTTCATTATAAAATGTATTATATACCTCAATAGCCCTCATAACCTTTTCTTCTCCGTAATTTAAAAAATCTGATGATGGCTCGTATATTCCTAAATCATGAGTAAGTTTATCAATAACGTAAAAAACTAATGGCTTTCCAAAAAGCTGTTGATATATATATGCCTGGCTATCATAATTGTATTTACGTGCAGAAAATTTAAACTTAGAAATATCAGAGGTAGTTTTTATATCAATTAACTGATCCTTACATACTATATCAGCCTTACCTTTCCATTTTACACCTCCAATTTCTTTAACCATAGGAACTTCATAAAAATTACTTTTATCATAAATAGCGTTTCTCATTTTATGATTATTTTTCATAACATCTACTATGATATTTAAAGACTGAACTTCTTTTGCTAATAAATAAATTTCTTTATCATTAGCTGCAACATAATCTTTATATGCTTTTGTATTTCTACTTGCTAAAGTTAAACACACAAAATCATCTAACTTATGTGGCTCTAACATAGCAGTATGAAAATACCTTCCCTCAATCATTGCCTTAGTTTCTTGTTGAGGTTTTCTAAAATTTTTAGGATTTTTTAAAAGTGTACCAATGTCTGAATTAGATAACCATTGTTTCCCGTAAGTCCCATAATACTTAGAATCATCTTTAAGGTTGTTTACAACCTCAATTAAATTAATAAGCTCCATTATATGTGCTTAGAAAGCTCTTTTTTAATTTTAGCAGATACATCAAACTTTTGTTGTATATGTTCTACTATAACAGGCAGTCCTAATGCTTTAATTTGTGGATCAGCAATATATTTTAATACATTTTTCCAGTCTTCACCTCCCACTTCTAATCTAACCTTAGTGACACTTTTATCAGCTTTCTTTTTAACTTGTGGTACTACTGTATTGTAAATGTTAGCGTCTGTATCTGCATCACTTATTATTCCTAACATTGATGACAACATATATCTTCTGTAATATGTTATTCCACTACCTTTTGACTGATATACATTCATACCTTTCATTGAACACTCAGGGATGACTGCATGAGATGATAGTTTTTCTCCACTCGGATGATGAAACAAAACTGTTGTTAAACCATCATCCTGTAACAGTTGTGTAAATCCTAAATTATGTTTTTTTAATAGTGGATTAATCTGTGTTATTATATGTTCAAGTTTTATATACTTGTATCCATAACCATCTGTGCCTTTTAAAAGCACTGGTACTTCTTGTTGAAAATCAGCAAGAGCTTTGTAAATGTTTTTCTTTTCCATTTTATTTAATTTAATTTAATTAGTTTATTTGTGTGATAAGTATATTTTTTCATTATTAAATCTCTTTTAGTTTTTAGATTTTTAATAAACTTATCGTTTTTACGTGTGTTTACTTCTGTCTTCATCTTATATTGTATAAGATCAACCTTACGTTTACAATTGCTTAAGGCTAACAATCTACAACCTTTTTCCCAACCGTGAGCATAAAATATTTGATATTCTTCGTCTGTTAATTCTTGATAATAATCTCCGTTTTTTGAACAATTTAAAATTTCTAATTTACTTGGAAACTTATTGATCTTAACACCTAAATTAATCATGCTAATTCCACCGTTTCTATGATAGTATATTGTATCATCCTTTAGAGCTTGATTAAATATATCCTTCTTACTGTACATTCTCTGTTGTTTTTTTAACAAAAGCTTGATAATCTTTATCTCCCTCAACAGCTTTTTTTGCTTTTTTATATCCTTTCATTATGGTATTGTGCTGAACAGGAAGCCCATTTTCTTCCATGAACCTTCTAATACTACCAATTTTTATAGGACGTTCATAAGCTAAGTAATAAAGCATTTGCCTGGCTTCTGGACGTGGGTGAACACGTGACTTGGAAAACATTTCTTGTAGTGAAATGTAAAATTTATCTGCAACTAAAGTTGCGTAAGTGTTAAATATCTCTTTTTTCATTTCTTTTTTTTTCTAATTTTTCTAATCTTTCTATTTCAAATTTTAAGTGGTTGATTGATTTTTTTAAACATTCTATTGGACTCTCATGTTTTTCAGAACTTCGTAAACAATATGTTACAACATTGCCTACATTCCACGTACAATTAAAATCTTCTACAACGTATCTTGCTTGGTAATATCCTTCTCTGTAGGTGTCTCCTACATAATAATCTGGCACATCAATTTCTTGGCTCATATCTTTTAATTAATTTATATTTACTCATATCATTATTAATAATTTGTCTCTCAAAACGTGGTATTGGCAATCTACACGCAGAAACAAATTTATTTTTTATTTCTATGTTACCACTGTATTTAAAAAAATCATTAAGATCAATATGATTTAATCGGTTTTTTTTATTGTAAATTTTTTGTTTTTGAGCAGACTTTAGCTGCTCCACTAAGTATAGTGAAAGTGATTTCATTAGATTTAATTTAATTTAATTTTCATAAGGGAGTAGCTAAGAGTATTAACGTGTTTGGCAATATCGCCTTTATAACCACCCCCTTATAAAATATAAAGACTAAAACATTTAATATTAAGGTATCTTACACCTATAAAATTATTGGGATTATTCCCAGTCTTTATTCTTGTAGTTGTTTAAAATAATTTGCTTAAGTATGTCTTGATTAAGTTTTTGTAGCCATTGTATATACCTTATATTTGGCTTTTCTTTTAACTTTTCTTTTAAGATCAACTCGTGAACTTCTTTCATTATATACAAAAGTTTAAAGGACTATTTTTAATTTGCTCTCTTTGTTTTTTATAATTTCTGTTTAAATTTTTAAGAGCTGTCTCTTTATATTTTTCTTCTACATACTTCATCCAATCAGTGTAGTTTAAGACTCTAAACTTATAATTTCCAAGTGTTTCAATATATTCTTTATTCATAATTTAATATTTATATTAATAAAAAACGAGGAAGAAACACGCCATACAGTTTCTAATTACGTTGTTGATTTCGCCTAACATCAACTCGTGTGGGCATTGATCACAAATAGATCCTCATTTAATAAGTCCTCTGATGGACTTAACCCTAACCAAAATGAATCAAATCAAATTCGGTTTAAAAATACATAATAATTACTTACCAACCAAATCAAAATGTAAAAAGTTTTCTTTTGCCTCAAATGAATAGCTATCACCCCTTACCATTCCAGTTTCATAATTAAATTTATTATAGTCAATTACCTCGTTTGGTATTCTAAATTCATTTTTTTTAGGCGATAAATGAAGCTCTTTAGGAAAACTATATATGTCACTCGTAAGTCCCTCAGAGTCAAAATACATCTTAATTATATTGTTTGCATTATCTTGAATTTTATCATAAATTTCACGTGTTACAAACTGAGGATCTAAAGTGTCTATATCTGTAATTACCCCATATATACTCTCATCGTATGGAATTACTTCAAGAACTTGTGAATTATGCCCATCTGTTATCTTTAAAAAATTATCTGTCATATAATAAAAATGCGTATAAGGAATATTTTTTAATCTACGTGCAACATTATTTTTATCGTACTTTAATTCTTGGATAAAACTTTTATGAGCGTGTTCTTCTACCTTTAAAAAATTAAGAGCTTTAGGATAGGTTTTCCAAAAATATAAATCTTCACCTTTTTCCCATTCTCTTAGTTTTGAATGTATAAGAGCTTGTTCACTATGCGTATAACCCACGCCAACAATTGTTGTAGGTTTTCTTAACTTTTCTCTAACTCCATGTGAGCTGCTTTGTGAGTCGCATGATACTATTGCTATGAATTTTTTCATAATTTTACTTTCTTACAAAGTTAAGGATATAATTTTTATCTATATATTCTTCAATAACACCATACATATTATTATAAAAATCTTGTGCCTCATCTGTAAATTTATTAACACAATTATCCTCGTTTTCGCTATCCCATTCCTCACTTGTCCATGTTTCTTCCCCAAGCCTTTTTTCTGTTATTTGTGTTGCTAATTCATCACAAAACTCCATAATGTCTTCTTTAGTCGTAAGTCCATCTATTTCACGAACTTCAATGTCATCCTCATATTTTAATCCATGTATAGAACTAACCATGTATTTATTAGGGCTTACGTGATCACATAATTTTTCAATCTGTTCTACATCATCTTCGGCATCCCATCCTTCACCAAAGAGCTCATCAGCTTGTTTTTGTAATTCATTTTTATGCACAAAATCATTTGTGGACATATATCTGTCAATAGTTATTTTAGTCATTTTTTTTAATTTAATTTATCATTTAATTCATTACTCTTTTGCATTGTCTCCACTGTTTTAACTGGAAACTCTCTCAATTCTTCTTTTATTTTTACTGCTAAACCGTATGGTGTTAGATGTCCATCTTCCCACATTTCTATCAGCATTAATATTTGATTTTTAGATTTATCGTTCATATTATTTATTTTATTTAACTTCTTTAATTACACTTCCACCATACATTAATGCAAATTCTATTGCTTGTTCCATATTTTTTGCATCTATATAAAATATCTCTCCGTGTTCTATACACTTATAAGTTTTTAGTTTTTCTTCCATATTATTATTTATTATTGATTTAATTATTAAAATGGTAGTAAGCTCCCCTCGTATTCAAAAAGCATATTATCAACTATCTCTTCGCATAACTCTCTTGGTATCTTACTACGTTCATGATTATTTTTAAGTGACTCCGTACCTCCTTTCTTAGCATCTATACCTCTCTCTCTAAGTTTCCTAACTGTCTCTCCTCTTTGTGATGCCTCGTGATGACAGTGTCTATTTATTATATTACCATCAGCATCGTACTTGTAGTTTTTACATAATGGTTTTGGTTTCCAATTTAAAGCATTAGTCCATATGTCAGTTGGCTTCATTCGTAAATCACCGTAAGAACAGTATGACACAGTTTGTCTAACGTGTTGAAAATTAACCCATTCTGGAGACTTTCTCATCTTTCCACGTGGATTCTCTATGTACCAAACAAGATTAGGATTTTTTTCTAAATACGTTGCTATAATTTCTAATGTTTGATTGAAAATCTTAATACCTAAGAGCTCTGGATCTCTTGGTTGGTACTCGTGTCCACTTACCCATTTTTTACCTATACAAGCTACTGAGAAATCTGTGCAAGGTGGCGATGCCCATATTACATCGGGTATCCAAAGCTCATCTAACTCACCTACATTCATTTCATTAAGTCGGTAGTCCCAATCTAAAATATCTCCAACCCAATCTGTGTTTGGGTAACCTATAGCATCTACAGAAAACACTTCGTGTCCTTTTTCTTCAGCAACCTTTCCAATAGAACGGCTACCACTAAATAATTCTAATACTTTCATTTTTTATTTTTTATTTTTAAGTTCATAAATCATTTTATCACAATGTATTGCATACATTATATCTCCACTCTTTAATGCTTGTCTCTTAAGAGCTGTCCAAAATTTTATATCCTTCATAATTTCTCGTAATTTAATTGCATATCAGATTGTATGTTTTCTAATAAACTTTCTAATTCATCTTGCACTTCATCACCATGAAGAATTAATTTGTTTATTATAATTTCTCTTCTTGAAGGAGTTAATCTGTCTTCAGATTCTTCTTGTTGATACAGCTCATAATGAACAACTATATTATTGTTTGGTGTCAATAAATAGTCGTATGTACTATAGTTTGTTTTCATTTGTAAGTAAATTTAATTAATAACTTTGGTAAAAATACATAATAAATACTTAATAACCTAATAAAGTAGGTTTAAGTTTTCGTAAGTCCCTATGGATCTTTTTGTATTTTTCTTCGTAAGTCCATAGAGCTCGTAAGTCCATAGGACAAAAAAAAGACACGATATCATATCTTTTTGGATACGAAATCGTGCCTTAAATTATTTTATGATTTTGACTTGATTAACTCTGCTTTTCCTCTTTGAATCATCCAAAGCAACCAATCTTTGTCAACGTGTCCAACGCAACTATCATTTCTACTTTTATATGCGTATCCACTTCCACGTTCCCATTTTATAGTCCAAAAATTATTTGGAGTAACATCTGTGAATTTAATCACATCATTTTTAGCTATCTCTATTTTATTCATAGCCAAGTTTTTTATTTTCATCAGCGATTAATATTTTAGCTTGTGCAATACTATCTACATCATAATAAGTATTCCACAAAACTCCGTTTCTATATAATTTTAAATTTCCAGAATCAGTGAGTTCATAATCGCTAATAGGAATGATAGCAATGCTATTCAAAATTGTTCTTTGCAAATCATCTATCTTATCAAAAATAGTTTTTGCATTATCTTTACCAATTGTAATATAGTGATTAAGCACAACTCTGTACACTTCATTAAGCATATCATTTGTGTCGGTTAATTTTTTCATTTGTTTGTAATTTTATTAAGGCACTATTGCCCACTACCACCAAATCCCCACTGCGACTAACAGTGAGGTTGGTGGAACAAAAACAAACAAAATTATTCTTTATATGTAGTTTTTATATCTTCTATCAAATTTTGAATTTGAGTCAAAGAATTATTGATGATTGAGTTAGGTGGACATGATTCTACTTGCAACTTCTTTTTTTCTATCATCATTTCTTTTTTTAGGAAACGAGTTACCGTGTCTTCATATGATTGTAGACTACCTTTGTCATCTGAATCCATAAAAGCTTTACCAAAATAAATTTCATCAACTCTATCGTGCAACTTCTTTTTTTCCAATCTCAAATCATTGATATCAGAATTTAATCTATCAGCACGTTTCTTTTGGAATTCAAATTTACGTTTCCACATTTCAATCTCATATGCACGTGTATCTGTGGATGCAAATAATCTACCTAACTCAGTTATTTTATATCCATCTTTACGACTGCGTGTCAGCAATCCTTCATCAACCCATTTTCCAAAAGCAACATTATACCATCCCGTTGACATTTCAAATTTATGATGTCCATTACTATCAATGTATTCGGTTACTGATTTTGATAATCTTTTTTTAATTTTGAGTTGTGCCTTGCAAACCATTTGTTGCAATTCTTTTTTTCTAACTATTGGATTACCTTGTTTATTAATAAAGTGTAAATGAGGCATTCTCATTTCTTTTATCACTTCTTTTTTTATTGTCTGTTTCATTTTATTTGATTTAATTATTATTTGTTTTCTACCACGAAATCCCCACTACGATTAGTAGTGAGGCACGTGGAAATTTCTTATGATCAAAATTTATTTCCAACCAAAAGAATCAGATGGTTTAGATTTTCCATTTGGACTAATATCATATTCTTCTTCATCTTCACGTTCAAGTCTTTCTGTCTCAGTCTCAAATTGTGATTGATATTCATCAGAATTTTTATGTAGTCTATCTTCAATTTCCGAGCTTTTTTTATTTATATCATCTCCTACCCAATCTGAATCTGTTAGTTCTGATATAATTATACGTTTCATTTGGTTTTTAATTGAATCTCTAATATCTCTACCATTATTGAGATAGTCCATCGGCATATCTTCAAGAAATTCTAATGACTCACAATCCAATTCACTTGTTACAGTTTGTGTTCTATAACATTGAGTTCTTACGGTGTCAACCATTTGGTTAAATGATACATCAATTGCATCATCAATTGCATCACTTAATTTGTCTGCTGAATATTTATTTACGTTGTTCATTTTGTTTGATTTTAATTTTGCGAGGATTAGTCCTCTACCACGAAAACCCCAATGCGATTAGCATTGAGGCACGTGGAGTGAGTTGGTTTTACTTAACTAAATTCCAATAAGCAATCTCTTTATTGTAATAGTTTTTTAGTTGTTCAATACTTACAAACTTGTTTCTGTATAGGGCATCTTGAGTTGAAAAACTACCATCAACATTCTCTACAACATTACCACTATGCATCCAATAATTGAAATACATTTCTTCATCTTGATAGTTACTTAACACCTTTTGCATTTCATCTTCATCTCTGTTGTTATCATCACAGAATCCTTGAATCAATGCACGTTTGTTACCATTGTCTGCGTAGCTGAATGATGAATCAATATCACCCTCAAATAATGATGACACAAAACTACCACCCATTTGTTTACAGTTTTTGATTACATCTGCGTTACCATTCCATAATTCTTTGAGTGCGTGAGTCAGTTGACGAGTAGCAATTCCGTCACCAAATTTTGCTATCCATAATATCTGACTAAATGCCGTGTATGGATTACCTATTTTATTTTGAGTGCGACAAGAATCAAGTCTAATTTCAAATGCTTGACAATATTTGATAAATAGTACAACTTGTACCTTATCATCACACTCTAATTTAGTGGATACCTTATTCAACATTGTAATACTAAAGTCAGCATTTAAATACTGATTACTCCACTGTGATACGATATCAGATGATTTCTGATTCGTAAGTCCGATTAACGATTTTGTGTTCATTTTGGTTGTTTTTTAAGTGAGGTGTTACCCTCTGTTATTATTAATATAAAGATACTAAATACTTAATAAATATGCAAATAAAGTGATATCGGATTTTTTTTGGGTTGATTCTGGTTTTTGATATTTAGAGGTGTTTAATGCGTTCTAAAGGACTATCTTTTTCTTTTAATGTATTAGTATTAATAAAATAATTAAAGTTCTCTAATAAGATATTGATAGTGAATATTTTGTGTGATGTCTGTCAGTGTGATTTGTTTAGTGTGTGAGTGTGTCGGACTGTCGTTAAGGGAAGTCTCTTCCCCTCTCTTCTACTTTGCAAGTGAGTAAGGGTAGGTGGAGCTCCGATTTGAGTTAGTGCGTTAGAACGCATCGTATATATGTCTGTGCGTACGTGAGTGGGCAGTGCGTGTGCGTGTGGGGTGAAAGTAAAAGACAAAAAATTCCACAAAAATCAAAACAAAATACAACCCCCCCAATAAAAAAAACTCCGTTTCCGTAAGCAGTAGTTATGCGTATAAGTATGTAGAACCCTCAACCCCTAAATGTCTAATAAAAATTTATTATCTTTACAAAAAAATCATACTATGAACAATAACTATCAAGGCCTAACTATAAAAGATGGTCGCTTAATAAATGAACGCCCAGACGGTATGTCAGGTATTGAGAGAGCGTCAATGATGAGACAACAAATGAAAAAACAATATAAGATAGACTGTATCGCTGACGGTATTGAAAGAGCTAAGATGCGTATGGATGGTGATCGTAATATATACGAATACTAAAAATTTAATTTGTTTGTTTTGAAATTAGAGGAGCTTAGTCTCCTCTTTTTTTATACAAAACCAGAGATATTCCAACGATATTCCAACGATATTCCAAACTTTAATTTTTCTAACTTTTTGATTATCAACTATTTAACTATATATTCTTTATTTATTCCATACTTAGGTACGTTAAAAAAAAATAAATAATAATAAAGTATATGCGTTTAAATATATTTATATAAAAAAAATAAAATTTCTTTGGAATGCTGGAATGTGATATTACAATTAATTTATTATATTTGTTCAAATTAAATTTAATACAATGGAACAAGGTTATATACCAAAGACACTCAGCTTTGATGATGAGGCTCGTCAAAAATTAATTACAGGAATCACTAAAATTTCAAAAGCAGTTAAAAGTACATTAGGTCCTTTAGGTAAGACTGTGTTATTAGAATCACCAAATCATACTTCAGGCATGACAGTTACTAAGGACGGTGTAACAGTTGCTGAGTCTGTGTTTTTAAATGATCCTATAGAGAACTTAGCAGTTAGGATGATGAAGGAAGCATCAAGTCGTACAGCTCAGTCTGCGGGTGATGGTACAACTACAGCTATCGTTTTAACTGAGGCCTTAGTTAAAGCTGGTCAACAGACATTAACATCAGAGTCAAACACAACAGAAGTAATTAGGTATATAAATGAACACACAGCTGTTATTATAGATGGTTTACAAACTGCTTCTAAAAAAGTTACAGAAGAAAGGTTATTAGATGTTGCTTCTATTTCTGCTAATAATGATAAGACTATAGGTAAGATAATCAAAGATGCGTATACTCAAGTTGGAATAAACGGTATGGTAACTGTAGAGAAGTCTATGACTGCACAAACATATGCTGAGGTTACTAACGGTATAAAAATAGCAAGAGGTTGGTCTTCTAATTTATTTATCAATAATCAAAAGAAAGATGAGTGTATACTTGAAGATGTTAAGATTTTAGTTTGCGATGCAGAAATTAATAGCATACTTCAAATAGAGAACGTGTTAAAGCCTGTAATAAACAACGGAGACAAACTGTTAATCATTGCCCCTTGCTCAACTAATGTTATTAATACTTTAGCGGCTAACGTAGTTCGTAATGGTTTAAAGTTTTGTAATATAGCTCCTCCTCAGTTTGGATACAAGCAACATGAACTTATGCAAGATATTGCTATGTCAGTTGGTGCTAAATATTATTCAGAGAAGACTGGTGATGATTTAAGTCTTATTACACCTCATGATTTAGGACACGCAGATAAAGTTATTGCGGGGGAACATTCAACTGTAATATTTAAAAAAGACAATAACACACCAGAGTTAAACAATAGAATTGAGGAATTAAAAGTTCAACAGAAAAACACAAAAGATAAATCAACTAAAGAATTTATAAAAGAACGTATAGCAAGTTTAGCGGGTGCTATAGGTTGTATTTATGTAGGGGGTAATTCTGAAATGGAACAAAAAGAAAAGTATGACAGAGTAGATGATTCAGTGTGTGCAGTAAGATCAGCACTTGAAGAAGGTATATTAGCAGGAGGAGGTATAGCTCTGTTTAGAGAATCAATGATGTTAAGAGCTGAAACTAAAAATCAAGATGAGAAAGATGCAGTCTTAATCTTAGAGGCTGCACTACGTTCACCTCTTATTCAAATATTAGACAATGCAGGAAAGAGTAGAGAGAAAGTTGTGGAACAATTATATAACAAAAAATATAATTATGGGTACGATGTTAAGAATAACAAGTATGGTGATATGTATAAGTTGGGTGTTATTGATCCGCTCAAGGTTACTAAGAACGCATTGACTAATGCAGTAAGCGTAGCAACAACTATTTTAAGCACTAATGCTATTGTAACAAACATGAGAGCATGATAGAGTTTATTTTAAAACTGTTTGGTGTAAAAACAGAAACAAACAACATAATTAAAAACATGGAGAAACGTGAAGAAAAGAAAGCTTAACTCAAAAAATCCAAAATTTGAGCCTTCGGCTCAAATAATAGAAGAAGAACCTCGTAAAGAATTAATATGCGAAGTTCCTACAAGAACTATAAAAGGACGTATTACAGAGCAATCAAGAAAAGCAAAAATTTATGCTATCTTTAAAAAATAGAATATGAAGCCAATTGGTAAATATGTTATAATAAAACCTGTAAAAGAAGAATTAAAAACTAAGTCAGGGTTAATACTTACTGCAGAAGATGCAGATGAGTTTAGATATAAAAAAGGTGAAGTAATAAAACCAGGTACTGATGTCTCAGAAATCAAAGAAGGTCAAATTATTTATTATGATAAGTCTGCTGGCTTTAGTATGCTTATACATAATGATACTTTTACTATTATTACTGAGAGAGATATCGTTGTTGTTTTATAAATTCATTAAGTTCTTTTATAGAATTTCTATAAACCTTATCCATATAAGAAGCGTCAGCTCTAAATAAAGGATTAATAGATGGTGATTCTGCTATCTCTTCACCATTAAGCTTTTTATAAATTGTACTCGCTACTCGCTTCCCTTTGTAGGAAAGCTCGTATAAAGTTGTATGTTTACCATATCCTTTTCTCCATACATGAATCCACCCATCTCTAAGTAGTCTGTCAAATCTTTTTATATCCCAAGACATTAATTCTTCAAACTCTTTAAACTTTGTTTTATTAAAATACTCTTCACTATATAAAAATAGAATCATTTCTATATCAGGGGTTGTAAGATTGTATTTAGCCTTTACCCAATAGCGTATAACTCTCCAATACTTTAGGTAGTTGTGAGTAGACTTTGGCATTTAATTTAATTTATATCTTTGTAAAAATACAAAAAATGGAAATAGTAAAAGGATCTCAAGAGTATTATGATTATGTTATGCAGTATATGATACCAAATGGTCAAGAGCTTTATGAAATATTTACTCTTGATGTAGATTTATTTGTAGATATGGTAGATACAGATACATCATATACGTTTACAGATGAAGAAGTAGCTGCAAGTATGAAAGCAAACGGAGATACACTAATTATAGAATGAAATCACCAATAGATTTTAAAGATTTTGCAGCTAACCCTGTAACAGGATTACTATTCTTTTGTTTAATTGCAATTGGATATTTATATATTGACAACAAAACAACTCTTACAAATCAAATTAAAGCATTGCAAGAAGAGGTAATTACTTTACGAAGTGATTATAAAAAATTAAATGATAAGTTTATAGAGACATTACAAGAAATAAATGAATAGGTTTGTTATCATAATGCTATTATTTTCCTGTACCGAGCCAGAACAATTACCCGCTCTGGGTAATCCTGTTAAAATAAATATAGATAGTTTAGCTGACGCTACAATACAACAAGTAAACAAACAAAAAAAACAAAAAGTTTTACTTGAACAAGATCTTTGGCGTAAAAAAAGAGATATAAAAGAAATAGAAAAGAAGTTTAACGAAAGTGTTTACGAGTTAAACAACTTAAAACTTATAAGTGAAGACAGCTTAGTCTTTGATTATAAGATAGTTGTAAAAGAAATAGTAGACAGTGTTAGGATTACTGTTAGTGATTCTCTGTGTGTAAACTGTAGAGAAAAACAAAAGAAAAAAGAAAATACTTTAGTGAATAAAGCATTTAAATGGTTTAAAAAGAATATAAAATTATAATTATCTTTGTTTAAATAAAAAAAATATTATGGCTAAAAAAACTTCAAGAGAAAAATTAAATAAATTAATTAAGAAAAGAGAAAAACTTAAAAAAAGAAAAGAAGAAGGAAAGAAAACTATCTTTGGAAATCTTAGAAGAAAAAGAGTTCAGAAAAAAATTAATAAAAACAAATCTGCTCAAGAAGATTTAGCTGCATCAAAAAGAAAAAAACTTGATAAAGATGGAAACGTAAAAAAGGAAAGGATGTCTACAAAAACAGATTTCTTTCCACCTCCTAAATCAAGAAGAACAAGTACAAAAATGAGAATTAGAAGAACAAGATAAAATACTATGGCAAAGAAAATGAGAACAGGAAAAAAAGTATGTTGGAAATATGGTAGTGGTAGGTACTGTGGTACATTAATACCAAGTATGGAAACTGCAACTCATAGATATGCACGTACTGAAAACGGAAAGATTAAGTCATTGCCTAAGAAAAAGTAATGGCTACAAGAGGCAGAACAAAGAAAGCACAGATAAGAAGAACGACAGGTAAAGGAGGTAATTATCGTTCTACTAAATCTGGTGCAGGAATGACCGCTAAAGGTGTAGCTGCATATAACAGAAAGACTGGTGGTAATTTAAAAACTGCTGTAACAGAAAAGAATGCTAAAGGAAAAAGAGCTGCACGTAGAAGATCTTTTTGTGCAAGAATGAGTGGGATGAAAGGACCATTAAAAGATAAAAAAGGAAGACCAACAAGAAAAGCTATGGCTTTAAGACGTTGGAGATGCTAATAAATTAATTATTATATTTGCAATATGAGTAAAGGAAAAATGACAAAGAAAGACTATAACAGTATAGCATTCAAAAATAAAGATATTGATAGATTAGGAATGCTAAGTATTAAGCATGGGATAGATAATAACCCTAAAGTTACACGGGCTGATGTTATTGCTGGTGCAACAAAAGGTAAAAAAGGAAAAAATAAAAAAGCTTAAATATGCCTACAGTAACTCACAAATGCCCTGATACGGGTAAAACAATGAAAAGAACTTTTCCATACAATGCTGTAGGGAAAGCACAAGCAGTAGAATTTGCTAAAACTGTGAATGGTTCTGTAAAGAACAATCCTGGTTATGGCATGGGTGCGAAAACTAAATCTGGATATTAATTTTTAAAAAATAGAAAATATGGAACAAGGATATAACGACAGACTTGACGAATCTTTAGGATCAAGAAACGGAAAGAAATCTCAATCTATGAAAGATAGAAGAGATGAGTCAAAAGCAATGTCTAAAAAAGATTACGGTCACTCTTATGGAGCTGACAAGTCAATGTCTTACAGACACACGGCTTCTTGGAAGACTCACGATCATCTTAAATAATGGCTGGTCGTACAAAAAAAGCATTTCCAGAAATTAAAAAAGGAAATGAGGGAAAGTTTACTGCATGGGTCAAAAGCAATATGCCTGGTAAAAGTACGTGTTCAGCAGCATCAGCTGTTATGAAAAACACAAACAAATACTCAGAGTCAGTTGTAAAAATGGCTAACTATGCAAAAAACTTTGGTTGTAGTAAAGCATAAGTTTAATTTAATAAAATAAAAATGACGAAAAAAAGAAAAAACCTTGCGAAAAACAAACCAGTTGTTCCTCCTAATATGACTTTTGAGGAAAAAGTAGAGTTAAAATCAAAAGGTAAGCTAAAAGCAAAAACAATAGAAAAAAAAGAAGTGTTAACTCCTGACTCTCATGTACAATATGTAAAGCCAAGAGTTAAAACACCTATTAACGATAGAATAAGAACACGATAAAATGAAAGAAAAACTAATATCTTTGTATTGTTATTTACAATGCAGTTGGAACAGCTTAATGGATTATTTAACTTTGGATGTAGAAAAATGTCCTAAAGAAAATTGTTCATGCAAAATGTAAATAATAAATCCAGAGGTTTTGGTGACTCTATAGCAAAATTAACTAAAGCGACAGGTTTAGATAAGCTTGCTAATAATATGGCCAAAGCAGTTGGTAAAGAAGACTGCGGTTGCGGTCAAAGAAGAGATACTTTAAATAGAGTATTTCCGTATAATAAATAAAGAGATTTTTAACCCTCAAAAAGAAAAAAATGGCATACCCAAAAATTACGGTCAATACAGGATTAGTATTAGACCTTTTAGTAAAAAGCGATACAGTAGATATACCTTTTCCTGGAGCTCAAATAACAGGAACAGGAACTTTCTTAGACAGCGGAGCTAATACCTCAACAAGTCAAGATCAATTAATAGACGCAGGAGCAACCTTTACTTCAGCTACATCTCCTTTTCCAGTAGTTGTTGGTGATAGTGTATATAATACAACAACACCAGGTAATGCATTGGTAACTGGAGTAGCTGCAACAACATTAGACTTTGCTTCTGATATATTTACAAATACTCCTGAAAATTACTTAATAACAAGACCAAATCATTTAATAGACACAACCGCAACATTTATAACTTCTGGAGTTAAGTCGGGAGATATTATATGGAATACATTAACTTTTACAGCGGCATATGTAATAACAGTAAATAGTGAGGTAGACCTTACGCTAAGCGAGGATCTTTTTGGAACTAATGTAACAGCTAATGATAATTATACTATTTTTACTGGACAAGAAGGAGGATTAAAATCTTCAGAAGGTTGTCTTTTATATGTAGGAGATTCTGGTCAAACAGCTGAAGATACAAGTGTTTTACCTGTCGGAAATTCCACAGGAGTTTTATTTAAAAAATTCCCTGTGGGACAATACTTGCCAGTTCAAATTAAAAGACTTTACGAAACAGGGTCTAATGCTGACGGTTATTTAGCTATCTGGTAATATGACTATTATCTCTGAAGATACAAAAGTTAGTTTAAGTCCTAAAAACTTTATTACTATTATTGTATTAATTGTAAGTTTTGTAGGTATGTATTATACATTACAAGCAGACATTCAAGAAGCAAGAGAATTACCCGAGCCAACTCAAGTTCCTACTGAACAAATGATACAAATTCAAAAAGAGTTAACTTTTATTAAAACAGAAATGTTAGAAATGAAAGAAACTCTTAATAGATTAGACGATAGAATTTATAGTTTAAAAAAGTAAATTATGAGAACAATAAAAAAAATTATTGTTCACTGTTCTGCTACTCCACGAAATAAAGATTTTTCTGCTGAAGATATAAGAGATTGGCACGTAAAAGGTAATGGGTGGGATGATATAGGCTATCATTTTGTAATTAGACTTGATGGTGTTATAGAATACGGTAGAATGGTAGATAAATACGGAGCACACGTTTCAAGTCATAACTATGATAGTTTAGGAATTTGCTATATTGGTGGAATGGACAAAGAAATGAATGAATGGGAAGACACCAGAACAGAAAAACAAAAAGAATCGTTAATTATTTTGCTTAAAATGTTAAAAAAAGCACATAAAGAGGCTATAATTTATGGACATAGAGATTTTTCCTCTAAAATGTGTCCAAGTTTTGACGCAAAAGAAGAATACAAAGATATAAAATGAATATATGGACTAAAATTTTCGGTTCACAAGGAATGGACGTGGCTAAACAAGTGGGTGATGTTGTTGATCGCTTTGTTCAAACCCCTGATGAAAAAATAGAAGCTAAAAAAGCTATGTTTGAGGTGTTTAATCAAGCAGCAGCCAGTGAACAAAAAAACATTACGGAAAGATGGCAAAGTGATATGTCATCTGACAATATTTTATCTAAAACGGTAAGACCTGCTGTACTAATATTTTTAATTTTAAGCACAATTGTGCTTATTTTTATTGACTCAGGTTTTATTACCTTTGTAGTTGATGATGAGTGGAAAGAATTATTAAAACTTATACTCATGACTACAGTTGCGGCATACTTTGGTGGCCGTTCATATGAAAAAGGAACTAAGATAAAAAACAGGTAATGGCTAAAATAGGTTCGTATCCAATTCAAAGCACCATAATAGGTACTGATAAAGTTATTGGTACTGACGTATTAAATAGCGGAGCTACAAAAAACTTTACATTTAATGATGTTGCTAAGTTTTTAAATACTTACAATAAAATAGAATTAAATGCATTAAGATATAAATATCAAAATTGGAAAACAGGAGATGTAAGAAATCCTGGAACAATATCATTTTCAAATTCAGACGCAGGTAATCCTTTGTTTTCAAACATAAATTCTTTTATGTTAAGTCAATTTATGACTGAATCTACGGTAAATGTATCTTCCTACTATTCAATCCCTTTAGTTTCATCAACTGTATTGATATCACAATGTGATGATCCTTCTGTCTTTGGACTTTATTTATGGAATAGTGCTACTCAAAATCCTCAAGAAACTGAGTTTTTTGATATAACATTAAGTTATTTAGTAGGTTTAGGTAGCTTAAATAGTAACAAAGATTATTTTATATCTTTGCTCACGTATGGTCCAACGTCAGCTGATAAAAATTATGTGTTCACTCAAGCTACAAATGCAAACCCTTGGGTGGTAAATCACGGATTAAATAAATACCCATCAGTAAGTGTTGTGAACAATGCAAACATAACTGTTTATGGAGAAGTAGAATATGATTCTTTGAATCAAGTAACAATAACATTTGCAGATCCAACTAATGGAAAAGCATATTTTAACTAAAAAAACAAAAAAATGAAAAATATATTATTAGTATTATTATTAAGTTTATTTACATCAGTAGCTTCAGCACAATTTATGGTAACAAGTATGGTAAGTTCGCCAGCAGATGGAGAAGAAATGAGTTTAGATAACTTAACAGATAACATAGGAGTATTGTACTCTATGGATAAAATAAGTGCAGGAATAATGATGAATGGAGATGATTATAATTTAGTAGCAAGATATTCTTTTGGAGACCATTTGTATGCATATGGTTTAATGACTGAAGAAGAAGAAATATCATTAGGAGTAGGATATGCATTAAATGTATGGAACGAACTATATATTGAACCATCCTATTTATTAGACATGGAATCAGAAGACAGTGAGGGAGAACTTAAACTAAGTTTAACCTATAAATTTTAATATAAAAAAAACAGAAACGCTATGGCAATTAATTTTTTACAAGACGTATCCTTAAACAATACGCAATTAACAAATTTTAAGGTACAAAATTTAACAGGAACACTTCCGTCAAGTTTGGCAGGAGAGGGTCAGTTAATATATAAAACAGATACTAACGAACTTTATTTACACAAAGGATCAAACTCTTGGGAAGAATTAAGTACAGGCGGTTCTGTAACTTCTGTAGGTGTTTCAAGTAATTACCTAACTATTGGTAGTTCACCAATAACAAGTAGTGGGACAATATCAGTTAATGTACCAAACTCAGGTGTTGCAGCTGCATCGTATACTCACGCAAGTATTACTGTAAATGCACAAGGTATAGTAACTGCAGCATCCAATGGTACTGCTACATTAGGTGTAACATCATTCACTAATGCTAACGGAACATTTGTATCGGCTGGAACAACTAACTCTTCAGCAACGGGAGCTGTAACAATGGGTACTATTGATTTATCAGCAGGAGGAACACCAAGTTCTTCTACGTTCTTAAGAGGTGATAATACATGGGCATCTGTACCTGGCGGATATACTTCATGGACACTACAAGGTGATTCGGGATCAAACTTATCGGTTACTGACGGAACTACAGTAGATATAGCGGGAGGAACGGGAATTTCTTCAGCTACAACTGCAACAGGAATGACTTTAACAAACACGGGGGTAACTTCTGCAGTTGCGGGGTCAAATATTAGTGTATCAAGTGCTACAGGTGCGGTTACTATTGCTTATACTGGCGGTACAGGAGAAATGACTTCTTGGAATTTAGCTGGTGATAGTGGTTCACAAAGTATAACTAATGGTAATACAGCAACATTTATTGGAGGAACTGGTTTAACAACAGCTGCAAGTGCAACTGATGATTTAACTATTACTCTTGATGATACAGCAGTATCTCCTGGTTCATATACTTTAGCATCTATTACGGTTGACCAACAAGGACGTATTACTTCAGCATCCAGTGGTTCTTCAGGTTCAATGTCTTCTTGGAAGATTGGATCAACATCGGGAACTGATCAATCAGTAACAAATGGACAAACAGTAGATATAGTTGGTGGTACATATATTACAGGTGCAGTTGGAGGAACAAGAACAGTTACTCTTGATCACGATACAACATCAAGAACAAACAATACAAGTTCCACTTCTCCAGGGTCAGCAGGAACATTTACTGCTATTGACTCGGTTACTACTAATACTACAGGTCACGTAACAGCTGTTAATACAAAAACTGTTACAATGCCTACTGTACCTTCAAGTGATAATTATCAATACTGGACTTTACAAGGTGATTCAGGAACAAACTTAAATGTAACAAGTACATCGGTTGCTGATATTGCGGGTGGAGACGGTATATCTACAGCAACAACTGCTACAGGAATGACTCTTACTAATGACGGGGTTATTGAGGCAGCAGCAAGCACAGGTATTAGTGTTAGTTCAGCTACGGGGTCAGTTACCTTTACAAATACAGGGGTAACTTCAGTTGCGGGAGGTACAGGAATAAGCGTTAGTGCTTCTACGGGAGGTGTTACAATAACTAACACATCTACTAATACTGATGCAAATTATGCGTTAAGTGTAGGGGCTGTATCGTCAAATGAATCTACATTATCTTTAGTTGGTTCTTCAGGAGGTTCTACAACAACGGCTAAATTCTCTGGAACTACTAATGAAATACAAATAACAACTCCTGGTACAGGAAACGGAGGTGATATAACTATTGGCTTACCAAATGATGTAACTATATCATCGGATTTAACAGTTGGAGACAACTTAACGATGACAGGTGGTAATTTAAGTGTTACGGGTACTGGTTCATTTACAGGACAAGTAACTGTGCCAACAACACCTTCTGCTTCAACTGATGCTGCATCTAAAAATTATGTAGATACAAGTATTTCAGGTTCAGGAGCTTTAATTTATCAAGGAGGATATAATGCAAGTACAAATACTCCAAACTTAACAAGTACAGGTCAAGGAATATTAAAAGGATTTACTTATGCTGTAACAGCAGCAGGTAATGCATCTGGATTCTGGAGTCCTACTTTAGAAATTGGTGATTTAGTTATTGCTAATCAAGATAATCCTGCATCGGCAGCTGATTGGACTGAAATTAACAAAAACATTGACGTTGCAACAGCAACAGTTCAAGGTATTGCTAACTTCCCAACTGCTGGCGGACTTTCAGTTTCTAATGGGGCTGTTAGTATGGCAACTCAAACTTCTAACGGGTCTTACGGTGGAGTTACAAAATCATTAACAGCTACTATAGATACTAAGGGTAGAGTTACAGCGATGGCAGATGCAAACATTGCTATTCCTGCATCACAAATTACAGATTTTTGTGCAGCTGTAACAACTTGTATTGGTAACAATCATAATTACGCAGTAGATATTGGAGATGGTTCTGCTACAACATATGTTGTTACTCATAACTTAGGAACAAGAGATGTTATGGTTCAATGTTACTACACTGCTTCTCCTTATGGAACAGTAGAACTTCAAGTTGAAAGAAATTCTACAAGTCAAGTTACTTTAAGTACAGTTGATCCATTAAGTACTGATGAAGTTAGAGTTTTAGTTACTGAGATACTTTAATCAAACTTACATATACGGATTAGATTATTAGCAAAACGCTTTTAATTTAATTCGTATATTTGTAAAAATCTATTTTTCATGGCTATTAATTTTCTTCAATCTACTAAATTACCTGACGATGTAAAATTACAATTTGGAGATAGTGAAGACTTACAAATATATCACACTGGCTCAAACAGTTTTATTCAAGATTTAGGAATTGGTTCTCTTTATATAGATGGCTCAAGTGTTTATATAAGGGCAAATCTTAACGAAAACGCTGTAGTTTGTTTACAAAACTCGGAGGTTCAGATATTTCACAACGGTAGCGAAAAAATGGCTACCAAATCCACAGGTATATCAGTAACAGGTGGGGTTACTACAAGTTCTTCTTCAGATTTAGCAGGAGCAAATATGTCGGCAAGTATTGCAATGGGTGCTAATGCTATTACAGGAATGGCCGACCCATCATCTGCACAAGACGCTGCAACAAAGGCATATGTAGATTCACAAATATCAGGAGTTCCACAAGGAACTGTTACATCAGTTTCAGGAACTTCACCTATATCTTCTTCAGGAGGAACAACTCCTGCAATATCAATAGCAACGGCAAATGGAAGCACAACGGGTGCTTTATCAAGTACAGATTGGAATACATTTAACAATAAAGGTAGCGGATCTATGTCAAGCTGGCTTTTAACGGGAGATAGTGGGGGTTCAGCGACAATAGATAATGGGGAGACAGTAGATATTGCTGGTGGTACTAATATAACTACAGCAAGATCGGGTAATACAGTTACTATAAATACTTCTGCTACAACTAACACAGGAACAGTTACTTCAGTTGCTACAGGAACTGGCCTTAGTGGTGGAACAATTACAGGTTCAGGAACTATATCTGTAGACAATACAGTAGTTCTTACAAATAATACTCAAACAATTTCAGGCGGTAAAACTTTTTCAGATGTTTTAACTGCAACAAGTGATATTGATATGGAGAATGGAGGAGATATATTACTTTCGGCAACTGGAGGTATACAAATAGATGGAGACCCAGGGGTTGGAAAGTTTTTAAAAAGTGTTGCGTCAGGAATGGAGTGGACTACCATAACTCAAAATTCTGGAACAGTTACATCAGTAGCGACATCATCACCAATTACTGGTGGAACAATTACAGGTTCAGGCACAATAGGGTTTGATTCTTCCGCTGTGACTTCATTATCTAACTTAGCAACTACAGGAACTGTAACTACAGGAACGTGGAACTCTAATACAAGATTAGATAAAACATCAACAACAGACAATGATTATCAAGGAGAACTTGTTTATTTAGGAGGCACTACTGTAGTTAAAGGAAAACTTTATCAATATTCAGGTGGAGACTGGATTGCAGCTGATGCTGATGCAGAATCTACATCAAAAGGATTGTTAGCTATGGCTGTAGCTAATGGTAATTCAGGAACGGTAGGTATGTTAACAAGAGGAATGTTTACTTTAAGTTATGACCCAGGAAATGATGGAGACATTTTATATATCAGCACAACAGCAGGTAATTTAACAACTGAACCGCCATCAGGATCACAAGATGTAGTAAGAATTGTTGGTACTTTACTTGACAGTACCAATGGACAAATGTTTTTTCATCCAGACAATACATATATAACACTAAGTTAATATGTCTATATCAAAGGTACAAGGTGTAGATATTAGTTCTGTTAGTAGTATAGATTCTATTCAAAAATCTACAATATCTCAATTAAACGATGTTGATGTGCCATCGGGATTTGCAGTTGATTATTCTGTTGAATTAAACGGTAGTTCACAATATATTAATTTAGGAGATCAAAGAAATACTTCTTTAAATCCATCTCAATCTTCTATTAATACTACTGGATTTACTTTAACAGCCTGGATATATCTTGACGCTCTTGTATCACCAACAGACTATATGTTTGATTTAGGAAACTGCTGTTCTAATAATTACTATGGATTAAAAATGGGTGTTAATGCAAATGGAGCTTTAATATTTCATGTTATGGGATTAAACTCAGGCTTTGCTGGTGCTGGTAGTAATAATAGAAATACCTGTAGAACAGCCAACTCAGCAATATCGGCAAATACATGGTATCATGTAGCAGTAGTTGTTCCGTCAGGTAGTATGGGTTCTACAATGGATAGAGATGATTGGAGGATTTATAAAAATGGATCTGTAGTAAATCCAAGCACTTATGTAAAGTCAGGAAATCAAGGTCTTACATTAACTTATAATGGTAATTCAAGTTTAGGAGTTTGGAGAAGGGCAAACAATGGAAACTTTTTTGATGGAGAATTAAACAACTTAGCAGTATTTTCTTCAGCACTTAACGCTACCAATATAGCAGCTATTTATAATTCAGGAACACCTATAGATTTAAGCACAAATTCTGGTAATTACAATCAGTCATCTAACTTAACAGCATGGTGGAGATTTAATGAAGGAACTGGCACTTCTTACGCTGATAGTTCTACCAATTCATTTACTGGTTCAGGCGTCAATACTCCTACTTGGAGTACCAATGTTCCAACATAATTTCATAATAAAAATATTTGTATCTTTGTTGAAATATTAATCAATAAAATAATACTATAATGGCAAAAAAAGATGTAAAATTAACAAGTGAAGAATTAAACAAATTACAAGCTTTACAACAAGAATATAATCAATTAAAATTACAGTTAGGTGATACTGTTTTACAACAAAATCAGCTAATGGAAAAAATTTCTCAAATTAGAGAATCTTTCAAGGCAGAAGAAGGACCTTTAATGGAAAAGTATGGAAAAAATGCTACCATTAATTTAGAAACAGGAGAGGTAACAGAAAAACCAGAAGAAGAAACTCCTGATTTAAAGATAACAAAGTAAAAATGAAACTATATGGCTAAAATATTTGATGTATCAGCGTATCCTACTATTACACCCGCTGGTTCTGATTTAATAATTGGAACAGATGTAAATGATAATAATAGGACGGTTACTTTTAAAATTAGCGATATAGTAGGTGGTGGTGGAGTTGCTCAAGACTTAACATCAGTTTTAAGCATTGGAAACTCAGCCGCTAATAATTTAACACTTACAGGTACGGGAATACTAACAGCTGTTGATGTATTCCCGACTGTAATTTCAGCAGGTACTCAAGGAACTCATGGTACTGCAGGACAAGTATTAACATCTACAGGAACAGGAATTTTATGGGATACTATTTCGGGGGGATCTCAAACTTGGGATGAGGTAGTAACTTTAGGTAATACCGTTTCGTCACAAAATTTAAATTTACAAGACGGAAGTTTTTCAATTACTCAACCAGGAAATGTTGCGGGTAGTTTATCGGGAGATACACTAACAAGTTTGAATTGGGCAGGACCTATTAATGTAGGAGGAAGTTTAAACGTAAATGTAGGTGACTTTAACCTTGTTAATTCTACAGCATTAAAAATTTCTCAGACTACAGGTATATCTATAGACGATGGTACTACAATTCCACCTGCAGCACCTGTTTATAGTAAAGGTTCTGCGGGGCAAGCACTTGTATCAACAGGAAACGGAGTAAAATGGTCAAGTGGTCCAACTAATACACCTCATACTTTACAACAAGTATTAACACAAGGAAATACAGCAACAGATGTAGGTGTTTCATTTATAGGAACTTCAACATCAACTTTTGGTGATGCTGTAACATTTGATTTTGGAGGATTTGTAAATATTACAGGAGATGCAGATAATGGAGTAGTCACAACAAAAGGTATTTTAAAAATCACTAATGGTGCTTTAGATATTGCAGGAGATTATTCGGAGTTACGTTTAAAAGGCAGTGCAGGAACGTTAGGTCAAGTTCTTTTATCTCAAGGAACAACAGTAACACCAATATGGTCTGATGCTCAAATAGCACCAACATTACAAAACGTATTAGACAATTCAGCTGGAACGGCAGCAACAGGAGTAAACGCAATATTAGCTGTAACAGGTAACGCAACAGCAGGTCTTTCACCTACAGAAGGAATTATTCAAGCACAAAACGGAGCTTTTAATTTATGGGGAGACTTTAGTGAATTGCAATTAAAAGGTAGTGCAGGTACAGCTGGTCAAGTATTAATTTCTCAAGGAATTGGAGCCACACCTGTTTGGGGAACTAATGGTGGTGGTGGTGGATCAGGAACGCTAACAGGTATTGGCTCTGTAAATACTAATTATGTAAACACAGGTATTGATAATACTGTACCTGCAAACCCTGTTATTACATCATCATTAGTAACTAATAATTTAGTACAAGGAGGTCCTGTTAGTATAATTAATGACACACCATCAGTAATTGGAACAGGTTATAATACAAATGGTGTTTTTGACACTGTAGCAATCTCACCAAGCACAGGTACAGGCTTGAAGGTACAGATAACTGTTGATGGTTTGGGAGGTGTAGATGAGATTGTAGCTATTACAAATCCTGGAATAGGATATCAACAAGGTGATACATATACCATAACAAGCGGAAACAATGATGCAGTAAGCTCGGTAGTTGCAGTAGTATCAGGCACATATTATGGTCAAACGGGAGGGTTTACAGTACCTGCAGGAAATGATTGGGACTTAAGTTTTGTGGCCACGGGATCTGTTAGTACAACAACAATCCTAAACAGTGGTGCGGGTTATCCAACCAACAACACCTCAACTAATACTCCAACACAAGTTACACCTCCTGGAGGTTCATCAGGATTAGCTGGTGGAGCTACTTTTGATATAGCAACAGGTCCTTCGGGAATTATAAATTCAATGACCCTAAATGCTGCTGGTTCAGGATATTCAGTAGGAGATGTTCTTTCAATAATAACTGGAGTACCACCAACTACCCCAAGAACTTTAGAAATTACTTCAGTAAATTCTAATACAATAACTTTAAAAAATACTGATGCCGTTAGAACAAGTTCTGTAAATATAGACAAAGGTTCAGGTATTACTTTAAATTTAGATAACAATAATGATTTAACTATATCATCTAACGCTTCAGGAGGAACAGTTACCTCGGTAGGATTGACATCAACTAACTCTACAATAGGAATTAGCGGAAGTCCTATTACAAGTTCGGGTGATATAGATATAGATTTACCAACCCAAACAGCTTATAGTGCAGGAACTTTTAATAATGCATCTGTAACTGTAGATGATTATGGTATAATAACAGGTATAACAGCAGGAACAGATTCTCCATACACACTAACAGCAAATGCAGCTGGAACTACATCAACTGTAACAAATCCCGTAGGAGGAGCAGGATATACCGCAACGGGAACTGTTGGAACTCAGGTTACATCAGGATCAGGTAATAACGATTTAACAGTTTCATACACCAACACAGGTGGTGCTATAGATTTAAATGGTATTACAGTGGTAGCAGCAGGTACAGGTTATGCGGTGGGAGATACATTTACAGTAAATGGTGGTACACCTGGTTCTTTGGTAACAGGAACGGTAACGGTAATAACACCTACAGAAGCTGACATATCTTTAGTAAATGCAAGTGCTGTAAGAGACACAATAAAAATAGTAGAAGGGGCAAACATCTCTATTACAGATAGTGGTGCTGACTCTATCACTATTGCTGCAACTGCAGCGGCAGGTATTACTTCTTTTGGTTTAGCAACAAACCCTGCAAGTTTTACAGGAACGGTAGATGTTACAAATAACACAATCACCTTTGTAGAAAAGGTTGATACTATAGCAGGAGCACCTACGGCAGATAAAAGTTATATTTCTCTTGACTTAAGCGATCCTGCATCTACATTTAATGAGCTTACAGTAGGGTTAAGTGCAGACACAAGTTCTTTAGACACTACAACAATGTTAACGCATTACTTACGTGCTGATAATACATGGGGTGTTCCATCAGTAGCGGGAACTGTAGTAGATTCTTTAAATACTCTAACGGGAGCATTAACTTTAGAAGGTTCAGGTCAGTCAGATATTGGAACGGGAGGTGTAGCAACATTTAGTATTAATGCAGGAGTTCCTTCTCTTTATCAAACGATGAATAACGTAGGTTATCCTGTGACGTTTAGCACTACGACTAACAGTGTTTCAGGATCAGGGTGCATGATAACGGCTACTAACACAGCAGGAGTATTATCTAATTTATCTGTTTATTCTGCAGGAAAAGGATATCAAGTAAATGACACTATAGATATTGAAGAAGCTTTAGGATATCCTGCACTTTCTACAAAAGTTTCTTTAAATGTAGATACTATTACGGCAGCAGGGGCAATACAATCATTTACTAAACCATATACTAATCCTGATTTAAGAACTACAGTAATAAAAACAGGTAGTCCTGTACCATCTAATGCAGACCCTAAACTTCAAATAGTTTTTGAAACTCCACAAAAATATGATTTTACAGAAACTACTTTTACAGGAAGTACAGGAATAGATGTAGATAGGGTTAGTGATACAGAAATTTCAATTACAAACACATCACCTCAAATTACTTATGGTGCAACTGCTCCAATAAATTTAGATGGTTTAAATAATTTTGAATTAATTTATACAGGGGGTGATAATGTAGTCACAAAAGCAAACAACTTAGTTCAGTTTAATAATTCAGTTAATTTAACAGCAAAAGGATATTTACAAAATACTGATAAAGTTTTAGTTAATGACAGGGTACAATATGCTTTAAGCATTGCGACACCTGGACAATTTCCTGCAAACCAACAATATAATAATGTAGCTACTACTGTTGCTCCTTCGGGAGGTACAGGTTTAACTATAAGTTTCCTTACAGATAATAACGGAAATATAGTAGCATCAAATAATTCAATAGAGGTTACAAATGACGGTTCAAGTTATAATGCAAGTGACGTTTTACAAATTGCTGCAGCAAGTCTTACGCCTGCGGGAACAGTTGATGCATTTTTAAATATTACCTCAGTTACTGCAGACAAGGCAAGTTATATAGAGATATCTCAATTAGCTGATGCCGTAACCTCAACAAGTAGTTGGACTTTAAATGGAGATACAGGGACTGCTAATATTACAGATAATAGTATTGTTTCTTTACTTGGTGGTGATGGATTAGATGTTACGGTTGTTGCAGGAACAACTAATACAGCTACAATAACAGGTTCAGTCTTTACTTTAGGTGACGGTTTAACTACCAATGGGGTGCAAGGTTTTGTCCCTGGTCCACTTATTGCAGATTTTGGAACAAATAAATTTTTAAAAGTAAACGGAACATGGGCTTTACCTGTAACTTCTATTAATACTTTAACAGATGCAATAGAATTAGTTGGTTCAGGCGATATAACTTTAGGAGTATCTGGTGTTGCTTCAGTAGTAACTGTTCTTACAAATCAAGGTTCAGGATATGCATTAAACGGAATTTACGCTACTACAGTTGCTCCTGCAGGGGGAACAGGTTTAACATTAAAAGTCACAGCAGTTGGTTCTGCAGGAGAAGCACAACAAGTAAGTGTTTATTCAGCTGGACAAGGTTATACTGCAAATGACGTAGTAACACTAATAGGGCAAAGTAGTAGTGGTACAGCAAATACAACTGTTTTTACTGTAACAGCTGACAACACTATTGTTGTTTCAACTACAGAGTCAGCAGATGTTTATGATATAAAAATGTCTGAAAGTTCTCCAGGAGTTGCAACTGATCCTAACTTAACTTTAACACGAACTAATATTAACGGAAGTGCTATTGTTGCAGATAACATTCAAGTTTTAGGAGAAACAGGAGTAAAAGTTGCAAGAAACAGCGATAATGCCGTTACAGTGTCGGCCATGATAGACGGTTCAGGTGATATAACAGTAGGAGAGCTTGGTGCAGCATCTTTGACAAGTGTAATTGCAGGAGGAACAGGATATGTTTTAAATAAGGTTTATTCTACAACATCATCAATATCAGGTGCAGGAGCAACTATAAAAGTAACAGGAGTAAATGTAAATGTTGTAACAACAGCAGTTATATATTCAAGAGGTAGAGGATATGCGGTAGGAGAGACTTTAACTTTAACAGGTTTAGGAAGTGGGAATAATGCTACTTTTAATGTTAATACAATAACAGATGAAAATAGAATACAAGTTTCTAATGTACAAGATTTAGAAGACGGTGTTACATCTTTAAATTCTTTAGAGGGTGCTGTTGATATAAAACCATCGGGAGATATTAGTATAGGAATAAATGGAGTAGAAACTTTAAATAACGCAACTCTTAGTGGAGGAACGAACTATGTTACTGATAGAACGTATATAACTACGGGTGGTGGCGGAACAGGATTAACTATTTTAGTGACAGCAGTTACTTTAGGAGGCGTACCTTCTACTGTTTCAGTTTTTGCAAAAGGCCAAGGATATACAAGTGGTGCAGTAACTTTAGTTGGTCAAGGTAGTGATGGTGGTTGTACAATTAATATTGCTACATTAACAGCTGCAAACGATATACAAGTTTCATCTTCATTAACTGATTTAAGTCAATTTACTAATTCACCAGGATACACGGCTATATCAGGCGGTACACAATATTTCCTTGCTAAGTTTAATCAGCTTGGAACTACGGTTGAAAATTCTAATTTTATAGACAGACCAACGGGATTAAAAGAACTTCAAGGTATTGGTCCTAATGCAACAACAAACGAACATTATCAACTACTTATATCTGGAACAGGTTATATTGGATTAACTACAACAGCTGCTTCAAACAATGTAAGGTTAGGTTCGGGATATTTAGGAACAGAAAATGACGGTGTTGCAGTAGACAGTGTTTATGTAGGTTATAATTCAGGTGAGTCTATAACCGATGGTCACAGTAATACATTTATTGGAAAAGGAGCGGGTGCAGATATAACCACTGGTTTTGAATCTACATATATAGGGAAATCTGCTGGTGCAGGAACTAATAATTCAAACAGTAGAAGAAGTGTTGCTATTGGTGCTTTAGCCGCACAAAATGCTTATGGTGATGGTGATGTATTTATTGGAAGAAGTGCAGGTAATGGAAATACAAATGTAACAGCATCACCTGGGACAGCACAGTTAATGGAAAGAGTTGCGATAGGTTTAAACGCAATGTCAGGTTTAGTGTCAGGAACAACTGTTCTTCAAGGAAATAATAGATATAGTGTGGCGATAGGGGCTTTTGCTGGAAATGCACCAGGTTCTACTGCAACTGGGCCTTTAGTAGGATATAGAACTCATATTGGATACAAAGCAGGAGCTAATGAACAAGGACAAACAAACCCAGCAGATAACTCAGGGCAAATTGCAATAGGAACTTATGCAATGTGGAATCACACTTCTTATAAAAGAGGTGCAATTGCAATAGGAGAAAAAGCATATACTGACACTATAAACGCTGTTCCTTTAATACAATCAAGCTGGGATGTATCTATAGGTGCATATTCATTTGGTGCAAATGGTGCTTTTTATCCTGAAATAACAGGAGAAGGAAATATAGCTATAGGATATTTAGCGGGAACAAACTCAACTCAAGCTGCTTCTATGGCAGGAGGAACAATAGCAATAGGTAAAAGATCAAGAGCATTAAATATTGACACAATAGCAATAGGGGCAGACGCTTCTGCAGGAGGAAACAATATAGACAATGCTATAGCAATTGGTAAATCTGCAATTGCGGGAGTTCAAAACTCTCTTGTAATTGGTAAAGGAGCTGAAGCCTCAGCAGCGGGTATATATATAGGTAGTGCAACTAACCCTATTGGAAATGTAGTAAACAGCAGTGCAGGAAATTTACTAAATTATTTACCAATAACTATAGATGGAACTACATATAAAATACCATTAGGTACATAATTAAATAAAATTAAATGAAAGTAGAATTAAATGAAGAGTCTATTAAACATATAAATCGCTTGTTAAAATCACTTCCAATTAGTGCAATTGAAATTGTAGAAGAAATAACAGCTGAAATAAATAAAGGTTTAATAGAGGATAAAAAATAAAATTAAATGGATATTAGAAAAATTTCCATTGGCTCAGACTATAAGTCTGGCTCAATGCACTATATTATAAATCAGCCTGTTCTGGGTGGTGAATATAAAATACACTTAATACAGGCTAATGAAAAAACCCAATCATATAAGTTATGGGTTGAAAAAAATAAAGAAATATTTATATGGAAAGAATTTCTTTACACCTTACCAATAACATTAGAATATAATATAAACTTTTAATGAGAGCTTTATATTCGTTTATAGTAAAGCCTTACAATAACCGAAGATACGACAATATAAAATCTATCGGTGGATTAGAGTTTGTAACAAGTGTTTCTGAAGAAGATCACACTGTGTCTAATCGCTATGCAGAAGTAATGTCCTTGCCTTTGCATTATAAAGGAGAGGTAAAAATTGGAGACACTTTATTAGTACATCATAATGTTTTTAAATTTTACAACGATATGTATGGAAATACTAAAAGTGGTAAAAGTTTTTTTAAAGAAAATATGTTTTTTGTAGAAGAAGATCAATTCTTTTTATACAAGCATAATGGTAAATGGAAAGCACATGGAAAATATTGTTTTGTAAAACCAGTAAATAAAAAGAAAACTTTTTTAGATAAACATACAAAATACGAACCTTTAATTGGAATTGTTAAATACATAAACGAACAACTATTACAGTTAGGAGTTAAAGAAGGTGACGAAGTAATTTTTGAACCCGAAAGCGAATATGAGTTTACAGTTGAAGATGAAATATTATACCGAATGTTTACTAATAATATAACAGTAATATTAAATGACAAATAAAGAATTAAAATTACAAATTATTGAAGCAGGAGAAAAAGCTGTTAAACAATTAGTAAAGGTAGCCAAAGAAGATATTATTAAATATGATGCGGAAGATGAGTTAGCTGCTGATAGATTAAAAAATGCTGCAGCTACAAAAAAATTATGTATTATGGATGCTTTTGAAATACTAAAAAAAATAGAAGAAGAAAAAGACTTATTAGATGGTAACATAGTTAATAGTAAAAATAATACATTAAAAGGATTTGCAGAGTCAAGATCAAAATAGTATATATAAAGTTTTAAAAAACTATATACCCAATAGTGTGATGGCTAATAAAAATAAAGCTAAAACATGGAAATACGGTTATAATGAAAAATATAAATTAGTAATTATATCAAGAGACGGTACTTTAGGAGATATCTATGAAATTAGTAATGTAATTATTGGATTACCAAAAACGCCTAAAGCTTTTGATAATCAAAAAGAAAAAAAAGAAAATCAAGTTTGGACACCTACAATTCAACCAAAAGTATTAAAAAGAATACAGTCTATATTTCAGTGGAATGAAATGCCAGTTTCTTTCAAAAATTCTTGGGTAGATTATATAGAAAAAGAATTTGATAAAAGAGAGGAAGGGCATTGGTTTTTAAACAATGGTATACCTACTTACATAACAGGTACGCATTATATGTATTTGCAATGGACTAAAATAGATGTTGGACATCCTGATTTTAGAGAGGCTAATAGAATATTTTATATTTTTTGGGAAGCTTGTAAAGCTGATAATCGTAGTTTTGGTATGTGTTATTTAAAAATAAGACGTTCAGGTTTTTCATTTATGAGTTCTTCGGAAGGAGTTAATCAAGCAACCATTACAAGAGATGCACGTATAGGTATTTTATCAAAGACTGGTGCTGATGCTAAAAAAATGTTTACAGACAAAGTAGTCCCTATTTCAAATAATTATCCTTTCTTTTTTAAACCTATACAAGATGGTATGGATAAACCAAAAACTGAATTAGCTTATCGTGTTCCTGCGTCTAAAATTACTAAAAAAAATATGTATGTAACTGATAATGAAGATTTAGACGGGTTAGACACAACTATAGATTGGAAGAATACATCAGACAACTCATATGATGGAGAAAAACTTCAATACTTATTACATGATGAAAGTGGTAAGTGGGAAAGGCCTGAAAATATTTTAAATAATTGGCGAGTTACTAAAACTTGTTTAAGGCTTGGTAGTAAAATAATAGGTAAGTGTATGATGGGTTCAACCTCTAATGCATTAGATAAAGGAGGTGCTAATTTTAAAAAATTGTTTGAAGATTCTGATGCATCTAAAAGAAATCAAAATGGACAAACTAAATCAGGTTTATATAATTTGTTTATACCAATGGAATGGAATTTTGAAGGATATATAGATAAATACGGTATGCCAGTGTTGTTTACGCCTAAAAAAACTGTAGTAGGAATGGATGGTGAAGATATAAATACAGGAGCAATAAACTATTGGAAAAATGAAGTAGACTCATTATCTTCTGATCCTGATGCACTTAATGAGTTTTACCGTCAGTTTCCAAGAACAGAATCTCATGCCTTTAGAGATGAATCAAAACAATCTTTGTTTAATTTAACAAAAATTTACCAACAAATAGATTTTAATGATAGTTTAATTTTAGGACAGCATATTACCAAAGGTTCATTTCAATGGGAGAATGGAGTTAAAGATAGTAAGGTAATATTTAGTCCAAATAAAAGTGGTAGATTTTTAGTATCTTGGACACCAGCAAAACATTTACAAAATAAAGTTTTTTTGAAACATGGAATAAAATATCCTGCTAACGAACATATAGGTTCGTTTGGTTGTGATAGTTATGATATTTCAGGAGTTGTTGTAGGAAAAGGTTCTAACGGAGCTTTGCATGGAATGACTAAATTTAATATGGACGATGCTCCTTCAAATGAATTTTTTTTAGAATATATTGCACGACCACAAACAGCAGAGATATTTTTTGAAGAAGTGTTGATGGCTTGTGTGTTTTATGGTATGCCAATATTATGTGAAAATAATAAACCAAGATTATTGTATCATTTTAAAAACAGAGGATATAGAGGATTTTGTATGAATAGACCAGACAAAAGATATAATAAATTGTCAAAAACAGAAAGAGAATTAGGTGGTATTCCTAATTCATCAGAAGATGTAAAGCAATCTCATGCGGCTGCGATAGAATCACATATTGAAAAACATATAGGTTTAGATTTAGACGGTACATTTAGAGATGTTGATATTATGGGAACTATGCCTTTTCAACGTACATTAGAAGATTGGGCAAAGTTTGATATAACAAACAGAACAAGGTTTGATGCTGCAATAAGTTCAGGATTGGCTATAATGGCTAATCAAAAGCATCTGTACACACCTACTAAACAAAAATCAAAAATAAGTGTTAACTTTGCACGATATGATAATAAGAGTTCCATTAGTCAATTAATAAGATAAATGAAAGGAATAAGTATAGATATAAAATCCGCTGCTTTTCCCGATCAGTTTGTTTCTGATTCTCAAAAGAAAACTAAAGAATTTGGATTACAAGTAGGTCAAGCTATTCAGTATGAATGGTTCAGGAAAGAAGGGGTAAACCAATGTAGGTTTTACAGTCAATGGTGGGAGTTTAATCGTTTAAGATTATATGCTCGTGGAGAACAATCCATAGCTAAATATAAAAATGAATTAGCTGTAGACGGTGATTTATCTTATTTAAATTTAGACTGGACACCTGTTCCTGTTATTCCTAAGTTTGTTGATATTGTAGTAAATGGAATGTCTGACCGATTATTTACTGTTAAGGCATACGCTCAAGATGCTATGTCGTCAGAAAAAAGAGGTGAGTTTCAAAACATGGTAGAAAAAAGTGTTATTTCTAAAGACTTATTTCAACAGATAGAAAAAGATTTTGATGTAAAATTGTTTAGCATGAATCCTGATGAATTACCTGAAAGTGATTTAGAAATGGAGCTTTATATGCAAATGAATTATAAACCTGCAATTGAAATAGCAAATGAAGTTGCTATTAATACATTATTAGAAGAAAATCATTATTCACACACTCGTAAAAGATGTGATATGGACTTAATGACTTTAGGTTTATCTGTAGTAAAACATAACTTTCAATTAGGAGATGGAATAAGAGTTGAGTATGTTGACCCTGCTAATGTTGTTTATAGCTATACTGAAGATCCTTACTTTAAAGATTGTTTTTATTGGGGAGAAATTAAAACAGTGCCTATTGGTGAGTTGTTAAAAATAAAACCTGATTTAACTAATGAAGACTTAGAAGAAATATCAAAATACAGTCAAGCATGGTATCAGTATTATAATGTTGCTGCTATGTATGAAAACTCTATGTTTTATAGAGATACAGTTACATTAATGTATTTTAATTACAAAAGCACAAATACTTTTGTATATAAAAAGAAACAAACTGCCACAGGAAATTTTAAAGTAGTTCCTAAAACTGACGAATTTAATCCACCACAAGAAATGATGGATGAAGGTAAATTTGAAAAAGTAACAAAAAAAATAGATGTATGGTATGATGGTGTAATGGTAATGGGTACTAATATATTATTAAAGTGGGAACTTGCTAAAAATATGGTTAGGCCACAGTCAGCAAGTCAATACGCTATGCCTAATTATGTAGCTACAGCACCAAGAATGTATAAAGGTAATATAGAATCCTTAGTAAGAAGAATGATACCTTTTACTGATTTAATACAGATGACTCATTTAAAATTGCAACAAGTAATTTCAAGAGTTGTACCTGATGGTGTATTTATAGATGCAGATGGATTAAACGAAGTTGATTTAGGAACAGGAAATGCATACAACCCTGAAGATGCTTTAAGATTATATTTTCAAACGGGTAGTGTTATTGGTAGAAGCTTTACTCAAGATGGTGAGTTTAACAATGCAAAAGTACCTATTACACAACTTACTTCCTCAAGTGGTTCACAAAAAATGCAAATGTTAATTGGTAACTACAATCATTATATGAATATGATTAGACAAGTAACAGGTTTAAATGAAGCACGTGATGGAAGCACGCCTGATCCTAACTCGTTAGTAGGTGTTCAAAAATTAGCCGCACTTAATTCTAATACTGCAACAAGACATATTTTAGAAGGTAGCTTGTATTTAACACAAACTTTAGCTGAAGCATTATCTATAAGAACAGCTGACGTGTTAGAGTATTCAGACTTTGCAGATGAATTTACTCAACAAATTGGAAAATATAATGTAGGGTTATTAGATGATATAAAAAACTTATATATATATGACTTTGGTATTTTTATTGAAGTTTCTCCTGATGAAGAACAGCAAGCATTATTAGAGGCAAATATACAAACTGCTTTAAATAAACAAGATATTAATTTAGAAGACGCTATAGATATAAGAGAGTTAAAAAATATAAAAATGGCTAATCAGTTGTTAAAAGTTAAAAGAAAACAAAAGCAACTACAAGATTCACAACAAAAAGAAAAAGAACAACAGATGCAAGCTCAGATTAATATGCAGTCACAACAAGCGGCTGCTCAAATAGCTATGCAAAAAATTCAAATGGAGACACAATCTAAAATGCAAATAAAACAAGCAGAGGTTGGTTTTGAAATAGAAAAACTTAAAAATGAGGCTGCGTTAAAAGAGTCTTTAATGCAAACAGAATTCCAAATGAATATGCAGTTAAAAGGTTTAGAACAATCACAAATAGATATGCGTGAGCAGAACAGAGAAAAATCTAAAAACCAAAGAATTAGTCAGCAGTCATCAGAACAATCAAGATTAATAGACCAGCGTAAAAACAATTTACCTCCTATAAATTTTGAGTCTAATGAAGATAGTTTAGACGGTTTTGACTTAGCTGAGTTTGACCCACGATAGCTTAAAAAAGTTATTGTATAATTATTAACTTTGTATAAATTAAATTAAATTAAATGGATAATATTAAAGTAAAAGCTGTAGAGTTTATTGAAGACAATAAATCTCAAGCAGAAATAGAAGAAAAACTTCTAAAAGAACACGCAGAACAAGAGGAGACTGCGACTGATGTAGTAGAACAAACAGAAACACAACCTGAAGTAGAAGAAAAAGTAGAAGAAAAAGAAGAAGTTCAGGTTCAACAAGAAACTCCCTCGTCAGAGTTAAATGACGAAGACGTTCTTAAATATATTAAAAATAGATATGATAGAGATATTAATTCTGTTGATGATTTATTTGCACAACAACAAGCAAATGAAGAGTTACCAGAAGATGTTTCTAAATATTTAGAATATAAGAAAGAAACAGGCCGTGGTATTGAAGACTTTTACAAGTTACAAAAAGACTACACTACTATGGAAGATGATCAAGTTTTAGCTGATTACTATGCTAATATTGAAGATGGTTTAGATACTTTTGATATACAAGATTTATTAGAAGATAAATTTAGTTTTGATGAAGAATTAGATGAACCAAGAGATATTAAAAAAAGAAAATTAGCTAAGAAAAGAGAACTTGCGAAAGCAAAAAAGTATTTCAATGATCAAAAAGATAAATATAAAGTTCCTCTTGAGTCAAGTGGGGATGGGTTATCTGACAAAGACAGAGAAACATTAGATGCTTATAAAAGTTACATTGATGAATCTAAAACTGTGCAAGAAGCTCAGAAAAAAAAGTATGATTGGTTTCTTCAAAAAACCGATGAGGTTTTTAGCAATGAATTCAAAGGTTTTGAATTTAATGTAGGAGATAAAAATTTTACTTATAAACCTGGTGATGCATCTGAAATTAAAAATGTTCAAAAAGATGTTGCAAATTTTGTCAACAAATATATGGACGATAAAGGTTTAATTAAAGACGCAAAGGGATACCATAAAGCATTATCAATTGCTATGAATCCCGAAAAGTACGCCAAGTTTTTTTATGAGCAAGGTATGGCTGATGCTGTGGATAATGTTTCTAAAAAATCAAAAAACATTAACATGGATGTCAGACAAGCTTCTCAGAGTGTGTCAAAAGATGGTTTGAAGATAAGAGCTATTGGAGATACAAGCAGTGGTAGAGGACTCAAAATTAAAAGTATAAAACGAGTATAAATTTTAAAAAAAATTAAAAAATGTCAGTACAATTAAACCCAGGATTTGCTTTACAGCCATCAGCTCAAAAGCAAGTTCTATCAACAAACTACATAACTAATTTTGATTTCTTGAATCAGTATCTACCAGATACTTATGAAAAGGAATTTGAGCGTTATGGAAATAGAACAGTAGCTTCATTCTTAAGAATGGTAGGTGCTGAAATGCCAACTAATTCAGATATGATTAAGTGGGCAGAACAAGGAAGATTACATACTAAATATGTAAACTGTTCTTCAGGTCAAGCAGCAGGTGTAAATACAGCAACAATTACTATTGCTGATCCTAACATACCAGGATTAGTTGCTAACCAAACAAGTATTGGACTAAGAGTAGGTCAGACAGTTATGATTTCTGATAACACGCCTGGTTCTACATTATCTAACAAAGGTGTTATCTCAACTGCTCCAACTCCAGGTGCTAATACATTTATAGTAGAGTATTACGAAGCGGGTGGACAAACTTTTGCTGCAGGTGTAACGGTATCTGTATTTGTTTATGGTTCTGAATTTGCAAAAGGAACACCAGGAATGCAAGGATCTTTAGAAGCTGATGATGTATTCTTTTCTAATAAGCCTATTATCATGAAAGACAATTACCAAGTTTCTGGTTCTGATATGGCACAAATCGGTTGGGTAGAAATCCAAACTGAAAATGGTGCTAACGGATACTTATGGTACTTAAAATCTGAGCATGAAACAAGATTACGTTTTGAAGACTACATGGAAACTGCAATGATTGAGGCTGTACCTGCGGGAACAGGTTCTGGTGCAGAAACTTTCTTAAGTTCAGCTACAGGGGGTGCATTCCCACACGCTGGTTCTGAAGGTGTATTCTTTGCAGTAAATAATAGAGGAAATGTTTGGGGTGGAGGAAACCCAACTACTCTTGCAGGTTTTGATTCTATGATTCAAAGACTTGACAAGCAAGGTGCTATTGAAGAAAATGTAATTTTCTGTAACAGAAACTTCTCATTTGATATTGATGATATGTTAGCTGCACAAAACTCTTACGGAGCGGGTGGTACTTCATATGGTCTATTTGACAATGATAAGGATATGGCGTTAAACTTAGGTTTCACAGGATTTAGAAGAGGTTATGACTTCTATAAGTCTGACTGGAAATACCTAAATGACCCTACAATGAGAGGTGGTTTAGTTGGTGGTGGTGTGAATGGACTTTTAGTTCCTGCAGGATCAACATCAGTTTATGACCAAATCTTAGGTAAAAACGCTAAAAGACCATTCTTACACGTGAGATACAGAGCGTCTGAGACTGAGAATAGACGTTACAAGACTTGGATTACAGGTTCTGCGGGAGGTGCTGCTACATCTGATTTAGATGCTATGACAGTTAACTTCTTAACAGAAAGAGCTGTTTGTACTTTAGGTGCGAACAACTTCTTCCTATTCAATGCTTAAACAGAAGTAAATTAATATAGGGGGGATTCGTCCCCCCTTTATTTTAAAATTAAATTAAATTAAATATTATTATGAAAAAAACACACGAAAAATTCGTATCTAAGTCTTATAGACTAAAAAGACAAGACGCACCATTATCTTATATGTTAGCGTCAAGACACTCATCAAGATTTCCATTACTACACTTTGACGAAGACACAGGAACAAACAGGCCATTACGTTATGCACGTAATCAAAAATCACCTTTTGAAGACGAGCAAGATGGAAATGCAATATTAGAACCTGTAGTATTTGAAGATGGGTTTCTAACTGTTGAAAAACAAAATCAAGTATTACAACAATTTTTACATTATCATCCACAAAATGGAATGGTATTTGAAGAAATAAATAATGCAAAAGATGCTCAAGAAGAATTAGAGTTAGCAGAAATGCAACTTAATGCTCAAATTATGGCAAAAGAATTATCTACAGATAAACTTGTAACTGTATGTAGAGTATTCTTAGGGGGTAGTGTAGATAAAATGTCTACAGCCGAACTTAAAAGAGACGTTTTAATGTTTTCTAAATCTCAGCCAGAAGATTTTATGAATATATTAAATGATCCTTTATTAGAACTACAAGACACTGTAATACAAATGTTCTCCTCTAATTTGTTGACATTTAAAAATGGTCAAAAAGACGTACACTTTAACTACAAGAAAAATAAAAAACGTATGTTAACTGTACCTTTTGGTGAAGACCCTTACTATATTGTGGCTTCTTATTTTCAAAGTGATGAAGGATTAGAAACTTTTAAAATGTTAAAAAAGACCTTAAATAAAGAATAGTAATTTCTTTATATTTGTACTTTATTAACTAATACCCTTAATCATATTTTTATTATGGAAAAATTTATATCATTCACAAACACTGCAGCTTCAATTGCGGGGGGACTAAATATATTCCCATCAGCAGACGTTGCTGCAATAGTACAAACTTCAGCTACAAGAGTAACTGTATCTTTCAAAAATCATTCAGCAGATTATGATGAATTACAAATTAATCATACAGCTATTCCTGCTTATAACGCTGGAACACCTAATCAGTGTACAGCAATGAGAGATTTAATTACAGATACAGTAGCTTCATCATTATCAACGGGATGGACAAGTCCTATATTTAATTTAGTTATTCCTGGACCAACTGAATTGGTAGCAGCAGCAGCAGGAACACAAGTTGTGATTACAAGTATCACTTGGGCATAGTATTAACTAAAAAAAATAAGATAAGATGAAAGCAAAATATTTAGAAATCCCTATTAACACAGTTGTAGCTTCGGGTACAAATGAGTTGGTAGTGGGAACAACCGCTTCAGTAGGTATAGCCGAAGGTACTGCTACAACTGACAGTACGAATAATCTTGTTGATACTGGTGCTACTTTTGTTGCTGATGGTGTTGTTGTAGGTGATATTGCATACAACATTACTGACGGCACTCAAGCTGCTATAACAGCTGTAAATGCTAACGGACAAGAAGTAAGTTTTGCTTCTGACTTATTCCCTGATGGTAATGAAGTTTATGCTATTCGTAAGGAAAAGCAATTAAATGCTGTTGCAACATTTACAACTCGTAAAGTTAGAGTTGGAGATATTGTGAAGAATACAACTGCAACCACGCAAACTACTGTAGCTGCTTTAATTAAC
>WLWE01000109.1_pt1 | contig 64968 bp, 73 predicted proteins | sample 6718301 | NCBI WGS metagenome assembly WLWE01 (sample SAMN12718691, study PRJNA515312) | sponge metagenome | isolation source: marine sponge | host: Mycale hentscheli | place: New Zealand: South Island, Marlborough, Capsize Point | collected 2003-05-01
GACAAATTATTTGATGACACCTATATGGTGTTGACTGGAAAGAAAACTCAAATAGAAATATTAGAAGAGCAGCATAGCTTGTATCTATTGTTTGACCCAGAAGACGATGACATTGATATTAATAAGTGCTGCGATGAATTAATAGAGTACTTTATAATAACCGAAGAGTATGAAAGGTGTGCGGAGTTAACCTACCTTAAAAATTCTTAGAGTAGTTTTCTTTCTCAGCCTCCAGCTTGTAGTATATGAAGGCTTGAAATCCATTCAGGTGTGAGTCAGTAGGAAAGAAATACTTCCAACCCTTTGACATACCTCTATTGATGTAGTAGCAAAATGCTACACCTATCTTACCAGTACTCTTTCTAAAGTTTATTACTGCCGTGTTATCTGATGTTGGTATAACGCTCTCTACTGCAAAGGACTCCTTGTTTGAGTTGCCCTCTCTGTCTGTTCGTGAATATCTTTCAGCTATTTTTTCTGCGAAAGATTTAAGCTCAATTGCGATTGGTTTTTGCATTCTTTTTTTTGTTGTTGATTAATTTTTCTTCTCTCGTGTGTCACTACTCTGTGGCAGTTGGAACATCTGACCTCACATTTTTCTATCTCTCTTTGTATAGCTGCCAGTGAGTAAGCACTTCCTATCATATCAGACACTGCCATGACCTTGTCTCCCTTAACATGATCAAAGTCTAATACTAAAGGGTTGTTCTCTCCACAGTCAACGCATTCTGACTTGGACTTGATTTCATTAACATACCTTTTATTCTTATCTCTCTGTTTTTCATTTCGCAAAAAAGACCTTTCTTTTATCTTCTGCTTGTTCTTCTCGTAGTGTCGTTTAGATGCAGCAGCTTGGGCTATCTTGCTTTTGTATGCCATTGGTTTAGGATGGCCAGATTACTACCAGCTCTTCAGATTTCATCGCTAAGAGATTGTATTAGTTCTTGAAGTATATTGACTACCTCTTTTGATTTCTCTATCGCCTTCTCATTGTCTCTTTCCATAAGGTCTTCATAGAGTTCGTCAGCAAGGTCGTGCACGGAATTAGATACATAGTTTATGTGATTGATTGAATCTATATCTTCCTCCCAAACTCGTGCCATTACTTATCCATTGCTTGTAATAAAGATTCTCCGAGAGTTGGATTGACCACCTTGATAGCTTTATATATTATTCGTGATTTTTTTTTGACCTCAGAAACATCTCCTTTGGTAGAGTCCGATCCAAGATTTGCATACATAATGCAATCCATATGAAGAAAGGTATCAATCTTTTTCTTTTCTGACCAAGAAGTATAACCTTGTATCTTCTCTATGTCTTCGAATTTATATTTACAGTCTCCCATTATTGTACATTAAATGCGTAAACAGATTCTCCTTTCTTTGCGATGAGCGAATCATCAGTTGATAAGAAGTTTTCGTAAAGAGCCTTGAAAGTTTTCAACTCTTCTTGAACTTCTGTTAATCGCAAATTTAACAAATTATTATCATCTTGCAAATCTTTTATGATATTTTTTAATTTGATGGGGTCAAACTCTACATACTCCTCTGAGTTTTCAAGCCATATACTGAGGACTTCACCGTATTGCTCAGCCATTACGCTATCAAATTTTAGCATATAAGGAAACTCTTTGAGTCCATGCATAACTGTTGCGTGATTTTTACCGAACTGATCTCCTATAAACTTTAGACTGAAAAACATTTCGTCCCTCATTATCTTATAGCACATTGCTCTTGCTTGAATTATTTCCCTCTTTCTGCTGGTGTCGAATATATCCACACCTGTAACGCTACTAACTATGTTCTTTAACGCTACTACTTTTTGTTGATTCATCATTTGGTTTAATATATAAATTTAAGTTAATTAAGTCTAAGAACTCATCCATCTCGATGAGTTTAATATCTGATAGTATTAAGAAGTCTGCCTCTTCAAGCTGCACAACTTCAAGTGCAAAAGGAACTGGCTCATCTTCATATACTATAACCCCACCCAATATGTGTGATGTTATTAAGTCTTTGGGTGCTGGTATAACACACTTCTCTATGTGTCTTGCAATCTCCATAGCTAAAGGAAGATTAATCTCCGTGAAGCTATCCATAAAATCATCGGTTACATCATAACCTTTAGCCTCTATATACTTCTGTCTTGACTCCATGTTCATCTAATTCTTTTAGTCTATACTCTTGTAGGGGAGATAGCTTACCCTTTGGTCTTTTTACTTCTGAGAATATGACACCACAATCAGGAGGAATAGCAATCAAATCAGGTATACCATTCTTATTAGTCTTGATTAGCTTAAGAACATAGTATCCATCCTTCTCCAACTGCTTTATCCTCTTGGATTGTATTTGTTGTTCGGTCATCGTTTTATTTTCAAGGTTCCAACGCTACCGCCTTCTCCTTGTTCCTCTTTTAAATTGTCATAAATGCCTTGAACTATCTCGCATAGTTCACTGCCTTCCTCATCTTGTAGTATGTCTTGGTAGGCACCGCTCTGATACCACTCGCTAACTATACTTAAAACTTCTTGTTCTGTTAAATTTAATCTTGCTATTATATTTTCTTCCATAATTATTGTTACTTACAAAGTTAATAAATCTCTCTTGAAATGTCTTAGTGTGTAATCTTTCTTCTTAATGACAGCTTTGTATATGTCACTTTCAATACCGCCTTTACTGAATATCCAGTACACATCATTCTTTAGTCTGTCTTTGGTGGTCATCCTATCTCTTGACTGCCAGTAACTTGTAGCGCTGAAGTCTATGTTGTAGTAAACTAAAGCATCAGCCTCACGCAAGGATATTCCTTCACGGCCACTAACAATCTGAAGAGCAATGTTCTTATCAGTAGAGTTAAAGCATTCTAAGTCAGTGCATATGTCATCACCGAACACCTCTTTCAAAGCGTTGAGTTCTTCCTTGAACTTATAGAATATTCCTATCTTCTTACCTTTGAACTTTTCTTTGATGTACCAAGCCTTACTGGTATCAAGCACCATTGAGTTACCACTCTCAAACTTTATAGTGCCACTGCACAGCTGATGAACCTTAGTCATTAGCTTTACAGAAGTGTCAGCAAGTATAACCTCATCATTACCCTCTACAACTAAATCCTTTTTAAGGACCTTAATTATCTCATAGGTCTCTTTCTCCATATCAACCTCTAAGATTGTCTCTGTAGTCTTAGTAACGAATCCAGCGTCCTTTTGACTATAGCTTATGGTGTATGGTTTCATCACATCGAGTATCTTTTCTGATCCACGAGAGTAGTCATTAACATACATACCTCCAACCTTTATCTTAGTAACACTCACATACTGATGAGCAAACTGATAGAAGTTCTTAAACTTTCTAAAAGGATTGTTAGGTATGCAATACACTTGGTGATACATTTGTGAGTAGGCTTCAGGCGTAGGTGTTCCGCTAAGCAAAATGATATAAGGGTTAGAATGAAAAACAAAATCCTTAAACTTTTTCGCACGACCACTTGGCTTAGGGAAAGCACCCATACCGTGAGCCTCATCTGCTATAATTATATCCCATCCCTTCTTGTCAAGCTTGTGCATTGACTCGTAGTTAATTACAGTTAATTTAAAGTTTGGGTTAAGCAGATTGTAATCTGATTCAATACTTGATATGGCTTTCTTCTTAGTAATAAATAAAACCTTCTTAGGTTTTAGCTCTGAGCATATCCCTAAACTCGTTAGGGTTTTACCAGTCCTTACCTCCATAGCTAAGTACAAGAACCTATGCGTACGGATAATTTCCGTACCTCTTGCTATGATATCCTTTTGATAATCTCTAAACTCTATCATAACTCTATTGATGTTTGCTTGTTATAGTGAGACTTGTTGACAAACTTAATCCATTTACCAACAGAATCTCTACCACTTACTGGTGTACATTGGTATTTGTATTTACTATACTCCACTAAACATTTGAAAAAGTATTGTCTTGACCAAGTAAACTTTGATCTTGGAGCATAGTCTGGATACTCTTCTGTAAAATCAAAGTATAGTTTATTGACATGAAGCACATCGTTATGTCTTAGTAGTTCGTTTGTATTTCCAAACACACCACACCATTCTGCAAAGTCATTAGAGGTGCTACTCATAAATGATTTCAGCGCTTGGTTAACAAGGTTAGCCTTGAGCAATCCACTATCTAAATAAAGTTGAAGGCAAGAAATCATAAAGTTATCAAACTGACACCACTCATTCTCATCCCACTCTCCAAAGAAATGTTTCCCAAACTCTACCAATGGTGTAAACTCCTTGGTGTAGTGCTGAGATAATTCTAATTCCCACTTTCTTCTTACAAATGAATTACCACTTCCCTTGATTGCGTAGTTCGTAGTGATAGCAATCTTAGGTGATTTACTAAATGGTATCTTGATGGCATCCTTATTCTTCTTCTCAAGAGTCAACCCCTCTGTAACAACAGAGAACAATCTCTCAAAGTCAAAGTGTTTCTTTACATCATCAAAGCATAGCAACTGAGTATCGGCTGATACCAACTGATAAGCAAACGATTTCTCAAAGTTAAATGCTTTACCATCAATGACAACTAACTTCTTCATCTGAGATAACCCCTTCATAAACAAGCCCTTACCAGTTCCACCTTCAGGATCTCCAGTCTCTGATATTACCTCATCGTTTAGTATTACTGCTGGGCAGTACGATAGATTCTTGTATGCGTGTAACATATATCCCATAGTAGAAAACATAGACCTTATTCTTTTTTCTTGGTTCCCCGCTATGTTCTCAACAAATGTTTTAAAGTCGCAATCAATTACATCGCATATAGTAAATGTTCTGTCTATTACATGGTCCTTCCAAACATATCCACCAAGATCAATGTAGTCTATAGGAAGTATAGAGTCTTTAGTAACCTTAACGGCACAATTCTTGTAGTATAGATAGGCAGTGCTCTGAGAGTCTTCAATAAAGTAAACATCAATAGATGCCAGTAGTGTAAGAAACTCCTCTCTGAAATATCTTGTGTGCTCAGCAAAGTAATTATAAATGCTTGTATCCTCCTCTTGCAATAGGTATTCCAATATAAAATCCTTTATCTCCTTCTCTGAGGTGTGGTCAATAAGATTATTTGTAACCTTTACGAAGACATAGTTCTTGCTTCCTTGTGGATTAAACTTGTAGAAACCATTGTCCTCTAAGAACTGCTTAAATAATATGTGAACTATTTTGATGACTCCTTTGTCACTCTTAGTCCAAAACTTATAGTTGGACTGCTCTTCTTCAAGTCTATCAAGAACATAATCAACATTGTCCACATCTATGTTTGTTTCTTCAAGCTGAATCTTTATCTCTTTCTTAGATAAACCCCTACGAATCTTTTGCTTTACTTGGTTTACCTTCTCCTCATCCTCGTAATACTTAGTGCCAAAGTTTTGCTTCTGTGAGTAAGCAGACTCGATAGTTCTTTTTATCTCACTATCTGGAAAGTCTTCGCTTGAATAATTAGACATCACATACTCTGCAAGAGTTTGGTTTACACCAAAGTCATTGAAGGCGGCTGCCAATATGTATACATTTTGATTTCTTTCACCAGTCTTTAAACCGTACTTTTTCTCCCACCACTTCACAAGTATATCTATTATCTTGTTCTCATCTGTGATTGGAATAGTTGGTATGTCTCTATGCTTGACAACTTCTACATAATCTTTTTCGCTTAAAGTGTCCCAAGTATTTGACAACTCGTTGATGTGAATCAGAGGGTCGTAAGACTCATAGCAAACTCTTGAAATGTTTTTTGATGTAGTATCAAAGTACTCGCTATCAAAGTAAGATTCAAGTGAATTAAAATAATTCTTGTGATTATCTTTATCTGTAGGTATCTTAACCAATGCCTTCAGCCCCTTGCCACTTGGAGAAATAAACACTGAGTAAATGTACTTGTCTTTTGATAGCCTTTCCTTCTCCTCCAATAGATCCTTCTTAGTCTTGTATCCATCAAAGTCCAAGCATATAAAACCACTATGCTCATTAATGTGATTGTCACTACGCTTTGAGAACTTACCACTAAAACATATTGCTGGTAGTGATTGCTTGAGTGTATTTCTTTTTAATTTATCCTTCTCCTCTCTTATCTGCTTTACTAAGTCTTTAGAGGAACCTTGCTTTATCCTATCAAGAACCACATCTATACTTCTGAAGAAAGGCTGAGATGTATCCTTAATATCCTTGAATATTGTAATTTCCATTTTGTTGATGTTGATTTAATGTTAATTTAATTTTACCTAACTATCTCTATATTAGTTATTTATATTTTTTTATGTTAAAATGTTAAAAATAAAATAAATATATAATAAGAGAGTACTGTTAGTATAAAAAATATATATATAAATATATAGTGGAGATTTCTTTTTGTCATATTAACAGACATAAAAGAAAAGAAAAGGGACACGAAGCCCCTCTTCATTATCTTCAACCATTTAGAAAGGTAGGTCTGCATCTTCTTGAGCTGCTGCCGTTTCTTTCTTTGGTTCAGGTTTCCAAGTGTCCACTGCGACATAGTGAGTTTTCCCATACTCATCAGCCTCACGCTTTTCTTGTACCAGTAGCTTGATATACTTCTTTCCATTGTACTCGAAGATATGTTCGCTTGGTAAATCAGTTAAGCATAAGCTAACTGCCACTTGTTGTCCATCAAACTTGGACTTCCCATTTCCGACATAAATTTTGTCTGCCATAATTATTTATTTAATAAGATTTGTTCCAACTTTTCTGTCAATGCCTCATAGCAATCTAATGCATCGGCTCGTGTAGTAAGGTCGGTTGGAACTTTCAACCATACTGCACTTTCTTCTTTTCTCTTAAAGAGTTTCTCTATGAATGTAATCATCTATACTATCTATTGCGTTCTCAATAAAGAACTGATTATAAATTTCGACTGCCCTCTCTACCTTATCCTTTCCGTTGTTTAAGAATTGATCAGAAGGATAGTACACGCCTAATTGTAGGGTGGTCTTATCAACCACATAAAACACTAATGGTTTATCAAACAACTGCTGATAGATATAAGCTTGGCTATCGTAGTTATATTTTCTTGCTGAATACTTGAACTCTTTGATGTTAGATGTTGTCTTAAGGTCTATTAAAATGTCCTCTGCGACTATGTCTGCCTTACCCTTCCATTGAACTCCCATAATCTCTTGGACTGCTGGAACTTCATATTGATTAGAGTCATCGTATATGGCATCATAAAATTCAAGATTGTTTTTCATAGATGCTATTGCCTTATCGATAGCCACCTTTTCTTTACTAAGCATCATCATCGGTAGCTTGTAGCTATCGACAACTTCTTTGTATTTCTTGGTGTTTCTACTTGCTACATCAACACAATTAAACTCATCTGAGTGTACCTTGTGAGGTTCGAGTATAGCAGTGTGGAAATACCTACCAAGTAACATTGGCTTGGTCATCTCCTTTTGCTTTCTAAAATTCTTAGGATCATTAAGTAGTGTAATGATGTCAGAGTTAGATAGCCACTGCTTACCGAAATCTCCATAGTAGTTAGAATCACTCTCTAACTTTTTTAATACATCTTCCATTATATATGTTTAGAAAGTTCTTTCTTAACATTTGCTTTGATCTTGTACTTAACTTCAAGATTCTTAACAATCTTTGGTAAGCCAAGTTCTTTGTTATCTACAATGTATTTGATAACTTTATCCCAGTTATCATCTCCAATGTTTAACTCCATGCTTGTGATAACCTTTGGTTTTGCTTTTGTTGGAGCAGTTGGCTGAGATATTGTCTTATTCAAATCCTCCCCTATCCATAAAGATAATCCTAATCCGTGCATAGCTATAGCTTTAGCAGTAGACCTTTGAATAGCAGTATTTACATCCATAGAACTAACCTTATCAATCTTAATTGAGTTGTTACGAAAGTCCATAATCGGTAGGTAATCAATGTGTTCTAATCCATCAATAACAATACCCACCTTTACATATGCTGAATTACCATCTGTAAAGTAATTCAATCCAGTATGCTCACTTTCGTACACAATACGCTGAGCAGAAGGATGTTGTTCCTTAATTAAACTCCAAGCACTTGCCCAAGACAAGTAGCTAAACTTTCCTTTCTTCTCTACAAGATTTTTAATATCTATTGCAGATAACTTTTTGAAATTGTTTTTTTCCATCTTAATTTAATTTATTTAATTGTTGTTGTCTATTTGAATACTTATTTAAAATTTTCTCCCTCTGAACTTTAAGTCCTTTGATAAACTTATCATTTTTCCTTGAGTTCATCTCTTGTTGTATCCTTACCTCTATCATACTTAGCTTACGCTTGTATGTTTGCATTGAGAATAAAAGAACACCCTTCTTCCAGCCGTGCTGATTAAATATTTTCATCTCGTGATCCTCAATACTTGAAAAGTAATCTCCACCCTTATGGCAGTTTATAAGTTCTATCTTATTTGGAAACTTTCTAATCATCACACCTAATTTTATAAGTGTTTCTTTGTTATCAGAATAAGTTTTAATAGTAGACCTATCAGTTACTGCCTCTTGGTATATTTCTTCTATGCTATACATCACTGATTTCTTTGACCAAGTCCTTAAAATCAGCATCACTATCTATAAGTTGCTTTGCTTTCTTGTATCCGTGAATGATTGTAGAGTGTGTGACAGAGTGTCCATTGTCCTCCATAAATCTTTGAATATAAGATATTCTGATTGGTCTTTCCATGCAGAGATAGTAAAGCATTTGTCGTGCATCTACACAATCTCTTCTTCGTGTTTTATCGAACATTTGGTCGAGGGATAGATGAAATTGCTCTGCTATTGCTTGAGCATATCTATTGAATACTTCCTTCTTCATTTGATTTGATTTGATTAGTCGGCTAATGTACAATTTTAATATAACTTTAGCAAGACTTGTTTATACTTTTTTATTTTCTTCCTTTCTGCATTGCACCCTATATAATATGAGGTAGCCAATTAGATCTAACATTGTATCCTCAGTTTTATCGTTGAGTCCCATTGTCTTGATTCTACTTAACTTATCATCTATTCGTGCAAGAATACCTTCCTTAGCTGAAAGCTTTGAAAATATTTTTGGAGGATCATTGGCAGTATCTCCATACGCTTTGTTCTTTTCAAGTAGCAACATTACTACCTCTCTTGCTACTTCCTTAATTAGTTCATCAGTTTTCTTCATCTTACTTTAAATATTCGTTAATTCTACTTACACTTAGTTCCATCATCGTTGCGATACCCTCTTTAGAGTACCCCAACGAATGCAGAAATCTTGCTAAGTTTTCTTTAATTTTGGTTTCATCCTTCACAACATTTGTGTAGGTGTTGTTACTACTATTTCTGTTCATCTTGATTTTTCTTAAAATTATCTACTCGCTTTTCAAATTCTTTCTGTCTTACTTGTACTCTATAGTCAAAGTAAAGATATAAAGAAGTGTACGCAATACCAAGTATGCATAGTATTAATGTAATAGCATCTGATATACTCATAACTTATCTATTAATTGTTGTAGTTTTTGTATTAATCGTTTGTTGGGGAACGGCTTGAGTTTCTCCATTAATACTTTACGCCATAATATAATTTTTCTTATACTCCTTTTCATAAATAGCAGTTTTTAAGAACATATTCCTTAGCTTCTTTTAAAGTTTTTCCAGCAAAATCCATAGACCAATCTATGTACCATCCGATACCATCTTCAAAGTTTGGGTGTTCTTCTGCAAGTTTGGTTAATGTTGTTGGGTATCTTCCTCCACAATCTATTTCTTCTTCTCCATTCCAAGTTGGTACATCGTAGGTCTTTACATTGATGAAATCTCCTCCTTCAATATCAAATTCAGCACCCCATCCTTGTTCCTCCTCGAAAGTCCAAAACATATCAGGAAAGTCTTGAGCCATTTGCTTGATGATTAGTTCATCCATTGGAGACCAAGCAGTAGTGAAACGAAGTTGGTCATCATCAATCTCAAGTTCATAGCACCCCCACTTAGTACCCCAATTAGAATTACACCAATCGTACCAATTGTCGTGTCCGTACTTGTGTTTAAGTTCGGCAGACTTTGATTCTGTAATAGTACAATTCTCTGTGTCTCCAATTCTTTGTGGAGATGTAGTTCCCTCAAGTTCTTTAGGCATTGGCTTGTAGTATCTACAGATACCACCCACTTTTTCAATAGCATCTAAAATTTCTTGTCTTTCTTTGGTAATATCACTACCAATAGAAATGTTGTGATAACAATGATTAGGCATAGTTATTTGGTTTTAGTTAATTCATTGACTCTCTTCTCCAAGTATTCCATATACTCAAACATAGCTTCAAGGTAGTACCTATCATCTGATTTAAGTTCTTCCATACGGAAACCTAAAAAATAATCTAACCCATCTTCGACTCTGTCGAGTAGGTCTTTCTTCACTTTAATTCTGTTTGACATAATAATTTAATTTAATTGATTAATAGTGGGATGGAGGGTTGCGAAGCCCTCTAAAGTACGCATTACCATCCCCTCGTTACAAACAAGTATAAAAAGGAGAGCCGTGTTCTGCAGTATCACCCTCAGCCCGAGTGAGTCTTTTGCTGACTGACTATTTACGACTCTCACTTGTTTTAGGAAATAAGGTAAGAGGTTGGTATCGCAAATGATTTCTCTCTTATTAAGTGTGTACGGCATACGCCACTCATTACACACCTTATTTTCATATCTCGTGCAAATATATAATATAATTTGTTTATATCCTAATTATTCTTTGACATAATGGGAAATGTAGTTTTTACAATACTAAATCAGACTCATTAGCATATTCAATCCAATCCTCATCAGTATAAGATGTGAAAGGATGTTCTTCGTAGTGTGGGAATCCACTATTCAAGTAATACTCTTTTACTTGTTCAGCAGTATATCCGTTGTCTGTTTTCATAAGTGTCCTCCGTATCCATCTTCAAGTTCATACCTCCATTCAGATTCTTCACTTCTATCAGTAAAACAATCTTGCATACCAAATCCAAATTCATACTCAGATTCTGATAGTTCTCTTGCAAGTTCATCACAGAATAAATTTTCATTATCAAAAAGATAATCTGTTATTGATGCACCTACATCCGTATACTCTTTTAGTTTCTTTTCATCAACATCAATTTCTACCTCTGCGTACTTATGGTACACAGACCTTTGCATAATTTTAATCTTCATTGTAATATAGTTTTAGTTGTAACTGACAGAGGGTATTACCCTCTCACTCTATGTTGTGTACAAACTTATTGTACCAGAATCGTACCATTCAGAGTACCATCCTCTCTTTTGAAGTTCTTTCTCCCACTTGTTGAGTACCCCAAACTCTCTATTCACATAATCTTCAGAGTAGTAATCGTAGATCACCTCACCCTTGTACTCATCCATAGATTCACCACATAAGTGTATACCTCCTTCAGAGCCATTGAAATCTTCAGATGTTCCAACGAATATTCTGTCGTTGTTCTCTTGAGTCAATACCTCAAGTATCCATTGCATCATGTCATCTCTTTTTAAATGCTTCATTGTAATATAGTTTTGATTTGTAACTGACAAAATAATTTAGTAATAAAGAGGGATGGATTCGTTGCTAACGCTTTAGTATGACATTTAGTCTATCTGTCCGAGCCAATTCCCCACCCCTCTTATTTGTTAGAATATCTCTAACTTTGAAAGCAATTCTTTAGTGTGTTTACTAACTAATCTTTCCTTGAAGTTCATTTGAAGTTCTCTGTGTAACTTATGCTTAAGACCACTCCATTGAACAGACATTTGTAAACTTCTTCGTTTATCATCATCGTGTCCAGCAGTATCACACCATTCATTGTAATCTGAAATGTAATCGTAAAACATTCCCCTACCATTACACTCTTCTTGGATGTCTTTGATAATTTTTACTATCTCTTCTGCTTTCGCTTTTAAATAGTCATCAGACTTTTTTTCAAGTTGCTTTTGAATTTCATTTGTAGTTTTCATAATAATAAATTTGATTTGTAACTGACAGAGGAAATTAATCCTCCCATTCTGTGTAGTAGTAGAAGTCGCATTGATAGTAATCTTGCAATAGATAGTCATCTGTCAATCTACCCTCTGCAACATCCTTGTCGTATTGTGGGTTGCCCTTCTTCTCTATCTTTCGGATATAATTTATCAAATCCTTCTCGTACTTGATGTACATTTCTCCATCTCGAATACAAAAACCTTCGGTCATTGTTTCTTTGGTAATATCACATACTCTCATTTTAATATAGTATTAGTTTGTAACTGACACTACACAATCTACTTGTGTAGTATTGATTATTTAGTACGCTGATAGTGGTAGGTTTATATCTGCATACTTCAAATCTATTCCCATTTTCATACAGAAATAACATTTCAATTCAAAAGCAATTTCTATCAAGTCACTCTTGTCTCTCCAAGTTACGATAGTGCAGTCGTTCTCAATTCTGCCAAGCATCCCTCCACCAAGATAGTTTTGGTATGCAGTCATCTTTTCACCCTCGTATCCGAAGTAAGTCAAGTCGATTTCAACACCTCCACCTCTTGAAGATAGTTGCTCTCTTAATACATTGTCTTTAATCATAATCGTAGTTTTAATTGTTTGTAACTGACAGAGGGTTGCCCCTCTCAATCTAAAAAGGTAATAAAGTGTTAGTAAATTCAGTTCCGTTGATTCTCATATCAATCAATCGTTTTAAAGGTATTGTTCGGTAGCCTTTTACTTTGGTATCCCATACAATAGCATTCTTTCTTGCTCTTGCATCATACTTTAGTTCGCCACCTTGTAAACCTTTGGTTACTCCCGTACGACACACCATCTTTCGAGTCGTGCCATCTTTCTTAACAAATGTAACGGAGAAGAATCTGCCGTTGCTATTATCAATTTCTGATTGTAACCTTTCGCACCACACATCTTGTGGTATCATAACTTTGTTCATAGTAGTATATTTAAAATTTGTAACTGACCCCTCATAAGAGGGTAAATGCATTACACATTTGTTGGTTGAAGAATGTACTCACAAGCTATTTCGTGGTACTCGATAGTACCCTCGAAAGTTCTGATTCTGTTCTTGTCTACTGAAATGTATCCATTATCTTCAGAATCATCTCCTTGCCAATACATAATCCCTTCAGCATAGATAGGAGAATCCTTACTACACTCGATTAGAAACTTGAGAAAGTGTTTTATCCATCCGATACCTTCGTATGTCTTCTCGGTTTCATCCCAAGAAAACAAACCTTTGTTGTCGTGGTTGCTGATTTCAAAATTACACCATATCGAAGGAAATTCTCTTCTATGGTCATCATAGCCATATTGACTATCGTGCCTTTCTCGAGTCATTTCATTCCAAGTATCTAATTCAATTTCTGTGAATGGTCTACTTGTTGCAAGTACTCCATTCCATTCGGTATTATAACCCATAATCGTAGTTTTAATTGTTTGTAACTGACACCAATCATAAGATTGGCTCATTAAAGTCTTCTCCATAGTATTCAGATGTGCAGAATTTACTGCAAAACCTTCCACTTTTTTCGCTTGGCATATCCTCCTCACACCACTTGCATTGCTTGGTATCATTATCATCCCTTGCATCATCGCTTGGTCTGTCGTAAAGTGAGTCAATAAAACTTGCGAATCCTTGTAAATCATTCTCATTCATAGTAGTAAATTTAATTGTTTGTAACTAACACTCTCTATCTATAGAGAGTTATAAAGTAATTTGATATGCTCTAACTCTTCTTCAAGAGATATGGCATCATCTTCTGTTACTCGTTCTCCAAGTAACCATCCGTTCATATCTAATGCCCAAAGGACATCGCCAAGTGTATTCTCTAATTTATGCATCTCCTTATCAAGAAATTCCTTTCTCTTGGATGCAGATTTTAACTTGGACAAAGTATCTGTGTAATAATCATTCATAGTAGTATAATTTTAGTTTGTAACTAACAAGAGTCTATTTAGACTCTTCACTTTCAATGATAAACTTTTCCATAAAGTAACAGAATGTTCCATAGATTGAAAGAATAATAATAATTTCAAGGATGTAAAGTAGCATAGCTTAAAGATTTGTTAAGTTAAACGATTCAATTAATAATCTGCGATTCTCTTCCTCGATTAGCATCTCTGCGTGATATATGCTATCAACATTAGAGAAAGTGATGTGTTTTTGTTCGCCAATGAAAGTATGCATTGTACCTTCATTATCAATAAAATAACTTGTAATCATTGTAGTAATTTTTGGTTTGTAACTAACACTACCGATGTCTCTCGACATTGGTAATTCGTTATGATGGTTATAATGAGTTTTGTTTTAGCATCACAGAACCATATCCCTTTCTCCATACTTTAATTCTATGATTCATATACTCTAAGTTTGAATTTTCAAACCATTCAAAATCATTACTTCCTGAAGCAAAATGATGCTCACTATAATTATTGTAAGGAGGCAAGGTATTATCCTTTAATTGCTCCCATTCTGATAGTTTGATTTGGAACATCTCTTCCATATCATCAAACCATATTTTTACCATCTCATCTTTCTTTGTCATTGTAGTATATTTAAAATTGTTTGTAACTGACTACCGATGTTTCACAACATTGGTATTTTACTTTACACTAAATCTCCATTCTCATCAAGACTTCCCATAACAAATTCTGTTGGCATTGTGAAAAACTTGATAGCATCTAAATCTTTAGATGGTATTTCATCAAACATCAAGTTGCCAATCGTAGACATTGTATCAAATTCAAGATTCAAAGGAGATAGTATCTCTCTCAATTTAGGATAGTATTTCAATGATATGCTATACCTTACATACTCCTTATCAGATTCAGTAGGTTTATCAAATGCATTGATACCTTCTTTGTACTCATTTCTGTACTCGCTTACAAGAGATAATACTCTTGCTTTCATTCCTATTGTCATTGTAGTAAATATTGGTTTGTAACTGACTACCGATGTCTCTCGACATTGGTATTTTTGGTTTACCTTGTTCTGAATAATAATCTCTCTTGTCTTTTTGAGTAAGTATTATCAATGTAGTTAGCTATCTTTCTTTTTTTAGCTTGTGACAATATCCTTTTGAATTGTACTTCTTTTTCTCCATTGTAATCATAAGCTTTTCTCCTTAAATTGTGTACTAATTTTTCGTAATTCATTGTAGTATAATTTGGTTTGTAACTAACACCCTCTCTCGAGGGTAATCTTAATACAATTCAGATTTCTCAATCTGTGCTTGTTCTCTCTTGGGTAATTCACTCATATAATCCAAGTATTTGTCGAATGCATTCTCACATTTTCTGTTGATTGATTTCCATTCTTTAGACTCATACTCTTCACACTCTAAATTATCAGAGATGAAATCTCTCTGAGTGTTAAATTCATTGTACTTGATTAACCAATTTACTGCTTTGTTTACCATAGATTGATTCTTCTTTGTAATGCTTGTAATTTTCATCGTAATAAATATAAAATTGTTTGTAACTAACACAGATACATTCTCAAGTGTATCTGTAATTTGTGTTTCGACTATTTAAAGTAGATGCTTGAGCATCCTCCATCGTTTATACTCGATGGCATCATCAGAGTTACCTAAACTGCTTAAGGCAGTTAATCTGTACTACATTTCCCATTGATTGCTCTGTTCTGATGTGCTTCTATCTGATTAGATTGCTCTGTATCTTTCTATGCTCTATCGCCCACCAAACTAAGAGATTTCACATCTGTATTATTGTCTGCTACGATAGTAGATAAGATAGCCATTAGGCATCACCATAATTGTCAATCTGTCAAAGAACATATCCCTCACTCGTTCGTTTAGGATTTATGCAAATATAGTTCATATTTTGTTCATACACAAATAAGTACAAGAAAAGTTTATCTCACAGTGAAATTCAATGTTAAGTCATTGTAAATCAACAAGTTACAATTCAGTTTTGGGTATAAAATGTATGGAATGTAAGCAATGGATGGGGTGTTAAAGGGACTCTCTTCCCTTCTAAATCGTCAGATTTTGTCTTACCTTCCCTCAAAACCTTCTGTTTTCTTCTGTATCTGTGGGTAGATTGTGTATGCAGTGAGCATTGAATCGTACAACAGCTAACATAACAGATGCGCTACAGCATAGCATTAGTTACTAAAGGTAACCGAGTCATTACTGCCTATGCAAAAAGCTAAAAAAGTCAGACAAAAATTTTTAAACGGCAATCCCCCCCTTCAAAAAAAAATCGTTTTCGGTATGGGGGTGTGTCGTGTGTGTGCTATAATAACCCTCAACCCCTATGTATCTGAATATTTTTATTATCTTTGTTAAATGAGAAAGATAAAAGATATGAGCGGTTTAACCATAGAGGGCGGACGCTTGATAAACGAAAGACCAGACGGTATGACTGGTATCCAGATGATGGCTAATGTAAAGAACGCCAGAAAGAGAATGGAAAAGATAGACATGATTGCTCAGGGTAACGAGATGGCTCGAAACCAAAGAGACATGTTTAAGAAATAATGTAACAATTTTCCCGATTGTTCTGTTTTGATTGTTGATTGAAATTAGAGGATTCTTTATGAGTCCTCTTTTTTTTTCTTTACTATGTTAATTTTTTAACATTTGATGTTATAAAAAAATAATATTAACATCTTCTAACTTACTGATTATTAATACTTTATATTCTTTTATGTTAAAATGTTAAAAATATATATAAAAAAATAGAAGAGGGAGTATAGTATATAGTAGTAATATATATATATATAATAGAGACCAAGTAGTTTGTCATATTAACAGAGCTTGTAGTTTGAATATATTTATTATATTTGCCAAGAACAATTAAATTAAATTACAATGGAAACACAAGGAGGATACATTCCCAAAGACCTCTCGTTCGATGATGAGGCAAGAGCTAAGTTGATTAGCGGAATCAAAAAAATTTCTAAAGCAGTTAAGAGTACGCTGGGCCCAAGGGGTAACACAGTTATAGTTGAGTCACCTGAACATGTAGGGGGTATGACAATTACTAAGGACGGTGTGACGGTTGCACGATCTATATACCTGATGGATTCAATTGAGAACCTTGCGGTTCGTATGATGAAGCAGGCTTCTGAGGAAACAGCTATGCATGCTGGTGATGGAACGACTACAGCTATTGTGCTTACTGAAGCTTTGGTGGAGGCTGGTATGAAATGGATTAAGCCAAGACACAATACCGCTGAGGTGTTGAAGCATATCAATGAGCTGGCTGTATTAGTTGTTGAGCATCTTAAGAAAGGCTCTAAGCGATTAAACAAGTCAAGGCTACTTGATGTTGCTACCATCTCTGCTAACAACGACAGAGAGATTGGGAAGATTATAGCTGACGCTTACAACAAGGTTGGTCGTGATGGTATAGTTACAGTTGAGCGTTCTCAAAGCGAGAAGACATATGCTGAGGTAACCCATGGTATCAAGATAGAAAGAGGCTACTCCTCTAACTTATTTATCAATAACCATAAGAAGGATGAGTGTGTGATGGACAATGTTAAGGTCCTGGTCTGCGACCAAGACATTAATAACATTATGCAGATTGAGTCTATACTTAAACCAATCATCAACTCACAAGACAAGCTTTTAATCATCGGCTCTCTAACTGAGAATGTAGTAAACACATTAGCAGCTAATGTGGTCCGCAACGGATTACAGTTCTGCCACATACCTGTGCCGTCATTTGGGTATAGGTCACATGAGCTGATGCAGGACATAGCTCTGGCAGTAGGCGGTAAGTGTTTCTCTGAGAAGTTCGGTGACGATTTATCTGTCGTTAGGATGGAGGATCTTGGAACGGCTGATAAGATTATTGTTGGTAAAGACTCTACTGTTGTGATTAAGGACAACCAAGTTACTGATGAGATTGCTAAAAGAGTTGAGGAGCTTCGTGAGCAGCAGATGAATAAATCATTTACTAAGGCTGAGCGTGACTTTGTCAACGAGCGTATAGCTTCACTGGTCGGTGGTATAGCTTGTATCTATGTAGGTGCTAACTCTGACATTGAGCAAAAAGAAAAATTCGACAGAGTCGATGACTCTGTCTGTGCAGTGCGTTCCGCCCTGCAAGAAGGAATAATCCCAGGTGGTGGATTACCCCTTTACACATTGAGTAAGTCTATGGGCTGCGGTTGTGACTCACCAGACAATGATATGCTTACCGATAAAGATATTGCTGGGGAAATACTTAGAGAGGCTATGGCTGCGCCTATGACTCAGATACTATTAAACGCTGGCAAGGATGTTAAGAGTATTATGCATGATGACTTAATACTTAACGAAGGGTTCAATGTAAAGACTGAGAAGTATGGTGATATGTTTAAGATGGGGGTTATAGATCCACTGAAGGTTACTAAGAACGCATTGCTTAATGCTGTCAGTGTAGCCACCACTATTCTTTCTACTAACGCAATAGTAACACACGCAAGAAAATGAAACCAATAGGAAAGTATATTATCATTCAACCAATAGAGGAACAGCTTAAGTCTGACTCTGGTTTAATATTAACCTCAGAAGATTCTTCTAACTTTAGGTACAAGAAGGGTGAGATAGTTGAGGCAGGTACTGATGTGTCTGTCATCAACAAGGGGGATTTAATATATTACGATGGTGCTGCAGGCCACACCATGTTTATCAAGAACACTGTCTACACAGTTATTCTTGAGAGAGATGTCGTTGTTGTCTTATAAACTTATTCATCTCTATTATCATATTCCTATATTGTTTATCCATATAGGATGCGTCTAACTTAAAAAGGGGATTGATGTTAGGAGACTCTCCTATCTCGTCCCCATTTAGTTTTCTATACACTGTCCTTATCATACTCTTACCCTTATGAGATAGTTCATACAGTGTTGTATTCTTACCAGCTCTCTTACGCCAGACATGAATCCATCCGTCTCTCAGTAGGTTGTTAAACCTTTTCTCATCCCACGACATTATCTTATCAAACTCTAAGAACTTAGACTTGTTGAATATTTCTTCGCTGTATAGGAATAGCATCATCTCTAACTCTGGTGTACCTAAACCATACTTAGCCTTGACCCAATACCTAATAACTCTCCAGTATTTTAATTGATTATTCATTTGATTTTATTTGTATCTTTGTATTTCACAAATATAATAATTATGGCTTACAATAATAAAAAATCAAAAGCAGTTCCTACAGACAAGCAGGCTCAATTGGCTCGAAAGAAGAAAGTTTCTAAAATGAAAATCAGAGTTAAAAAGAAAAAATAGTTATGGCTTATAGTATGAAAGGATGCTCTTACAATGATGGCAAAGGTGGTAAGGGTAAAAAGAAAACAAAAACCAAAGCAAAGAAGAGTTACTACGGAGCTTCTAATTATCCAGGAGGACCTAAGAATCCATTTGTAGATGAGATGGCTACTAAGCCTAAGTCCCCAAAGAAACCTAAGAAGTGATTAAACATAGTAAATATTATTACGATTATACAAGAAACATGAGTAACGAGCAAACGAGAATACACTGTGGAAGACCAACATGCGAGAAAGAAATTTGTAGCTGCGTGCCTGGATTTACTACAGAGAAGTGGAAAGAAAGCGTAGCAATGGCTAAGAAGAAAGAAGAGATAGGTTTTGATGCTTGGATTGACGATCTTGAAGAATCAGAGCAGCCAGCTTGCGATATGGATAACCCTGAAGACTGTGAGAACTGTGGAAGCTAAAGAACCTAAATACATACACCCTGCTATAATATATTTTATTGTATTGGTTTTATTTTTATTATACGGATTATATGGCGGGTAGAACTAAAAAGAAAGGAAACACAATTTGTGCTGCGGGCAAAGCTTGGGCTAAGAGAACTTTTGACAAGTGGCCATCAGCTTACGCAAGTCTTGCAGCGTCTAAGTATTGTAAAGACCCTAACTACGCAAAGAAATCAAAGAAGTAATGGGAGCGCTTAACAAGTGGCTAAAACAAAAGTGGGTACGCATAGGTACAGATGGTTCTATCAAAGGTGAATGCGGAACAAGTAAAGATAAAAAGAATCCAGATAGATGCTTGCCTTTGGCTAAAGCTAAAAGATTAAGTAAAGCTAAAAGAGCTGCAACAGCTAAGAAGAAAAAGAAAGAGGGATCTAAGGGAAAGCAGTTTGTTAAAAATGTAAAAGGAGTATAGCATGGCAACACCAAGACAAGGAAAAGCAAAAGTAAAAATTACCGCAAGCGGAAAGAAGGTGAGTTACGGACAGGCTGGACAAGCTTCAGACGGAGGACCAAGAGTAAAACCTGGAACCTCTAAAGGTGATTCTTATTGTGCAAGAAGCTACGGAATAAAAATTCGTTTACCTAAAAAGAAAAGAAACGATCCCAACACACCTAACAACTTATCTCGTAAGAGGTGGAAGTGCGTAGGTAAAAAGTCAAAAAAATAATTAGTATCTTTGTAAAAAATTAATTATGAAAAAGCAAGGTTATAACTCAAGACTTGACGAGTCATTAGGAGATCGTAATGGAAAGAAGTCTCAGTCTATGAAAGATCGTAGAGATGAATCCAAAGCAATGTCTAAGAAGATGTACGGTCACTCTTATGGTGCAGACAAAGGAATGTCTTACAGACACTCTTCTTCTTGGAAGAAGCACGACCATTTAAAGTAAAATGAAAAGAACTAAGGTATCAAAAGGATTAGGAGATACGGTAGAGAAATTTACCAAGGCAACAGGAATAAAAACTGTTGTAGATAAAGTTTCCAAAGCAACAGGAACTGATTGCGGTTGCGGAGCGAGAAAGGATTCTCTTAATAGAATGTTCCCTTATAAAAAATAATTATGGCAAGTATACCAGTAACACAAAAATTTCACACTGTAGCAGCTGATGTTGATACAGAAAACAAAGGATCTGCCTTAGCTAATGCTGACAGAGAATCTTACACTATGCAGGATATTATTGATACAGTCTCAACAGAGGGCGGTATTGATGGGTCAGGTACTGCTGGAAAGATTTCTTTATTTTCAGATGCTAATACTATTGATGACAGTTCTATTGAAGAGGGTAGCGGTGATATTCAGGTTCTTCAAAAAAGTTTTTTGGTTACACCTCCAGCTTCAGGAATAAATAGAGTAGGTCTTTCCGATGGGGCTCGATTTTCACGATTAACTGTTGGAGCGCCACAGGATGCTCAAGCTCCCGCTAACGCAACAGATGCGGGAACGAGAGGGGATATATTGTTTACAGCAAATTATATATACTTTTGCGTGAACACTGATACATGGAAAAGAGTAGCATTGGCAACTTGGTAATAAAAAAATAAAAAGAAATGGCATATCAAAAATTACAAGTATCCTCAGTAGCAGTTGTTACACCAGGTACTCTTACACAGAGAATAAGTCAACCAGGAGTAACTGATCCATCTTCTCAAGGAGAGAACAATGGCTGTATATTGTACATTGGCACAACGGGTGATGTTGAGGTTGTTACGGCAGCTGGAGATAATGTCACTTTCGTTGGTGTAGCTGGTGGTACATTCTTACCAGTACAGGTGTTGCAGGTAGTTGCTACAAGCACTACAGCTACTAACATTTTAGCATGTTGGTAAATGAGCACAGCGATAGGAGCAGGAATAAGTGGAGTCTTTGGTGAGAAGCCAGGTAGCGGAGTAAGTGCGTATGATAATATATACTCAGTACACTTTGACTCTCCAGCGCAGCGTATAAATTGCGGAGATAGCTCTTCGTTTTCTTTCCCAGGTACAGTCGCTTCAGATCGTGCCTTTTCTATTTCAACATGGGTTTACTTTGTCGACACTGTTAACAGTGTACAGATATGCGGTAAGGGTGATGTTGGTACTGCTGATGCTGAGTATAATTTAGAGACAGATTCAGCTGGTAGGGTTCGTATTAGACTTTACGACAGTAATGTTTCATCCACCAGTACATCTTACTGGCAAGGTAGAAATAACACCAACTTAGAAACTAACAAGTGGTATCACATTGTTGCTACTTTTGATGGTACTACTCCAAACGCACAATCTAATTCCATACGAATTTACGTTAACAATCAGTTGAACAATGTTGTCACAAGAGTCAATACTCCTGGTCCTTTTGTTCAGATGTTTGACAATGGGGGTAAGTTTATTTTAGGAACTACTGATGGCGTAAATAGTAAGAACATATATATGGATGAGGCTGCTATTTTCAATAGAGCTCTTACGCAGGCTGATATAAATTATCTATATAGTATTCCTTTCACACCCAACCTTACAGTAAACGGTAACTTCACAGAGCTTGGAAGCGAGCTAATACTCAATGGTGATTTTGAGGAGTTAGGTGATAATGGGGTTGATTACCCATCAGATGTAGCAAGTTTTACAGAACCTTTTGAGTTAGATGTAGCAACTAATTTATATACATACAATAAAAGTCTAAGTGGTTCAGGTAGAATAAATTTTGGAACTTCAATAGCAGCAGAAGTAGGTCAAACCTACAAAATAGTTATAGATATTACAATATCAAGTGGTAATGCAAATGTAGCTTTTAAAAGTGGAAATAGTCAAACAACTATTTTTAATTTTACTGATTTATCAAATGGTGTTAACACGTTCTACTCTACCGTAACAGGAGTAGATGGTGATGTAAATAGATTTTTTGTATCTTCAGGGGCTACAGACAACAGCTTTACGTTAAATAGCATATCAGTACAACAAGTAGACCCTAATGATAGGTGGACTTTAGGAACTGGTTGGAGTATAGAAGATGGTAAGGCATCTTATGACAATTCTGGTACTGCAAGTTTAACACAATCTTTCACTTGGGAAAATGGTAAAACTTATGAGATACAATTTGAAGTTTCAGACTTTACAAGCAATTATAGGTTTGATTTATATAGTGGTTCAAGTTTTATTCAATCTGCAATAGTAACTGATAAAACTACTTGGAAAATCTACTTTGTAGGAGATGGTGGAACTACTATGAGGTTTAGAGCTTTGACAACTGGAGCATTTTCTTTAGACAACGTATCAGTAAAAGAAATTTCTGACTGGACATTTGGCGATGGATGGAGTGTCAACTCTTCTAATCAGGCTGAATATGATGGTACAGGAACAACAGCATCCGCTTTAGAACAGACTGTTGCTACCTATGAAGATGGTAAAAAATACCAAGTACAATTCCAACTTGACGGATCACTTAATGGCGTAGCTGTTAGTATCAATGGAGGTACTGCTGTTGATTCACTAAGAAGTACAACTGACAACTCATCACGCTCTGTTACAGTTATCGCTGGCTCTGGAAGTAACTCTTTGAAGATTACTCCATTAGGCGCTACTGATACTTTCACAATATCTGATATTACATCAAAGCTTGTTACCAGCCTTGCAGCACCTAACACAGATAAGGATGATGCCAGGGCTATTGACCTAACAGGTATGAGTGATTTAGATCACTGGTGGAGAATGGGTGACACTCAAGGCCCAGCTACCTACCCTGTTATACATGATGTGGTGTACAATCCATTCGGAGAACAACTTGTTGAGAATGGAAACTTTGACGAGCTTGGACCACAACTAATTCAGAACCCATACTTTAATCTTGGAACAGAGTTAGTTACTAATGGAGATTTTGCTACTGATAGTGATTGGGTTAAAAGTGGTAGTTGGACTTATGATAGTTCAAATCAAAGCTATAAAACAACAAGTAGTTCTATAAGTAGTTTAAAACAAAATGGAGTTACTCAGATTAACAAAACATACAAACTTACCTTTAATGTAACTTCTGCACCAAATGGTTTTAGTGATTTTAGGGTTATTAATTCTGATTGGTCGGAGACTTATGTTAATCCTAATGAAGCACAATTAGGAGAAAATACTTTTTATATAAACGTAGTAAACGGTACAGGTATAAGATTTAGAGTACAAAACCTTTATGAAATAGACAACGTATCAGTCAAAGAAGTTCCTTATTGGAGTTTAACACAAGCTACTATAACCAATGGTGCTGCAAGTTTTGCTACAACAGATGGTAGTTTTGCAGCTATAAGACAAAATGTATTTACGCCAGGAAAAACTTATTTAATATCTCTTGATGTAGATGACTTAGTAGGAACTGCTGAAGTAAATACAAATGGTGGTACTTCTATTGGTTTAGAAATAACAACTAATGGTTCTAAGTCTTTCTATATGAAAGCAGAAAATACAGATATAGAAATAAAAAGAAAGTTTGGAGTTACTAATACTTCTGCTACAATATCGAATATAGTAGTTAAACAAGTAGACCCTGAAGGGGAATGGAACTTATCTATTGGAAACCCTACTATAGAAGAAGGTGTTGCTATATTTCCTGACTCAACATCAAGCTACTTCATTCAAGTCAACGTTGCAGATTTAACTGTAAAAAACTATAAATTAACCTACGAGGTAGTTTCTACCAATGGAAATAACTTTAGACTTGCAGGTGGAAATTCTGCCTTTGGAACAGTAACATTAGATAGCGCTACAATAGGAAAAAAGACAGCTTACTTAACAAGCAATGGTACTGTAAAAAGTTTACAATTTAACAATAACGCTTTTATAGGCTCATTTACTAACGTATCAATACAACAAGTATCTGACACATCAGGTATTATGGAGAATATGAAGCCTGATAATATTGTGGCGTTTTCTCCACCAGACCCAGATCCTTTGGTAGGTGATGAATTTATATTCAGTGTGAACACAGCTTATACAGGAACAGGAGTTAGTAATGCTGATCAATTCCAGCTACCTTTGATCTCCGCAGGAACACTGGACTTTACAGTGATATGGGGCGATGGTACACAAGATATTATTACATCATACAATCAAGCTGAAACGCTTCACACCTATCCATCATCAGGAACATACACTATAGGTATTCGTGCTAACACACAGCCTTTAAAAGGCTTTAAGTTTGATGGTGTTGGTGACAGAAGAAAAATGTCTAACATTGTTAACTGGGGAGGCTCTAACTTTAATCTTGATCAACAAGAAGCTTTTTATGGCTGTAGCAATATGACCTGTACAGCAACTGATGCTCCTGTTATTACAACAACTGTCTTTTATAGAATGTTTAGAGCTTGCGATAACTTTAATGGAGATTTATCAAATTGGGATGTAAGCGGTGTAGCCTCCTTAGCTCAAGTGTTTTTTGGCTGTCTCGCATTCACAGGGAAGGGTCTTGAAAACTGGGACATATCTTCAGCTAACAGAATAGATTACATGTTTTTTAACTGTTCTGTTTTTAACGGACAGATTGGAGGATGGGACACTTCAGGTGTAAGCAACATGAAGTATACGTTCCAATTGTGTAGTATATTTAATCAAGACATTAGTTCTTGGAATACTTCTTTGGTTACACAAATGACCAGTATGTTCCAAGAGGCCTATGAGTTTAATCAGCCTTTAAATAGTTGGGATGTTAGCTCTTGTACTTCCTTTGCCAGCATGTTTAAAAACGCTCCTGAATTTAATCAGCCGCTAAACAATTGGACTATAAAGAATGACGCTGAGATAGACATGAATGCTATGTTCTTTAATGCTAATGCATTTAATCAAGATGTTAGTATGTGGGATGTAAGTAGGGTTCGTTTTATGCAGTATATGTTTTATAGCTGTAGAGATATGTCTTTTGGATTTGATAGCTGGGACACTTCAAGCGTAGATAATTTCTTCAGATTCGCTGGTGATACAAATTTTTTAGACACTTCTTTTGGTTACTTTGATATGTCTTCAGCAATTGATATTGGGTTATTTAAAGACGGTGGTCAGACTATCTCTACAGAGAACTACAACAACACTCTAATAGGATGGGCTGCTCAGACTGTCAATCCTGATTTAACAACATCATTTGGTAACGCTACTTATTCTTACAGCGCCTTTGATGCCAGGAACACACTTACCTCAGCACCTAACAACTGGACTATAACAGACGGTGGATATGTGCCTACAGACAATGCTTTTCAGTTCACTGTCAACCCTAACCTACAGACTCTGGGTAATCAGTTAGTTCCGTCTATTGTAACTATTGAAAATAATAATGGTGCAGTAGCTAATCATATAAGCGAGAATATATATAGCTCTACAAGCGATGGAACAGCATCAAGTACAATTAGACCAAAATTTGATTTTAATACTACAGGTGGTAAAACATATAAATTAGTTATAACACCTACAGGCACAATAACAGGAACTGTTGATTTTGATTTTTATGATGGTTCAAGTTATTTATTTCAAAACTATGATTTTACCACAACTAAAGAAATATACTTTACAGATAACGGTGGTGTATTTGGTGCTTTTGATGGTACACAAACTTATAGCATAAGTAGTTTTACAATATCAATAAAAGAAGTACTATCAGACACCAACCAGTTTGAACTTCCTCTTATTAACTCAGGCACACAAGACTTTGTGGTAGACTGGGGTGATGGCGAGCAAGATAAAATCACAGCATGGGATGACACTGCTAAACTACACAGCTATTATACTTATGGTAGTGAGTTAGTTACTAATGGAGATTTTGCTAATTGGACAGGTGATAACCCTGATAATTATTTAGTTTTAAATGAAGATGCAAATAATTATGTAACAGAAAGCAATGGTCAGTTGCGTATGGTTTCTGATAATTCAGCAACAATAGCTATTAGACCAGAACCAACTACTATGCTATCAAGTGATAGTACTTATAGAGTTTCTGTTGATTTAACTTTTACAACAGGCACTCTTAACATTTCAGGAGTTGAATTTAATACAAGTGGTACAAAGGTTTTTTACTTAACTCCACCATCAACTTATTTACAATTAGCAAAAGGAAGCGCTTTAGACGTATTAATAGATAACCTATCAATAGTAGAACAAACCCCAGATACTACACCTAAGACTATATCTATAGATGGCACTATTCAGGGATGGCAGTTTAATGCCCCTGGAGATTACCTCAAGCTTAATAACATCAATAGATGGGGAGCTTTAGAGCTACAGCGCAACGCAATGTTCTTTAGATGCGCTGCTATGACTTGTACTGCTACAGACGCTCCTGTTATCACAACGACAAACTTTTATAGAATGTTTAGAGGTTGTACTAATTTTAATGGAGCAATAGGTAATTGGGATGTAAGTAGAGTAAGGGAAATGAGTCAATCACTAATGTACTGCCCTAACTTTAATCAGCCTTTAAACGACTGGGATGTAAGTAGTGTAAACAATTTTACTCAAATGTTTCATGGAGCTACAAATTTTAATCAGTCTTTAAATGAATGGCAAATAAATAATTCTGAAATTGTAACCATGTACGCCATGTTTTATGACTGCCCTAATTTTAATGGTGATATATATAGCTGGGACACTTCTACGGTATGGAATATGAAACTAATGTTATTTAACTGCGATAGCTTCGACCAATCCTTAGCCGCTTGGAATATAGAGGGTGTAACTGACTTTGGAGATATTTCTGGTAACGGATTTATGAGAAGTGCTAATGGTCTAAGCGCTTCTAACTACAACCTAACTTTAGTTAGCTGGGCTCATCAGAATGTAAATAGCGGACTGGCAGTGGACTTTGGAGGGTCTCAATATAGCGCAGGTGGTGCAGCCGCAGCATCAAGAAACATACTAACATCAGCTCCTAATAACTGGGCAATCAGTGACGGAGGATCTGTATAATATTTTTTGTAACTTTGCCACTATGATTTGGACACAAACTACAACATGGATGGGGGACTTTACATACGTCTCAACAAATACAAATGCATAACGAAGTGAAAGATACCGCAACAGTAGTGGGTGCCAATGCAGGAGCGCTTGGACTTACATTAACAGAGTGCAACGAAGTTCTAACATTTATCTCACTACTACTCGCAATAGGGTATACCGCTTTTAAAATATACCGAATACTTAAAAAGTAAAGTTTGGAATTAGAAGTATTAAGATTTAGTTCAGAAGCAGACTCTACAAGTGGTCTGCTTTTTGAGTTAACAGATATAGGTAGGAGATTTCTTTGTTATACTTTAGAAGACGAAAGAAGAGCTCTTAAGGTTCGTGGTGAAACACGAGTGCCTGCTGGAACATATTGTATAGAACTAAGAAAAGAAGGAGGGTTTCATGAAAGATATAGTAAAAAGTATCCTGGTCTTCATCGTGGTATGTTGCATATCGTTGATGTTCCTAACTTTGAGTATATCCTTATACATACTGGCAACACTGACGAACACACTGCAGGATGCCTTATTGTGGGGGACGCACAAGAAAATAATCAAATCCTCCCTGATGGATTCGTGGGTAAAAGCGTTAATGCGTATAAAAGGATTTATCCGTCTATCGCAAAAGCAATAGCTAACGGAGAAGAGGTAACAATAAAATATACTGACTATGATTAATAAAGTATTAGGGGGTTTGTTTGGAAAAGTAGTTGAGAATGCCGAAGGTATACTTGACGAAATAATTACTACAGACGAGGAAAGAGAAAAGGTAAAGTTAGAGATAAAGAAGATAATGCTTGAAGCTGAGCGTGAAGCCTTCGCTAAAGAAGTAGAAGATAGAAAAGACGCACGTTCTTTATACAAAGACGATGCCTTTATACAAAAAATATTAGCCGCACTATTTACCGTGGCTTACTTTGGTTTAACATACATTATGTTCAGATACTTTGTTCTTCACTCTATGGAACTTAGTGATTACGAGATAGGATTCATATCCACAGTCTTTGGAGCTATGTCCAGCAAGGTCAACACCATTGTTGACTTCTTCTTTGGAGGATCAAGCAAAGAAAACAAATAAAGACCATTACAATTCTTTTCTTATCTTTGCATTAATATTAACTTTTAAATTTTAATGCAATGGCTAAGAAGATAGCAAAAGAAAAGCTTGAGGCAATTCAGGCTTTAAACACAGAGTTCAACAAGACGAAATCTCAGTTGGGAGATCTTGAATTACAGAAGTATTCTATAATGAAAAGAATTGAACAAATCAAGACTGAATTTCAAGAACACGAAAAGAGTCTTATGGAAAAGTATGGCGAAACCGCTGTAATTAACCTTGAGACTGGAGAAGTAAAAGAAAAAGAGTTAGAAGCACAAGACTAATGGCAAGAATTAAAAACACCTCGGCTTATCCGAATATACCCCCTACATCAGGCGATTACTTTGTGGTAACAGATGTTACTAATAGTGACGCTACCAAGACAGTAACTATTGGATCATTATCTAATTTTCTAAATGGAGGTGCGGAGGCTGAGGTGGTTTTAGATTCAACTGAAGTAAAAAATATTAACACGGTAGCACAACTACTACCTGTGTTGGATCAAGGGACAGCGTTGATTGTTCCTATAAGCGCAGCTATTTATTATAAAGCGGGAGCTGAACCTTTTAACTTTCCTGCTGGAACTAAGATTAGAATACAACCGCAAGGGTATACCAATCCTTCATCGACCACATGTTACTTTGAGTTTGACGCAACCCTTTTAAACACAGCAACATCAACTCTTATTTCTGCTACAAATAAGTTTTCAGACATATCTAAAAGTTATCCTTTTGCAGTTCCTTCTAATGCGGAGACATTCGTTCAGGGAACGAGTCCATCTACTCAGGGAGACGGAAGTATTAGGATAAGCTTTCAGTACAGATTAATATCTACAACATAATATAAGAGATGGCAAAAATTGAAAATACTTCGGTATACCCTACGGTCACACCTACAGCGAGCGATTTACTAATAGCAACAGATGTTAGTGATAACAATAAGACGGTTACATTTAAAGTAAGCGACCTGCTAAGCGGATCTACACTTCAAGACCTTCAGTCTGTTTTGAATGAGGGCAACAGTGCGACAGCAAATATGTTCCTTACTGGAAACATGATTGTTAATGGTAATTTAGTTCCGACTGCCATTCAGGATAATTCTGGCTCTTTAGGTGTTTTAGGTCAGGTACTTACATCTACAGCTACTGGACTACAGTGGAGCTCAGTATCAAATACACAAACACTACAACAGACTTTAGATAACGGGAATAGCTCTACCTTAGTGGATATGAATATTGATCAAGGAACGATCAATGTAACATCAGGCGGAGTAAACTTAGACAACGCATCCAACCTTTCGGTAGGTGGTGTAGCTACATTTAGTAGCGCTGTCAATTTAGGAACTGTTTTAGACTTTGGAGCAACCACATCTATAAATGATTATAGCGGTAGTGTCGGTACAGCGGGACAGGTTCTTACTGTTAATGCAGCTGGAACAGGCGTGGAGTGGTCAAGTGCTGCAGGCACAACACCAAGCTTACAGCAAGTTTTAAATGTAGGCAACACAGCAACCAGTATAGCAATAGTTATGGATGGTACTGGAGCTTTCACGACTTCAGCTACCAATACTATGACATTGGCTTCAACCAATACATTCTCAGGAACCAATACATTTACTGCGGATATTGAGGTTGACGGAACGATAGAAGACGGAGGAGGCTCCGCTGGTACTGCAGGTCAAGTGTTAAGTTCAACTGGAACAGGTGTTCAGTGGGTGGATGCAGCTTCTGCTACAGCAGCAACTTTGCAGTCTGTCTTAACGGCTGGTAATACTGCAACTGAAGATATAACCTTAACTGGAAATATAGATTTAACTGGCTCAATGATATTTCAGTCAAGCAGTACTATTAATGCTGGTGGTGGCATTGGAACAAACGGGCAGGTATTAACCTCTACTGGAGGAGGGCTTACATGGTCAGATATTTCTGTAAACCCTACTCTTGACAATGTTCTTACCAACGGAAACAGTTCCGCTCAAAGTATAGTGTTAACAGGATCAGCTTCTGTTACCGCTCCAACAATTATACCAACAAACATACAAGACACTTTAGGAACTAATGGAGCTGTAGGATATGTTCTTACATCCACAGCGACAGGTATAGAGTGGCAGGCTGCCTCTGGTGGTTCAGCAGTAAGCTCTGTTTCAGCTGGCGCAGCAGGAACATCTACTGGAACACCATTAACTATTAGTCCTACTACAGGTGCTGTAAGCGTTGTTTCAAATGCATATGCTGGCGGATCTAATGTAGGTCATGTACCTGCAGGAGGAGCAGCTGGTCAGTATCTTGATGGAGCTTCAGGAGCTTGGACCGCACTACCTTCTGGTGGCGGTACAATGAGTAGTTTTATTATTTCAGACTCTGTTACAAACGAAACAATTAGTGACGGAAACACAATAAGTTTCTTAGTTGGTACTCCAGCGTTTAGCGCAGGCACTGGTATGACAGCCACTGTATCAGCTACAGACACAGTCACTTTTGTAAACACTGGTATTACAAACCTAACAGGCTCAGCTGATATATCAGTTACTATTGGCGCTGATGGTCAAGCTGCCTTAAGTTTTATTGGTGGAGGTGGAAGTATGAGCAGCTGGAATATAGGTGATAACTCAAGCACATCAGCTGTAACTAATGGTGATACTGTAAATATAATAGGGTCAACACTAATCACCTCTGTTTTATCGGGAGATGATATAACACTTTCTTCTACTGCGGTATCAGATATATTTTATGCTGTATCCACTCCAAACCCTGGAGGAATACATGAGTCTGCTGGATTAGAAGTTGCTAATACTCCAGGAGGACAAAGCGTTATTACTCTTTGGAGATATACTGGAGGAGACGGTGTAGGAATAGTTCCAACAGGCGGAACAGCAGGCACTGTTCTTTCTGGAGATGGCAGTTGGGTATCCAACGCTGCGGGTATGGCATCATTTGGCATAGCAGGCGATTCAGGTACGGATACTGTAGACACAACAGATAACACGCTTAGCATATTAGGAACTGCTCCAATTAGTACTGCTGTCACAGCAACAAACAATGTTACTATATCTCACGATGCATCAGGTGTTGCGGCTGCCGCTTACAGTTACCCAAGTTCAGTAACAGTTACAGCCGAAGGGCATGTTAGCGCTATTACTGCTGGAACAGCTCCTGGAACAATGAGTCTTTGGAAGCTTGCTGCTGGTGCAACTGGAGTTTATAGCGATATTGAAGATAGCGACTATGTTACTTTTAATTCTATAGGAAGTGGTATTACTTGTGCTCTTTCTGGACTGGGAACTTTTGCAAGTCCTTACGTTGTTGGAATACAAAACAATGGTGTTCTTGATATTACTGGAGGTGTTGGTATAAGCGCTTCTGCATCAACAGGAAGTGTAACAATCACTAATGATGGAGTATTAGATGTTTCCACCACAGATGGAACATTCATAGATATGTCTCCTACCTCCTCTACTTCAGGAAGTGTTACGGTAACAGCTGACTTGTCAGCTACTGGAACTACAGACGCTACTACATTCTTAAGAGGGGATAATACATGGGCTGTACCAACACTGGCAGGAAATCAGGTGAATACCTTAACAGCAGGAGCTAACTTAGAAATCACTACTGGAACTGATCAAGGCGCTGGTAATTACACTGGAGATGTAACAATAGCTTACACTGGGCCAACTGGATCAATGAGTAATTTTATTGTTGCCTCTGACGGATCAGGAACATCTCAGTTTGGTATGAATGATGGGAACACTCTTAACCTTAATAACGGAGCTGGAATTGATGTTGTTTTAAGTAATGTAGCTGGAACTAAAGCAGCAACCATTACAAACACTGGCGTTACTTCCTTAACATCTGTTGGCAATGGATTGAGTTTAAGTGCAAACAATGGAGCAATCACCATAGAAAACACTGGAGTTACAAGCCTTGTTGGAGGAACAGATATAACTGTCACTCAAAATGGTGTGGACGCTGGAATGTTTACAATTGATTACACAGGATCTGGGACAGGGTTGGCATCATGGAATTTAGCTGCAGATGTAAGCTCGGCAACTATAGACCCAACAAATAACGATCTTGAAATAATTGGAGGAACAGGAATAAGCACCGCTATTTCACAGGTAGCAGGGGTGTATTATCTTACTATAAACCTTGATAGCTTTCCAATATCAGGAACGCAGAATTTTATAGCTAAGTTTGATAATCCAGCAGGAACATCTGTTGGTGATAGTAGAATTGTAGATAATGGAAATCAAGGTAGATCTATAGGATTTGAAAATACAGTTGACACTATTGGCTATGCAATTTCAGCAGGCGCAGGATTGAACGGATTCAAGCTTAACGCAGGTGGCGGATATACATCAACCCCATCTTTTGGTGTTAACACTTTAGACAATAAATTAAATCAAAACGCCTTTGGAAGATATAACATTGTAGTTACTTCAGATGGATTAACCCTGGCAGACCCAACTACTGTTGCAGGAGATTTTGAGTCTAATACAATTGTAGGAGCTCGAATAGGCAACACAATGACTGATGAAAATTCTACTGTTCTTATGGGATTTGGTGTCGCAGAAAATTCCACTAACGGATTGACATCAGGAGATGTTATTATCGGAGCTTTAGCTGGTCAAAACTTAAACTCATCAGGAGGAGAAGCCAGCGTTATCATAGGTCATCAAGCAGGTAAAAATTCTGGGGTTGGGCAAAAAAGCGCTTCAGTTCTAATCGGTTCTCATGCAGGTTATTCAGGAGGAAATCAATCCGCCACTGTTATTGGTACTAATGCATCAAGATACAATGATGACCACTTAGGATCTGTTATTATTGGTGAGGATGCAGTTTCAGATGCTGGATACACGGCTCAAGTGCAGAGTTCTGTTCTTATAGGTTTTGATGTGCAAAATGGAACGAGCGGAAACCAACACTCAAACTCAATTGTTATAGGGGCTAATGCTTATACAAATTACGATGGATCTATAGTTATAGGTAAGGGGGCTGCTAATACCAGTGGTCCAAACACAATACATATTGGATCGGCAGGCACCCCATCTGGAAGTGTTGTAACATCATCAGTATCGCAAGGAAAGTACTGGGAGGTATTTATAAATGGAACGCTTGAAAGAATATTATTAGCATAATAAAATGGAAATTAAATTAACTGAAGAAGTAATTAATAAAATCAATAAACTACTACAAACGCTACCCATAAGTCACTTAGACACTGTAAAGGAAATTACAGAAATTATGAATAGCTGTATAGTTGTTGATGAAAAATAAAATCAAATGGATATTAGAAAAATATCAATTGGCGCTGACTACAAAGATAGCGCTATGCACTACATAGTTGGGCAAGATGTTCTTGGTGGAAACTACAAGATACATCTTATTCAAGCAAAGGAGACATCATATAAGATTTGGATTGTAAAGGATGACGCTGTATATTTGTGGAAAGAGTTTTTGTTTACTCTTCCAATTTCAGTTGAATTTAATATTAATTTTTAATGAGGTCACCATATCAGTTTATCGTTAGACCCATAAAGGGAAAGCGATATGATAACACTAAAGACATAGGAGATGTGGAGTTTATTATTAGTTCTTCTCAGGAAGACCACACTGTATCTAATAGATTTGCAGAGGTTGTTTCTACTCCATTAGCTTATAAGGGTCCTATTAAAAAAGGGGACACTTTACTTGTTCACCACAATGTGTTCAAGTTTTTTTACAATATGTATGGCGTACAAAAGAGCGGTAAGAGTTATTTCAAAGAAGACTTATTCTTTATAGACCCTGATCAATTCTTTTTATTTAATGATGGAAAACAATGGCACGCTCACGGAAAGTATTGCTTTGTAAAACCAGTTGAAAATAAAGAAGAGTTTTTTTTATTTACAGGAGTTAAGGAAGAGCCTTTGGTTGGAACGATAAAGTATATAAACCAAGAGCTTATAGATAAAGGTTTAAAGGTTGGAGATCAAATAGGATTTCAGCCAGACAGTGAGTACGAGTTTACAGTTGAGGATGAAAAGCTTTATAGAATGTTTACTAATAATATTACTATGTTATTATGATATATATTGTAGATGATTTTGTTCCAAAGGGATTGTTTAATATTCTGCAAGAATACTTAGGTAGTGGAGAGTTTAATGAAGTTATTTCTGGAGGAAAAGATTTTTATATAAAAGAATCTTTGCCTGACTTTGATGAATATGTATTGCATGCACTGTCTAAGATTGAGGGGAAAAAGTTATACAATATATTAAGTTTCTTCAGGACATCTAATGATGACTTAGATACAACATGGAGAATACACTCTGACTTAAACATAAATGGAGAGAAGCCTGATAGGGCTTTAGTTCTTTATATGTCACCCAGAGAGAAAGAAGATTTACACGGAACAGCTTTATGGGAACATGATGTTTATGGTAGAGAAATACCTAAAGATATAACAGATGAGGATTATGACCGTATGATAGATGTAGATGCTGAGGATACAGATAGATGGAGATTGAGTACTGTTGTTGGGTACGAAGAGAATAGATTAGTTTCTTATCCATCCAGTTACTTTCATAGTAAGTATCCTAATGTTTCATGGAAAGAAGGTAGAAATGTTTTTGTAATGTTTTATAAGTATGAGTAGTAAAGAATTAAAATTAAGCATTATAGATGCTGGAGAAAAAGCTGTTAAGCAATTAGTTAAGGTGGCTAAGGAAGATATTATTAAGTTCGACAAGGATGATGAGTTAGCTGCCGACAGATTAAAGAATGCTGCAGCAACAAAGAAGCTTTGTATTATGGATGCTTTTGAAATATTAAAAAGAATAGAAGAAGAGAAGGCCTTATTAGAAGGTGGAGTTGTTGAATCTAAATCAAGTAAGCCAAAGGGATTTGCAGAGTCAAGATCAAAATAAATTATATACTACGCTAAAGGGTATTGTATCTAAGTCTGTTGTAACCAACAAGAATAGAGCCAGGTCATGGAAGTATGGTTACGACCCAAAGTATGATATTGTTGTAATATCTAAGACTGGAGAGATTGGCGATATAATAGATGTTAATGGTTTAAAGATTGCTTTACCTAAACCTCCAAAGGATGTTTATAAAAGAAGCTCAACAAAGAAGGAACAATACTGGGAAGCTTCTGACTATCCCAAACAGTTGTCTCGTATTAAGTCTATATTTCAGTGGCATGAGGTTCCTGATCAATTCAAAAGCAAATGGGTAGACTATATAGAGTCAGAGTTTGATAGAAGAGAAGAAGGTTTCTGGTTTATGAATAATGGAAATCCTACATACATTACTGGAACTCACTATATGTATTTGCAATGGACCAAGATTGATGTTGGTCTACCAGACTTTCGTGAAGCAAACAGAATATTCTATATATTTTGGGAAGCGTGTAAGGCAGACAAGAGAAGCTTTGGAATGTGCTACCTAAAGATTAGACGTTCTGGATTTTCTTTTATGAGTTCTTCAGAAGGAGTTAACGCAGCCACCATAACCAAGGATGCTCGTATAGGAATACTATCTAAGACTGGTTCGGATGCTAAGAAAATGTTTACCGACAAGGTTGTTCCTATATCTAACAACTACCCGTTTTTTTTCAAGCCCATACAAGATGGTATGGACAAGCCAAAGACAGAATTAGCATATCGTGTTCCTGCTTCTAAGATTACAAAAAAGAACATGTATGAGATAGAGGACAATGAGCTCGAAGGATTAGACACTACTATTGACTGGAAGAATACTGGAGATAATAGCTATGATGGTGAGAAACTACAATTACTTTTACACGATGAGAGTGGTAAATGGGAGAAGCCTGATAACATTCTAAACAACTGGCGTGTAACTAAGACATGTCTAAGATTAGGTAGTAAAGTTATAGGAAAGTGTATGATGGGTTCAACATCAAATGCATTAGACAAAGGTGGTAGTAATTTTAAAAAGCTTTATGAAGATTCTTTACCATCTAAAAGAAACTCAAACGGTCAAACTAAAAGCGGACTGTATTGTTTGTTTATTCCTATGGAGTGGAACTTCGAAGGTTATATTGATATGTATGGAATGCCAGTACTAAGAACTCCTAAAGAACCAATAATAGGTATTGATGGAGAAGATATTAGTATGGGCGCTATAGATTATTGGGAGAATGAAGTAGAGTCTTTAGCTCAAGACGCTGATGCTCTTAATGAATTTTATAGACAGTTCCCAAGAACAGAGTCCCACGCTTTTAGAGATGAAAGCAAGCAATCAATATTTAATCTAACTAAAATATACCAACAAATAGATTATAATGATTCTATTAATTTAAAGCACCAAGTAACTCAGGGTTCATTTGCTTGGAAGGATGGGATAAAAGACAGTAAGGTTATATGGCATCCTAATAAGAACGGAAGGTTTTTGGTTACATGGATACCTGAAGCTGGTATGAGGAATAGAGTAGAAGTTAGAAACGGAAAGAAGTATCCTGGCAATGAGCATCTCGGATCTTTTGGTTGTGACTCCTATGATATATCTGGTGTTGTGGTTGGTAAAGGTTCTAACGGAGCTTTACATGGAATGACTAAGTTTAATATGGATAACGCTCCAAGTAATCATTTCTTTTTAGAATATATTGCAAGACCACAAACCGCTGAGATATTCTTTGAGGAAGTTTTAATGGCTTGTGTTTTTTATGGCATGCCAATACTCGCAGAGAATAACAAACCAAGATTGCTGTATCATTTTAAGAACAGAGGGTACAGAGGTTTTTCAATGAATCGTCCTGACAAAACATACAACAAGTTATCCAAGACAGAAAAAGAATTAGGAGGTATACCGAACACATCTGAAGATGTTAAGCAGTCTCACGCAGCAGCTATTGAGTCTTACATTGAGAAGCATGTTGGTTTAGATTTCTCAGAAGAATACAGGAATCCAGAGGAGATGGGCGAGGTGTATTTTTCTAAAACATTAGAAGACTGGGCTAAGTTTGATATTACGAACAGAACTAAGTTTGATGCTGCAATAAGTTCGGGCTTAGCTATCATGGCTAATCAGAAGCACTTATACACACCTTCTAAACAAAAATCGAAAATAAGTATTAACTTTGCAAGATACGATAATAAGTCTTCAATAAGTCAAATAATTAATAGATGAAGTCAGTAAAAATAGATATACAGGCTGCCGCATTCCCTGATCAGTTTGTGTCAGATGCGGAGAAGAAGACTGAAGAGTATGGTCTTCAAATAGGTCAAGCCATACAGTACGAATGGTTCAGAAGAGATGGCAACAACTGTAGGTTCTACAGTCAATGGAGAGAGTTTAATAGATTAAGACTTTACGCAAGAGGAGAGCAGTCTATAGCTAAGTATAAAAATGAGCTGGCTATTGATGGAGATTTATCTTACCTTAATTTAGATTGGACACCAGTTCCAATTATCCCTAAGTTTGTAGACATTGTTGTAAACGGAATGTCTGATAGATTGTTTAAGGTCAACTGCTACGCTCAAGATGCTATGTCAGCAGAAAAGAGAAATGAGTTTCAGAAGATTGTAGAAACAGATATGGTAAACAAAGAGTTGTTTCAGCAAATTGAAACTGACTTTGGTGTCAATCCTTTTACTATACAGCAAGATCAAATTCCAGAATCAGATACAGAGTTGGAGCTTTTCATGCAAATGAATTACAAGCCTTCAGTAGAGATAGCCGCAGAACAAGCTATTAATACTATGCTTGAAGAAAACAACTACAACGATATAAGAAAAAGATGTGACTATGATATTACTACATTAGGAATAGGAATCACAAAGCATATGTTTTTACCAGGTGATGGTATAAAGGTTGATTATGTAGACCCTGCAAATGTAGTGTACAGTTATACAGAAGACCCTTACTTTAAGGATTGCTTTTATTGGGGGGAGATAAAAAATGTTCCAATGACTGAGCTTGTCAAAATAAAGCCAGACATTACTAATGAAGACTTAGAGGAAATATCTAAGTATAGTCAAGCGTGGTACGACTACTATAATGTAGCCTCTATGTATCAGAATAGTATCTTTTCAAGAGATACCTGTACGCTAATGTATTTTAACTATAAGACAACTAATAAGTTTGTTTATAAAAAGAAGACTACCGCAGAGGGGAACTTTAAGGTTGTAGAAAAAGATGACCAGTTTAATCCTCCTCAAGAAATGATGGATGAAGGCAACTTTGAAAGAGTAGAAAAAACCATTGATGTTTGGTATGAGGGTGTGATGGTTATGGGAACCAACTTCTTACTTGAGTGGAAGATGATGGAGAATATGGTAAGACCTAATTCTGCGAGTCAATACGCTATGCCTAATTATGTGGCTGTAGCTCCAAGAATGTACAAGGGAGTTGTTGAGTCTTTAGTTAGAAGAATGATACCATTTGCTGACCTTATACAAATGACACATTTAAAAATACAGCAAGTAGTTGCCAGAGTTGTTCCTGATGGTGTATTTATTGATGCTGACGGATTAAACGAGGTGGACTTAGGAACAGGAAACGCTTACGATCCATCAGACGCTTTACGACTATACTTTCAAACTGGTAGTGTTGTGGGAAGAAGCTATACTCAAGACGGAGAATATAATAACGCCAGAGTTCCGATTCAACAATTAACATCTAATAGTGGATCATCTAAGATGCAGATGCTTATAGGAAACTATAATCATTACTTAGATATGATTAGAGCTGTAACAGGATTAAACGAAGCTCGTGATGGTTCTACTCCAGACCCTAACTCTTTAGTTGGTGTTCAGAAGTTGGCTGCGTTAAACTCTAACACAGCAACACGACATATACTACAGGGAAGTTTATTTGTAACTAAAACATTAGCACAAGCATTAGCTATCAGAACAGCAGATGTTTTAGAGTATGCAGACTTTAGAGATGAGTTCGCTATGCAGATAGGAAAGTATAATATGGGAATATTGGAGCAGATAAAAAATCTATATCTATATGACTTCGGTATTTTTATTGAGGTGGCTCCTGACGAGGAAGAGAGGCAGCAACTTGAAGCTAACATTCAGATGGCTTTGTCTAAGGGTAGTATAGACCTTGAGGATGCTATAGATATTAGAGAGCTTAGAAATTTAAAGATGGCTAATCAGCTTCTTAAATTAAAAAGGTCTCAAAGACAAAAGAAAGAGCAGGAGGCTAAAGCTGCTGAAATGCAAATGCAACAGCAAAACAATATGCAGTCTCAACAAGCCGCTGCTCAAGCCGCTATGCAGAAAATAGAAATGGAAACTAATTCCAAAATGAAAATCAAACAAGCAGAAATTGCTTTTGAGATTGAGAAGCAAAAGAATGAGGCTATGCTAAAACAACAGTTGATGCAGGTTGAGTTCCAAATGCAAATGTCTTTAAAGGGTGTAGAGCAGTCAGCTATAGACCAAAGAGAAGGCAAGCGTGAAGATGCGAAGGCTAAGCGTATTAGTCAAGCCAACACTGAACAGTCAAAGCTTATTCAGCAAAGAAAAAATAACCTACCTCCAGTTAGCTTCGAATCCAATGAAGATAGCTTAGATGGTTTTGATCTTGCGGAGTTTGAGCCAAGATAATGTGTTTAAATAATGTTTAACTTTGTAAAAATTAAATTAAATGGAAATTAAAGTAAAAGAAGTAAGTTCTGAACAAAAGTCTATCGCTGAGGTAGAAGAAAAACTTTTAAAAGAACATGAGCAACAAGTTGAAAACAGTACAGCTGACTCTGAGGGAGTGGAAGCAAGCACTGAAAGTGCCCCCGCCACGAACACCGAAGAAAGTGTACAGCCGAAAGAGGAAGCACAAGAGTCAGGATTAAAAGATGAAGATGTTCTATCTTACATTAAAGATAGATACAATAAAGAGATTACATCGGTAGATGATTTACTGACTCAAAAAGAGTCTAACGAAGATTTACCAGAGGATGTAAAAGCGTTCTTTGAATATAAAAGAGAAACGGGCAGAGGTATTGATGACTTCGTAAAACTACAAAGAAATTACGATGACATGGATGCCTCTCAGTTGCTAACTGATTATTACTCAGCTACAGAAGAAGGATTGGATGATATTGACATTCAAGATTTAATTGAAGATAAGTTTGGGTATGATGAAGATCTTGATGAAGATAAAGACATTAAGAAAAGAAAGTTAGCACAAAAAAGAGAACTTGTTAAAGCAAAGAAATTCTTTAATGAGCAGAAAGATAAATATAAAATTCCTCTTGAGTCAAGTGGGGGTGGATTGTCGGACGATGCTCAGGAAGAACTTCAGCGCTATAAAAGTTATATTGATGAGTCAAATAATGCTCAAGAACAAACCAAGAAAAGGTATGATTATTTCTTAGATAAAACCAAAGAGGTTTTTAACGATGAGTTCAAAGGTTTTGAGTTCGAGGTCGGAGGAAATAAAATTAACTTTAAACCTGGTGACGCCAAAGAATTACACAGTAAGCAGTCAGATGTTAATAATTTTGTTAACAAATACATGGACAGCGAAACTGGTTTGATGAGTGATCCTAAAGGGTACCATCGAGCTTTAGCAATGGCGATGAACCCAGATAAGTTTGCTCAGTTTTTTTACGAACAAGGAGTTGCCGCAACCGTAGATAATGTTTCTAAGAAATCTAAAAACATTAACATGGATGTGCGATCAGCTAACCAAAGCGTAACTAAAGGTGGTCAAACAATTAGGGCTCTTAGTTCAGAGAGTAGTAGAGGTCTCAAGATTAAAAGTGCAAAAAAATTATAAACTAAAAAATTTTAAAAAATGAGCGTATTAGCTACCCCAGGGTTCCAATTACAGCCATCATCGGCTCAGGTCCCTACAGCAACTAATTACATAACAAACTTTAATTTCTTGAATCAGTATCTTCCTGATACTTATGAGAAGGAATTTGAGCGTTACGGTAATAGATCAGTAGCATCATTCTTAAGAATGGTGGGTGCTGAAATGCCTTGTGCGTCCGACTTAATAAAGTGGGCTGAGCAAGGAAGATTACACACTAAGTACACAGGATGTACTTCATCAGCAATTGTAGCTGGAGAAGCAACGATTACTATTAATCCTATTGGACAAGTAAACAATGCACCAACTGCAGCTGTTCCAGGTTCTCAAATGCCAGGTGCAGAAGCAATTACTGGCCCTGCATTTAGAGTAGGTCAGACTATTATGCTTTCTGACGAAACTCCAGGATCAGTATTAAGCAATAAAGCTGTTGTTACATCTGTTACAGGTGTTAACACTTTCACTGTTGCTTTCTATGAAGCTGCTGCAATTCCAGTTTCTCCAGCAACCTTAACTGTATGGGCTTATGGTTCTGAATTTAAGAAAGGACAAGCAGGAATGCAAGGTTCTCTTGAGCCAGCTGACTTGATATTCGAAAACTCTCCAATCATCATTAAGGATACTTACGAGGTAAGTGGTTCTGACATGGCTCAGATTGGATGGATTGAAGTATCAACTGAGAATGGTGAGTCTGGATACTTATGGTATCTAAAAGCCGAAGCTGAAACAAGAATGCGTTTCGAAGACTATTTAGAAACTGCTATGGTAGAAGCTGTTCCAGCTGCTGCAGGTTCAGGTGTTACTACACAAGTTGTAGATTCAACTGTTGGTAACAAAGGTTCTGAAGGTATCTTCTATGTTGTAAACAATAGAGGAAATGTTTGGGGCGGTGGTAACCCAGTTGCATTGGCAGGTTTCGACTCTATTATCCAGAGACTTGATAAGCAAGGTTCTATTGAAGAAAATGTATTATTCGTTAATCGTCAGTTCTCTTTCGATATTGATGATATGTTAGCTGCTCAAAACTCTTACGGAGCGGGTGGTACTTCTTATGGTTTGTTTGACAACGATGCTGATATGGCGTTGAACTTAGGTTTCACAGGATTCCGTAGAGGTTATGACTTCTACAAGTCTGACTGGAAATATCTAAACGATCCTACAATGAGAGGTGGTTTAGTAGGCGGTGCAGTAAACGGACTTTTAGTTCCTGCTGGATCAACTACAGTGTACGACCAAGTATTAGGAAAGAACGCTAAGCGTCCATTCTTACATGTTCGTTATAGAGCTTCAGAAACTGAAGACAGACGTTACAAGACTTGGATTACTGGTTCTGCTGGTGGTGCACAAACATCTGATTTAGATGCAATGACTGTTAACTTCTTGAGTGAAAGAGCTGTATGTACTTTAGGTGCAAACAACTTCTTCTTATTCTCAGCGTAAGCAGATAACAATAATTGAGGAGGGATTTTTCCCTCCTCTTTTTTAACTTTAATTAAATATTATAAAATGAAAAAAAGACAAGAAAAATTTGTAAATAAGATTTACATTTTAAAAAGAGAAGTGGCTCCACTATCTTACATTTTAGCATCCCAACACAGTAGAAGATTTCCTTTATTACATTTTGATGAAGAGACTGGTGTAAACCGCCCACTTCGTTATGCTCGTAATCAGAGGAGTGCTTTTGTGGATGAGCAAGATGGTAACGCTATATTAGAACCAATTATTTTTGAAGATGGTTTTTTAACTGTTGAAAAAGAAAACCAAGTACTTCAACAATTTTTAGATTTACATCCAGGCAACGGTAATGTATTTGCTGAATTAGACAAAGCTAAAGAGGCTCAAGAATTAGTAGATGATATGCAGGTTGAAATTGACGCATTGTTAGCGGCAAGAGAGATGGACTTGGAAACTAAGTTAGCTGTAGCAAGAGTACTATTCGGAGCTCAGGTTGAAAACATGAGTACAGCTGAGATTAATCGTGATGTTTTATATTTTGCTAAAAACAATCCAGCTAACCTTTTAGAGATATTAGATGACCCAAACTTAGAAATTGAAAGCAACATTGCTCAATTTATTTCTCAAGGCTTTTTAACGGTTGACCCTAAGTCTATAAATATGAAAACTGGAAAAACTTACAGAAAACTTTTATCTCTTCCATTCGGAGAAGACCCTATGTATATATTGTCATCTTGGATGAAGAGCGATGAAGGATTAGAAACTTACAAGAGTCTTTGTAAGAAACTAAAGAAGTAAACCATAATTACTTACGACAAGGAAGCACTCAGAGATGGGTGCTTTTTTTTGTCTATCTTTGCTTTTTATTAACCCATTAAAATTTTTAACTATGGACAAATTTTTAAGCATCCCTGTATCGGGAGAGTCAAACGCTTTAGTAAGTGTTGCTGACGTATTATCTATTACACGCACAAGCTCTACTGTATCTGTAATCACTTATCTAAGCGGTAACACAGCTACAATTACTTTAGGTTCTGCTGAAGGCGCAACAAACGAATTTAGAGATTCTCTTCAGTTAGCTATGATACAGGCTTTAGCTACATCTTGGACTGATGTGGTTTACTCATACGTTTTTGCAAAAGATATTTCAGGAATCGTAATAGCATAAGGATATGAAAAAGTATATAAAAATGCCTATGCAGATGTATGCGGGTTCTACAGCTACTAATCCAGCTGTATTAGAATCTGGAACTACTACTGCAGCGGCCGAACTAAAAGTGACCGACTCTGCTGCAACTTTTGTTGCAAACAATGTTGAGGTCGGAGATTATGTTGTAATTACAACTGGTATTTCAGGATACCCAAATAGAAGCTATGCAATTGTGACTGGAGTAGATTCAGAAACCGTTCTAAGTATTAGTGCTGGATCAGGTGCTCCCGCTTCTGGAACTGGTGGTTTATCAGCGAGTGGAACAGTTTATTCTGTTGTTGCTGCTGAAGACGCATATAAGGCTGTTCTAAGCGGTGTTGATTTTAGAATTGACATTAGACCAGGTGACTTACTATTTAACTCTACTTCTAATCTGATAACTAAAGTAGATAAGGTTTTATCTGCTACTGAATTGTTATTAGATAATCCTGTAGCTGTATTAGTAGGTGATAGTTTCTTTGTAATTTCACAAAATGGAAATGGCTGTGCTGCAGTGTCTTTAGATAATGTATCTAATGTTAACATTAACAATACTAATGGTCAAGTTACATTGCATTATAAAACTTCTGCTTCGTCTCTTGATAAATGTGTAATTGCTCTTGGTCAAACTGTTGTGGCTTCTAACGAGACTGTATTTGGTGACGAATTTTATTTAGCTGTTGAAGAAGCTTGGTCTTCTAAATGGACTAATGTTGGTGTTGAGATGCCAATGACATCAACTGGCGGAGGTAACTTTGCTTTACAGTGGACGGCATCAGTAACTTACAGTTAATAGTTTTAACATACATTAAAGAGGAGGTCTAAAAAATATAGACCTCTTTTTTTTTGATTATCTTTGTAGTATGATTAACTCAGTTAGAAACACAGTCTTAGCAATAGCTAATAAGGAGAACTATGGATACATATCCCCACAGGATTTTAATCTATATGCTAAGCAAGCTCAGATGGATATGTTTGAAAACTATTTTTATCAGTACAACAACTGGATAATTAGAGAAAATCAAAGAACATCTGGTATAGGATACGCCAATATTGTTAAAGGACTTGAAGAGGTTATAGACTCTTTTTCAGAGAGCTCATTTTTAATGCAGGAGGGAACTTACGCTCCAGGTGGTTCTTTTGGATTAAACATTATAAGTAATAGATTTTATCTTCCTAATGATTATTATTTAATAAATAAAATATTCTACTACCCAAGCTTACTTTTTTCTGGGTCAATAAGTGGTCCTGCTGTTGGAGATGTTAATGATGCTACAGCGCCATTTTCTACTATACCAATTTCATCACCTACTCCGTCTTTAAATAGTATAGTAGTAAATAATAACAACTTAAGACAAGCAAGGGTGGTTGAAGTTTTAAGCGACACAAGTTTAAATACCGACCAAAACTTAGCCTTTGCTGCTGGTGATACATATTACATATACGCAAACACAAATATAGTTCAAGTAGAAAGAGTTAGTCAAAACAAAATATTTAATTTAACAAGCTCTAATCTTACTGCTCCAACCAAACAATTCCCAGCATACACCTTGGATGGTACAACTAACTCTCAGGAGTTTATCACTGTTTATCCAGGCAGCATACAGAGACAGGGAGATATTCACTGTCAATACATTAGGTATCCGAAAGATCCAAAGTGGACTTATGTATCTATAGGTGCTGTGGGCGCTCCTGTTTTTGATAGCTCTCAGCCAGATTACCAAGACTTTGAGCTGCCATTATCAGACGAGCCTATGTTGGTTTCTAAGATATGTCAATACGTTGGTATAGAAATTAGAGAAGCGGATGTAATAAATTTCGCTATGGATCAAGAACAAATGGATAACGAAGAAACAAGCTAACATGTCATATATAACAGATTATCAATATTACGAAAATGGAGGACTTGTTCCTGAAGATGCTAACTGGGGGTCGTACCAGTATGTTGGTCTTGATGATATTGTTAACAATTTTATGTTGATGTATCAAGGTAACAACGAGTTGATTAACAATGTAGAGAGGTATCAAGTTCTTTTTCACGCTAAGCGTGGGATACAAGAATTGAACTATGACGCTATGAAGGAAATTAAAATCCTTCAGCTGCAAGTGGATAGTCAGTTAAGATTTATACTTCCTCAAGATTATGTTAATTGGGTGAGAATATCTGAATATACAGATGGTCAAGTATTAAGACCATTGACAGAAAATATTCAAACTAACTGGAGTGGAGCTTATCTTCAAGACAATGAGTACAAAATACTTTTTGATATAGACGGCAATGTATTAAAACCAAAGGATTCAAAATTAACAATAGATAGAATAGCTGGTACAGCTCCAAGTATTTATCCAGGGGGCGGCTCTTACAGCGGTGAGCTTGGATATTGTGTAGACGGTTGCTGGTATTTTGACTATGGTATAGGAGCGAGATTCGGATTGAACACAGAGACGGCTAACTCTAACCCAACCTTTAGTATAGATAAAAGAGGTGGTGTTATTAACTTTAGCTCAGGACTCGAAAGCAAGTTTATTGTATTAGAGTATGTTTCTGATGGAATGGAAACAGGAGATGACTCTTCGGTCAGTGTTAATAAAATGTTTGAAGAGTTTATATACGCTTATATAAAATACTCTATATTAAATTCCAAATTTGGAGTTCAGGAATATATAGTTAATAGAGCAAGAAAAGATAAGTCTTCTTTGCTTAGAAACGCCAAATTAAGATTAAGTAATATACACCCAGGTAGACTCCTAATGAATATGAGGGGTCAAGATAAATGGATGAAGTAGTATGAGCAGAGATATAAGAAATGACTTTATATTAGGTAGAATGAATAAAAGCCTTGACGAACGATTAGTTCCTAAAGGTGAATATGTAGATGCTCGTAATGTTAGATTGGGTTCTACAGAGACCACAGAGATTGGAGCTGTAGAAAACTCTAAAGGTAATATATCTCTTACGGATATAAGGTTTCAAGGGGAGTCTGTTTCAAATGCAAAATGTATTGGGGTTTACGAGGATGGCGTTAATCAAACTTTATATTGGTTTGTATCGTCTCCTACGGTTGACATGATACTCTCATACAATACTAAAACAGACATCTTAACATACCATGTAGAAAGCACTTCTGTTCTATCATTTAATGACAAGTATTTGATTACTGGCGTTGACAAGATAGGTGACCTTTTATTTTTTACAGACAACATTAACGCTCCAAGAGTAATAAATGTGACAAAAAATTATCCATCTCCAATCGGTGGTATTGATCAGATTACTAAGGACGATGTAAATGTTATAAAAAAAATTCCAGGTTATGAGGTTACAGGATCTGCTTATGTTCCTTTTGCTGCTCCAGAAATTACACCTCAAAATCAACCTGGAGACGAAAACTATATGAGAACAAAGTTTCTTTCTTTTGCCTACAGATATAGGTATGAAGACGGGCAATATAGTGCCATCTCTTTGTTTAGTAAGCCGATGTTTCAGCCAGGTCCTTTTAGGTTTTCTATTGACAACTATAACAATGCTGGGATGGAGAACTTTTACAACTCTTGTAATATTTCTTTTTCAACTGGCACAAAAAGAGTTTTAGAAGTTGATGTCTTATATAAGGATTCTGACTCGAATGTCATATATGTAATAGATAGATATAATAAGCAGGATCAAGGGTGGCCAGATAATGAAACAAAAACTATTAGTTTTACAAACGCTAAAATATATACAACATTAGCGTCAGATGAGCTGCTTAGGCTTTATGATAATGTTCCTCGACTTGCAAAAGCTCAAACTATTCAGGGTAATAGATTGATGTACGGAAACTATACAGAGGGATACAATATCGAAAGACCAAAGGGTACTCCTTTGAAAATAGAATACACTACAGATAGTATTTCTACTGATGTTGGTGGAGATAGTTTACCTGCTCCAACAGAAAGTATTGCTCCTGTTACATATACCATAAATCCAACCGCATCTGTGGCTGGATTGATAGATGGTCAAATTACTTTTGACTTATCTCAAGTTACTGTTCCTATACCAGTGGGGACAAACTTTGTTTTTAGCTTAACTTTTGAGTCTTCGTCTTCCGTATCTACGGTTGGTAGCGGACCTTTATTTGACCCTGACTACGAGACTAATGGTGGACTTGGTTTTAACTTATCTTTTCAGTTTACAGTAGAGAGTGAGTACTCTTCGGTTAACGCTATGCTAAATAGTATAGATTTTCAAAACAGAATAGGTACTTCAGATTCAAATAATTTTGAGCCTATAGCTACATCTACTCAAGGGTTTACTCTGGTGGATCAGTTTAATTCTTACCTTAGCAATCCTTTAGGAATGTCTTTAGTCAATACGGGCATAACAGGTAACTGCGGTGACCCAACTGTAGTCGGCAACTGTGTTCAAGGGGGTTTTGGATACTCGGTTAGTGGTAGCACATTTTCTATTCAGTCTATAGCTGCTCAATATTACTTTGATGATGGCGCTGGAAACATTAGTAATCAATGGGAGTATTTTGAGTTTAATGGATTTAGTTCTAATGGCGGATTCACTAAAGTAAGTGACACTTCAAGCCTTCATAGTAATAGGGATTACGACACTGGCATTGTGTACATGGATGATTACGGAAGAGCATCCACTGTGTTAACCTCAGAAGATAATACCACTTTTTTCTCAGCTTCTGATAGTATTAGAAAAAACCAAATACAAGTAACCCTCCAAAATCTACCGCCATATTGGGCTTCTAAATATAAGTTTGTTGTAAAACCAAACAAAGGTAATTACGAGACTGTTTATGTAAACAATGTCTATCAATCTTCTGATGACAAATCAATTTATTACTACAAGCTTGAAGCGGACAATATAAATAAGGTAAAAGTAGGGGACACTCTTACTGTAAAGGTAGACGCTCTTGGAAATGTTAACTCTGTGGTAAAGGCTAATATTTTAGATATAGCAACATACTCAAGGGGCGAGCTTGAACTTGTTGATAGTGCTACGAACCTACCTGGTGTTTATATGACAATGAAATCAGGAGGATTCACATCTATAGATCCTGATTCAGAAACCTATGACTACGGACTAAGACAAAGCGGTCAAGTAGATAATGATGAGTGCAGTAGTGATAGTATTAGAACGACATACTCTCTTAATAAGACAAATGATATTTTAGATGCTAACCCTATAATTCTTCCAGCAGGATCAACTGTAAGGATATACATTAATAACTGGAGGTCAAATTCTGGTGGAGCAAACTGTAACGGAAAAAGCTATAAATTTGATGAGACTTTTTTGGTTACACAAGACTATCCGACATTTTACGATTGGATGATAGGGGACAATATTGACCTCTCTACTGGGTTGGGAGATGGTATGAATGGAGCCTTTTTAAATAACGGTGGTGCTGGACCATACACTTGGAATGGCGCAACAGTACCAGCGTTTCCTCCATTTATTCCAGATCCAATACCACTTTACGGTTTGGTTACTGGTATAAATATAAATTGTTTTCAATCAAGATTTTATGTAATACAAAATGCATCTGGAGGACAATACTTTGTAGATGCAGGAGCGCTGAAAGCTTGTGGCGCAAAAATTGCTGGGACCAAAAGATATGCTCATGCTGACATGAGAATACAAATAACTGTTGGTGGTGGTATGCTTGCCTTTGAAACAGAGCCAGCTGAAGTAGACCCAAATTTATTTTATGATGCTTCAGAGCTGTATGACATTAGCGGAGGATTTCATCAATCAGGAAACAGTCAAGGCGATCAGAATCAAACTGCAGGACTTCCGTTAGTAGCAACGCTAAACTTTTCAGATGTATATTCTTTTGGAAATGGTATTGAAAGCTACAAAATATTTGATGAGTTAGCCTCTCCTTCTACAAAGTTAGGAGAAAGAGTGTTAGCAGTATCTAATCAGGATTACAAAAGGGCTCATCGTTTTGCGGAGATTACATATAGCGGAGTGTTTAGTCCTGGTTCAAACTCTAACAACCTTAACGAATTTAATTTAGGGTTAGTTAATTTTCAGGATTATGAAACTTCTTTCGGACCTATAATGAAGCTTCACGCAAGAGAGACGGATATACTTTGTTTGCAGGAAGATAGAATATCATACATACTAACTGATAAAGATGTTATTACTGATGCTGGTACAGGAGGAGGAGCAATAGTTGCTGTTCCAAGTGTTTTAGGTAAGCAGATTACTCGACTTGAAGAGTATGGTATTTCTTTTAATCCAGAAAGTTTTGCTTCTTGGGGGAATAAAATGTTTTTTACAGACACCAAAAGGTCAGCTGTTCTTATGCTTGAGGGTTCAGGACAAGGTCAGTCCTTAACCAATATATCCGAAATGGGCATGAGGGCTTGGTTTAGAGATCAATTTATAGAGCAGTTTGATACACAAAAGTTAGGTGGGTATGACCCTTATATGGATGAGTATGTGTTATCTACAAATAATGAGCAGATACCTTCCGCCTCATCGTTAACATCATGCGGTGTTGAGCTTTCTCAGGCAGATGCTACTGGAGCATTTTCTTATAGCGTTGAGTTAGGCCCATCTATAGGAGAGATAGAAATTGACTTTACAGTAACAAGCGGAGAAATAACAGTAGATGCCATATGGAACGGAACCACATACACCACTACATCTTCTTCAAGCGGCACACTTTCTTTTGATAAAACAGCAACAAACCCTTCTGTTGTAGATGTGGTAATCACTCCTACTACAGAGACCGCCACATATAGTTCTCTCGTTAATTGTCCTCCATTAAACGAGCTGACTGTTATTCAGATAGTGCTTACTACAAATGCAACTAACGGTCAGTTCACTCACTATGGATATAGATGGACAGACGGTGTTATAGTTAGTCCAACCACTGATCAGCAGGCAGAATTAGGTCTTGTTAGCCCATCTGAATATACCACAGCAACAGGACAGCAGTCTGTTGGTGTATTCCCGTATGACGGAACAGATATTACTATGAGGGTAAACTCTAAGGCTACAGATAACTATGTGTTCCCATTCCCTAATACTAATAATCCTTTCAAATATTTGTCTTCTGGAACTTTGTATGAAGAGGATGACATGAACACTTTAATACCTTTATTAACCAATGTTCCAGGACCTATAGTAAACGCTTCAACTGGTGTTTATCAATCTGTAATTAGCAGTGTTGATTTATCTGGGGGGCAGTATTTATATTTGGTTTGGGACTTAAGAGAGGTGGTTTCTTCTACCTTATGTTATGAAGGGTCTGGCTCTGCTGCTGACGCTTGTTGCGGATGCTCGATAGATTGTAATCCAGTTTACTTTGGACCCGCTTCACAAGATTTAGCTTTAACATGCTCAACCGATACGAATAGCACAGGATTTATACAAGGCTCATTTAATGGTATAAATAATATTCCTTTAATAGGAGATGTTTGTTACTCTAACACTTCTTGCTATGGAAGCCAGCTTCTTCCTGAAGGATATTATGTGGTAGATGTAGCGAGTCCAGCGGTGGCAAGTCCTAAGACATGGATAAAGGTTGGGTCTTATGGTTTAGTAATTGATAATGGAACTTGTTAAAATAAATTATGGCAACAACAGGAATATATTATTTTGACGGCTTATCCTTTGCGGATGCAACAGCCGTGTTTACAGACGCATCTCTTTTAACAAAGGCTGCTGATGGTTTTTATTCAATAGGAGGAATATATAGACAGCAAGTTGACGGATTACTCGGAGCAATAACTGCTTGCCCTTCTTGTACTGCATCTTGTAATTTTATTATATCTCCTGATTATTCAAGTCTTTTGCAAAATGCAGGAACATACAATGTTACCGTAGATTTTGGTGCGGCAACTGGAGCTATTATAGTTAGGACAAATCCTTATGATTCTAATGTAAAATTCCAATGGACTTACGATGGAACTACAGCTTCTGAATATTCCAGTGTTCAACACGGATACCTTCAAGGTGTGATAGGGTTGGTTTCCCCAACAGGAGATTGCAGCGCTCTACCTTTAACAAATGCTAATGGTAGTAACGCAGCTACGCTGGCTGGAAACGCATACAACTACAACTTTAATTTTCCTGAAGGAGGATTAGATCAATGGGAAAATACAGGTACAGCTGTAACTCTTGGACCCTATGCTAATGAAGCGGCAGGAGGGGTGACTCTTACAGCAACAGCTCCAGGAAATTCTTATATGGTTATACCAAAGCCTAACGAATCTCCTTCAAGTGTTACCTTTCAAATGGATATAACCTGCTTAAATGCTGACTTTGAGTTAGAGCCTTTTTGCCCAGCTCCATTAACTGGTATACCAGGGACAACAACAAGTCACTCTTCGTGTACTCAAGTATGTTCAGCAGATTTTGACACTACATACTATACTGCCCCTGTATCAGGAATAGCTGGTCAACCAGCGGTAAACGACTGGATATTTGCAGATGCTAACGGTGTAACTCCTTTAGGTGATTCGCACTGGGGAATATCTTTTAACGGAAACAACTACTGTATAACGGTAGCAAATGGAGTGATAACAAGTTTAACAATATGTACTTAATATGGCAAGTCCAGACACATTAACATACAGTAACGAGTCTCAAGGGTGGCCTTCATTCTACGACTACCTTCCTGACTTTATGGTTGGTATGAACCAATATTTTTACACTTTTCACAAGGGTAACCTTTACCGCCATAATGTGAACGAGAGTAGAAACAATTATTATGGACAACCAAACAACTCTTCTATAACAGGAGTTTTAAATGTAAATCCTGCTGAAATAAAGTTATTCAAAACAATGTCTTACGAAAGTGATGACGCTTGGAGTTGCGATTCTTTGTTTACAGACTTAGGTTCTGGCTCTATGCTAAGTACATACTTTGTTCAGAAAGAAGGGGAATGGTTTACATTTCTTAGGGAGAATGCGGGTACTGTAAATCTAAGAGCACGCTCAGTAATAGGAATACAATCAACCACCAACATTAGTGGCCCCGCTGCTGGCGTATATACTATAAGGTTTGGAAATTTTGATACCACAGCTATAACTACAGCCTTTGACAATTTACCTATTCCTTCTGAGATTTCAATAGGAGACATTGCATACAAAAGCGTAGGTGGTGTGGAGACTGAGCTTGGACCGATAACAGCTCTTAGTAACACCTCTGTTAGTACAGTGTTAGGAACTTACCCTGTATATGGAATAAAGGTAGACACATCTACTACTGGAGCTGTTCCTATTGTTGGTGATTTTATATATGTAGTAAAGGATGCGGTTGCAGAATCTCACGGTGCTCGTGGATACTTTATGCAATATACGCTGACTAATAGCAGTACATCTGCTGTTGAATTGTTTGCTGTCGGTAGTAACATAATGAAAAGTTATCCATAGTTTTTTGTTATCTTTGCAGTAATGAGCTTATATATTAGACCATTAGTTGCAACAGATTACGATAGTATACTTCTTCAGTGGTGGTCTGATTGGAGGTGGACCGCTCCATCAAGAGATTTTTTGCCTGACAATGGCACTGGTGGATACATGGTTTATGACGGTGAAACTCCTGTATGCGCTGGCTTTATGTACGAAACAAATTCTAAAGCCATATGGTGTGACTGGGTTATATCAAACATTAAATATAAGGACAGAACAAAAAGAAAAGAAGCGTTATCTTTGCTTATCAAAACAATCAGTGAGCAAGCGAAAATGCTAAATAAAAAATATGTGTACGCTTTAATTAAAAATAAACCATTAATTAATGTATACAAGAAACAAGGATTTATAGAGGGAGCATCATACTCTCACGAATTAATAAAAGTAATTTAACTATGGCAGCAGTAACAGGAGCCGTAATAGCGGTAGGTTCAGCAACAATGTCTTTTGTCCAAGCGTCAAAAGAAAAAAAAGCTGCAGACAAAGCTAACGAAGAAGCGGCTCGACTAATGGCGGACGCAAGAAAGAAGGCTGAGGTAAATCAGTTTGAAGAATTATCAATACCAACCGAGGCATATGAGGCTGAGTTTGAGGCTAACTTAGCGGCAGATCAGCAAGCTATAGAATCTTTACAAGAGGGCGATGCAAGAGCATTAGCCGCTGGTGTTGGCAGGATAGGAGCTCAACAAGCTGAAGAGGCTCAAGAAACTCGTATTGAGATGGGTCAAGATTTATATAACTTAGATATGACTAAGGCTGAAGCAAGAGAAAATGTTAAGCAACAGCTTATAGGTTTGGATGTGGGTCAAGCTGCTGATGAATCTGCAAAAGCTGCAGAGGCTGCCGACAGAAGCGCTGCCGCTATGCAACAAGGTATTCAAAGTGTTGGTTCTGCTGTTGGTTCAGTAGGTGATGCGGGAGATGCGTATAGCGGAAACAAAAGAAGAACTAATAGGGCTGATAAATTAGATGCTAAAAACAAGCGAAGTTTGCAAACAGGTGATGTGAGCGTAGAAAAATATAATAGAAGAGCAGACAGATCAGCAAGATTAAGAGCACGAAACAAATAAGACATGGCGTTAAAGACAGGAAGTCCAAAAGGTGATAAGGTTAATCCAGATATGTACAGCATATTCTCTAAAAGAGATAAGCAGGTAGATTGGAATAAAGCTTCTGGTGATATAACAAAGGAGCTTAAAAGAGTTGAGAAAGAGCGTAACCTACAAAGAGCTGCTGATCAAAAAGTTTTTGATGATAACAAAAAGAATATCAGTCAAATAGATAATTCTCCTGATCAAACATTTAACGCTGTATCATTAAAGTATTCTCAGCAAATGGCTGAAAATAATATGAAAGCTTTTGAAGATGTTAAAAACGGAAGGCTTAGTAGAACTGACTTTAAAATTCAACAAAGTAACAGACAACAAACTATTGCTACATTTTCTCAAAGTGTAAAAGATTATAATAAACAATTTGAAGATTACACCACCAGAGTTCAGAACGATGAATCTTCTGGAGTAGAGCAATGGAATCAAAAAGGCTTAGCTGGATTTGGCAACATGGCAAATGTAGTAATGATTGATAATTCTGAAAATGGTTTTGGTGAGATGGTAACACTTACACCAGAGGAGAGATTAGCCTATGATACTGATGGAACTCTTCCTGATAGAAATAAGTTTCCAGAAAAGTTTGTACCAGCCACTCAGATTACTCAAAGGATGAATCAAAAGATAGACAAGGCCAATACCATAGAGGCTGTTGCAGCTCCTGTTGATGCGCTTGGAAAAACTATTGAAGCTTACTTAGGTGATGAAACAATTGTATCTAAAGAAGATTTCTTACTTAGGGATGACGCTAAAAAAATGATTAATCAGTACGCTGTATCTATAGCTGGTAATGATGGTAACATAAGCAGTATTCTTAGCGATGAGATAGGAGGTTATGAATTTACTACTGATCCCAATAACACAGACCCTAATAAGATAAAGGTTGGTTATACAGCTCAAGGAGAATTAATAATTGACCTTACGGAAGAACAAAAAAATGTAGCCATAAAGTACACTGAGGACACTATAAAATCACAGCTTGTACAATCGCAGGACATAAAAGAAAGAAGAGGAGAGACTGCTGCTGAGGTAACTTCTGGAAGACAGGATGAGCTTGCTGCATCTTACTTGAATAGTATTGACATGCTTATCACAGGTACACCTGAAGATGCGGACGCTGGTGGACAAAACTTAATTGATGAAGTTAACAAGAATAGAGGCAAGGACGCACCTGAAATTAAAAATATTACAAGAACAACAGACGGAAACTTTATTATAGAGACTGAAGATAAAACCGTTACAGTTGAAAAAGGAGACCCACCAAAAACACCTGAGCAAATAAGAAGAGAAATATACTCTGCTGTAACTCCAACAGGAACAGTAACTTATGACGCTATCAGAAGCGGTGACCTCGAAGGAAGCATAGGTAAAGGTACTGGTGGTGGTACTATAGGTGTTGAGAAGGTACAATGGAGAAGAGATCCTAAGATTGGAGATGTAACATTTACCACTCAAGACTGGGTAGATACGATGCCGAGTTTAGGTGACAATTTAGGTGTGGGAGATAATCAACAAGAAGTTAAAAATCAGTTTACTCAATTAATAAATACAAATGGCTTCTTGCCAGACGAATTTAGAAACAAAGGTGAAAACAATATAGTAATGGATGGAAACATAATGACTGTTACTATACAAGGAACTCCTTACAAAATAGAAGGTAACATAATGAATTACTCTACCGCTCAGGTGGTTACAAAGATACAGGACTTTGTTGAAGACGAGGTTAAGAAAAGAAACGAAGGAATTTCATCTGGAGAATTAGACTAACAACATGGAAGAATTAGAAAAGTTATATAATGTTTTAAAAAGAGATGGCTTTTATACCAAATCTTTTGAAGAGTTTGAAACTCAATCTGAAGACCCAGAGTATCAAGAAAAAATATACGGTGTTGTGTCTCGTGAAAAACTATTCACTAAAAGCAAAGAAGATTTTCTAAACAAGTATTTTGTAAAAAAAAAAGACGATTCTCTACCTACTGGGGAAGAGGAAGTTATGGTTTCAGATACTACAGTGGTGGAAGAACCTGGCTCATCGGAGCCTTCCGCTCCAGAAGCTGAAGTTGATTTTGGTCCTACAGAGGAACAGCAGGACATAGAGATACAGCAGATACAAGAAGTTCCCAACAGAACATTTGCAGATAGAATAGACCAAGACCCTTTTGCTGGTCAAACTGTAGACTTTTCTTATGATGACTCAGAGGTTTCAACTTCAACAGGTGAGCAAGCAACTGCTATAGAAAGAACATTTGGTAAGAATGAGTTTACTGATTTCTTTGGAGATATATATCGTGCTGGTGCACAAGGTCAAGCACAAGGTGGCACTGTAGATGAGTCATTAGAACTTATGATGAAAGGCGGAAGCGCTTCTGAAGAAGATGTGATGGAGTTTATTCAATCCTACAGAGCTATGCAACAGTCTGGTCCTTCAGACGAAATGAACTCCTTCAATAAGATATACCAAGGTAATGGTGGTGGCGTATTAGGGTTTATAAAAGGTGTTGCCGCTAACCCAACTGTTATTCCACAATTATTTACGTCTTCTGTTTCAGCAATGATTAACCCTACTGTGCTTAGTGCTGCTGCTGTGGGCGGTGCAGCTGGTACACTTGCTGCTGGTCCTATTGGTACTATTGGTGGGGCAATGTTTGCTGCTGGTACTACACTTGAATCCGCTCTTACATTTGCAGAGCTTTTAGAAGAAGCTCTTGACGGAAAACCAATGACAGATGATAACATCCGTGCCGTGCTTGAAGACCCTGATAAAATGAGAACTATAAGGGCTAAGTCTATGGGGCGTGGTTTAGCTATTGGTGTGGTAGACGGGATGTCTGGAGGTCTTGCTTCTAAACTTACAACCAGTGTAGCTAAAGCTACAGCGAAGGCTGGTAAGACAGCATCAAGATTAACTGCTACAGCAGCAGGTGGAACAGTAGAGGCTATTGGCGGATCAGCAGGAGAGGTAGCTGGTAGATTAGTTGCTGGTCAAGAAATGGATATTGCTGAGATTGGTTTTGAAGGTATTGCAGGAACAGCTACAGCTCCTATAACTGTTGGCTATGGTCTATACACCGCAGCTAAGAATCAACCTAAATATCAAGTGAACGGATCTCCAGCGACACGAGCTGATATTATAGATGTATTAGATAGCAATGACCCAGAAGCTATTGCTGGAGTGAACGCAACAATAGAGAATGATCCAGAGTTAAAAAACAGACTTGCAAAAGCTAAGAAAGATATAGCGGATAATGCAATTATAAAAAGAAATTTAGAAGAGGCTGGTGTAACTAATCAAAACGACATTGATGAAATGACAGCCTTAGAAGAAGAGGCTGAGAAATTAAAAGGCAACAACACCAGGGCGGGTAAAAAAAGATTAGCTGAAATAAATAGTCGTATAGATGAAATACTTGACAAGCCATCAGTTGAACAAGAGATAGATAAGAGTGTTGAGGTTACAGATCAAGAGGTTTTAGATAGAATAAAAGAACTAAAAGGGGAAGACTCTGTATATACTCAAGAAGAGTTTGACAATACAAAAGAATTATTAATTAAAGAGAAACAAGATGCCATTCAAGAGCCAAGCACAACGGAGGTGGATGTACAAGAATCTACCGAGGATAGCAGCCAGGTGGGAGAAGGAGACACCGAGGTCACCACTACCCAAGAAAGCCAAGAAGTCACCGAAGGGAAGCCTGACAAAACAACGCAGGAGGAAGTAACTCAAGAGTCACAAGACTTAGAAACATTGATTAATGACTCTCCAGTTGAGGTTACCACAAAGGAAACAACAGAGGTTACTGAAGATTCTCCTTCTCCTCAAAGAAAGGTTAATGACAATCTAAATGTAGTTGATCAAAAAAAGACAGACTCATACTACAAGTCTGAAAGATTTAGTAAAGAGAATCCAAATACCAATCAGCAGAAGCACGAGTCTATGCTGATGGATAGGGCTAACAAAGCGGTAAAGGCAATACAAAAGATATTGCCAAAGACTAAGGTTATTTTACATAGAAGCGAAGAGTCTTACAGTCAATACATAGACACTCCTTCAAGAGGTGCTTTTGATCCTGACACAAACACCATACATATAAATATGCCTAAAGCTACTGGTAAGACTATAGCTCATGAGGTATTACATGCTGTATTAAAACAAAAGCTTGGAGCTGAAGTTAATATACAGAACGCATCTAAGAATATGGTGGCTTCTGTTAGAAAAGCTATAGCTAAGAGTAAGAACCTAACACCAGAACAAATAGCTGAGTTTGATACTTATGCTGATCAGTTTGATTCAGATGTAAAGAACGAAGAGTATTTAACTAATGTTGTTGGCTTCTTGGCTGAGAACTATACTAAGCTTGATGCTCCTGAGAAGAGTGCTGTTAAAGAGTTTGTACAAAAGATTGCTGACTTTGTAAATGAAAAGTTCGGAACCGATATAAATATTGCTGACCTTACTCAATCAGACAGAGATGTTGTTGACTTATTAAACGCAGTAGCTGAAAAGACTACAGAGGGCACAGAGATTACTGAATCAGATGTAAGTATATTAGAGCAGGGAGAAGGTGGTGAAGTTGGTGTATTAAAGACAGAAGCTATATCAAGTAGAAAAGCTCCAAGTGTTTCTGCAGATACCAGGGAGTTTGCCAATCTTATAGAAGACAAACCTCTTAGTGATTTTGATGGTCAAAGTTTTGTTACCAATATGTATGACTTTACCACCGCTGGTATTGTTGATCTTGGCAATGGTATTACTATACAGTTGGAGGGTGGAAAAAGTTATGTTCCATTGATGATGAATAGGAAAGGCTTAAAGAAGGGTGATGTATCAAATCTTGCAGCCTTTAACACTAAACAGCAAGCAGAATCATTTATAAGAAATGCACAAAAAGGAAAGGCTAAACTATTTATGCCTCACTCTGGAACAATAACTCAGTCTTGGCAGTTTCAGCAATCTATATTTAATCAGTTGGTGAACGCAGCTTTAGATAATAAGATACTATCAAAGAAAGATGTAATAGAATCTTTTAATGAAGTTCTTAATAATGATGTTGGTAAAAAATCATTTGAACAGTTTAAGAAAAAGTTTGGAAAGAATATAAAGAACTTTAATTCTTTTAAATCTAATCCACTTGAGATAGTTAATCTTCTTGATATTGATAATAACTTTTCTCCAGATTTAAGAAAAGCACTTAATGATAAGTTAGCTGCTAACAAAAAGTTTCAAAAAGCCATTGGTGTAAAATCAAAAGAAGCTTTTGCTGAAAAGCTAATGGATCCACTAAACAAAGGTGTAGAAGCATTTGATTTAATGTCGGTTATTGAGTTTGATAGCACAAACTTTGAAATACGAAAGCCTAAAAAGAGCGATGTTGATTATCACCCATCATTTGCGTATACAGTATTATCAAAAATAAATGGTATCTACCAGCCAACAGGATTCATAAAAAGTTATGACGCTACAGAATCGTACACAAAGTACAATAAAGAAGGTGAGTCTACCTCTATAAAGGCAGAAGAAACAAAAGATAGATTCATCAAATCTAATGTAGCAAGTAGTGCTGGATCAATACCAAAGGTAGCTAAAGTTAAAACAGAAGCTTTCACCAAGGACGGTAGTGTTACATTTAAGGTACAGAAGAAAAGAATATATAGTGAAACTCCAAAGGCTTACACCTTCTTAACTAAGGGGTATGGTGGTAAGTTTATAAATCTACCTAAGTCTCAAATAAAAGTTAGAGATACAGAGAAGCAGTTGGGAGCAATGGGTCAGGATATAGGCGAGAGTGGGCTGATGGTTGAGGTAAACATGCCCGCATGGTTATACAATAGAAATCCAGAAGTAAAAGATATAAATGGGTTTGAAGTTGTAGAAGATAAAACCAAGAAGGCAACTCCAAAAACAGAAGCCTTTACTCCAGAGAAACAGTATGAAGATATTGGTATGACTGAAGAGCAGGTTCAGGATTGGAAAATGGAAAACAGATTGAATATCAAGATGCCTCATCCTCAAGCTGCTGTTGATGCTGCTAAGAATTACGCTGATGGAAGCATATCTCTTGATGAATACAACGCTATAATAAAAGATGTAATGCCAATCAAACCTTACACAGAGGTTCCAAAGGTTCCTACTTTGAAGGAGATTGTTATGTCACTTAGAAAGAACAAGTTAAGAAAGGGTGTTGTCGGATTAAACTTAACCATCCCTGATGGTACAATGATTGAATCAAGGTTAGACATACCAGCCTATATGGACTTTGGTGTATACATTGACACTCTACACAATGGAGAAAAGAAAGAAATGTTTGGTGCTAAGCCAAAAGCTCCAGTTGGATATGGTCAGGTAGCTGTATTGAATGATGTTAGCTTTGATAGTAATCCTCGAATGGCGTTGAAGGTTGCTCAAGGAAAGCAAGCTAAGTCTCCGTTTGCTGTAATGAAAGGAGCTTACCAAAACGAATCTACAAAGAGCGTGACTGATCGTGCTAAAGAAGCTATCAATAGTGATGAGTGGACTCAAGTTGGTTTCAATCCATACAGACACGCTTACTTCTATGACAAAGCAAACAGTAAGCCAGTTGAATCTGCTGAACAGATAATACAAGTAGGACCGTTGGTCTTGGCCAAAGGAATAAAGTATGGTAAGCCATTAGAATATGTTGAGAAGAATGGTAGCCCAGTAAAGTTTGAAAAGATTACAGACGATACCACCAACGATCCAATGGCTGAGTCAGTTCAAAGGTCTGAACAAAAAGCTTTAATGAAAGATGCTACACCAGAGGATGTGGTAAAGATGGGTAGAGATAATAACTTTAGTGATGCTGCTATACAAGATTATCTTGTAAGAGTAAAGAAGATGAAAGTAAAGGATGCCAAAGAATTACTTTCTCTAAACGCTGACCTATTCTCTAAGATGCCGCCAAGCTTCGGTAATATGAAGGGTGGAGCTAAAGCTGGATTAAACTTCTTCAAGAAGGTAAACTCTTTTATGGAATCTCTTCAAAAGAGAAATAAAAAATCCAAAGATCCATTGACCAAAGCTGAAATGATGGATCAGACTATTGAGTACATGGAAGCTCAGCCTGAATATCAAGCTGAAGGAACAGGTACAACTGTTGAATCTACTCAGCAGAAGGAAATGATAATGGGTGTGCAAAAAGCATTACAAGTAAATCCAACAAAGAATATGAATACACGTATTCGTAAAATGCGTAACGATATTCTTGAAAGAGGTAGAGGTAAAAGAGATTTGCAAAAAACAAAAGCAAAGCTTAGAAATTTTATGCGTCAAGCTCTTCCAAAAGATGTTTACACTAAGTCTGATGTTATGAGTATGGTTAGAAAGATAACCAATGCAACAGAAAAGAATGTAATGAACCTTATGGATGAGGTGTTTGACTTTGTAACAGAAAGACAAGTCAAGTCCCTCACATCTAAGATTGATAGCATACTCAACGGTACATACGAAATAGTACAGTCTGGCAGAAGAAAAGGAACTAAGATAGATTCAGACACCAGAGAAAGATTAGAGGCTATTAGAGAGGCTGTAAGCGATGATGCTATGGTTGCTGATGACATTATAGATAGTAACATAAAACTCAACAAAGAGTTCAATGAGCTTTCTCAAAAGGATATTCAGACTGATGCTGATAGAAGCAGGATGGCTGACATCTTAACTATTATGGCTATCAATAACTCTAAGTTGATGGACAATACAGATGTCAACAAGGTTGAGTCTTTGAGTAGAGCTGAGTCAATACTATCTGGAATTATTGGTGAGGGTAGACAAACTTTAAAGGATCAAATGGCTAAAGACCATAAGAGATATATTAAAGAGTTTGAACTTCTTTACGAAGATGTTACTGGTGAAAAGGTTGATATGAGTAGTGAGGAGTCTGTTGCTGAAATGAAAAAAGCTTCTCGTTCTTTATCAATGAAAAAAGCTAAAAGAAGAACTGAGAAACTTATACCAAGAACAATGAGAAAGATTATGCTTGCCATTGGTGGTTTCATAAATGCTTCTGAATCTTTAAATGGATTGATGGATAAAATATCCACTCTTCCAGGAGATTTATTTGGAGGTAGAGCTAAGAGATTGGTTTATGATAAAGTAAATGAATCATCCATTGTATATAAGAAAAGAATGATGGAAGCTCAAACAGCTCTTATTGATAAAGTAAAAGATGTTTACGGTAAAAAATGGAAATCCAAAAGCAAAAAGAATGCAGCTCCTTTTGACACGGGCGTTTTAAACTCTGATGGTGAACAGATAACTCTTAGTCCAAACCAAATAGGATACTTGTGGATGCAATACCAAGATCCAGCAAACCTTCCCTCTTTTGAAAGCGAAAACAACGCAATCTTTGGTGAAGACCATGCAAGAATAATGAAAGAGCTGGTAGAATCTATTGATCCTGAAGTCATAGAGCTTGCACAGTGGCAACAAAATGAGTTCTTTCCATCCTTATATGACCACTACAATGATTCATATAAAAAGATATACAGAACAAACCTTCCTTGGAACAAACACTACGGTGGTAGAATATATAGAGAAGGAGTTTCTCCAGACCCTCTTGATTTATTAGGTGATAAAAGCAAACTAAACAACCAGGTGGGGTCAGCCTCCACTAAGGTTAGACAAAAGAACAGCAACCCTATTCAGCCAATGGATATGATGGATAGTTTGCAAACTTATCTAACTGATATGGAATGGTTTGCCGCTTACGGTCCAAACATAAGAGATATTAATAAGCTATTTGGAAATCCAATGATGCGTAAAGCCATCATAGATGTTCACGGTGAAAGTACAATGATGCTTATTGATGACGCTATTAAGAAGATAGCTTCTCGTGGTATACAATCTACAAGAAAAAACGCTGTAATAAACGCAATGAATAATGTGTTTGTACTTTCAAGACTTGGCATCAACCCAACAGTAATGTTGAAGCAGTTGACATCTATTCCTACCTACGCAAACGATATAGGTATAGTAAATTATCTAAAGTATGGTTTTAAAAATGTAGGAAGTATGATTGACACATACAAAGAGATAAGAGACAACTCTGTGTACATGCAAGATCGTGGTTTTACAGATGTAAGAAAAGTTATTGAGAGTTACTCTGATAAGCAAATGCAAAGCTTTGTTCCTAATCAAACTAAAAACTGGTTTATCAATGCAATGATGTACTTCACAAAGTTTGGTGATAAGGCCGCTATATTTATTGGTGGTATGCCTAACTATGCTTACTATAAAGACCAAGCTTTAAAGCAAGGTATGACTAAACAAGAGGCTATTGAGTATGCAATAAAGAAGTTTGAAAACGATACAAAGAATACTCAGCAGTCATCCGACCTTCAAGATAAAGATTACTATCAAACATCTGACCCTATAACAAGGTCGTTCAATATGTTCTTAACCACGCCTAAGCAGTATCTTAGAAAAGAAATATCATCTGTAAGAAATCTGTACAGAAAGATAAAAGCTATGGATCCAAAAGCTGGTAAAGGAACTATAGGTGAAAACCTAAGACAGTTTGCTATGTATCACTTTGCTATGCCAATGTTATTCCAATATGTAGCTATGGGTCTACCTGGTATACTTAGAGATAGAAGAGAAGGCGATGAAGAGGATTTGGCAAGAGCAGCTATCATAGGAAACTTAAACGCTTTATTTATAGTTGGAGATTTATTTAATACAGCTGGAGACTTGTTTACTAATAAGCCTTGGGCTTCATCCCCTAAGTCAATAGCGTTGCTTGAAACTTCAGCTACATTCGCAAGACTTATAGAGAGAATACAGAAGACAAAGAATCCAGAAAAGAAAGCTGAGCTAAGTCAGAAGTTGTTCCTTGAAGCTGTATCTCTAACTGGTGTTCCTGCGGCTAACCTAAACAAGCTTTCTAAAAACTATCAGAAGTTAATTGATGGTGGTCAAGAGCCAGGAGAGGCGTTGTTGAGGTTGTTTAACTTCTCTGACTATGTTATCGAAGGTCCAAGAGGTAAGGTAAAAAAACCAAGCTCAAGCGACAAGGTAGATTTTGGCAGCGTTGATTTTGGAGAAGGAATGTTTAATGACAATGTAGAATTTTAACTATGGATATTAACGAGGACAAATTATTTGATGACACCTATATGGTGTTGACTGGAAAGAAAACTCAAATAGAAATATTAGAAGAGCAGCATAGCTTGTATCTATTGTTTGACCCAGAAGACGATGACATTGATATTAATAAGT
>WLWE01000114.1_pt1 | contig 63924 bp, 62 predicted proteins | sample 6718301 | NCBI WGS metagenome assembly WLWE01 (sample SAMN12718691, study PRJNA515312) | sponge metagenome | isolation source: marine sponge | host: Mycale hentscheli | place: New Zealand: South Island, Marlborough, Capsize Point | collected 2003-05-01
GCGAGACAGTGAGAAAGTGGCCGATCCTGGGGGATATCCACTTACTTGGCCAGTTGTTTAGAAGCACTTCGTCTCAGCGTGAAAAGCAGGAACTCGTGATTCTTGTGACTCCATTTATTGTGGATGATGAGAATGGCGGTACGTATGGCTATGGATATCGTCCGTCCACTCAAGAAGCGCGACAAGTATTAGGGACGCGCTAATTATTTTATAAACCTAATGCTGGTATTGCCGGCATGAATAACTTCATTGCCAGGGGCATCAGGGCCTTGGATGTGGACAGCAGTCCCCCGAGTAGGGCAGATCCCATGCCATTGCCGCCTTGTTTGTTGTACACCTTGTCCTGGATGGATTGAGCAGCGGCTTGGAGTTGTTCGGCGTTGGCGGTTTGGCCATCAGCTTTGTAGAGACTGCTGGCATAGCTGAAGTCTTGAATCGCCAGCTGTCGTTTGCCTAATTGTTCGCGGGCGATCCCCCGTGCCACCCAGCTTTCGGCGCTATCTGGTTGGTTTCGGATTGCCAAACCGAACAACTCCTCTGCTTGCTTCCAGCGATCGCCTTCGGCGGCCGCGACGCCGGCATTGTGCAGCGCGGCATGGCTCTGGGCCTTTGCGGGAAGTCCGGTTGCGCCGCTCCAATGGGCTTCTTCGAGGGCGTTTGGGCTAAAGCGAGCGCCACTGAGATCGGCATAACGCAGGTCGGTGCCATGCAAGACGCTGTCTTCGAGATTGGCGCCACGGAGGGAAGCCCCGCGCAAGCTGGTGAAGCTGAGATTGGCCCCGCGTAAGTCAGCTCCATCCAATTGGGCTTCGCCGAGATTGGCTCGCTGCAAGCGCGCGTCCCTTAGGTCGGCATCGCGTAGATCGGCATGCACAAGGTCGGCATCGGCCAGGCGGCAGTTGCGGCACTCACCGTCCTGGAGCACTTTGATGAGATCGTCCATGTTCTCGGCATGCACAGGGATGGCGATCAGCCATAAACCCAGCAAGGGCATCCAGCGGGACGGGTTCAACACGTGGGCTTGCTTGGTTGTACTGCGTTGTATCGGCCTTCTCGGCCTTCGTCGACCGTGGCGCAGAAGGCTGGCTGGGCAGGATGGGTGCATCCAGCACCAGTCGGCGTGAGCAACGGCCTTCCTCCCCATGGAGGCAATCTCAGCCAGGAAGCCCGGCGGCTTGGGATGAAGCCCTCCCAGTTGCTGGATGCCAGCGCTTCGTTGGTGCCCTTTCGTCCGCCTCGCGCGCTGCGTCGAGCTCTTGCCGCCGCCATTCAGGGCCAGGCTCTGCGTGATTATCCCGACCGCGCTCAGGCTGATTTGCGCTCTGCGATTGCGTCATGGCATGGGCTGGATCCTGATCAGGTGCTGGCAGGGAATGGGGCCGCGGAGTTGTTCACATGGGCGGCTCGCGATGCCACCACTGCTGGGCTCAGTGTTCTGCCACAGCCTGGATTTGCCGACTATTCCCGCGCTTTGGCGTGTTGGAGTGGTGCGATGGAGGCGCGGCCTTTGCCCTTGGCGTGGGGGGATGGCTGGCCGCAATCTTTTCCGCTGGGCGCCTTGAAGGAGACGGGCAATGTGATGTGGATCACCAATCCCCATAACCCCACCGGTCAGCTTTGGAGCCGTTGTTCGCTGGAGCCATTGTTGGCTCGCTATTCGCTGGTGATCTGTGATGAGGCCTTCCTGTCCCTGGTGCCAGGGGGGGAAGATCAGTCGTTACTTCCGTTGGTGGCAGATCATCCCAATCTTGTGGTGATCCGCAGTCTTACGAAGCTGTTTGCGATTGCGGGCTTGCGTCTTGGCTACGCCGTGGCGGCACCCGATCGTTTGCAGCGATGGCATGGATGGCGCGATCCCTGGCCTGTGAATGGCTTGGCGATTGCGGCTGGAGTGGCTGTGATGAACGATCGGGTGGGACTGCAGCGTTGGAAACAGCGCGTTCAGCAGTGGGTGCAACAGGAAGGCACGTGGTTTAGGGAACAACTCGATGCCATTCCTGGAGTTAAGCCTTACCCCTCAGCTGCCAACTATCTGCTGATTCAAGGAGAGCAGTCCTTGCTGGAGCTGCGCGAGCGTTCGGCGCGCGACGGCGTTTTGCTCAGGGATTGCCGTTCGTTCGCAGGCTTGGGGGAGTGTTGGCTGCGGATTGGCTTGCAAGATCGGTGGGGTAATCAACGCATCCTTCGCGCGCTCAAGCGTGCTCAGGCCAACAGGGCTTGGAGCAGGGCCACCAGCTTCTGATCCGCATCCTCCACGCCAAGTTCCCGCATGGCCTGCCCCATCTCGGGTAAGGGGTCAACGGCTGGATCGTCTCCTTGAAGCCTGGCTCCGAGCAGGCGCCAAACGGTGTCGCGAAGAGTCGTCTCGCTGGGGTCGTGTTGATGCACGATCACGGCGGCGGCAACCGCTGCAGCACAGACGGCATTGGCATCTTGATGGCGATCGGCCGCTTGGGGGAAGGGCACCAGCACGGTGGGTGTTCCGCTCACGGCCAGTTCACTGAGGCTGCCGGCACCGGCTCTGCTGATGGCGAGGTCGGCGTGTTGGAGCAAGGCGGGAATCTCATCGCTGAACGGTCGCTCCACCAGCAAGGGGTGTTCGATGCAACCCACGTCGGGGTCATGGCTGCCGGTGAGATGCACCACGCGGCAGCCGTTGCTGAGCAAGGAAGGAAACAGCACGCGCGTCATCCGATTCAGCCCCAGAGCGCCTTGGCTTCCGCCAATCACCAAAAGCAGGGGGCCGTCGCCCTGAGGCACCCACTCCGGTAGGGAGTGTTGCTGGAGAAAAGCAGCCCGCACTGGGGTTCCGGTCACCACCGCTCGGCAGCCCGGGATGCGTGGTGCGGCCGCTTCAAGCCCCACGGCAACACGGGTGCAAAAGCGTCCGAGCAAGCGTGTGACCCGGCCGGGAATGGCATTGGATTCGTGAAGCACCACGGGGATGCCGCACCATCGCGCCGCCAAAATGGCTGGTGCAGCGATGTATCCGCCTGTGGTGAAGACCGCATCAATGCCTTCCCGTTGGATCAGGCGGCGGATGCTGCCGCTAGCGGCCAGCAATTGGATCAGTTGGATCAGTTTGCGCAGTCCTCGACCTTGCAATCCACCAGCTTTGACGGTGGTGAGGGGGTAGCGGCCTGGCACCAGGCTTGTTTCCAGGCGGTCGGGAACGCCCACCCAGCGCACGCTCCATGGCTCCGGCAGGGCATCCGCAACGGAAAGGGCCGGAAACAAGTGCCCTCCGGTGCCGCTGGCAGCAACTAGAAGCCGAGGCATGAGGACGAGCAGGATGAGAAAGAGCGACTTAACTTAAAGGCACTCAGGGGATGTCTTTCATGTCTCGGGCTCTCCGTGCCTCGTTGGTGTCATTGCTGCTTGGCTCCGCTCTGGCACTCCCCTTGTCCGGGCGGGCTGTGACCCAAGCTCCGTTTGATTTGAGTGAGCGGTTGGAAACCGCCCTCAATCAGTCCGAGGGAAATGTTGCCGCATTGAAGTCTCTGTTTACGCCGGAGCAATTCGCTGGTCTGGAGGAGCGTTATCGCCTGTTCAGCAGCCGTTTCCCTCAGCTGAATTGGTCGGTGAGGCCCGGCACTGCCACCTCAGATGGTCGCTCGACCATGCAGATTTCCGTCAGCGGGAGACGCCAGCAGGATGGCTTGAGTTATTCCTTTTATGCGAATCAGCGTCTCGCGGTGACCACGGACAGCGGCTTGATTACGAATCAGGAAATTCTGAGCGATCAATCGGTCATGACCACGGCCAAGGAGTCTCTGCCGATCAGCTTGCTCATTCCCGACAGTGTGCTCACTGGCAGTCGCTACGACGTTGATGTCGTGGTGGAGAAGCCCTTGGGTGATGCTCTGTTGGCGGGTGGTTTGATCGCCCTCACCCCTGAGCAGGTGTTGGGGCAAGAAAGTCCAGATATCCAGCTTCAGCCCCTCGGCGGGGGCGGCTTATTTAAGTCAGTGCAAGCTCCATTTCAACCCGGCATCCAAACGTGGGCAGCGTTGTTGGTGCACCCAGAGGGTGTGGTGAGCGTCAGCAAGCAGGTGCGCGTTGTCGATGACAAACGTCAGCTCCAGCCTTAATGGGGATCAGCTGGGTAGCAACGCCTTAGCGCGGACACATCGGCGTTCCCGAGCCCCTGTTGCATGAGTTCCGACTCTTGTTCCAGGACGCGTTGCGTGATGGGGAGTTCCAACTGCTGCTCCTTGGCGGCATCCAGCGCGATCTTGAGGTCTTTGTGATGAAGTGCGAGCTTGAAGCCGAGCGGGTAGTGATCCGCAAGCATCGCGGCTGAACGATGTTGCAGGGCCCATGACCCAGCGGCTCCGTGCTGCAGGGCGGTCACCACCTGGTGCATGGGCAGCTGGAGATGTTGCCCCAGGGCGATGGCTTCTGCCACAGCGGCATAGCTGCCGGCCACCAGCACCTGGTTCACCGCTTTGACCTGTTGGCCGCTGCCAACGGGCCCGAAGTGATGGATCGAGCCACCGATCACCTCCAAGAGCGGTCGGGCCTGCTCCAGTGCCATGGCTTCTCCACCACAGAGCACGGTGAGGGTGCCGGCTTTGGCGCCCTCCGTTCCTCCGGTGACTGGCGCATCGATGTAGTGCACGTTGCGTTCCTCGAGCCGTTTCGCCATCGCTTCCGCTGTGGCTGGCGCGATCGTGGAGCAATCGATCACCAAGCTTCCTGGTGCGAGGGCAAAGCCTGCTCCGTTCTCTCCCCAGAGCACCGCTTCCACGGCGGCGTCATCGCTGACGCAGAGCAACAGGGCTTGGCAGCCGCCGGCGGCTGCGGCGGGGGAGGCACAGCAGACAGCCGCTGCTGCGGAGTCACCTGCTTGCAGGCTTGGATCGCTCTCTGCGATGCGGCTGCGGGTGTGCACATGAAGCCTGTAGCCGGCTTCGCGCAGGTTGATCGCCATGGGTAAACCCAGTGCGCCGAGCCCCACTACGGCCAGCTGGGCGGGAGCGATGAGCGGAAATCCGGGCATCAGGAACGAAGCCGATCCAATCAAGATGATCCCGATTGTGCGTGATCCTTCTGGGCTGTGCCTGCCCTCTGTTGTTTGCGGCGCTGTTTTTAAAGAAGCTGAATGAATACGGTTGAGGGTTTTTGTGGCTAAACGACTTCGCTCCCTAGCGCTGACTGCTGTCATCGCCGTGCTCCCTGGGCTCGCCTCCTGCGCCAACGGCCCAGGCCCTTCTTTGGAGAGCAAAGCGAATGCGGCTGCGCAGACGGGGCCTGATGCCCAGTGCGCCATTGGCAACCGTCCCTTCTTCGGGGACACCCACTTGCACACCGCTTTATCTCCGGACGCGGGTTTGGCGGGCACCAAGCTGGGACTTGATGAGGCCTATCGCTTTGCCCGCGGCGAAACGGTTACCAGTAATTCAGGGCAGCAAGCGGCCCTGAAGCGCCCTCTCGACTTCCTGGTCGTCGCCGACCACTCCGAGAATCTTGGTCTTGCTCAGGGATTAGAGGCATCCAATCCGGAATTGCTCAAGTCGTCGTTGGGTCAGGAGCTGCACGACATGCTCAAGGCGGGCAAAGGCCGTGAGGCCTTCTATTTGCTCGTTCAATGGATGGCAAAGGGTTCGGAAGCACTCGTCTCCAATGACGCCTACTTGACCAGCGTCTGGCAGATGAACAACACGGTCGCCGAGCGTTACAACAACCCCGGCACGTTCACCAGCCTGATTGGCTATGAGTGGACCAGTCAGCCCAGCGGTGGCAACCTGCACCGCGTCGTCATCTTCCGCGACGACAAAGCCATGACGGACAGGATCCTGCCGTTCTCCGCTTTCGATTCAGAAGATGTGGAGGATCTGTGGGCGTTCATGGAGGCCTATGAGTCGCAGCTCGGCGGTCGGGTGCTGGCTATTCCCCACAACGGCAACCTCTCCAGCGGCACGATGTTCCTGCCGCAGCATCAGAAGACCAGGATGGCGATCGATGCGGACTATGCCCGCATGCGCCAACGCTTCGAGCCGATCATCGAGGTCACTCAGGCAAAGGGCACCGGCGAGACCCACCCACTGCTGTCTCCGGAAGATGAGTTCGCTGATTTCAACATCGTCGACAATTCCAACCTCGGTGGGTTCAAGCCGACGACGCCTGAGATGTTTCCGTATGAGTACGCCCGTGCGGCGTTGCGCCACGGTTTGAAGCTCGAGCAGGAGCTTGGAGTGAACCCGTTCAAATTCGGAATGATCGGCTCCACCGATTCCCATTCCTCACTGCCCTCAACAACCGAAGACGGTTGGTGGGGCAAGTCGCCTGCTCTTGAGCCCAGCCCGGAGCGCTGGAAAGATGTGCTGATCAAGTCGTCGAAAGATGCGTCCCTCGATCTCACCGCTCTTCAGCTCGGGGCATCCGGTTTGGCTGGAGTGTGGGCCTCGGGTAACACCCGGACGGCGCTCTGGGATGCCATGGCCCGCAAGGAAGTCTTCGGGACCAGCGGCACCCGCCTGACGGCGCGGGTCTATGGCGGCTACGACTACACCGGTGAGGAGATCAAGTCCGCGAACTGGGCGAAGTCCGCGTGTGCCAAGGGGGTTCCCATGGGTGGTGATCTGATGGCTGCCGCCGAGGGGCAGGTCCCCTCGTTCCTCATCCAGGCCCGCAAGGACCCCGATGGCGCCAATCTCGATCGCATTCAGGTCGTCAAAGGCTGGCTGGATGCCTCTGGCAAGACCCACGAGCAAGTGTTCGATGTCTCTTGGAGTGACGCCGACAAGCGCCCCCGCGGCGCCGACGGTAAGGTCCCGTCGGTTGGTAGCAGCGTGAACGTGCGCGAGGCGACGTACACCAACACCATTGGCGCCACCAACCTCACGGCCCATTGGACCGATCCCTCCTTTGATCCCAGCCACAAGGCGTTCTATTACGTGCGTGTGCTCGAAATCCCCACACCCACCTGGCTGGCCTACGACCGCAAGAATTTCAACCTCTACGACGAGATGCCGGACCAAGCGCCCTACACCAGTCAGGAACGGGCCTATACCAGTCCTATCTGGTACAACCCCACCTGATGCCCTGGCGCGAACGCCTGCAGCCCCTCCTGAAGGAACCCATCATTCCTTTTCTGCTGGTGGGTGCTGCCCTGTTCGGGCTCCAGGCGTTGTGGAGCCCTGATGGTGGGAAGGGCTCGGCGGACATTGTGGTGAGTGATGAGCAGGCGGCCACCATGGTGAAGGCATTCGTGCGCACCTGGCAACGGCCTCCCTCTCAGGAGGAATTGCAGCGCCTGTTTGACGATCATGTGCGCACTGAGGTGCTGGTGCGTGAGGCGATGGCTCTGGGGCTTGATCGCAACGACACGATCGTGCGCCGCCGTCTGCGCCAGAAGATGGAGTTTGTGAACGAGGGCGAGCTCAAGCTGTCGCTCGCGAGCAATCAAGAGTTGCAGGGCCATCTCATCGCCCATGCCGATCGCTTTCGCACTGAACCGCTGGTGAGTTTTGAACAGGTGTTTCTTGACCCTGCCCGTCGAGGTGATCGCTTGAACCGGGATGCCGCAGCTTTGAAAGCCCAGCTCAATAGCAACGGCCAAGGCGTGAACCCCTCGGCCCTTGGCGACCCGCTGGCGATGATTGAGAGCCGTTGGAGCGAAGAACGTCGCAGTGAACTGGTGGCCCAATTCGGCTCCAGCTTCACCGATGCTTTGCTTGAGCAACCGCGCGGCGCTTGGGTTGGGCCCATCCCCTCCGCCTATGGGATGCATCTTGTGCGGGTGTCGGCTGTGAAGCAAGGCACGCTGCCGCCTCTGGAGCAGGTGCGTGATGCGGTCCTACGCGATTGGCAGGCTGCCCAGCGTCAAGACCAACAAGAGGGGCTGTACCGCCAGCTGCTGGCGAAATACAGCGTGCGCATGCCTCAGCCCTGATCATGGTGCGTCGCTGTCTTCTTCCCCTATTCCTGGTTGCGGCGTTGCTGCTGCCCCGTTGGGCGACCGCTCACGACCTGTTTCCTGGCTTTCTGGAGCTCGAGGCCACCGGGGTTAGCGAGTACCAGATGCTGTGGAAATTGCCCTTGCTCCAGGGGCGGGAACTGCCGCTTGCGCCTCGCTTCCCGGACGACTGCGCCCTCAACGGCGATCTGGCCACAAGCCGAGAGGCCCGGGCCTTGGTGTATCGCGCCCAGCTCCGTTGCCGTGAGCCCCTTGAGGGCCGCGCCATCAGCATCGATGGCTTGGGAGGCGCCGGCACGGAGGTGCTGCTGCGGGTGAAGCCCTGGCAGACGGACTCCCTCCAGACCCTGTTGATCCAGCCGGAACGGCCCTCGGCTGTGATTCCCTCGGCCTCCGAGGCCGATGGCCATCCAGGGGTGTGGTCCTATCTGCGTCTCGGGATCGAGCACATCCTTCTGGGGGGCGATCACCTGTTGTTGCTGCTCGGTCTCGTGCTGATCGTGCGCGATGGCTGGATGCTGCTGAAAACGGTCACGGCCTTCACGCTCGCCAACAGCATCACCTTGTCGGTTTCGGCGGTGGGGATCGTGCAGATTCCGGCGGCGCCTCTCAATGCCGCGATTGCGCTTTCGATCCTGTTCATGGGCACGGAAGTGGTCCGCTTCCTGCGTGGGCGCACCAGCTTCACCCTCCGCCATCCCTGGCTTCTGGCCTGTGGCTTTGGTCTTCTGCACGGCTTTGGTTATGCCCGGGGGTTGGCGGACCTGGGCCTTCCTCACCATGAGCTGCTGCTGGCGTTGCTGCTGTTCAACGTGGGGATTGAAATTGGCCAAGACCTGTTTGTGGTGCTGGTCCTGGGCCTGCAGCGCAGTTTCCGGCAGTTGCAGATCCGCTGGCCGTTGTGGGTGCAGCGCCTCCCGGCCTGGGCGATTGGCTGTGCTGGTGCTTACTGGACGATCGAGACCACGCTGGCGATGCTCAGCGGAGGTGCCTGAGATGACGCAGCGGAGCATGTTCAACAAAGCGTTTGTGCTGTTGGCGCTGGTGGCCTTGGTGATGGCACCGGCGGCGCAGGCCCATGTCGCGGACGGTGGTGCCAGCAGTGTGCTGGCCGGGCTGCTGCATCCCGTTACCGGATTGGATCATGTGGTGGCGATGGTGGCTGTTGGCCTTTGGGGGGCTGTACTGGGCATGCCAGCCATTTGGTTGTTGCCCGTGGCCTTCCCGATGGTGATGGCCTTCGGCGGCTTGGCAGGAATGTTGGGGCTACCCCTGCCGGGTGTGGAAACGGGAATTGCCCTGTCGGCTTTGGTGCTGGGGGTGATGGTGATGCTTCAGCAGCGTCTGCCCCTAACGGTCGCGGCCGGGTTGGTGGGGCTGTTCGCCCTCTTTCATGGCTATGCCCATGGCCAGGAGTTGCCCGATGGAGCGGATGCTTTGCTGTTCAGCTTCGCTTTTGTGGTGGCCACCGGCTTGCTGCATTTGGTGGGTATTGCGCTGGGTGAACTGGATCGCTTCCCCTGGGGCCTGAGGGTGCAGCGGGCTTGTGGGGTGCTGATCGCCTTGGTGGGTGTTTGGTCGTTAATGCAGCTGGGAGGTGTCTGATGCCATTGCTTTTTGCCCATCTCACGGAGACCGGTTTCGGGGGCTTCTATGACGGCATCGTCCACCTCCTGATCACGCCGTCGGATGTCTTGCTGGTTCTTGGTCTGGCCCTGTTGGCGGGTCAGCAGGGTGCTGCTGGAGGGCGCTTACTGCTTGCTCTCTTGCCCGTGAGCTGGTGGCTGGGCGGTTCGGTGGGCCGGATCTGGGGACTGGATCAAACGCTGGGCCTGATCACCACCTTGATGGTCATTGGGGTGGGGGTGTTGGTGGCCCTGGCCCAGAGGGTTCGTTCCCCTGTGCTGGCTTTGCTGGTCATCACCTCTGGCGGGTTGTTTGGATTGGTGAATGGCTTCACCATGCCGTCTGCCCGCTCTGGGGGCTCGCTCGACATGCTGGGGGTGGTGAGTGCCGTGGCCGTGCTGTCGGTGTTGATCAGCGGCCAGGTGGTGGTGATGCGCAGCCTGGGGCTCAAGATCGCAGTGAGGGTCACGGGCAGCTGGATTGCTGCAGCCGGTCTGCTGTCGCTGGGTTTATGGCTTAAAGGGTGATGGGATCGGTTAGATCCAGTCATGCTTGAGGGCCGTTCTGGTCAGATTTCCACGGAAGCTTGCTTTCAGCATGAGGGCGTTGTTTGAACGCCTTAGATGGTCACCCCTCAGCATTGGAAGCGTTACCTGTTCATCCCCTGCGCTGCGTTTGCCGCCGCTGCCCTTCATCCAGCCACCGGCTGGGCAGAGTCTCCGATGACGTTGCGTGCTGCGCGAGCCGAGCTCACTGAAGCGCAGAAGCAGCAGCTGTTTGAAGCAAGGCGCCGTTGGGAGCTGAGCAGCATGGACCAGCAAAAAGCGTTGTTAGCAGCCAAGCAACGTTGTCTCCAGTCAGCCACAACGATCGAGGCCTTTCGTTTGTGCAAGCAGGAGCAACGCCAAGGCCGACGTGAATTGTTTCGGGAGGCACGCGCTGCCATGACGGCAGAACGGCAGCGACTGGGACTTCCGCCCAGGCCAGAGAGGCGTCGATTGCAAAAAAAAGGCCGCTCCAATTGGAACGGCCCTGAGTTCAGCTGATGAATCAGCGGAGTGTTGCAGCGGCTTACATCAAGCGGCGTCGTCAAGGGCAGCGACGCCGGGAAGCACCTTGCCTTCCAGCAGCTCGAGGCTGGCGCCACCACCGGTGGAGATGTGAGACATCTTCTCGGCCAGGCCTGCTTTCTCAACAGCCGCCACGGAGTCGCCACCGCCAATGATCGTGCAGCAGCCTGTGCCGCCGAGTTCAGCCAGGGTTGTGGCAATGGCGTTGGTTCCGGCTGCGAACTTGTCGAATTCGAACACGCCCATGGGGCCATTCCAGATCACGGTCTTGCAATCAGCCAAGGCTGCTTGGAACACCTTGATCGCATCAGGGCCGATGTCGAGTCCCATCCAGCCGTCGGGAATCGCAGTCACGTCTGCCACCTGGCTGTTGGCATCAGGAGCGAAGTTGTCGGCGAGCAAGACATCGGTAGGGAGCAGCAGCTCAACGCCTTTGGCCTTGGCTTTGGCTTCCAATTCCTTGGCCAGTTCCAACTTGTCTTCTTCCACGAGGCTCTTGCCGACGGCCAGACCGCGTGCTTTGTAGAAGGTGAAAATCATGCCGCCGCCGATCAGCACCTTGTCGCACTTGTCGATCAAGGCTTCGAGGACGCCGATCTTGCTGCTCACCTTGGAGCCACCAACGATGGCCGCCAAAGGACGCTTGGGCTCATCCACAGCGCCCTGGAGATACTGAAGTTCCTTCTCCATCAAGAAGCCAGCCACGGAGGGCTTGAGGAACTTGGTCACGCCTTCGGTGGAGGCGTGGGCACGGTGGGCGGCACCGAAGGCATCATTGACGTAGACATCAGCCAGTCCAGCAAGCTGTTTGGCGAAGTCGGCGTCATTCTTTTCTTCTTCAGCAAAGAAGCGCACGTTCTCGAGCAACACCACGTCACCGTTGGCCATGGCATTCACCTTGGCTTCGGCATCGGGTCCGATGCAGCTGTCGGTCTTGGTAACAGGCTTGCTGAGCAGCTCACTAAGCCGTGCAGCGACTGGGGTGAGGCGCATCTTGTCGTTGACCTGACCCTTGGGGCGGCCGAAGTGTGCCGCAAGGATCACTTTGGCGCCTTTGCTGATCAGGTCGTTGATCGTTGGCAGTGCTGCACGAATGCGGGTGTCGTCTGTGATGGCACCGGCGTCGTTCAGAGGCACGTTGAAGTCGACCCGCACGAGAACGCGTTTGCCGCTCAAGTCGCCGGTATTCAGTTTTGCCAGGGAACGCTTCGCCATGTGGTTATGTCGTGAGGTGTGAAATCGGGGCGAGATTAACCCGATTACGCGCTAGCACTGAAAAAGAGGGGTACTAACGGAGGTGGCCCAATGTTTGAAACCGTGTTGTTTCCGCTTGATCAGAGCCGAGAAGCTGTTGAAGCGGCGAGCAAAACCCTGGACTTGGCACGCAGCCATCACAGCCGGCTGATCCTGTTGTCTGTGATTCAGGCCGAGCGCCCTGAGATGCATGACCATGCAGTGGTGGCAACGCTATTGGCCGAAACCAAGGCCCGCTTTGAGCAGGTTGGGGTGTCCTGTGAGGTGGTGGAGCGTGAGGGGATGCCAGCGTTTGTGATTTGCGACGTGGCAGACGAGTTGAATGTGGATGTGATTGTGATGGGCACCCGCGGCGTGAATCTTGAAGCCGAAAGTGGCAGCACGGCAGCGCGGGTGATTCAGCTCGCCCCCTGTCCGGTTTTGGTGGTTCCGTGAGCACACCTCCGATTCAGTGGTACCCGGGGCATATCGCCAAGGCGGAACAGCAGCTCAAGCGCAACCTCGACAAGGTTGATTTGGTGATTGAGGTGCGTGATGCTCGCATTCCCCTCGCCACCGGACATCCCCATCTCAACCGCTGGTTGAAGGGCAAGCAGCATTTGCTGGTGATTAATCGACGCGACATGGTGACGCCTGCGGCATGGGAGGCCTGGGATCAGTGGTTTAAAGCGCAGGGGCAGCGCACGGTTTGGTGTGATGCCAAGGCTGGTACGGGGGTGAAGCTGGTGCAGCAGGCGGCGATTCGAGCTGGAAATCAACTCAATGAGCGGCGGAAGACCCGGGGGATGCGTCCGCGGGCAGTGCGCGCCCTCACCCTGGGATTTCCCAATGTGGGGAAGTCGGCCTTGATCAATCGTCTGGTCAAGAAAAAGGTGGTAGCGAGTGCCCGTCGGGCTGGCGTGACCCGCACCTTGCGCTGGGTGCGGCTGGGCCAAGATTTGGACTTGCTCGATGCTCCGGGTGTTCTGCCACCCCGCTTGGATGATCAACGGGCGGCGCTGCATCTGGCCCTGTGTGATGACATCGGACAGGCGGCCTATGACGGTGAGTTGGTGGCTCAGGCGTTCTTGACGTTGTTGATCGAGTCGCAGGGACGGGAGGCTTCCGGGGTTGTTTTGTCCGTTCTTGAACAGAGGTATGGCACTCCGGTGTCTGGGCAGACCGCGGATCCAGCGTTTTGGTTGGCAGCAACGGCCGAACGCCATACCTCCGGCGATACGGCACGGATGGCGCAGCGGTTGCTCGATGATTTCCGGCGATCGCTGTTGGGTTCGATTGCTTTGGAATTGCCAGACAAGAGCTAGGGATTGCTGACATTAAAGATTAAGAATGGCTGGTGATGATCGGCGAGAAATCTTGAAATTGCTTCAATGGTTATGTGTTGAATATTGAGTTAAGTCGTGAATACCCAAGAAGCTTTTCGTCGTTTTCGTGAAGATCCTTGTCTCCCTGGTTGGGATGATCCGTATAAGGTTTACGACCAGTTGAGATTAGAGGCTCCTATCCATTGGTGCGAAGGGCCTCAGATGTGGATGATTGTCTCCTATCATGAAGCCTATGAGCAATTAAAAGACCATCGCTTTAGTCGTCAACAACACCTCGATAAACTGATATCTCGATTTGGAACTGGACATATTTTTGAAAGGCAAAAACATGATCTTCCTTTTATGGATGGGCAAGATCATGCGAAAATGCGTCATCATGTGATCAACGCCTATCGAAGGATTGATTTTCCTTCGTTGAAGGAATTCACGGCTTCATTTCTAGATTCTCGTCTAAAGAGTTTGTCGCATCAAAAACAATTTGATGTTGTGCATGAGGTGGCTGATCTTCTCCCTGTCATGGTGGTGAGTGAGCTGTTAGGAGTGCCTGCTGACAAGCAAGAGGAGGTGGGGCGAAAGGTTGGATCCTTTGTGCGTGCTAGGGGACTCACGCAAACAGAATCAACGATGGAGAGAGGAGATGATTCAATCGCATTTTATGAAGAATACTTTTTGCCGCTGATCCATGAAAAACGAAAAAATCCTTCGTCTGATTTGCTGAGCCGTTTGATCGCTGATCCCGAGGAAGGAGTCCATCTTTCCGATGAGCAATTGCTGTTGATTATTAGCAGTAACTTCTATTCGGCAAGTATTGCTACGCTTCGATTGTTGGTGGGAACGTTGGTCTGGGCAATGGCTTTGAATCCTGATGCCTATGCTCGAATCCAGGACAACCGAGAGCTCGTTGTACCCGCGCTAGAAGAGTTGTTGCGTTGGGACCCTCCTGCTCAAGCCACCAATGCCAGCGTTGCCTTGGAAGATATCGAAATTGGTGGAAAGCTTGTTAAGAAAGGAGACTCTTTATCTGTTCTGGTGGGTGCTGCTAACCGTGACCCCAAGACCTTCCCTGACCCTGATCAATTTTTGCTTGATCGTCACCCCAATCCTCATGTTAGTTTTGCACCTGGATTACACCAATGCCTTGGGCTTCAAATTGCGAGGATGGAAGGCCAGGCTGCACTAAATGCATTCTGTGATCATTTTTCGTCTCTGTCCGTGATCCAGTCTGAGAGTCAACGGTTTGTCGGTGATCGATTCCGAGGTTTTGATCGATTGATGCTTGAAGTGTCCCGTAGATAAGAATTATCTTGCAGCTATCTTCTATGGATTACATTGAATGTCTGTTCATTAGTTCTGCTGATCGGCCCAAAGAATCTGCTTTAAAAAATAACTTCATTCATTCCGTTGATTCAGCATTATCCCATGTTGAAATGCGGTTAGAGCAAGGCTTGAGTCGATGGCTTGTTGTTGCCGTGAATGAGCAGAAGGGGTTGTCGCAGGTCAGCGATCCTCAGTTTCCTGTGGCCCGTTTTATTGAAAGGGCTTTTCAGCGATGGACGCGTGATCAAATCACATTGATTGCGGATGTGGGCCTGTCGCCTTATCTTGAATCAGGGCAAAGTGTTGTTTTCGCTGATAATAAAATTGACATTGAGGCTTCGTATCAGGCGGCGATTGCTTTAGCTCTTCGATTTGCTAAGGCTGGAGCTGATTATGTTGCGCCTTGCCTCTCGTTGCCGAAGCAGACATCGAGGATTGTTGCTGCATTGGCTCTGAATGGTCTTGAATGTGGATTAATGCCTTACAGCACGAAGTTCTCGTCTTCGTTGTATGGACCTTATCGAGATACTGTTCAATCGTCCTTGGGCTTCAAGCGTAAAGACTATCAATTTGACTTCAGTGATTCTGAACAAGCACTTCAACAGATGGATTCAGATTTAGATCAGGGTGCTGCCATGACAATTGTTAAACCTGCCCTCCCCTATCTGGATGTTCTCCAGAATGCCTGTCGGCGCTCTTCGAGGCCTGTCGCTGTTTATCACGTTAGTGGTGAGTATGCGATGGCTACTCATGCGTCTGAAGCCGGTCTGCTCTATCTACCTGATTATTTTGAGGAAATTCACGCCGCTTTCCATCGATGTGGCGCTCAATATGTGATTGGTTATGCAGCTGATTTCTTTCTGGAATCAAGGAATATATGACCTAATTTATGCGGATATTAGTTGTTGGAGCAGGGCCTGTTGGCTTAATGTTTTGTGCGCAGCTTTCAAAATATGGTCATGAATGTATTCTGGTGGAGAGAAATCCCTTGCGTCATACCCTATCAAGAGCTTCGAGTTTGCAGCCCGCTTCCCTAGAATGTCTGCGAGAATTTGATTTTCTTCCCAATCTTATTGCTCAAGGTCAACGAATTGAAGAGTTGATGTCCTGGGATTTAGATCATGATCAGATCAATATCTGCTCCTATGACCTAATCCGTGATCAGACTCTTTATCCATTTCGCCTTCATGTGAATCAATCCATTCTGAGGGATGAACTGATTCGCTTTTTGCAGGAGTGCCCTTCCTGCACGATTCTTGATCAGGCCGATGTTATATCTCTTGTTTCCAATCGTTCAGATCATGGTGTTGCTATACGCGTGAAGTTGAGGGGTAGTAGTGATTTGGAATGTACCCTTCATGGGGATTATTTGGTTGTGAGTGATGGTGCAAAAAGTTTATTGCGTTCACAGCTTGGTATCCGTTTTGATGGGTATGATCTTCCTTCTCCTGTCGTAAGATTCTCTGTTGACTCGATTCCTAAATCCCTTGACGATAAGCTCGCTGGAGTAACTTATCTGAAATGCTCTGAGTCTTCGATTAGCTGTTTGAAAATGTTAAATGGTTGGCGATTTATTCTAAGGCCGAAACTTTCTGAGGTATCAGAAGCACTGCTTGGTTCGGCTTGGATCAGGGGCAAGCTTGCAGCAACATTTCAATCACTGATTCAACCTTCCTGGTGGCAGACGGTTTCGGGTGTAAGAGATTCTTATCGTGTTTCTCAGCGAGTTGCTGGTTCGCGTGTGTGTCACCGTGCCATCTTGATTGGTGATGCTGCTCATATTACGAACACTCGAGGTGGCTTTAATTTGAATTTTGGTCTTATGGAGGCTTGCGCGCTTGCATCCTCTTTTTCCAAAGGGATGTATTTTACTGATCTTCTGTTTTGGGAGAATCGCTGGAGCCGCCTCACCGCCTCCGCACTGTTGCCAAGGGCCGCTGGCTTATTATTTGGTAAAACACCATTTCAATCCCTTGGTGCATCGGATCAAAAAGAGATCCTCATCCGTGCTTCACTCCTTGACTGCCTTGATGTAAGAGATTGATTGTTTATGCCTGCCCATTCACCTGAATCGGTTGGAATTCTTGTTCCACCATCTAATCCAACTCTTGAGATAGAAATTAAATCTCTGCTTGGGGATAGTCCATATCTTTATACGTCGCGTTTGCCTGTCTTCCCGAACTGTGATTTGGCCGAGAGGAATACTGGTTATCTTGCCAACTACTTGGATAGCGCAAGGCGTTTTGGTTCATTGCCACTCTCGGCCATGATTGTTGGTTTGACGGGGCCAAACTATGCCGATGGTCCTGATGCAGACCGTGCGCGTTGTGATGCCATCGCTGAGGAACTCAATGCACCCTTCACCACGTGTAGCTTGGCTATTTTAGATCTTCTCCAGTCTCTTGGATTCTCTCGTTTGCATTTGGAGCTTCCCTATCCAGACTGGCTGATTCGTGAGGCAAAAAAGTATTGGGAGCGTGCCGGGATAGAAGTTGTAGCCGCGAATTCAATTCTCGATGCGCTTGGAGCCTCGGATGCCTATGTCATTGACAGTCGGCAATTGGAGCATTATTTAAGCTCGCTGACGTTACATTCTGGTGCTCCTATTTTGCTGTCTGGAACGGGCTTGCACACGACTGGAGCCTTAGAGGATCTTGTGGATCGCTTGTATGCGCCCCTGTTATCTTCTAATCTCGCGGCGGCGCATTGGCTTTTGAAGCATTGTGATTATGATCAAGGCAATGGATCTGTTTTGTTTAAGAAGCTAATCGAGAAGCTTCAAAGGTTTTCTACTGCTTCTGATTGGAAGCAAGTTGATGCTTTCTTCAACCCCTATTAAGGCCTTGTGGAAAGAGGCTTTGGTCCAAGGGGCCTTCCAGGCAATGCATGATGAATAGGTCGGTTTGCTGCACTCCTAGGTGTTCGCCTATCAAGGTGGTGGCTTTGTGGATGCGGTCGCTTTGGCTTAGTGGGTTCTCTGGATCTCCTTTCAGATTCTTGCTAGCGGTTGTGGAGGCCTTGCCATTGTTTTCCATAATGGTGATTTCTGCCCAGCGACCTGGTTGGGAGTCAACTGATGAAAGTTGGGTTCGATCCAATAGGAGTTGGACTGATAATCGGCTTAAGTTTTTGTCACTGAAGATCTTCCCACTGGTCTCTCCCGTTAATAAGGTAATGCAGGTTGCATATTGCAGGCTGAATTGTGCTTGTATGCGATTGTTTGGCTTCGCTAAACCACAATATTTTACTGCTTCTTTGTAGGTCTTGATGTGAATCGATCGTGGTAGTTCGTTTTCAGCTAGATGCTTGCCCGTGTCATATCCCAGCTTCCTTCTCCATGCGAGTGCTGCTTCCATGCAGTAATGCAGGTGCCTTGCCCCAGGTAGCAATTTGATGTAGCCCTGCTCGATTGATAACGGGTTGCAGAGATCCAGTTTCAGGGCATGGGGCCAGCGTTGGTGGTGATCATCGGATAAGTCAATGAGCTGGTCGGGCCCATGGAAGTTTGCGATGGAAGCGATGGCGAGATCCATGCCTCTCGTGGCGGCTAGACCGGAATACAGCAAGCGTGATTTCGCACCTGCTTTCACCGCTGCAAACAGGCTTCGACTCATTTGGCACAGTGCAGCATTGACGGCTCCCGTGGTTTGTTGGGGCGTGGCTTTTAACAGAGAGCATGCAGAGACCGTTGCCGCGATGGTTCCCCATGTGCCATCGACATGTTCACCCTGCGGCACTGCGTACGCTTCACCAAATCTTGCCCCCACTTCGTAGCCATGGAGCATGGCCAGAAGAATGTCTCCAAGACTTCGTTGTTGGCTGATGCCAAGGCTGATGCAGAGAGGAACTGTATGGAGAGCTGGTCGTCCGTGTGCTTTTGCTTGCCCTTCGATCAGCTCGTCCCATGTGGCGGCAGCTGATAACAGCGAAATTAATCCGTGGAGATTTTGGCCATGTTTCAGGCCTGGGAACCACAAATCACCGTTTGTAATCGTTGCAAATGTTTCTTCGAGATGTCTAATGTCTTGATTGAAGAGTCCATTGATGATTACGGCCACTGAGTCGAGAAAAATCAGGCGACAACTCGTGATGATCTCTTGTTGTCTTTTGTTGGAGTTTCCATCCCAAACATCTGTTAGTTGACTGATCAGTAGAGCTGTTTGATGTTCATGTTTAAAGTCGTTCTCTGAATGCGCCGTGTTAGGACCATCAAGGTTTAAGGTTCCGCCGGTCATGGATTCGAAGAAGCACTATCCCCTCATGATCTTAGCGGCGGTGATGGGCATCAATATTGGCAATATGTTTTACTCCCAGTCACTTTTGCCGGTGATATCAGAGGGCTTTGGTTTGCCCGATGGGCAAGTGTTTTGGGTTCCTGTTTTTCTGCAAATGGGATTGTTGACGTCGTTGTTTTTCTTGTTGCCAGCAGGTGATATCTGGGACCGACGGCTTTTGCTTCGTTGGCTTGCTTTTGGTTGCTCTGCCTCAGCATTTGCGGTGGTTTGTAGCTCTAGCTATCACCTTGCTTTGGCAGCATTTTATTGCCTCGGATTGTGTTCGCTCACGTCCTATATGCTTCCTGCCTATCTGTCTGGGTTGATCCCTCAATCAGAGCGTGGCCACGCTTTGGGCGTTCTTCTTGGTGGCCAGTTTTCAGGCATCCTTCTCTCTCGGTTTTTTAGTGGTGTTCTTGCTGATTGGTTTGGCTGGAGAAGTATCTATCTGGTCTCGTCTTTTTTAATGCTTTTGATTGCATTCCTCTGGCCACGGCTCATCCCACGGGATGGGGAGTCCGCTGAGGTTCCTTATCAACAGCTCCTGGTCTCTCAATGGGTATTGATCAGACGATTCGTTGTGCTTCGCCGCGCATGCGCTAGCCAGGGGTGCCAGTTTGCGGCATTCGTGATGATTTGGACTGGGCTATCTCTGCACTTGGCAGAGGCTCCTTGGTTTTTTGGATCAGCCCAAATTGGTGCTTTTGGTCTTGTTGGTTTGGCGAGTATTCTTTCTGCGCAATTTGTGGGAAAGCTTGTTGATCGTTGTGGTGCATTCTGGGTCATTATCGGATGCACGTTATCAACCTTGATGGGCGTTCTTGGCTTATTTCTTGTGGGTTCCTCAGCGCTTGCTCTTTTGTTCTGTTTGGCCTGTATTGATTTTGGGGTTCAGGGAAGTTATGTCGCGAATCAATCACGTGTGTTCTCGCTTGATCAGGCATCACGATCGCGTTTAGGCAGTCTGCTTTTTGTTAGTGCATTTTCGGCATCGGTTGTTTCAGGGCTTTTGCAGGTTCGCCTCTGGCCAATGTGGGGCTGGTACGGCCTGCTGACGGTCGCTGTATTTTTGGTTTTGATTGCGTTATTCACTCAAATTCCTCTACGTCGCTTGCCCCCTGTGTCTTTGAGTGAGTCATGAATGCCCGAATTTGTGAATTCTCCTAGTGGCTCCATCGAAACGGATTTGCATCACGCCTTTGGTGAGGGTGAAGGAACGCTTGTCACGCTCACTTACCCCAAGCCGCTGCCCATGCGTTTGGATCGCTGGTTGGTGAGTCAGCGCACGGAGCAAAGTCGAGCCCGGATTCAAAAGTTCATTGATGCTGGATATGTTCGGGTGAATGGCAAGGCGGGGAAGGCCAAAACTCCCTTGCGAGAGGGAGACGAGGTGCAGCTCTGGATGCCACCGCCAGAACCGCTGCCTTACCTCAAGCCCGAGCCGATGGATCTCGATGTGCTCTTTGAAGACGAGCACGTGATCGTGATCAACAAGCCAGCCGGTTTGACCGTGCACCCAGCCCCTGGAAACAAGGATGGAACCCTGGTGAATGGCCTGTTGCATCACTGCCCGGACTTGCCGGGAATCAGCGGCAAATTGAGGCCTGGTGTGGTCCATCGCCTTGATAAAGACACGACGGGCTGCATCGTGGTGGCGAAATCACAGGAGGCTTTGGTGCGTTTGCAGTCCCAGATCCAACAAAGGATTGCCTCGCGCGAGTATCTGGCCGTGGTGCATGGCGTGCCTCAAGGGGATTCAGGAACGATCATTGGCGCGATCGGCCGGCATCCTGTAGATCGCAAAAAATATGCAGTGGTGAGTGATGAAAACGGCCGCTATGCGCGCACGCACTGGACCCTCCAGGAGCGATTGGGCGATTACTCCCTCTTGCGCTTCAAGCTCGATACGGGACGAACGCATCAAATCCGCGTGCACTGTGCCCATATCAATCACCCCGTGGTGGGGGATATCACCTACAGCCGCTGCAGGAAATTGCCGATGGAGCTTCCTGGGCAAGCCCTGCATGCCTTTCAGTTGGGCCTCGACCATCCGATCACGAAAGAGCGGATGTTGTTTGAGGCCCCGCTCCCAGAGGTGATGGAGAAACTGTTAACCGTGCTGCGCAAACGAAGTGCTTAGAGGAGCGTGAGCTCCGTTCCAGGTGCCATCAGCAGTTCGGATGTCAGAGACGCATCCCCGCTGAGCTCCTCTGCGCTCAAGGCATTGAATCCCACCGTCATGCCTTGACCAGCGGCGAGCGATTGCGCCCAATCAGCTCCTGTGAGCTCGTAGCGGTAAAGGCCGTCTCCAAGCTCTTGCGTAGAGACATCAACCCCCCAAGATTCTCCGTAAAACTGATGCGTGCTGATGAAACTCACCCCCCAATCGTCCAATGTTTGGTCGCTTTGATTGGTCACATTCATCGAGGCGGTGAAGCCACCCTCCCAAAGATCACCACTTACCTGAATCTCCAGGGGTGAGCCCGTGATGGGGTCGGATTGCACTGCTCCGGGATCAGATAGTGAGGAGCTTTGTGAAGGCTCTGTATCGCTTGGACCAGGCGATGGTGTGCTTCCAGAAAGATTTTCTAGGTTCTCAGAGAGTGGATCTCCCAGCGCAACAATTCCTTGGAAATAGTTGATGACCGTGTTGTCGCTGACATCGAGGGCAGGCCATTGGGGCCAGTCGAAGGTGTCATTCATAAAGGGTTCATTTTGATCCCATCCCAACACTGTTAAATGGTGAATATCATGGGCAATGGCTACGCCTTCGATATCACGAAAGCCGTGGGTGCGTCCATGCATCCAACCTCCGTAATGCGGCTCCATTTTGAGGGTATTGATGAAATTTTCTTCCAGTTGATTGGTTGTTAGATAGTTGGCAAAACCTTCATGGCCAAACTGCTCAATCATCTGCATCACTTCACCACTGCTGCCCAACCGGGCCGTGCGTTGAATGTCGGCCAGAATTTGCGGGTCGTAGGACGCATCGGAGATCCAGCCCACCTTGGCTCCCTGCATGGCAAACCAAAGTCCAACCCCTTGCAGATCATTGCCTCCGGGCTGGCTGTTGTTGGTGAGCCCATTCTCAAAAGCCCAGGCGCCCACTGATTCGATGCTGGCTGGGGCTAGACCTGCGAAATCTCTAAGACCGTTGTAAGCGAGCAGTGCTTCTGTCGTGATCGCTGTTCGCCCACCGACGAGTTCGTTGTGCTCGGAGTTGTTATTGGAGCCATGAAACGAACCCCAGGTGCTGATGTCGATGTAATCCCCAGAACTGGAACCATGGGGCATGCCGTGATGTCCCATGCCATGTTCCGACGTCGGTGACTCCATGGTTGACTCCATCGGTGACGTCATCGGAGGTGTTTCAAGAACTGGTTCAAGCCCTGGATTCGTCGTCGTGTCAGAACTCTCAGAGCTCACTTCACTGACCTGAGCCATCACGGCTTCCGCGCTGTCTGAGCCGAAGAGCATGGCCGCAGACAGTTCCCCTTCATTGCCTAGATCCGTGCCTTGGGTTCCATTGAATCCAATGGTGACCGACTCTCCGGCTGGAATCTTTTCTCCCCAGTCTTTTCCCGTCAGGGTGTAGCGGGTGAGGCCGTTGTCGAGAAGAACAGCACTGATCTCGGCTCCCCAAGGAGCGGTGTTGATGAGGTGGGGGCTATCAAAGCTGTAGCTCCAATTCGCAAGATCTTGTGTGGATGAATTGGTGAGTGTGATTTCCGCTGTGAACCCCCCCCACCACCGATCACCGGAGATGGAGGTTTGCAAGGAATTTGTAGATGCCATGGCCCTTGATATGGGGGGACGATGTCATCTCAGCTCTGAATTCCAACCAAGTTCTGACTGCAAAAGCAGAACCTGTGTCTGAATGTTTTCAGGGCAGAGATGGGTGGTTGTGCTTCCCCATTCCCGTCCGATTCGATCGGAATGACCATCCTTCAAATGGATGGTTTTGTTCCCCATTGTTTGGTTTAAGGCAGCAAACCCAGACGGAAGGCTGTTGAAACGGCGCTGGCCCGATTGGAGACTTCAAGGCGTCGCATCACTTCACTGAGGTGATCGCGAACGGTGTTGGGTGTGATGTTGAGTTGGAGGCCAATTTCACGATTGCTGAGGCCTTCTGCCACCCAGTGCAAAATTTCCTGCTGGCGTTCCGAGAGTGGCTGGCCATCAGCGGGGTGGACGGACGGCTTGAGGTCTTGAAGTCTTGGATCTGTGTAGGTCTTGCCTTGTTGAACCGCCTCAAGCGCTTTGATCAGCGCACCCGTGCGCTCTTGGAGGCTGTTTTCATCAATGCAGGCGTCCGCATGGAGCTGCCGAGCCAGGCGTTGGGCGTTCACGCTGTTTTGGTTGAGCACCACGATGCAGCGATGGTCACGATCCAAGCGTTTGATGTCTCGGAGGAGATCGAGCCCAGATCCATCATTCAGCTGCTCAGAGATCAAAACCAGATGGGGAGCCTGGGCTTGCTTCAGAACGCTCAGGGCCTCGTGTCTTGCTGAAAGAAAATGTCTGCTTTTCGCGCTGTCCATCCCAATCACCTTGGCCAGCTGCTGGAACATGAAGGTGTAGGGGTACATGCACACCACGACGTCGATGTCATGGATGAGTGCCTTGATGCGTAAGACCCTTTTGGCATCACTGAGAGGATGCTGGCCGCTGCTCATGGGGTGCTGGTTGGCAGCAGTGGACAGGCTTCCACCAAGGTGCGGGTAATGGCTGCTTGCGGTTGATGGAGCAACCGATCTCCGGGACCTTCTTCCACAACATGCCCTCGATCCAGCACGATCACGCGGTGGCAGAAGCCGCTCGCCACCGAGAGGTCATGGGTCACAAAAATCATCGCCAGGCCGAGGTCTTGCTGCAGACCTCTGAGCAGTGCCAGGACTTCGGCTTGGATCTCCGCATCGAGCATGCTCACGCTTTCGTCGCAGATCAGCACCTGCGGGTCTAAGGCCAGGGCGCGTGCAATGGCGACGCGTTGCTGCTGGCCACCAGACAGCTGCTTGGGCAGTCGATTTTGAAAATGATCCGCTGGTGACAGTCCCACCAGCTCCAGGAGCTCCCTTGCCCGTTCTCGAGCGGCTGCCCGTGAGGCGAGTCCATGGATCAGCAGGGGGTCTGCGATGGCGTCGGCAACGCTGAGGGCTGGATTCAGACAGGCCAGCGGGTCTTGAAACACCATCTGAATGGTGCGTCGTGCTTGGCGTTCAGCGCTGCCGCGCAGTTGCAGCAGGTTTTGGTTTTGCAGCCAAACGTCGCCCCCCCGAATGGGCGTGAGTCCCATCAAGGCCCGGCACAGGGTGCTTTTCCCGCAGCCAGAGCCGCCGACCACTCCCAGTGATTCTCCGGATTGCAAGCTGAAGCTCACGCCATCCACCGCTTTCAGCCAGTTGGGAGACCAGGGCGGTCCGCCGAGGTTGTGCCAACAGCGCAAGCCTTCCACCTGCAGGACGGGGGTGCCGTCAGGTGTTTCCGGCGTATCGCCTCCCTCTCTGGCCCTGGCGGCGCTAACAAGCCGCTTGGCGATCTCGGATTGGGGATGGGTCAGCACCTGATCGCTGCTGTTTTGTTCCACAAGACGGCCCCCGTCCAACACCGCCATGTCTTCGCACCAGCGGTTGGCCATGGCCAAGTCATGGGTGATGAGCAGCAGGGCGCTGCCCAGCTCTTCGCAGAGATTGCGCAGCACCGCCATCACCTGCCCCGCCACTGCCACATCCAGGCTGGTGGTGGGTTCGTCGGCGATCACCAGCGGTGGTGCCAGGGCAATGGCCAGGGCGATCGCTAAACGCTGGCGCATGCCACCACTGAATTCGTGGGGGTAGGCCCGAAAGCGCTCGGCCCCGATGCCTACCTGTTCCAGCAAGCTTTCTGCGCGGTCTTTCCGCTCGTGATGCCCCATGCCTGGCCGGTGAGCGGCAAAGGTGTCGAGGAGGTGGCCGCCCACGGTCATCAATGGATTGAGCCGAGTCATCGGGTCTTGAAACACCAGGCCCACCGCTTCCCCGCGCAGGGCGCGCAGGGCAGGCCGACTCAGTTGGCGTGGATCTTGACCATTCAGAAGGAGATCTCCTTCGCAGCAGCTCCCCGGAGGCAGCAGTTGCAAGGCCGCTCTTGCCACGGTGCTCTTCCCGCATCCAGACGGACCAACGAGTGCCAAGCGATCTCCCGATTGCAGGCTGAGATCCAATCCATCCAGCGTCCAGGACGTACTTCCCGGGTAGCGCAGACGCAACTGATTCAGCGACAGAACCGTTCCTGGCGCGTTGGGCATGAAAGAAAGCACGGTGCCTCATGCCTACATACCATGGATGCACCCGCCGGGTCGGATGCTCAACGCAACCTCTGCACCGGATCCCTCCCAGACTCAGTCTGGATCGACTCCTGCGGCCTGCGGTTTAACGGCATTGCGTGAACGTCCCGCTCGCACGCCTGATGACTACGGCATTGAGCTTCCCGAGTGGTTGAAGCAATGTTTGACGCACGTTCCTCCGGGTATCGGCCACAGTTGTCCAACCGATCCAGAGGCCCTATTAGCGGCTGCCTTTGATTTTGCGTTTCAACTGCACGAGGGGCAGTTCCGCGCCAGCGGTGACCCTTACATCGTGCATCCGGTGGCCGTCGCGGATCTTTTGCGAGACATCGGGGCCAGTGCCAGCGTGATTGCAGCGGGCTTCCTCCATGACGTGGTGGAAGATACCGATGTCACCCCCGATCAGCTCGAAAGCCATTTCGGACCTGAGGTGCGTGAGTTGGTGGAGGGCGTCACCAAACTGGGCGGCCTGCATTTCACCAATCGCACGGAGGCGCAAGCCGAGAATCTGCGCAAGATGTTTTTGGCGATGGCCAGTGACATCCGGGTGGTGTTGGTGAAGCTGGCGGACCGTCTGCACAACATGCGCACACTTGGGGCGCTCAAAGAGGAGAAACGGCAGCGCATCGCCAGGGAAACGCGTGAGATCTATGCCCCGCTGGCCAATCGCTTGGGGATTGGACGCTTCAAATGGGAACTCGAGGATCTCTCCTTCAAGTTGCTGGAGCCTGAGGCCTTCCGTGAAATGCAGCAGGAGGTTTCAACCAAGCGCAGTGAGCGGGAGGATCGCCTCTCGGTCACGGTTCAGTTGCTCTGCGATCGCTTGGCTGCCGTGGGCCTCGACAGCTGTGAGGTGAGTGGTCGTCCGAAACATCTCTATGGCATCTGGACCAAGATGCAGCGCCAGCAAAAGGAGTTTCACGAGATCTACGACGTGGCGGCGTTGAGGATCCTTGCGCCGAATGTTGAGAGCTGTTATCGCGCCCTCGCCGTTGTTCACGACACGTTCAGGCCAATCCCTGGCCGGTTCAAGGACTACATCGGGCTGCCGAAGCCCAATGGGTATCAATCCCTTCACACCGCTGTGATTGGTCGCCATCGTCCGATCGAGGTGCAGATCCGAACCTGGGAAATGCATCAAGTGTCGGAATTTGGCATTGCCGCACATTGGAAATACAAAGAGGGTGGATCCCCGGCGACCGGAGGGGATACCGAGCGTTTCAACTGGCTGCGTCAGCTGGTGGATTGGCAGCAGGAGGGGGGCTCGGATGATCACAACGACTACCTCGCGTCGATCAAGGAAGACCTCTTTGACGAGGAAGTGTTTGTGTTTACGCCGAAGGGCGATGTGGTGGGGCTCCGTAAGGGATCAACGGCTGTTGACTTTGCCTTTCGCATTCACTCCGAGGTGGGAAATCATTGCCATGGCGTGAGAATTAATGATCGGCTGGTGCCCTTGTCGACTCCACTTCAAAATGGTGACTTCATTGATATTCTCACCACAAAAAGTGCCCATCCAAGTTTGGATTGGCTCAATTTTGTAGCCACTCCAACCGCACGAAATCGCATCCGTCAGTGGTACAAACGCAGCCATCGCGATGAGACGATCGATCGCGGCAAAGAGTTGCTTGAGCGCGAGCTGGGACGGAGTGGTTTTGATGCCTTGCTGGGCAGTGAAGCGATGCGCAGGGTGGCTGAGCGTTGCAACCTGCAAACCACGGAAGATCTGCTGGCTGGTCTTGGCTTTGGGGCGTTAACGCTGCATCAAGTGCTCAATCGTTTGCGCGAAGAAATTCGCCTGCAGACGGCTGCGGTGGAGGCCCCCCTGAGCAATGAGGAGGTTGCCAAGCAACTGCTCAAGCAGTCCGAGCACACGCCCCACCGTGAGGTGCCGTCTGCGGGAGCGGCGCCCATCCTTGGGGTGGAGGGCTTGGATCATCGCCTTGGTGGCTGTTGTAGTCCGCTACCAGGAGAGCCGATCCTGGGTGCTGTGGCCCTTGGTAATCACGGCATCACGATCCATCGTCAAGATTGCGCCAACCTGGAAGCGATCCCAACGGAACGTCGCTTACCGGTTCGTTGGAATCCATCGCTGCAAGAAGCGGGATCGCGATTCCCTGCTCAATTGCGCATTGAGGTGATTGATCGCGTTGGAATTTTGAAGGACATCCTGATGCGTTTGTCCGATGGTTCGATCAACGTCAGTGATGCGCAGGTGAGAACGGCCTACGGCAAGCCTGCTCGGATCGATTTGATGGTGGAGCTTGGAAGTTCAGCGCAGCTGCAGCGCACGATGGACCAGATCCGCTCGATGGCCGATGTGATCGATATCGCCCGAACCGGCCAGAGTTGAGCAATCCGCTGTTGTCCTTGCCGTTCGAACCCTCCATCGAGGGTTTGGGTGAGTCGTATTGGGATGTGGTGGAGGCGGCGGTGTTTCCGAGAACGCAGTTGCGCTTTCGCAACGATGCTCTGCTGCGTCAGCTGGGGTTGGAGCCAGAGGCTGTGTCGGATCCAGACTTCGAGGGGGCCTATGGCCGTTTTGAAGAGCGTGTTCCCCTGCTTGCTCTGCGCTATCACGGCTACCAGTTCGGCACCTACAACCCCCAGCTAGGAGATGGCCGCGGCTTTCTCTATGGCCAACTGCGCGATCGAACCGGTTTGCTTCAAGACCTTGGCAGCAAGGGGAGTGGCACCACCCCTTGGAGTCGTGGTGGGGATGGACGCCTCACCTTGAAAGGAGGGGTGCGTGAAGTGATCGCCTCCGAGGCGTTGCATCGTCTTGGGGTGACCACGAGCCGCACGTTGTCGTTGATCGAAACCGGTGAGGACCTTTGGCGTGGGGACGAACCATCGCCGACGCGGAGTGCGGTGATGGTGCGGATGGCACGGACCCATCTGCGTTTTGGTAGCTGTGAGCGGTTGTTGTCTTTGCGTGACCCCCAGGGGTTGGAGCGCTTGCTCCGCCATGTGGTGGCGGTGTATTACCCCGATGTTGCGGCAGCCCATCCAGCCCCTGATGGCGATCGCCCGGCTTTGGAGCATCAGCTTCTCGCCTTCTATGCAGAGTTGGTGCGGCGGGTGGCTCGCTTGGCAGCTGAGTGGATGGCAGCAGGGTTTGTGCATGGCGTGCTCAATACCGACAACATGTCGCTCGTTGGTGAAAGCTTTGATTACGGACCGTTTGCCTTTTTAGACCGCTGGGATCCGAGCTTTACGGCGGCCTATTTCGATCAGACCGGGCTGTATTCCTATGGACGTCAGCCAGCGATCTGCCGAAAGAATTTGCAGCTTCTCCAAAACCCTTTGGCGATGTTGCTCGCTCGGTCGTCCATGGAGCAGTCGCTTGAGCAGTATGCAAGCACCTATCAAAACCACTATCGCTTTTGTTTGCTGAGGCGATTGGGATTGACTCCCAATCCTGATGTGGACAGTGATGATCGCCTGGTGAGCGCAACGCTGGATTTACTCGCGAGCTGGCCCGTTGCCTATGGAGACTTTTTTACTGGTCTCGTTTCGACGATTCAATCCGCTGGTTTGCCCCAAGAGCCTGAGGGCTTGCCTGTTGTCTTGAACGATGGAGAAGCACCTAGCAGGGAGGTGTGGCAAGCCTGGCGCGATGCCTGGTGGTGGCAGACCCAGGCCAGCGAGGCACGAGGAGCAGCATCTGAGCCAGAAGCCTCGGTGTCGGAACGCTTGAGGCGCTGGAACTTGAGCCAGACACCCACCCGCCCCGTGATCGAATCGCTTTGGGAGCCGATTGATCAAGAAGATGATTGGCTGCCTCTTGGAACGTGGATTTCATCTGTGATGAAGGCCTGAGAGCGCACGGAAGGGGTTACCTTTGGCCGCGCTCTCGACGATGAGGGTTGCGGCTGCCAGTTCTTTTGGGTTGCAGGTAGTGAAGGGTGAGCCACCAGCTCAGGCCACCAAACACTGTTCCAGTCAGGCTGGAGCCAAGCAAAAGCCTGCTCATCACATCCCACCCCGCCGTGGCGAGCAGCTCTTGATTGAGATTGTTGAGCCCCGGCCAGCCAGCGCCTTCCCCGATGATCATGGCCCCTAGGCGGTAGTTGAACCAAAACAGCGGCACATAGGTGAATGGATTGCTGATCCAGGTGCCTGCGGCGGCCAGCAGATGGTTGCCGCGTACCAGGCTTGCCAAGCCAATTCCCAGCAGGGTTTGAAATCCAAAAAAGGGAAAGCAGCCGCAAAACACCCCTGCGGCTAGTCCGCGGGCGCGTTGGCCCGCCGTTCCCTCCTGCCGCCAGATCCACTGCAGCCATCGGTTTAAGCGTCGCTGAAATTTGTTCCGCAACCGCTTCATCGAAACTGCTTGCCGATCGTGCGGCTGTGGAAGCTTCGGGATCGTAGGAAGGAGTGCGTGATGGCGGCAGGGATCGGGGAATGTCTGGGATTGGGCCAGATCAGGCACTTTCGATCGCTGCGATCGCTACGGCTGTAGCTCCGGGGCAGGGGGGCATCGCCGTGATTCGCTTGTCGGGTCCCAGTGCTGTGCGCGCCGTTGCTGCGATCACGGTGATTCCTGGTCAACAGCTGTGGGAGAGCCACCGGATTTTGTATGGCCATGTGGTGGCTGCCGGTGGTGTGGAACGGCTCGATGAGGTGCTGGTGCTCGTGATGTTGGCGCCGCGCAGTTTCACCGGGGAAGACGTGGTCGAAATTCACTGTCACGGCGGGGTCATCGCTGTGCAGCAGGTGCTGGCGCGCGTCTTGGAGCAGCCGGGTGTGCGACGGGCCCTGCCCGGTGAATTCAGCCAGCGGGCTGTGCTGAATGGCCGTCTTGATCTCACCCGGGCGGAGGCGATTGGTGATCTGGTGGGAGCGCGCAGCCAGCGGGCAGCGCAGCTGGCGATGGCGGGTCTTGATGGCGGGATCCAGAAAAAAATGGTGGTCCTGCGGGAGCGCTTGCTCGATCAGCTCAGTGAGTTGGAGGCCCGTGTGGACTTTGAAGAGGATCTTCCCCCTTTAGATGGTGCGGCGCTTCTGCAGGAGTTGCAGGCTGTGCGGATGGAGTTGAACACGCTGGTGGCTGATGGCGAGCGGGGATCCGTTGTGCGCCATGGATTGAGGGTGGCGCTGGTGGGCCGGCCAAACGTGGGGAAGAGCTCCCTGCTCAACCTGTTGAGTCGCCGGGAGCGGGCGATCGTGACCGACTTGCCAGGCACCACAAGGGATTTGCTGGAAAGTGAGATCGTGCTGGATGGCGTACCGATCACCCTGCTCGACACTGCAGGGATCAGGGCCACCCGTGATGCCGTGGAACAGTTGGGGATTGCCCGCAGCCGCGATGCCCTGGCCAGTGCCGATCTGGTGCTGCTGTTGTTTGATCTCGCCCAGGGGTGGTCGGAGGAGGATCAGGCCCTGTTTGCCCAGATCCCTGACGGGGTTCCCTGCTTACGGGTGGGCAACAAAGCCGACCTTCCTCTCAAGGCTGATGCCGTTGCTGGGCCTGTTTCCTCGTCGGCTTCCGTATCGGTTGCCGATGTGCGCCTCAGCGCCGTCACTGGAGAGGGGGAGCAGGATCTCGTCCGTACGGTGTTGGAGCGTTGTGGAGGCTTGAGCGAGCAGCCTCTGCTCTTGGCCTTGAATCAGCGTCAGTCCGATCTGGCGTCCACTGCGGCTGAGGCCCTGGCCCGCAGTGAGCAGGTGGCGGCCGATGGCCTTCCTTGGGATTTTTGGACGATTGACTTGCGTCAGGCGATTCGCAGCCTGGGTGAGATCACCGGTGAGCAACTCACGGAGTCGGTGTTGGATCGGATCTTTTCTCGCTTCTGTATCGGCAAGTGATCAGTTCCCTTGCTGCTGTTTGGGTAAGCGTCGGGCGATCAACACCAACACGGTGATCCCCGCATAGGCGATGGCCCAGGGCTGACCCGTTCCCCAACCCAAGTGCACAACGGTGTCAGCGGTGGAAAATTGCCAGGCATGAATGACGCCAAACCAAGCGAAGACGGCCGCGCATCCACTGCAGCTTGCCGCGGCGAGGAACCGGCCTTCAATGGCAAACACCAGCAACGCTGCAAGCAGCATGGCTGTGATGATTTGTCCTTGCTCCAGCGCAAATGCACCTGCCGCCCAGACATCTCCCCTGGCGAGCTGCTGAACCATCTCTTGGTTGAAAGGTCGCTCTGCAGTGCCCAGACCGCCTGCGCGTAAACCGGCTTTCAGCAATTGGGCGCCCCATCCAGCCAGGCCAGGAAGCAGTCCGAGCACCACGGCGGGTGCATGGCGTGAGGGTGTGGCCTGAAAGGCCTGAGCGGTCATCGCAATCCCGATGTACAGCACGATCGCCATGCCGGCATCGATCGGAATCAAGAGCGCGAGCAACTCAAACAAGCCAAAGAAGCACGCTGCCGACATCACGACACCGTTCAGCCAGGAATAGCCCGAGCGGGCCCCAATCTCCTTAAAACCGGAATGGCCGATGTAGATGGTGGTGGGGAAGCAGGAGCCGAGTGCTGCAGCTGCGAGTGTCCCAACACCGTCGATCAGCAGGCAGGTGCGGGTGGCGTAGCGATCACCCGCGGCTTCCGCGCTTTCAAGGTTTTGCAGGGATCCGATCACATTGAAAAGCCCCATCGGCACGATCACCCCCAGCCAGGGGACGAGGTCTGCTCGGTTGTCCCAAAGAATCTGCAGCTGAAGGGTTGGTGGATGCCAGCCGATGGTGCGGATGCTGTCCTGCCAAGCGCCTGGACTGGGAGCGATCAAGCCGCTACTCCAGGCGAGAACCATGCCCAGAAGAACGGCCATCAGGCCTGTGGGCAACGGCCAGCGCACCTTGGCGTAATAGCCGAGAACGATCACGGCCAGGCTCGTGAGTCCGACCAGAGGGTGGGCATAGGTTCGCAGCAGGAAGCCCAGTGCGATGTAACCGAGGGCGATCCCGGCAAGGGTGGAGAGCAGGGCGGCTCGCGGGAGCCAGCGTCTTAAGCGGTCGGCACTGAAGGCTCCTGCGATTTCGATCAGGCCGGATCCCATGCAGGCCACCATTCCTGCATGCCAAGAACGGCTGATGGCCTCAGCCTCTGTCATCCCACCATTGAGTGCTGCCAGCTTCACTGGAAGCATCACGAGAAAGATGTAGGCAAACAAACTGACGGTGTTGATGCCGTAGGGCATGGCGGTGCAGGTGTCCCGTTGCTCATCGGCGGCCAGTTGCCTGGCCAGTCGTGTGTAGGCCAGGTTCCCCACCAGAAGGCTCACTCCGGCGGCAGGAAGAATCTGTCCGAACAGCAAGGCATCCGGATAGCCGAGCACACTTCGGCAGAGGCTGATGATCAGCAAAATCTGGATCAGGTTGTTGAGCCCCAGGGCTAGAAACCCATCCAGGTCGCCTGGCCACCATGGCCCGATGAGGCGCTGTACCTTGAGCCGCATGGTCAGTTGAGACTGGCGTCATCATGAGATGCCCTTGATCTGCTCCTCTGGTGTCCCTGCAGCCGCTGTCGATCACTCCACAACTTCGCCAGCAGTTGGCCGAGTGGCTTCAGGAGGATCTCGGACGAGGTGATCTCAGTGCTCCGGCACTCCAGGGCGTGGAGGGTGAGGCCCAATGGGTGGCTAAAGCGCCAGGGGTGTTCTGTGGAGGCGTCTTGATTGAACCTCTTTTGCGGGAACTGGCGAATGGCGAGCGGAATTGGTCAATTGATGTACGCGTTGCAGACGGGGCGTCCGTTGAGGCAGGTGATGCATTGCTGCAGCTGCGTGGCCCTGCGGTGATGCTGGTTGCGCTGGAACGCACAGCTCTCAACCTGGCGATGCGGCTGTCGGGCATTGCCACGGCGACGGCCGCTCTCGTGGCTCAGTTGGAGGGCACGGGTGTGGCCTTAGCCGACACGCGCAAGACCACTCCGGGGCTTCGAACGCTGGAAAAATATGCTGTCCGCTGCGGTGGTGGGGTGAATCACCGCATGGGGCTGGATGACGCAGCCATGCTCAAAGAAAACCACCTGGCTTGGGCCGGTGGCGTCACAGCCGCCATCGCAGCGGTACGCGCTGATGCACCCTGGCCAGCCAGGGTGATTGTGGAGGCGGAATCGGCTGAGGAAGCCCATGCTGCGGTGGTAGCCGGTGCCGATGCGGTGCTCCTTGATGAGTTCAGCCCGGATGCGTTGAAAACCTTGGTCCCCTCGCTGCGGGCTCAGGCGGCATTGCGTCCTGCTCGGACATCCGTTGTGTTGGAAGCCTCTGGGGTCAACCCAGCGGAATTGCCGTTGTACGCCGCAACGGGGGTGGATTTGATTTCTTCCAGTGCGCCGATGACACGCAGCTCCTGGCTAGATCTGAGCATGCGCTTCACCCCCGCAGGGAGCTGATCATGGGCTGCCCGTGATCTGCGGGAATGCCTTATTGAGCTCGTTTCGTAAGCTTGTTAGTGGAAAATGCCAGCATGATGCCTACAAGGAGTCCGCTGATGTTGGCAAGAAAATCCATCCATTCCCCATAACGATTGGCATAGGGTTGTATGAGCTCTATCAGGCCACTGTAAAGAGCAAAAATGATGATGATGATGGGCCATCGCTTTGGCTTGTGTAAAGCCGTTGGAAAGGCAAGAGCTGCATAGGCAATCAAATGATGCGTTTTGTCTGATCCTGGAGCTTCGGGCAAGTTCTCCAGAGGATGCAACGACAGAATTGTGATTGCCAAGAGTATGAATAGGCTTAGCTTGATCCAGTAACGGCTAATTAGTTCTGTTAATTTGACCATATTGATGTTGCTTTTTTGGCTCCTAAAGATCAACTAGATTCAAGATCCACGTGGTCATTGCTGTCGTCTTGTCTAAGACTTGGGAGTGGCTGAATTGTATGGCTTGAGCGTTTTGTTGAGATCGCGCCAACATTTCCTCAGCCCCGGTTGGCGTGATTGGGGGCTGAACCTCCCCCGCGCCGGGGGATGATCAGGAGCTGAATTCGTTCACCGCTGCTTTCCATGCTGCGCATCGCCCAGGCTTTAGACACTCAGTTGCGTGAGGCGATGCAGCGGGCCTTCCCCGAGGTGGATGCTCTGCTCGATCCCCAGCTGGCGCCAGCCAGTAAGCCGGAATTTGGTGATTTCCAGGCCAATGGCGCCCTGCCCTTGGCCAAACCTCTCAAGCAGGCTCCTCGCCAAATAGCAGGGGCGATTGTGGAGGCGCTTCAGGCTGACCCAGCCTTCACAGCCCTGTGTTTAGAGCCTCAGATCGCTGGCCCAGGTTTTATCAACCTCACCATTCGGCCTGAGTGCTTAGCGGCTGAGGTGTCAGCAAGGCTTGGTGATCCGCGCCTGGGGGTACCGGAGGTACACAACGATTCAGCGGTGGTGGTGGATTTTTCCAGCCCCAACATTGCCAAGGAGATGCACGTCGGCCATCTGCGCTCCACGATTATTGGCGATTCTCTTGCTCGGGTGCTCGAGTTCCGCGGTCATCGGGTGCTGCGCTTAAACCATGTGGGTGATTGGGGAACGCAGTTTGGGATGCTGATCACCCATCTCAAACAGGTGGCCCCCGAGACCCTCAACACGGCCGATGCTGTTGACCTGGGGGACTTGGTGGCTTTCTATCGCGAGGCCAAGAAGCGTTTCGACGAAGACGAAGCGTTTCAAGCCACATCTCGCGAGGAGGTGGTGAAGCTGCAAGGAGGAGATCCGGTGTCTCTCAAGGCTTGGGGATTGCTCTGTGATCAGTCGCGGCGAGAGTTCCAGAAGATTTACGACCGGCTTGATATTCGTCTGAGCGAACGAGGCGAATCGTTCTACAACCCGTATCTGGCTTCAGTGCTGAGTGGCTTGAAGGAGGCTGATCTGCTCGTCACCGATGACGGAGCGGAGTGTGTGTTCCTGGAGGGCGTGAACGGGAAGGATGGCAAGCCCCTGCCGGTGATTGTTCGCAAGAGTGATGGTGGGTTCAACTACGCCACCACCGATCTGGCGGCGATCCGTTATCGCTTTGCGGGGGGCTCGGACGGGGATGGGGCGCGCCGTGTGATTTATGTGACCGATGCAGGTCAGGCCAATCATTTTGCTGGTGTGTTTCAAGTCGCCAAACGGGCGAACTGGATTCCAGAGGACGGTCGACTGGAGCATGTTCCTTTTGGGCTGGTTCAGGGTGAGGACGGCAAGAAACTCAAGACCCGTTCTGGTGACACCGTTCGGCTGCGGGATTTGCTCGATGAAGCGGTGGAGCGGGCAGAAGCTGATCTCCGCCGGCGCTTGCAGGAGGAGGAACGTCACGAGGACGAGCCATTCATTCGGCACGTCGCGGGCACGGTGGGGCTCGCGGCGGTGAAATACGCCGACCTCAGTCAGAACCGGATCACCAATTATCAGTTCAGCTTTGATCGGATGCTGGCCTTGCAAGGCAATACGGCGCCCTATCTGCTGTATGCGGTGGTTCGAATTGCGGGCATTGCGCGCAAGGGGGGAGATCTTGAGGCCGAGGCTGGAATGCTGCAGTTCAGCGAGCCGCAGGAGTGGGCTTTGGTGCGGGAACTGCTCAAGTTTGATGCGGTGATTGCCGAGGTGGAGGAGGAGTTATTGCCGAACCGTCTCTGCAGTTATTTGTTCGAATTGTCCCAAGTGTTTAATCGCTTTTATGACCAGGTTCCAGTCCTCAAGGCTGAGGGCAAGTCCCTGTCATCCCGTTTGGCGTTGTGCCGTCTCACCGCCGATACCCTTAAAGCTGGTTTGGGATTATTGGGCATTGCTACTTTGGAGAGAATGTGAGCCAATTTGCTTCAGAGGTAGAGGGCTGAATCGGCTCATGTTTTCCGTCTGTGAAACTCGTTTTCAAGAAGGATTAGGTACTTCTTGCTGTTAATATTTTTAATCTTCCTGGAAGAAGCGGAATGAAGAGGGGTGAATTATTTGGCTTCTTCGAGAAGCGCTGGTTGATCGTGGTCGCGATAGGGGTGTCTTTTGCTCTTTTACTTTCTGAGCCTCGAATTATAGATTTTTTTCAAAGAGGTCACGTTAATTGGGTTTCTCTTGATTCGTTGGCGATTGCAAATAACAGCAGCTTTGATCACGGAGGTGTTGGATATGGCTGTAAAGAGTTGGATGGACTAACGGGCGACCGCTACGAATATTTCAACCGTTATCCGATGTTCTTTGCTGTCCTGAGTCGTCTTGTCCTTCAGCCTTTTTTAGGGGATGCAGCGTCTTGGTTGTATGCAGCTAGGCAGTGGATGAATCTGATTTTTATTGCGACAGGGTTTGCGTTGTGGTGGTTGCTGCGCTCTTTGCGATTCTCCCGGGTGGTGGCGATGGCTTCCGTCTTGCTGACCCTGTCAGCGCCTGTGGTTTTGGAATACCGCAGCATGTTTCATTTCGATCAGCCGGCTTTGCTGGCCTATGCGCTGCTGCTGTTGGTCGTGGTGCGTCAGTTGGTCAAGCCTGACCCCAAGCTGCGCTGGTATCTGGGGGTGCTGTTTTTGGGGGCAATGACCGGCCGTTCGGCGGTTGTGCTGATTTTTTCCGTTGTGTTGCCGTTGCTTTTGGTTGCGCTGAAGCCTTTCCCCTTTGATGGAGGGTCTCAAGCCGGTGTTCGGGCCCTGCGCGGGGTGTGGTTCGGAGTGCCCCTTGCCTTTGGTTCGGTTTTTGTTGCCACGGCCTACAACGTGGTCTGGGAAGCGCGCCTTAATCAGGTGTCTTGGCAGGACACATCAGTGGTTCAGTCAGCGCTGCGTCGTTTGGGCTTCGTGGACATTCCTGGAGAGCAGGTAGAGCGAACGCGCTGGCTGGGAGGAGCTATCCCCAAAATCGCTTCCTATCTGTCTGAATATTTTTCCCCGCTGTTAGTCGTTGTTGCGCTGTTGATTTTGATCTGTTGGATCACGCATCGCCAGCGCAATTCGGTGCAGCTTTTTCAGAATGCTTCGATTGGTTCGCTCTCTGTTGATGAAAAGCAACGCAGACGTTTGATGCTTTGGGGCACGGGATTGACCTCGCTCCTTTGGATTGTTGTGATGAAAAATTTGTTCGTTTTTCATATTTACGCTGGGATGGTGGTTCTTCCTTTCCTGTTGCTTTGTATGGCCTTCGCGTTAGAAACTCTGATTGCGCAGGTCAATATTGTTGGTGTCGCCACGCCAAGACGCATCGATCGAGCTTTGATTGTTGCGTCATGTTCTGTCTTTTTCATCGTTCTCTTTTTTGGGCCTGGAGCTCAATTGCGCCCAGATGCAGCCCGAAGAGTTGCCTTGGAAGGCTTTTTTGCTGACGTGAATCAATACCGCAACGGTTTGCGCTCTGAAGACATGGTTTGGAGGGACAGTGAATGGTTTCCGAGGTCTCCCACCGCTCAATGCGCTCTGCTTGATGTGCCCTTGCTGGTTGGTGATCATCCCGAGGGGATCAAAATCAGCGAACCTCCCGCCTTTCCTGCGCGTCCTCGTTGAGGACGGGGCATCGCGCTGTGCCCCTGCTCCTTGTAGGGGTGGTGGCCTGAGCCCTCTTGTGGTTCTGCCGGTGGGGGATGAGCGCTGGTAGCCGTTTTCTGTCAGTGTTGAAGCATCTCAAACCTTTGGGGCTAGTGGCCATTCCTTCTCCCGATGCTCGGCCTGAGGTGGAGAGGTTGAAGGCCTACAGCGCTCCTCTCGAAGGGCGTCGCGACTTGTTGCGGCTTGACTTCAACGAAAACACGATGGGGCCAAGCCCCAGGGTCGCTGAGGCGATCCGCGCCTTTCCGGCCGATCAGATCGCGATTTATCCCGAGTACGACGGCCTTCGCGAAGCCCTGATTGCCAATCTTGAGGCGTCGCCGGCGGGCCTGGCTTCTGTGCTGACGCCTGCCCATGTTGGGGTTTTCAACGGGGTGGATGCGGCGATCCATGCCGTGATTCATGCCTTTGGTTCGTCTGGTGACACGCTGTTGACCACCAGTCCCACCTTTGGGTATTACGCCCCCTGTGCGGGCATGCAGGGGATGGCGATTGAGGCCGTGCCCCATGAGCTTCCCGGGTTTTTGTTTCCGCTGGAGGCGATTCGAGCGGCTTTGTCGCAGAAGCCCCGCATCTTGATGCTGTGCAATCCCAACAACCCCACGGGAACGCGTTTGCCAGCGGATCAAGTGTTGGAACTTGCGGCTGCGGCGCCTGAAACGCTCGTGGTGGTCGATGAGTTGTATGAGGCCTTCACGGGAGACAGCGTCTTGCCGTTGATTGATTTTCGTGCTGTTCCCAATCTGCTCGTGCTCCGCTCATTGGCGAAAACCGCTGGACTTGCTGGTTTGCGGATCGGGTTTGCCCTGGGTCATCCCGATGTGGTGGACCGGGTCGGCAGGGTCACGGGCCCCTATGACGTCAATAGCTTGGCGGTCACGGCGGCGATGGCGGCCTTGAAGGATCAGCCCTACACCGACGCCTATGTCGCCGAAGTGTTACGTGCGCGTCACTGGATCGTTTCTGAATTAACACGGCAGCGTGTCGTTCACCATGCGGCTGGTGGTAATTACCTGTTGCTTTGGCCTCGTCGTTCGCCTGAAGCTGTGGAAGCCGCGCTGCGGGCGGCAGGGATTTTGGTGAGATCGATGGCGGGGAAGCCTCAGATTGATGGCTCACTGCGCATCAGCATTGGCACCACGGAGCAGATGCAGCGCTTTTGGCAGGCTTATCAAGCGATTGATTCCGAGCTTTGACGGTCGATCAGGCCACACCATCACTTCCAACGTTGCTCCTGCTTGCTACGGGGGGCACCATCGCCGGCCGTGGTGCCACCAGCACCTCCCTTAACGCCTACACCGCGGGGACATTGGCTGGATCGGAGCTGCTCCAGGCGCTGCCGCAGCTGCAAGGGCTGGCCCACATTCAGGTGGAACAACTGGCCAACGTGGATAGTGCTGATTTGCAGTTTCAGCATTGGATCCAGCTGGTGACGCGAATCCGTGAGGCTTTCGCTGCCTCCCCCGAGCTGGCGGGCGTGGTGATCACCCACGGCACCAACACCTTGGAAGAAACCGCCTGGTTGTTGGAGCTCCTGATTGATGATCCGCGGCCAGTGGTGTTGGTGGGAGCGATGCGTCCGGCCACAGCCCTCAGTGCCGATGGTCCGCTCAATCTGTTTCAAGCGGTGCAAGTGGCATTGAGTGCTCGGGCCCGCGGGCATGGGGTGCTTGTGGTGATGGATGGCCAGATCCATGGAGCCAGGGCTGTCACCAAGGTGGCCACCCAGGGGGTGGGTGCGTTTCAAAGTCCAGACCTGGGCCCCCTGGGCTGGGTGGATGACAGCGGCGTGCATTTGCCGGGGGTGTCCGGGGCCCGGTTCGTTCCGTTCGCCCCATTGGTATTGCCGCCCCAGTGGCCTGAAGTGGCCATTGTTTACGGCTGTGTGGAGGCTCCGGTGTCGATGGTTTCGGCCCTCTTCAAGGCGGGGGTAAAGGGGCTGGTTTGGACCGGCACCGGGGCCGGTCAGTTGTCTGCAGGGGAGCGTGAAGCGATCAAAACCTGGCCTGGGGCCTTGCCGTTGATGCTGCGCGCGAGTCGTTGCGGTAGCGGGCCCGTTCATCCCTGTGTGCTTCAGGATGCCCTGGGTTTGTTGCCGGCAGGAACCCTCAACCCTCAGAAGGCGAGGATTCTTTTGCTCTTGGCCTTGATTGCTGGGATGGAACGGGCCGAGCTGTCAGCGCTGTTGGCTTCGATGGCGATCAACGCATGACATCGATCACGGTGTTGTCACCGAGGGTTCCAGGCAGGTTGAGGTTTGGCCCTACTTTGCGCACTTCGGTCCCAGCCATCGCATCCAAAAAAGGCTGAACATCGCCGAGGTCGCATCCGGAAGGAGGCTCCCCATTCACGTATTGAACGGGAATCACCCTGCGGGGATTGAGTGCGCGCACCACCTTGGCCGCCTCCTCTCCGTTGTAGACCTTGCCGCCGCCGCCGACACCGATGATCAAGACGTCGGGGCGACCGAGAAGCACTTTGTCCTCACCGCTGAGGGTGGCGGCGGTGCCGCCGAGATGGGCGAAGTTGAGACCTGCCTGTTGCCAGCGCCACACCGTGGCTTGGCCAAAACGACGGCCACCCACCCGGTCATGGGGAGCGGCGAACCCTTCGATCCTGAGGCCACCGACCCGATAGGAGCCTGGTTTTGCCAAATAGGTGCCGCCCCCGATGCGAGCTCCTTCATCGGGTAATTCCGAACTGGCGAGGATCACCGTTGCGTTCACGCGAGGCTCAGCCAGTCCCTTGGCGCAGCCCACCGCCCGAAATGGATTCACCATCACGGATTGGCCACCTCCGCGGATGAGCAAGGCGCTATGGCCGTAATTGGTCACGGTGACGCCTGCGGCCCGAACGGGAGCCACCGTTCCAACCGCCAGCAGGGCGGAACCACTCAGAACAATGCGGAAAAGACTCTGAACCCGTTCGTGGACCGACATTGTTGATCGTCTTCTTGCCCAGGAAGCTAGCAGTGTTGTCACTGGGGTTCTGCTTGGCGCAGGAAGTTGGCCAGCAGCTGGTGCCCTGCTTCTGTGAGCACACTTTCCGGATGGAACTGCACTCCCTGGAGATGGGGGTAGTCGCGATGGCGCAGCCCCATGATGGTTCCGTCGTCGAGCCAGGCAGTGACTTCAAGGCACTCAGGAAGGGTTTCTCGCTCAGCAATCAGGCTGTGATATCGGGTCGCGGTCAGGGGTTGGGGAAGCCCGGCAAAGACGCCTTCACCGCGATGCTGAACAGGTGATGTTTTCCCATGCATGAGTTCGCGGGCTCTCACAACGCGTCCGCCGTAGGCCTGCGCAAGCGATTGATGTCCGAGGCACACGCCAAGGGTTGGGATGGTGGGTGAGAGTTGGCGGAGAACCTCAAGGCAAACACCGGCTTGATCCGGATCGCCTGGTCCCGGTGAAAGCAAAATGGCGGATGGATTGAGCTTGCGAATCTCCTCAAGGTTGAGGGCATCATTTCGTTCGACGCGACAGTCGGTCGCCACGGGGAACTGGCTGGCGAGTTCTCCCAGGTATTGCACCAGGTTGAACGTGAAACTGTCGTAGTTATCGATAACCAGGAGCATTGTTCAGAGGCCCAGGCGCAGGATCAGGGGTGGAACGAGAAGAAGGAGCGCAATCAGCATTGAGCTGATCGCAGAGACGAGCACAGCGGCAGCGGCACAATCCTTGGCAATTCTGGCGAGGGGATGGAATCGGCGGCCGATCGCCAAGTCCACGACCGCCTCGATGGCCGTATTGAGCAGCTCCAGCACCAACACGACAGCCACCGTGAGCACCAACACGGCCAGCTGGATTGCGGGCAGCTGGAGCCAAATCCCCATCCCTAGAACCAGCGCACCCGTACAGACGTGGATACGAAAGTTCCTCTGGCTAACGAAGCCATAGCCCAGGCCTTGGGCTGCGTAGCGGAAGCTGGAGGGGAGATCCCCCGCGATCCGCCAAGCACCCCGCTTCGCGGCACGGTGGGCTCGTTGGGTGCTGCGCTGGCTGATCTCCTCTGACACCGGTGCTCCGTCTTCAGGGTTCAGCAGTGACTTCATCTGCTGATTCACAGTTGATCTCAACTAAGGAACGAACGTTACCGCCCATGCCAAGTAGGTGCTCCTGTTTCTGAAGCATTGCAGCGAGGGAGTCTTCATCGGGATGATCCCAGCCCAACAAGTGCAGAAGCCCGTGACTGACCAACCAACGCAGTTCCCGTTCCAAGCCATGCGCCTGTTCCAAGGCTTGACGACGGGCGGTGGGTACCGACACGACGATGTCTCCTAGCTCAAGCTCCTGACCAGCACCCATCGGCATCCCACTCTCCAGGGCCGCAAAGGAGAGCACGTCTGTTGGCGTGGGTTTCTGGCGCCAGCGAAGATTCAGGTCGGCGACGCTGGCGTCATCGAGCAGCGAGACCCCAAGGCTGACCGACTCGCAGGTCCTCACAGCTTCGGGACAGGGGTGGTCGCGGCCCTGGCGAAGGTCTTCAATCCAAGCGCTTAAGTCACACTCCCAGTCTCTGGCTTGCTGCAGCCTGGAGCGCGTGCTCGCGTCATCGGCCGCATCAAGGAGATCAGCGGCTGCAGGGCTGAAGGCCAGGTCGAGCGTGATCATTGCGGGAGTGTGGGTCGCCCTAACCAGGCCACCACAAGAATGAAACCAATGAACCCTGCAGCGGTTAGGCCGAAGTGGAACAGGCTCTGCCCGCCTTTGCGCACCATGTTGCGCATGGCCAATTTCACGAAACTGGGGGGTGGAGCCCCCTTGTCATCGCTTTGGGGGGTGGAGGGGCTGCTGTCGTTTTCGGGAGCCTTGGTCATGGAGGAATGATCGTGATGGATGGAGCGTCGCTCAGCCGTCGTCGTCGCTGCCTGGGCGATCCACACCTTGGCGCAGTAACGCCTGGATGAAGGGGTTGAGATCTCCATCCATCACGCCTTGCACATCCGTGGTCTCCTCTTGGGTGCGCAGGTCTTTCACCATCTGATACGGGTGAAACACATAGTTGCGGATCTGATTTCCCCAGGCCGCTTCAACGATGTCACCGCGAATGTCGGCAATTTCTGCTGCACGCTGCTCCTGGGCAATCACCAGCAATTTCGCCTTGAGCAGAGCCATGGCCTTCTCCTTGTTCTGAAGCTGAGAGCGCTCTTGGGTGCAGCGCACTGCCAGGCCGGTGGGCACGTGGAGGATGCGAACGGCCGTTTCCACTTTGTTGACGTTTTGTCCTCCTGCCCCGCCGGAGCGGGAGGTCGTGACCTCCAGATCTTTTTCAGGAATATCGAGATCAACCTCTTCATCGAGCTTGGGCATCACTTCCACACCCGCGAAGCTCGTTTGCCGTTTGTCATTGGCATTGAAGGGGGAGATCCGCACCAGTCGATGGGTGCCTTTTTCGTTGCGCAAGTAGCCGTAGGCGTAGCGACCTTCGATCTCAATCGTGGTGCTTTTGATCCCGGCTTCCTCTCCCTCCGATAGCTCATTGACCGTCACGCTCATCCCCTGGTCTTCAGCCCAGCGGGTGTACATGCGCAGCAGCATCTGGGCCCAGTCCTGGGCGTCGGTCCCTCCGGCACCGGCATTGATGCTCAAGACCGCCCCTTCTTTGTCGTATTCGCCGCTGAGAAGCCGTTCCAATTCCCAGCGATCAAGAGCTTGTCGCAGCCGATTGAGTCCTTGCTGAGCCTCACCGAGCAGGTCTTCGTCAGGCTCTAATTCATAGAGCTCAAGGGTGGCTTGCCCATCGTCGATCGCTCCACGCCAATCGACAAGTTGCTGCAGCTGCGCCTTGACCTCGTCGAGGCGACGCATCTGCTTTTGTGCGTTTTGCTGATCGTTCCAAAAGTCGGGTTGAGCGGCGAGTTGCTCGAGATCCTGCTGCCTGGCATTCAGTGCAGGAACGTCAAAGACAGTCCTGGGCATGGCCCAGGCGGTCAGTGAGCTCGGAAAGATCGCGTTTGAAGTCTGTGAGATCCAGCAATGGGGCAACGGAGTCTTGTGATCTCGACGCTATCAGCGCGGTCGTCCTGCATAAGATTCAGCCTTCGTATGCGGCAGTTCGATGGCCAAGGTTGAGATTTACACCTGGAGCACCTGCCCGTTTTGCATTCGCGCGAAGGGTTTGCTGGACCGCAAGGGTGTGGCCTACACCGAAATCTCGGTGGATGGGGATGAGCCTGGACGGGATGCGATGGCGGCTCGAGGCAACGGCAAACGCAGCGTTCCTCAGATTTTCATCGATGACCAACATGTTGGCGGCTGCGATGAACTTCATGGCCTGGAGCGCGCGGGGAAACTGGATCCCCTGCTCGCCGGTCAGGGCTGAATAGGTGTCTGCCATGCGCCACCTCTTTGTGTTGGATCCGCTGGATCGGATCAACCCTGCCAAAGATTCCACAGCTGCGTTGATGCAGGCGGCCCAGCGCGCCGGCCATGAGGTCTGGGCGTCCACGCCTGCTGATTTGATTGCCCTCGGTGATGAGCCCCTAGCGGTGGCTGTGCCGGTGAAGCCGGATCCCTGGATTGAGATCGGTGAACCAGAACGCTGTCCGCTCAGGCGCTTTGGAGCGATCTGGATGCGGAAAGATCCTCCCGTTGATGAGGCCTACCTCTACGCAACCCACCTGCTCGATGTGGCCGAGCGAGCAGGAGCCCTGGTGCTGAACCGTCCGGCATCGCTGCGCAGTTGGAACGAAAAGCTTGGTGCCCTGCGCTTCAGTCGTTGGATGGCTCCAACGTTGGTGTCGGGCCGAATTTCGGAGCTATCGGCTTTTGCGCGCGAACAGGAGGAAGTGGTTCTGAAGCCCCTCGGTGGCCGGGCTGGTTTAGGTGTTGTGCGCGTCTCCGCGTCAGCGCCAGGCCTAGGGGCTTTGCTGGAACTGGTCACGGAACAGGGTTCCCTTCCGGTGATGGCGCAACGGTTTCTGCCGGCCGTCACCGATGGCGATAAGCGGATCCTGTTGGTGGATGGAGAACCTCTAGGAGCCGTGAACCGCAAGCCCAAAGAGGGGGAGTTTCGGAGCAACCTCGCTGTTGGGGGATTTCCGGAGGCCACGGAGCTCACGGATCGTGAACGCTTGATTTGTGAGGCCTTGGCTCCCGCCTTGCGCTCGGAAGGCTTGTTCTTTGTGGGTATCGATGTGATTGGCGGGATGCTCAGTGAAATCAACGTCACCAGCCCAACGGGCATTCGTGAGGTGGAGCGGCTGATGCATGTGCCTTTGGCCGACATGGTGATTGCACGTCTGAGTGGTTCGTCCTGAACTTGCTTGTCACAATCGGAAGATTGAGCGGAGTGGGTTCCATGCCAAGACTTCTTTGCAAAAGAATTCTGGGAGGACTCGTTTTTGCCAGTCTTGGCCTGGCTTCAGCCGTTGTTCCGCCGGTCGCGCGAGCTGCCGATGAGCCACCGCTGATTCCCCGGGAGGTGCTGTTTGGTAATCCGGAAATCATCGGTGTTTCGCTCAGCCCTGATGGGCGGCGCATCGCTTATCTGGCCCCTGATCAAGGGGTTCTCAATCTGTGGGTGCGAGATCTGGAGGGAAAGGCGCCTCCGCGGGTCTTAACGCAACAGCGCAGCCGCCCCCAGCGACCTGCGGGATGGACCCCCGATGGCCGTTATTTGATTTCCACGCGCGATACCCAGGGGGATGAAAACACGGTTGTTGTTCGCATTGATCCCCAAACGGGAGCCAGCGTTGATCTCACGCCGGCGTCAGGAGTGAAGGCCGAGATTGAGGCGGTCGATCGCGATGTCCCCAATGAAATTGTGGTGGGTCTCAATGATCGTGATCCCCGCTTTCACGATCTCTATGTGCTCGAAATCGATAGCGGAAAGCGTCGCTTGCTGTATCGCAACACCGATGACGGCCGCGAGGTGAGTGTGGAATGGGTGGATGGTGCTTGGCAGCCGGTGTTGCGCCGTCAGGTGTTGGCCGATGGAGGCAGTGCCTATGAGCTTCGCCTGCCTGGAGAAAAGGACTGGCGTCCTTTTCTGAGCTTTGGGTTTGAAGACACGATGAGCGCGTCGAGCCCGGCCGGATTCACCCGGGATGGCCAATGGCTGTATGGCTCCCTGAGTACTGGCGAGGATCTTCCCCGCTTTGTGCGCTGGAGCCGTAAACACCTTCGAACCTGTGGCACGACTTGTCAGCCCGAGCTGGTGCACCGCTCAGCAACTGGTGCATTGGGGGTGTCACACAGCGACATCAAGACAGGTGAGCCCACGGTGTTGATGGAGGTGGATTTGCGCGGCCGACGTGTGGTGCTTGACCCTGCCCTCCAACCCGACCTGAACGCTTTGACAAAGCTGGCGGGTTCCAATGAGTTCAGCATTGTTGATAACGATCTGAAGGATCGGCTCTGGTTGGTTGCGCTTGGTTCGGATCAGCAGGGAGATGAGTATTGGCTGTGGGATAGGGATCAAAGAAAACAGAGAAAGTTGTTTTCAGTCCAGCCACGGCTGGACGACTACGACCTGGCTCCGATGGAGAGCTTGGATCTCAAGGCCCGGGATGGGCGCAGGCTTCCTGCCTATCTGACCCGCACCCCTGTGGCTGGGAAGGAGCCCAAGCCCCTCGTGCTCTTGGTGCATGGCGGCCCTCAGGCTCGGGACTATTGGGGATTGAATCCCATGCATCAGCTGCTGGCCAACCGCGGCTATCACGCGCTGAGTGTGAACTATCGCGGCTCCACTGGGTTTGGCAAAGCCCATTTGCTCGCGGGAGAAGGCGAGTGGTACGGGCGGATGCAAGACGACTTGGTCGATGCCGTGAACTGGGCGGTGGCAGAAGGCATCGCCGACCCCGATCGCTTGGTGATCATGGGGGGCTCCTATGGCGGCTATGCCGCCTTGGCTGGTCTTACGCGGGATCCCGAGCTGTTTGCGGCTGCTATAGCGGAAGTGGGGCCATCCAATCTGCGTACGTTGCTCGCGTCTTTCCCTCCTTATTGGGAATCAGCGCGCACCATTACGGAACGGATGATTGGGGTGGGCACGGTGGATCTGGATGCAATCTCACCGATTAACCACGTGGATCAGATCCAGCGTCCGCTGCTGCTTGGCCATGGAGCCAATGATCCGCGCGTCAAACTTCAAGAGAGCGAAACGATTGCATCGGCGATGGAGGCTCGTGGCCTTCCAATCGACTTTGTGGTGTTCCCCGATGAGGGGCATGGATTGGCGAACCCTCGGAACAGCCTCGCGATGATCGCTTTGGTGGAGGCTTTCCTTCAACAGCACATCGGTGGTCGCGCTGAACCCTTCGGTGATGCGCTCAAACAATCATCAATGGAGTGGCGACTGCGTTCGCTCCCTGCTCCCTGAATGAAGATCAAGCTGGTCGGCGAGGACGGCCAGCTTTTGGCTGACCTCCTGTAATTCCCGCTCCGCAATCGATCCCCGCACCAGGCCAGCGCCTGCGGTGAGGTCGAGCTGGTGCCCGCGCAGGTGTCCGCAGCGGATCGCAACCCGCAATTCCGCATCCCCGGCTTGGTCGATCCAGCCGATCGGTGCTGCATACCCACCCCGCTCGAAGGGTTCAAGCGTTTGCAGCCAATGCATCGCCTCCCGCCTGGGCAGGCCCGCGACGGCGGGGGTTGGGTGCAGTGCGGCGGCGAGGGCCAGGGCTTGATGCCCTGTGGCATCGGCACTGATCGGGGTGTGCAGATGGATCAGTTGCCCGTGGCGCGCCAGTTGGGGCCGCCGGGGGCTCTGGGGCTCAAGCCCTTCCTCATGAAGGCTCTCGCTGATCGCTTTCACCACCAGCTCATGTTCATGGCGGTCCTTGCTCGATTGCATCAGGGTGTCGCCGCCTTCGCCTCGACCAGCGGTGCCGGCCAGGGCATCACTTCGCAACCGTCCGTTTCGCAGGCTCAGCAGACGCTCCGGCGAGGCTCCAAAAAAAGCATCATGGCTGCCGCGTTGCCAGAGGAAGCGGCAGCTACCCGTTTGCTGATGCCGCAGCCTCTCCAGCAGCGGCAAGGGGGAGAGAGGTGTGGTGAGTTCGATCGACTGACGAACCGCCAGCACCAGCTTGTGCAGCGCTCCCTCATTCACCAACGCCAGCCCTTGCTCGAGTGCGGGTTGATAGCGCTCTTGCCAGCAGCCCACGGGGGTCCCCAGAACCGTTGCATCGCCTGGCCGATCGTGAGGCGAGCTTGCGTTGAGCGCTTCGGCCATCTGCCAAAGCGCTTCCACCAAGACCCGCACATCGGAGGCATCGGAGGCATGGCCATGCATGCGCAACCAGCTTTGTTGGCCATGGCGACTGAGCTGCCAGCGCGGGAGCAGCGCTTGCAAGCAGGGGGCCGCCTCCACGCTGCCCTGCTGTTCCCTGCTCTGCTCAAAAAAACTGAAGGCGAGCAAGACGCGAGACCGGGCTTGGCACGGTGCCTCAGGGCTGGCATCGATCAGGCGTTGCAGGGTGGTGTCGCTGAAGCGTTGGGCCAGTTCAAAGCGGCGTGGACCCGCCAGGTCAAGGTGTTGGCATTGACCAGCCGCAGCGAGGCAGAGGCCTGGGGCGCTGTCCCATAGGAAGCGGAACGAGCTCTCTCCCGCTAGGCAGGGCAACTGCTTCAGGGGATCCTGAGCAGGAATCTGCAGGGCGAGGCTGAAGGTGCCTTCCTCCACTTGGCGCTGTTGCCAGGCGCGCTGAGCGGTGTTGAGCAGCGTGTCGAACCGCTGAGCAGCCGTTGGTTGTTTGGCAGCGGCTGTCATGTGCAGGCGGATCGGTGCAGCGTCCTGCTCAAATGTATGAGCCAAGTCGCAGTGTGTCTGGATCCTGCCCATGCCAGATCCCCAGGCTGTCGCAACCCGTTACTCCATGTCCGATCGCCGACGCCTGTGGAAGGCCGCCATCAAGTGGCGGATGTATTCGGTTGCCGTGATGCCCGTGCTGTTGGCGGCAGGCTGGCGACTAGGCGGCCAGGAGTCGGTGCGCTGGTTGCAGTTCTCGGGGTTTTTGCTGGCGGCGGTGCTGCTGCTTCTCTGGGAAAACCTCAGCAATGATCTGTTTGACGCCGATACCGGTGTGGATGTGGTGGGCAAGCCGCATTCGATCGTGGCCCTGGTAGGGCAGCGACGGTCTGTTCGGCGTTGGGCCTGTCTGGCGTTGATCTTGGGTTTAGGCCTGATGCTGATGCTCGCTCTGCGCAGTTCGTTGGCAGTGCTTCCGCTTGTGCTCGTGAGCTGTGGGCTCGGATATCTGTACCAAGGCCCACCCTTTCGTTTGGGATATCGGGGCTTGGGGGAACCGCTTTGCTGGCTTGCTTTTGGTCCCTTTGCGACGGCGGCGGCATTGCTTGTCCTGGCTCCTGCTGATCAGGCGGGAGTGCCTTGGCAGCTCGCGTTGTTGCTTGGCTCAGGCCCTGCCTTGGCCACGTCTCTGGTGTTGTTTTGCTCCCATTTCCACCAACTGGATGAGGACGCGGCCCATGGCAAACGCTCTCCCGTGGTGCGCTTGGGAACGGCCAAAGCGGCTTCCTTGGTGCCCTGGTTTGTGGCCGGCACCCTCGCGCTCGAGTGGGTGCCGGTTCTTCATGGTGATTGGCCGCTGACGGCCCTGTTCAGCGCGATTGGCCTGCCAGCGGCATCAGCGCTGATCCGTTTGCTGCGGGAACACCATGCCGAACCAGATCGCATTGCAGGCAGCAAATTTTTGGCGCTGCGTTTTCAGGCTTTAAACGGTCTTGGCTTAAGCGCGGGATTAGCGCTGGGCCCCCTCCTGAGTTGACACCCATGGAGCTGCGCGTGCAGATCAGGCCCTATGCGTTCAAGCTCACGCGCCCACTCCAGACTGCTTCTGGTGTCTTGGAGCAACGTCGGGGTTGGTTGTTGCGCGTGGAAAGTTCGGCCGGTCGTCTCGGATGGGGTGAGGTGTCGCCCTTGGATCTCCAGCAGCTCGAGGCCTGCCAAGAGGCCATGGTGCCGATGATGGAGCCAGGGGTTGTTTGGACCACCAGCGAGCTTGAGCGCTTGCTGGTGGCAGGGCCGGCGGCGCTGGCTTTCGCCCTTGGTGCAGCCCTCGCTGAGCTGGATGGTGAGCTGGGGAGTGCCTCTTGTGTGGGTTGGCTGCAAGCGCCACCGTCTGCGTTCTTGTTGCCGGCAGGAGCTGCGATGCAGGATGCCCTGGATCGCCTGCTGTCCAGCCTGAATTGCAGCCTGCCGTTCACGCTGAAGTGGAAGGTGGCGGCCTGCGACCACGAGCAGGAGTGGTGCTTGCTCCAGGGTCTTCTTGACAAGCTTCCGGCGTCGGCACGCTTGCGGCTCGATGCCAATGGCGGCTGGGACAGGCTTCAGGCTTGGCGCTGGGTGGAGAAGCTACGCGGGGATCCACGGGTGGAGTGGTTGGAGCAACCGCTTGCGGCTGATGATTGGGAGGGCCTTCAGGCCATCGCTGCGGTGGTGCCGGTCGCTCTCGATGAGTCCTTGCAGGCCCATCCCAGCTGGCGGGATCAGTGGGAGAGCTGGCAGGTGCGCCGACCGTTGTTGGAGGGAGACCCCAGGCCTCTCCTGCGGGACCTTGGCCGCGGCAAGCCCCGCCTGATGCTGAGCACAACATTTGAAACCGGGATCGGTGGCCGCTGGCTGGCGCACCTAGCGGCCCTGCAGGCACAGGGGGAAACACCGGCGGCTCCTGGTCTGGCTCCGGGATGGTGTCCGGCTGGCCCCCTGTTCAGTTCTGATCCTGCAGAGGTGTGGGCCGCAGCCGGGGGGGTCGGGTGAGCGCAGGCTTCGAGGGATTGGTTCGATGGGTGGTGCAGCCCGGCGGAGGCATGGCGACGTTCGCCGCCCTGGAGCAAGCGGTGGAGGCGGGGGCCTGGTTGCACTTGCAGGTGGGCCAGGCAGGTGGACGTCGAACCGATGGAGACCTCTCACTCCTCGACTCATTCCCCGAGGCACTCTCCGACCTTGCTTGGCCGCGCAAGGGGGGTGTGGTGTTGGCCAGTGGTGGTAGTCAGGGGGGGCGGAGCTGGTGCCTGCAGCCGTGGGCTCACCTCGATGGCTCTGCGGCAGCGTGTGGACGCTGGCTCGGGGGGATTGGCCTCAGCCCAGAGGGGGTGATCCTGCTCAATCCCCTGCCGGTTCATCACATCAGTGGCTTGATGCCTTGGTGGCGCAGTCGCCTTTGGGGAGCACAGCACGTTCTGCTTCCGCCTTTGCTGATGAAAGATCCGCCGTCCTTGCTGGCGACCTGTCGGGACGTCCCTGGTTGGGGCCAGAAACCGGCCGTGGTGTCTTTGGTGCCAACCCAGCTCAAACGCTTGCTGGATCACCCCGAGGGGCTGGCTTGGTTGCGGCATTTGGCCCTGGTTTGGGTGGGAGGCGCCGGGCTGCCTGCCCCCTTGGCGGAGCGTGCTCGCGATCAGGGGATTCGCCTTGCTCCTTGCTATGGCGCCACCGAAACCGCTGCGATGGTGGTGGCGCAGGCGCCCGATCGCTTCCTTCAAGGGGAGCTGGGCTGTGGTGCGCCCCTCGATGATGTGGAGCTGCAGCTGGACCGGGCTGGTGTGTTGAGGGTGCGAACGGAGCGTTTAGCGCTGGCTCGCTGGCGTGATGGTCGGCTGGATCCCCTCGTGGATGCCGAGGGCTGGTGGTGCACCGGAGATGCGGCCGCTCTCGTTTCCGCAGGGGAGGGGGATCTGCGCGTGCAGATACGAGGCCGAGTTGATGGTGCCATCCATTCCGGGGGTGAAACGGTGTTTCCAGAGCAGCTCAGCCAACGCCTCCTGCATCATGCGCAGGAGCAGGGTCTGCCGCTGGAAGCGGTTCTGCTGCTGCCCGTCCCTAGTGAGGAATGGGGGCAGCGTTTGGTGGCGTTGGTTCGTTGCCGTGATGGCTGGATTGAGACCGAGGGCTGGGCGTCGGTGCAAGCATCGATGCGCAAGATGACCTCAGGCTGGCTACCGGCCGAGCAACCGTTGCAATGGCTTGAGTGCGCGGTTCTTGAACCCTCGTTGGAGGGCAAATGGGAGCGGGGTCGTTGGCAGCGCTGGTTGGAGTCGCAAGAATTAAGTCTTCTGCGCTAAGTCCATGACCGTGCTGTCGGAAACCGAAATCAGCAACAAAAAGCTGGCAGCAGGTCTGTTGGGAATTTTTTTGGGCTCATTCGGTATTCACAAGTTTGTTTTGGGATACAACAACGCCGGAATCATCATGTTGGTGGTGAGCTTGGCTGGCGGGGTTGTGACCTGTGGTGTCGCGACCGGCGTGATGTCCGTGATCGGAATGATTGAAGGCATCATTTACCTCACCAAATCCACAGATGAATTCCGGGAGATGTATCTCGAGCAGCAAAAGGCTTGGTTTTAATGGCGAAGCCCCGGTCCTGGCCATCCGCCCCCACCCTGCTGCTTGCGATCGCAGCCTGCGTGAGTGGAACGGCCTTATCCACCCACGCCCATGACGGCTTTCATCCTTTGGTGATGGCGGCTTGCATGCTGCCGCTCCAGCTGGCTGGATTGGTGTGGGCGATCACGGCTGTGTCTTTGCAGCGGCGCTGCCGTTAGATCGCTTCGAGTCTTCCTACGGTTGAGGCCTCCAGCCAGAGATCAATCGGCTCGGGTAAGGCGCAGCGCCTGCGACTTTCGGTTTCGATGGCGAGGTGGCGAATGAGACCACGGGCAACCTCCGTTTCCTCGATCTGAAAGCGGTATCTCACCTCGAAACAGCCGGGGTTGAGCCGTTGAGGTTCGAGCAGGATTCTCAGGTCATCGCCGCCATGCACTGGCCGTTGGAAATCGGCTTCGCAATGCACCACCGGTAGGGCGATGGTGGGCCTTTCACTGGCATCTCGACAGCCAGGGAAGATGGTGCCTGCGCCGATGCCATACCGGTTAAGGCTCTCTTCCCAGGCCTCATGGCACCAGCGAAGCAGCTGATAAAAATGCATCACGCCTGCGGCATCGGTCTCCCCAAAGCGCACGGTGCGTTGAAGCTGAAGCCAGTGGTCGGGGGATGGCACGGTGATGGTCAAGGGGACGGAGAAGGGCGGTGGAATGGTTCAGCCTGGAGCTGGAAAGCCCGGCGAACCAACCACTCCAAAGCCATAGCTGAGCACCAGCCGAAGCAGCCAATACAGAGCGAAGGCGGAAGCAACGATGCTGATGGGTGCAAGCCTGAAACGCACCGGGATGAGCCGCCGCTTGCAAAGGGCCATGACGCTCCAGCTCAGCAATGCTGCCGCCACAATCGGCCCAAATAGATGGAACTCCAAGGCACGGTGAAGGTCACCAGTGAGAGCGGCGGAAGTGGCTCTCGTTAGATAGCAGCCTGGGCCGGGAATTCCTGTGATACCGCGAAACGGGCAGTCCCAGCCTGGGATTTGCGGGTAGCGTCCTTTGAACCAGAGGACCATGGTCAGGGTGCTTGGGACGAGGAACCCTGACTGGCGGAATCGGCGTAGAACGACGTTCAGGGCGATCAGCGATCGACAGATCCCATGATCACGTCGATCGAGCCCAAGATCGCCATGATGTCGGCAACTTTGTGTCCCTTCAGGATGTGAGGAAGGATCTGGAGGTTGTTGCTGTCGGCGGCCCTGATCTTGAAGCGCCAGGGGGTGACGTCGTTGTTGCCCTGGATGAACACACCGATTTCGCCCTTGCCTGATTCCAGGCGGGTGTAGAGCTCGCCATTCGGGATCTTGAAGGTAGGCGCCACTTTTTTGGCCACGTACTGGTAGTCAAATCCGGCAAAGGCACTGTCTTTCCCCTCTGCCATCCGCTGGGCTTCGAGATTCTCTGTGGGGCCGCCGGGAATCATGTCGCAGGCTTGGCGCAGGATTTTCAGCGATTGACGCATCTCTTCGATGCGCACGCGATAGCGAGCAAAACAGTCACCCTCCTTCTCGCAGACCACATCCCAATCGAAATCGTCGTAGCACTCGTAGTGATCCACCTTGCGGAGATCCCAAGGCACGCCGGAGGCCCGCAGCATGGGACCCGACAAGCTCCAATTGATGGCCTCTTCTCGGCCGATCACGCCGAGGCCTTCAATGCGGCGACGGAAAATTGGGTTGTTGGTGATGAGCTTTTCGTACTCATCGATTTTTGGTCCAAACCAGTCGCAAAAATCCTTACATTTTTCCAGCCAGCCCCAGGGCAAGTCGGCGGCCACACCACCGATGCGGAAATAGTTGTTGTTGATCAGTCGCTGACCCGTGGCCGCTTCCCACAGGTCGTAAATCATCTCCCGTTCACGGAAGATGTAGAAGAACGGTGTTTGGGCACCAACATCAGCGAGGAAGGGGCCAAGCCAGAGCAGGTGGTTGGCGATCCGGTTGAGCTCCAGCATCAAGACCCGGATGTAACTAGCCCTCTTGGGCACAGGGATGTTGGCGAGGCGCTCTGGAGCGTTCACCACGATGGCCTCGTAAAACATGCCCGCGGCGTAATCCATACGGCTCACGTAGGGCACGTACATCACGTTGGTGCGGTTCTCGGCGATCTTCTCCATGCCGCGGTGGAGATAGCCGATCACCGGTTCGCAATCCACAACGTCTTCACCGTCCAGGGTCACGACGAGCCTCAGCACCCCATGCATGGAGGGGTGATGGGGTCCGAAGTTGACCACCATCGGCTCGGTGCGCGTTTCCAGCTGCGTCATGGTGAGCCGAGGTTCATTGCGTTATCGGGATCTTAGGAAGGACCGATGCCCGATCACTCGCTGTCTTCTGCTTTGACGTTCAGCCACGTGCCCGTATTGGCTGAAATGCTGATGCAGGTTCTGTCTGAACAGCCCCCATCCCTCTGGCAGAACACAGCTGTGATCGACGCCACTCTCGGTGGGGGTGGTCATAGCGAACTCATCCTGGAACGCTGTCCTGGCCTTCGTTTGATTGGATTGGATCAGGACCCCACGGCCAGGGCTGCCGCTGCATCAAGGCTGGAGCCTTTCCTGGAGCGCGTGCAGATCGTGCCGGTCAACTTTGCTGCCTTTGAACCGCAGGAACCGGTGTCGTTAGTGCTGGCAGACCTGGGGGTGAGCAGTCCCCAATTGGATGTGGCCTCCAGAGGCTTCAGCTTCCGCCTGGACGGTCCCTTGGATATGCGCATGAACCCAGCGGCTGGGGGTGAAACGGCAGCGGAGATGATCGAGCGGCTGGATGTGAATGCTCTGGCTGACCTGATTTACGCCTTTGGTGAGGAACGTTTGTCTCGCAGGATTGCTCGCCGGATCAAGGCGGATCTGGAGGCAGAAGGCGCCTATTCAGGCACGGCAGCGTTGGCTTATGCCGTGGCGGGGTGTTATCCACCGAAAGCACGACGGGGACGAATTCATCCCGCCACGCGCACGTTTCAGGCGCTGCGGATCGCCGTGAACGATGAATTAGGAGCGCTGGACCGATTGCTGCAGACAGCACCTGGATGGCTGAAACCAGGAGGGCTGTTGGCGATCATCAGTTTTCATTCGTTGGAAGATCGCCGCGTCAAAACCGCGTTCCTCCAAGAGGAACGGCTCGAGCGGGTCACGCGCAAACCGTTGATGGCGTCAGAGCAGGAGCAGGAAGAGAATCCGCGCAGTCGCAGCGCAAAACTCAGAATTGCGAGGCGCAGGCCTGACAACGCTCGGTTTGAGCCATGAACATTCCCTGGTCTTCTGACGGGTTGTGGTGGCTAGCGCTGTTGGTGCAGCTGCTGGCGATTCCTGGCACGCTCTTGCCCTTGCTCCCAGGCTTGATCTGGCTCCCTGTGGGGGGACTGGTGTGGATCGCTGCTGTCGGTTGGCAGCAGGCCTGGCCTGAGTTCGCCGTCGCTTTGGTGTTGTTTGGTCTGGGCCTTGTGGCCGACCTGTTGGCGTTGGGCCTGGCCTCGATGCGCCTGAAGGCCAGCCGTTGGTCAGCAGCCGGGGCGGGAGTGGGTCTGCTCTTAGGGGTGTTTGGCCTGCTTCCAGCCCTTCCTTTTGGAGGCCCACTGCTTGGAGCCTTGTTCGGCCCCTGGCTTGGGGCCCTGGTGGTGGAGACCTGGGTCAACAAAAAGCCACCCTTGAATCTCGGGTGGCTCAAAGCATTACGCCAAGGAGCCGTGGTGGGCTTGGCGGTGGTGGCCGGCCTCCTCGTCAGTCGTCTGGCGCAGTTGCTCCTGGCGCTGCTCGGAGTGGCGGCCTTTATCGCACTCAGTGCTCGCTGAGAAAACCGGTTTGGTCTGCTGTGCCAAACAGTTGGCGGTAGGCCGCTGTTGAGATGCAGATCACCAAGGGGCTAGCCACCAGCAGGCCGACTCCGTTGAGAAGAAGGCCAATGCCCAGGATCACAACTTCCACGATCAGGAGCAGGAGCATCCACCACCAGCTGGGATCTACGTAGGCCCGCCCGCACTGAATGTTGTCGAGAGGGTCTCCGTTCTGAACGGCCGCAATGAAGGGAAGGAACTTTTGGTTCACTCCCAAATAGATAAATACGATGGCGGCCACGAGGCCAGGAATCACCGTCAAAGCCTGATTGATCTGGAGCAATCCCCATCCAATGCCAACGGCGATCACAAGAATGATCGCCAGCACGATGGCAAGCACCAACTGGTTGATGAATAGGCGACCTGCTGCTTTGCCATCCCAGCGTGTGAAGTCTCTAAAAGAAGGTTTCTGGCCACTGAGCGCTTTCCAGGATCCACGAATCAGGCCTATCACCGCCCAAAGGCTGATCACGGTGCTGCCAATCACGGCGATGATCATCAGCAGAACAGTGCCTGGATTAAATCCTGATCCTGCCGATGATCTGATGGCAGCTCCATGACTCATCACCTGAAAGATCAGCCCTAATGCGCCCGATAGCAGGGTGAAAAGCACAAAGGTCATGGGGGCTTTCGCGAAGCCTGACCAGCCATCTTCAATTGCTTGCAGGACGTGGAGCCTGCTGCTTTCCATGGTGTCGCTCATTGCCAGATCTGTATTAGAGGCTTGGCCGGAAAGTAGCGACGCGCACTCTTTATTTCACGCTTTATGACGCAATTGATGGATGACGTCGTTAAGAGCCTGAATGGCTTGGTCGATGTCGCCGTCCGTGGTGCTGCGCCCCAGGCTGAGTCGAAGGGAGGCTTCTGCCTCTTGGCGGCTTCGACCTAAGGCCATCAGCACATGGGAAGGTTCACCGCGACTGCAGGCCGAGCCACTGCTGCAGGCCACGCGAGATCTCAGCGCTCGATGCAGTTTGCTTCCCGAGACACCAGGAATGGTGATGTTGAGGTTGTGCGGGAGTCGAGCCGTGGCGTGCCCGTTGAGAACAACGGTTGGGTGCCTCTGTTTCACACCCTCCCAAAGCCGATTGCGCAATTGTTCGAGGCGTTGACTGCGGCTTGCGAGATCGCTTAGGGCCAACTCCGCCGCTTTGGCAAAGCCCATGATGAGCGGCACCGGCAAGGTGCCAGGTCTCAACCCCCGTTCTTGTCCCCCTCCCCATTGCAGCGGTTCCACCGCTAGCTCCGGGTGGCAGATCAGAGCACCGACCCCTTTCGGTCCGTTCAGTTTGTGGGCGCTCAGACTGAGGAAATCTGCGCCAAGACGTTGGCTATCCAGGGGGATGTGGCCGAAGGCTTGAGCGGCATCGCTATGCAGCGTCACCCCGTGAGCTCTACAAAGGGCGGCGACTTCAGGAAGTGGCTGGATGACGCCGATTTCGTTATTAGCCAGCATCACGCTGACCAACTGGGTGTCGTCGCAGATGGCGGCCTCGAGTTTGGCGGGGGCAAGGCGCCCATCCGGCTCGGGCGAGAGCAGGGTGATGCGAAAGCCTTCGCTCCGTAGCTGCTGAAGAGGGTCGAGAACAGCGTGATGTTCGCTGACCATGCTGATCAGATGCCCTGGTTTTCCCCTCTCGCGGGAGACGGCTCGTGCATGTCCGAGCAGGGCGATGTTGTTGGCTTCGGTGGCTCCGCTGGTGAAGATCAGCTGTTCGGAAGAGCAGTTCAGGCAATCACTCAATTGTTCTCGGGCCACTTGCACGGCGGCGGCGGCCGTGAGTCCCAGGCGATGTTGCCGGCTGGAAGGGTTGCCCCACTGCTCCCTCCACCAGGGCTCCATCGCCGTCACCACATCCTCGTGACACGGGGTGGTGGCTTGATGATCGAGGGCGATGGCTCCCCCCTGTGTCGAGACGGTGTCAGAACTTGGCAGCATGGTGTGAGTCTGTCGTCCCTATGTGATGCGCGCGGCTTGTTGGATCAGCAGCCTCAGTCTGCTCGCGATCAGTGTGGTGCCGCCCGGCATGGCAGAGCCATCCCTGCGTCAGAAGGTGCTGGAAGAGATGCGGGCGTCGCGGCCTGCCGATCTGGTGGTGCTTGAGACGCGTGAGTTGGGACGTCCTTCCATGCTTGGCATTTTTGCCATCGAGGTGGATTCGGCTGATCCGGATCTGAGGCGTTACAAGCTTTGGAGGGAATCCTCTGAAAACCTGATCATTCCGACGGAATCGGTGAGTTGTAGTCGCACTGAGCCCATGCGCGTCACCCGCGATCAGAGTGCGATTTATCTTCAGCGCCTCAACCCGGGTGGTTTGGTTACGGCGGCGAATCGGGAAAACCATCTGGTGTGGTGGGCTGCCTGTGAGCCAAAACTGGCTGGTCAAGATCCCTCAGGATTGACAGAGCAGGCCAAGGCGTTGGGCTTCTCCACCTTGCAAGTGGAATCCCAAGAGATTTTGCGGTTGCCAAGCCAATAGCGCCTTTAGATTTCGCGTAGATGCGTCAGGTCCATGACGGAGACCCCCAGCGAGGCTCTGACCCCACGGTTGCTGCTTGTCGATGACGAGCCTGGTTTACGTACCGCCGTTCAGGCCTACTTAGAGGACGAAGGGTTCGATGTCACAACGGCCGAGGACGGGGAAGAAGGGTTCAGCAAAGCCCAGCAAATGCTGCCCGATCTCGTCATCAGCGACGTGATGATGCCGCGCCTTGATGGCTATGGCTTGCTTCGCAAGCTTCGCGAAGACGAGCGCTTGGGCGGAACACCCGTGATTTTTCTCACCGCCAAAGGAATGACGGCGGATCGCACGCAGGGCTATCTCGCTGGTGTGGATGACTACATCCCCAAACCCTTTGATCCAGATGAACTCGTCGCGAGGGTCCGAAATGTTGCCCAGCGGCAGCAGCGGTTGTTGCAGGAAGCAGCCCGGTTCGCTGACACCGATATGGGTCAGATGGCTAAGCAGATCACGGAGATTCGCTCGCTTCTCGCCCAGGCCGATGCCCTACCCAATCAGGACCCTGTTCAACACAATTTCACGCCAAGGGAGGCCAGCGTGTTGCAGCTTGTGGCTGAGGGCCTGATGAACAAAGAGATTGCGCGGCAGCTCGAGACCTCGATTCGCAATGTGGAGAAATACGTGAGCAGGCTGTTCATCAAAACGGAAACCTCCAGCCGCACGGAGCTTGTGCGTTATGCCCTCCAACATCACCTTGTGAACTGATGGCTGAGCCGGCGGGATGGCGGCCGGCGGCGTTGAACAACGGCTGGACGTACTGCGATCGAGTTCGAGCAGGGGAACGATCTTTTCGATTGAGCGATGTTCTGGCACAGCGCTATCGCCATTCCTGTGCAGCGACCTGGCAGGAGCGCTTGGCGAGCGGGGAAATCAGCCTGAATGGTTTGGCATGTCCCGATGACGTTGAGGTGAAAACTGGTGATTGGATTCGTTGGCAGCGCCCTCCCTGGGTGGAGGCTGCGGTTCCTGATCAATGGGAGGTCATTCACGATGACGGCGATCTGCTGGTCGTGAATAAGCCCTCAGGATTGCCGGTGATGCCAGGTGGCGGCTTTCTGGCCCACACGCTGACGTCCTTGCTGGAGCGGAGGAGCCGCTCTGTTGGAGAGGCCTTGGTGCCAAAGCCGATTCATCGCCTCGGACGGTTCACGTCTGGCCTTCAGGTTTGTGCCCGTCGGCCCGAAACCCGGGCTGCCTTGTCGAAGCAATTTCGCCCTCAAGGCGATTGCCAAAAAACGTACCTGGCCTTGACGCCTCGTTTGGAGAGCCTTCAGCACGGTGAAACGCTGGTCATCCAAACCGATGTTGTGGAACGGCAGCATCCATTGCTCGGTTGGATTTGGGGGCCAGAGCCAACAACGTCGGAGCGATTGCGTAAGCGCTTATCCGCTCACTCTGCAGTGCAATTAAGGGAGCGACGGCGAACGGGAGATCTCTTGGAAGTGCGGATTCATACAGGCCGCCCCCATCAGATCCGCATTCATCTCGCCCAACTGGGCTGTCCCTTGTTGGGAGATCCCTTGTATCAATCTGATCAGGGGCTGTCTGCAACAGCAACGCCAGGTGATGGTGGGTATCACTTGCACGCCTGGCGCTTGGAGGGTTTGCGTTGGTCGACGACGAAGGGGCTATCGCTCCATGCGCAACCGCCCAAGCTTTTGAGAGATCAAGACGGTGCCGGAGATTGAAGGGACGATCAACGACAGACCAGGCATTGCTGAGCTTGCTGGGTGCACGGGGAGGTGCTTGGACGACGGCAGAGGCTTCCATCGGCACGGGCTTGCCTCTGGATGTGGTTGAGCCGCGGTTGCTTGCCTTGGCAGTGGCCAGTGGTGCTCAGTTGCGTGTGGCTGATGACGGCAACGTCACGTATGTCTTTCCGGCCCAGCTGCGCCGTTTGCTCTTGGCCCGCTCCTGGAGGCTTCGCCTTGATGCTTGGTTGCGCAAGGTTTGGTCGGTGTTGTTCTGGATCATCCGCTGCAGCTTTGGGGTGGTGCTTGTTGTGCTGGTTGTCTTGATCAGCCTGCTAGTGCTCTTGCTGGGTTTGGCGTTGTTCTGGGCAGAAGATGACGCTGCTAATGCGCTTCTGTCCGTTGTGGGCGGTGGATTGGAGCTGATCGTTCGCATTGTGGTGGCGGTGCTAACCGATCAGTTCTGGATTGGCTCTCCCGGTCGCTTCTCTTCCGGCAACGAAAAGCCGCCACCGCAGCGTGTTGCCTTTCTGGAGTCGGTGTATTCAATTTTGTTTGGGGATGGGGATCCCAACCAGGCCCTGGAGACAAGGAGATGGCAGCGCATCGGTGCCTTTCTTCGCCATCGCGGTGGGGTTGTGATCGCCGAAGACTTAGCGCCCCTGTTGGACTTGGCGTGTTTACCCCCTGCAACAGATTCTTCTCAAACAGCCCTGATCTCGGAGCAGGCCGATCAGGGCCTGTTGCCAGTGTTGTTGCATTTTGATGGGCGCCCCCAGGTCACGGACCAAGGCGACTTGATCTACTGCTTTCCATCGCTTCGACACAGCTCAGAGGCGCCTTCGTCCTCTGCTGCAGACCATTCGATGCTCGAGGGCGCTTCTTTGCCTCTACGAGAACGACGGATCGCGTTTACCCATGCCAACCAGGAGCAGCGTTGGACCTATGGCATCTTGGCTGTGAGCTTGTTGGGGTTGTCGGTGTTGCTCCTGCATTGGAGCTTGCCCCTGTCGGCAGCCCTTGTGGGCATTGCCTTGTTTGGTCTTGGCTATTCCCTTCTGTTATTCGCCCTTCCCCTGCTGCGTTGGTTCGGCTGGCGCCGTGCCAATGCGGCCATTCATCAGCGCAATCGCTGGCGCCAGCAATGGGCGGATTGGGCTCAAATCCATTGTGATGAACTGGTGTCTAAGCGTCGGGAGGCAGCTTGTTGGCGCAAGACATTGCCTCAGATCAGCGATGGGATGGTGTACACGACAGAACACGATTTTCTGACACAACCGATTGATCACTGATCTCCTTCCTCATTCGAACGGGTTGAGGGCCTGAAGGCTCCGGGGGGACAACACCCAACATGGGGTTGCTCGCCAGGCTGTTGCTCACCTCGCAGGTTTGATCAGCCACTGGAATCTGAAATTTATGCTGAAGTCCTTTGAGCCCCGTCTTGTTTCTGGTTAGCCAGTGAAAAGCTGATTGACTGACCATGGCTGGCGCGTCTGACTCGTTACAAACACAAGCTGCTAACGCTGAGGCTCTCAGCCTGGCTTTGCAGCGTGCTGCTTCTGTTCTTGCCTCTAAAAGTTGGTCTGTTCGGAAGTTTGCAAATGTTTTCCACGATGCAGCTGTTCCCGGAGAGCAGGCGACGTCATTCGACAGCCAGTCCTCAGACGCTCTCCTTCCCTATGTCAAGCGATTCAGCCCCTTTGGTGAGAGTTTGCAGGGTTATGAATCCAATGATTTAGGACTGGATCAGCTTCGATTTGAGTTTGAGGATCTTGGGTCGGGTCAACTTCTGGCTCGTTTTTACAACGAACTGCAGCCTGGTGAATCAACTCTCGCTGAAACTTATTTGGTGTCTTTGGTTGCTGAGCCGGGCGCTAAAAGTTATGGTGAAGATGGTAACTTAAATGCTGATTGCTTTAGCAATTTTGAGCTTGCGCTGATTGGTACGGAAGATCAAGACGGCTCAAATTCGCAAGCGATTGGTTCTTTTAATCTGGATTCTGAGATTCTTTCTCTGGTAGAAAATAGTAAGGATAATGCCAATGGAATTTCGGCTTCAACAGGGATTATTCTGACTTCTAATCCCTTTACTCAGCAGCAGTTGCAGGCGGCTGAAGTCGCTGGTCTTGCGCAGGCGAAGGCGGCTGAATTTTTGGCTAATTCAACATGGACATTTCAAGATTTTGCCAATCTTTTGCATGACGCTGATCTCCCAGGAGAGCCGGTTTCGGGATTTAGTGGACAAGCCGTAGAGGCCTTGTTGCCTTACGTCAATCGCTATGACGTGTATGACGGTGGATTGTCGAGCTATGAGCTCAACCGGAATGGACTCGATCAGCTTCGGTTTGAATTTGAGGATCTGGGGTCTGGACAATTAGTGGCGCGTCTCTACAATGAATTGCAGCGAGGCGAATCGACTTTAGCTGAAACATATTTAATGACGGTCATCGCTGAACCTGCTGAAAAATCTATCGCGCATGGAGAAGATCTTTCCATCAACGATTTTAAGGATTTTGAGTTGTCATTTGTTGGCCATGAGGACTTTGATGGCTCGCAAAGTGGTGGCTTGGGGTCTATTAATTTAGACTCTGGAGTCTTATCTCTTGTTGAAAATAGTAAGTCAGTCGCTCTTGGTGTGAGTTCATCTTCAGAGATGATCTTGACCTCGGGCTCAGGCGCGCAGGAGCAGAAGGAAGCTGAGGCACTGGATTTAGCCCTGGAACGGGCTGTCAATTTCCTGTCTGAATCAACCTGGTCTTTCCAGCAGTTTTCGAATGTTTTTCAAGATGCTGAATTGCCAGGAGAGCCAGAGACATCATTTGACAATCTCAGCCCTGATGCCCTGATGCCCTATGTGGAGAGGTTTGATGTCTTTGCGGACGCTTTGATTGGCTATGACCTCAATAGAAATGGCCTTGACCAGCTCCGTTTTGAGTTTGAAGCCATTGGTTCGGGTCAGCTTGTTGCACGTCTCTACAACGAATTGCAGCCAGGGGAATCAACATTGGCTGAAACTTATTTGGTATCGTTAATCTCTGAGTCTTCAGAGAAGGGCGGTGACAACTTCACTGTTGATGAATTCAGCGATTTTGAGCTTTCATTTGTTGGGATTGAAGATCAAGATGGATCCCAAAGTTTTGGCCTGGGTTCATTGAACTTGGATTCTGGTCTTTTGTCTTTTGCAGAGAACACCAAGGGGCTAGGAATAGGCCTGACTTCCTCGACTGAAATGATTCTTGCAGCTTATTCTTGATCTGGTAAGCCTTGTTTTGTAGGCTTGTCTTCTGCTTCTTGCTTGAAAGCGTAGGCAAGCCTTTTTAGGTTGATTAAGATGCAAGTCAGAAGGTGTATTCAGCTCTTTTTGAACTCAATCAAGCGAGAGAAGTAAAAGGGAGCTTTGTTGAGGCTTCGTCTCACCAGTTTGAATCCACAGGATTCAGCCGCTTGCACAATTCCTGTTTCTTTCAGGGTGTAAGCGCGGGTGGTTTTGCTGGGGCCAGGAAACAGTTGGCCGATGCCTTTGAGCAATGCCAACAAAGGGGTGTAGGGAGCAAAGCTCACGATCAGCCTCTGCTCGGTGAGGCTGCAGAGGTGGCGCACCATCTCCTCCGCAGCTGGTTGTGGGTAGTGAATGAACACATCTAGGCAGCAGACGGTGTGAAAGGAGCCGCTCAGGCTTTCGAGATCACTGGCGAAGAAATGGAGCTTGCTCATGGTCAAGCCCGCCTCTTCTGCGCGGCGCTGAGCCTCCTGCGCCATCGCTTCAGAGATGTCGCTGGCGTGGATGGATCCAGCACCCATTTCTGCTAGCGGCAGGCTGAGGCTGCCAACGCCGCAGCCTGCATCACAGAAGCTCACGTCACTGAGCTCGCCACTTTGCTTGATCCAGCTCAACACCTCATCCACGGTCTTCTGGTGGCCGATGCGAATGTTGCGCTGCACCTTGTTGACATCATCACTTTCGCTGTAGATGCGATTCCAGCGCTCGA
>WLWE01000116.1_pt1 | contig 63537 bp, 94 predicted proteins | sample 6718301 | NCBI WGS metagenome assembly WLWE01 (sample SAMN12718691, study PRJNA515312) | sponge metagenome | isolation source: marine sponge | host: Mycale hentscheli | place: New Zealand: South Island, Marlborough, Capsize Point | collected 2003-05-01
GGGGGGGGGGGGGGCGGGGGTGGCGGGGGGGGGGGGGGGGGGGGCCGGCGGGGGGGGGGGGGGGGGGGGGGGGGGGGGGACCTCCTCGAGCGCGGGCACGACTCGATCCCGGTCGCGCTGTCGACGGCATCGAGAGGCGCGTGCCACGACCGCAAACGCGTCTTCGTGCTCTCGTGGGCGAGGCGGGAGGGCTCGGCTTCGCGCGCGCTGCTCGGTGAGCTCCGGCTCATGCGAGCACAGCCTGCGGAGCTCTGGGGTGGCGGGGTCCCCGATGTCGCGCGCCGGTCTCTCCGGGACCCGCGGCTCTCATTGGCTATCGGGCTCGGGGTCGACCAGCGGAGCGCGGCCGATATCGCCCGTCTGCTGCGCGTCGTGCTCGAGGGCCCGCGGACGGAGGAGCGCGTGCCGGTCGGGGAGATCCCGCTGGACGGCTGTCCTCGGCTCAGCTCCCTCGAGCGAGCTCGATTCGATGCTGCGCGGCTACCGACGCCCACGTGGAAGTCGAACCAGCTCGCGCCTCCCGAGTGGGCAGAAAAGTCTTTGCATACGCCTTGATATCGTGTACCTTTAGCGTGTGCTCACCTTCGAAGCCCACGACGTCGACCGCCTTCGCTCGAACCTCTTCTCCGACGGCACCGCGACCGTCGACCTCTACATCGCCGACGGCGCCGAGCTCCCCTCCGAGGGGGACCGGGTGACCTTGACGGACCTCGAGGACGCCTTCGCCGCCGGCACCGAGGTCGAGGCCGTCGTCACCGACGTCTTCGTCCGCTCGACGTCCTTCCGCCTCGGGCACCGCTCGGTGCTCCTCTCCCTCTCCCAAGGCTGAACCATGTACACCCTCCCAAAACGACACTACCAAGTCCTCCTCTCCTGCGCCTCGAAAGACGCCGGCCGCGCTGTCCTGGAGCAGCTCTTCTTCGACGGCTCGACCATCTCGGCCGCGGACGGGAGCGTCGCGGTCACCCTGACCCTCCGCGCCGGAGTCGTCATCGACCCGCCGTCCGCGTTCGGGGTCACGGCCGCTCACATCAAGGCCGGGCTCAAAGGCCTGAAGGCCACCGACAGCCTCTCCGTCGACGCTGGCCGGGGGGACCGCGAGGGCTTCGGCGTGCTGCTCGGCGCGTCCGAGATCGACGTTCCCGTCCACGCGTGGGCCTTCCCTCCCCTCAAGTCCGTCTTCGAGTCTGCCGCCAAGGGCCCGTCTTCTCCTTCGTGGCTCGTCGACCCCACGCTCCTCGGCCCCGTGGCCGCTGCCGGGAAGCTGTGCGGTCCTTTGCGCGGCTCCGTGACCTCGCGCTTCTCGGCCCCTCGCAAGGCCGAGGGGTGCGGAGAAGGTCCCGCCGTCGTCGTCATCGAGGACCACGACCCGGACAGCCCGGTCGAGTCCTGGGCCTTCGCTTTGATGGGGCTCCGGCAATGAGCGCCTTCTCCGCGACAGAAGGAGTCTACGCCCTCGCGTGGCTCCTGGGGGCAGCGCAGAAGCACGGGGACTTGAGGGGCACGGCAGCCGGGAGCCTCTCTACGGAGCGCGTCCAGGCCGCCTTCGCCTTCGAGGAACTCGCCAAGATAGGGTCCTACTTGCTGGCCCCGAGCGAGACCCAGGAGATCCAGCTCTCCCTGTGGGAGGCCGCCGCGTCTCGCTCGGTGTCACCCGAGTTCAGGCAGGCCTGCATGCGCGCTTGGCGTGCCTGGGGAGGTGAATGATGAAAGATAGTCCTACGCCGTCACATTCACCGTTCCTTCCCTCCGTGCCTTGGACAACCTCGCCGCCGTCGCCGAGGAGTGCACAACCGCCAGCCACACCGGGCAAGGGTGGCGTGCCCTGGGCGAGGCCTGTCGAGCCGCCCGCTTCGAGGCCTCGGACTCCGCCCGCGAGGCCCTCATCTCCATGGCCAAGACCGGGCTCGCCTTCATGGGCCACTCCCTCACCGACCGCGAGGCCGTCGCCGCCGCCGTGACCTCCTGCGCCAAGGCCCTCGACGTCGAGCAGGACGTGATCTCCGACGCCATCACCGCCATCATGGACGGTCGACTCGCTGGACGCTGAGCTTGCTCGCGCCGTCGCGCCTGGGCTCGGGTCGATGGAGCTCGAGCTCGCGCTCGAGGCCGGGCTGCTGGCGAGCTACCTCCGCGAGCTCGATGTTCGGATGGGCGCGGGGCTCGGGCTGGTCTTCGAGGACGAGCTGGCGGACTTGGCGGCGCGGATGAAGGCCGCAGGAGATACCTGAAAGAAAGTCTTTGCGTACGCCTTGAAATGGTGTATGTATAAGGGGTGCTCGCCTCAGCAAACAAACGCCCCTCCTGGACCAAGGCCGACCTCGGCTACATCTTCGGCGAGTGGTCCCTTCTCCGCCTTCCCTCGAAGACCTGGGTGCTGATCTACCCCGACGGCAGCGTCGCGGACCTCGGCAAGCGCGCCAGCTTCGACGACGCCGAGCGCTTGATGGCGGTCGAGTCGAACCGGGTGACGTGGGATAAAGACACCGGCCCCTCCGACTTGTGGATGGTGAAGTCGTGAAGACCACGGTCAACCCCGACGCCTTCGTCGAGATCGAGCCCGCTTCGATGGCGGGCATGTGGTCGGTCCCTGCGCGCCGCTCGCTCTCCGTCTCCTCCGACGCACTCGCCTCGCTGAAGGGGACGGGGAAGCTCCCGGTCGAGGCGGTCTGCGAGGACCCGAGCCCGTACCTCACGAAGTGGCCTCGCACCTTCGACGACGTGCTCGTCTTCGGGCCCGGGGAGGACTTCATCCAATGCCGCGTGGTCCTCCAGGGCTTCGCGCGCGAGGGCGACGAGTGGACCTTCACCGCGGACCTGGTGAAGTCGTGAACATCGTCATCCACCACGAGCGGCTCCGGCTCTTCCCTGCCTACTCGGTCCTCATCGACGCCCCTCGCTGGGCCTCGCGGCGGCCGGCTCTCCTCTTCTTCGCGCGGCTCTTCCGCCGGTCCAGTTCGTGGGAGGCCACGGGGGAGACCTTCGACGAGCTCGCGCTGGACCTCACGCGGTTCGCGGCTGTCTCCGAGGACGGTGGTGTCCTCACGCTGAACTTCGAGGGCGACCACACCGTCGGGAGCGTGTCGTGAGCCTCCGCTCCTTCGCCGTCCACGCTGACCACGAGGACCCCGAGGTCGCCGAGTACATCGAGGCGCAGGACGCCCAGGGCGCCGCGGCGGCGTTCGCTGCCGACTGGTGGTCCACCGAGGAGCCGCCTGCCCAAGATGAGATCCTCTCCGTAATCACCCAGGAGGTCACCAGCGGGGCCCTCCGCGCCTTCACCGTCCGCGCCGAGTGGACGCTCGACGTCTACGCCACGGAGACGGAGACCGCGGAGACCTGCGCTCGGTGCAAAGGCGCGCGCTGGGTGCGGTGCGATGACGAGTGGCCAAGCCCCGGCGAGGCCGCGTGCCCCGACTGCAACCCGGGGCACGAGGAGGGCTCGTCATGAGTTCGCCGCTCGAGTGCTACAGGTGGCGAGAGCCGCGCGTCCTTCCTTTCGTCGGCCGGTGTGGCGTGAAGCGCGGAGCCACGTGCAAGGCTTGCGCTCGTCGGCGACGCACGGCCAAAAAGCTGACCTCGAAGCTGCGGCGCCGGGTCAGCCGAGCGGCGCTCGCGTGGGAGGTCTCGTCGTGAGCTCGTCGGCCTCCCTCAAGCGCGCCCTCGTCTGGGCGAACCTCGTCGAGCTCGAGCTGCTCCGGCTCGATGGGCTCCCCTGGTACGCGCTGCTCGAGCGTCGGGCGGCTCGACGGCGCATCGTCCGGCACCGAGGGGAGGCGATGTTCGCGCTCTTCCAGGCGCGGCGGGAGCTGGACGCGGAGCGATGAAGTACTTCGTCTCTCGACACGCCCGCATGCAAGCGCACGCCCGGCTCGGGGCCTTCCCGCCCCCGGGGTGGTGGGACGCCGTGGTCTTGCGGATCTCGCAGGGCGAGCTTCGGGGTCGGGAGGTGAGCCGGGGGCGGCGGCTGTGGCGTCTCGACTGCATCTCGACGGACGGCGCGGTCGTCTCGGTGAAGCTGCTCACGGTCATGGACGAGGGCGTCTTGTACTTCGTGACCCTCTACGTCACCCACGTTGACGGGGTGGACGTTCGAGAGGCGGAGGCCGTGCGCGACAAGCGGCTGGGGCTGTGCGAATAGTTCTTGCGATACACCGTGTTATGATGTACACTTGAGGGAGGGGCAGACGGCCCCCGGAAAGAAAGCAGCAGATGACTACTTCAATCAAAATCGAACGATACAAAAACCCCGAGCAGACGGCCGGGTGGGCCGGCTACGTCGAGCCCGGCGGACGCGACTGGATCCTCTACTTCGCCGAGGACGGGCGGACGAAGTTCTACCCTGAGCGAGATCCCTACACCGGCGCGGTCCGCGAACCTGACGCCCCTGTGACCTTGTTCACCGCGTACCGTCACGAGGACCCGACCGGGGTGAGCGGGGCCGGGGTCGTCGGCTACGGCTGGCGGCGCCAGGACGGCCGCGCCGTCTTCCGCTGGCTCGGGGATTACCCAACTGAGACGGTCCACGAGCGAGGCATGGAGAGCGTCTACGCGATCCACTCCCACAAGGGGCTCACGTCCTTCCACGAGGCACCTGCTTCGGGCGGCGACATCTGCCTCCCTCTGGTCGCCCTCGGGCTGTCGAGCGGGAGCGACGACCGCGACGGTGTGTGGCTGTCTCGGACGCAGGACGCGCCGCAGGGGATGGTCTTCGGGCGCTTCACGCCCGAGTCGATCTGGCGCGAGCGCACGAGCCCGGACCCCGTCCTACTCACGGGAGACCTCATCGAGGGGGTCGTGATCGACGGGGAGCAGCATCTCTTCCGCCCCCGAGGGTGGGCCGGCTCGGAGGCCGGGACCCTCGGGTCTCGAGGTGTCATCGAGCTCTTCGCGCAGGGGCCGTCGCACCTCCTCGTGACGAGGGTCTTGGACAGCCAAGGAGGTGCGCCCGCCCTCGTCCGCGTGCCCTTGAAGTAGGCCGGAGGAGGCCTTCGCCTGGAGCCGCTCGGGGAGACCCGGGCGGTTTCTTTTTTACGCCCTTGCGATACACCGCGTGATGGTGTATCGTTAGAGTCGTGACCTACCAAGAAGCCACCACCGTCGCTCAGTCCCGCGCGGACGCCACCGGGTTCGACCAGGGCATCGAGGCCAGCCCCTACACCGAGGGCGGGTTCCGCGCCTTCCCCCTCCCTCGGCGCGTCAACCGCCAAGGCTACGAGCTCCGTTGTGAGGTCCGGTCCTGCTCCGACCTCAGCCGCTGCGCCCTCGGGCACGGGCCCTCGCGGAGGGTCGGGCGATGACCGGTTACCTCTACCTCTGCGAGTGGATCTGGCGCGAGCCTGGCGAGCTCCCCGGGATGCTCAACCCCATCGTCGGCCTCCGGGTCGTCGAGCACGTCGTCGAGGTGGACGGGGGCGAGCCCTCGAAGTCTCTCTTCGCGTGGCTCTCGCCCGTGCGGGTCGGGCTCCGACCTCTCTCCTTCTGGGCCCGGGGGTGCTGGGCCGAAATCTACCCATCCCGGCCCTGCACCTTCCTGAAGGTCGTCCGCCACGAGGACGACTCGTGAGCGGCCCCTCCCTCAAGACCCGCGAGCGGCGCCGTCGGCAGGTCGCGCGCTTCATCGCCGAGCACGGCTTCGAGTGGAGCTGGGGGTCCTCGCCCCTCGGTGGCGTGTGGTCCGCCGGGCACTCGGGTGCCACTTTCTCCAGTGCCCAGACGACGCGTCCTCCTCACGGCGTCTTCGAAGCGATGGCCCTCGGTCTCGTGGCCGGTGCGCTTCCCCGTCTCGGCCGGGGTTTCGACGTCCGCGTCGTCCGAGCCGCCGCCCTGGAGCTCGTCGCCCTCGAAGACGTTCAGGCGGTGTTCGAGGACTGGACGCGGGCGCGGGGGCTCGGGCCAGAGAACCGGGGGCCCGGAGCTTTCAAGTTGGAAGTCTCGTGTGCTGGCTGCTACCAAAACGACAGGTTGAACGCTGGGTCGATTCTGGAGGAGGAGCCGTGCCCCTGGTGTCACGCTCCCGGCGGCTGGCCCGGCAAGCTCGCCCGCGAGTGGCCCGGAGACTCCCGCGCTCCGATGGGCCGGGCGCTGGCTCGGCTCGGGCGGAGGGTGCTCGAGGTGCTCGAGGGGCAGCCGGACGAGTGCGAGAGCTGCGGAGGCTCGGGCGAGTCAGAGTCCTCCATCGTCGAGGCTCTGACAGCGGCCGTCGGAGTCTCGGGGACCATCACGCTGACCGGCTCCGGGGACGACGTCATCGTCTCCTGTCCCGACTGCCACGGCACCGGCGCCAACCTCCGAGGGCGGCTCCCTCCCGTCGAGATGACGGCGCGGGAGAGGTTCGAGGCGGGCGCGGCCCGGGCTGACCGCCGCGCTCGTCTGGTCGCTCAGATGCGCGAGAGCATGGACCTGGCGGCCTTGGAGCTGGGCGGGCCCTCGTCGGAAGTGGTCGAGGCCGTGAGGGGCACCCACGCCGTCTACAGCACCGCGGCCTACGCGGTGCCCGGGGTCGTGTCCGTCGAGGTCTTCGTCCGGGACATCGGCGTGGTGGAAGCCTTCGTCAGGGGCGGGAGGGACGCGGACGTCGCCGAGGCCCTGGGCAGGGCGCGTCTCATCTACCACGAGCTCGTCGGCGACATCGAGGTCGACGGGGTGCGGTTCTCGCGTCGGTGAGATAGTTGTTGCGGTACGTCGTGGGGTGGTGTATGTTTAAGGGGATGGAAAGCACCAGTCACGCTCCCCTCGCATTCGACCCTCTCCTCGTCTCCCGTCTGAGGGCTGCGGGCGATACCGAGATCGCTCGACTCTGCGATGTCATGGTCGACGAACACTCGTCGCTCGCGGGGCATGTCTTCGGGTTCGTGCTCTCCCGTCCCCGCACCAGCCTGCGAGTCACGGGAGGCAGGCTCTACACCCTCGACGGCGGACAAGGTGCGCCCGTCTCTGGCCTCTCGTCGGCCGCGCAGCTTGCTGACGCGCTGGAGGCGCTATGAACCCCGACTTCACCTTCTCCTCGACCGCAATCGCGCCCCTCGTTTTCGTCGTCACGGCCCAGTGGGAAGGTCCTGCCCGCCCTCGCCCTCACCCCAAGGGGCTAGCGGTCTCGCTCAAGTCGACCGCGTACTCGTCCACCTTCTTGTGTGGGTCTTTCGGGTGGCACCGGCTGACTGGCGACGGCGAGCCCTCGGGTCTGGCGACACGCATGGTCGCTATCTCGGAGCTCATCTGGGCCGGCGGCGACCCCGCGGGGTACTGCCCGTGAGCTCCGACGGCTGGCACGAGACCTTCGTCGTCCTCCGATGGCACGAAAGCGCGCTCGTCCCCGGTGCCTCCGACCGGTGCGCGCCCGGCACCCTCCCCGAGCTCGTCTCGGAGATGAGTCGGGCAGCCGGTGCCTCCTCCATGGCGAGCTACTCGGGCGGGCTCGTCGAGCTCCGACTGCCCAAAGGAACATCATGAGCGCTCCTTACCGTCCCCTCCCCGTCACTCAGATCTCCGTCTGCGCGGAGTGCGAACACTGCTCCCTTCTCGCCGTGACCTCGTCCGTCGGCCCGGACAAGTGGCCGTGCTCCGCGCACGTCAGGACCGTGCCCTCCGGCATCGACCCCCAGACCGGTGAACGGCGCGAGGCCCTCGTCGGCGGGCGGATGTGCGTCGACGCCAACCCCGACGGCGGGTGCTTGGACTTCGAGGCGCGGGGTCCGGAGTCTGTCCCCGCGAGCCCTTGGCCGGACTGGCCGGACGGTTCGATGGTCTGCATCGTCCTTGCCGTCGCCGTGTGGGGCTTCAGCGTTCTTGCCTCCGCTTTGTACCTCTCTAGCTGACCCTCGACGTCCTCCTTTCGATGCATTCCGAACCCACCAAAACGGAGGGCTAGTTCACCTCGTCCAACCTAAACACCCTGCCAACCCCCTATAACTCCCCGAAATCGGCATGTTCGAAAATCGCATTCTACATGTAAACGCTGCTTACATCCTCGCAGCCCCAGACTTCCCCTCCGCGCACGAGGCGTCGGACTTCTGGGAGCAGCTCGAGCGCGACCCGCACGGCGTCATCGTCGCAACCCACCCGAGCCGCGTCATCCCCGCGGTGTTCTCGTGCCTCCCCGTCGCCCGCGCCTGGATCCGCGAGCAGGGCGACCTCGGCGGCGTCCCCTTCATCCTTCGGCCTCTCACGGTCGACATCCCAGAGCAGGCCCAAGGGCCGAGGAACTAACCCGACATGTCCCACATCGACCCACCTTTCGCGCGCTACGAACTCGACCACGAGACCCGCGTCTTCAACGAAGACGGGGCCCTCATCGAGGACGCCCCCGCACCCGCACCCGTCACCGGAGCGAGCGGCGCGGAGGGCGTCAGCGTAGGGGGCCGAGAGTCCGCTCGGCACGACGAAGCGAAGTTCTTGGCGCTTGGAGAGCGTGTCCGCCGCGAAGTCGAGGCCTGGCCCGAGTGGAAGCAGGCCGCTGCTGGTGGCGTGTTGAGTGAGCTACGAGCCCATGACCGGGCGCAGGCAAGGTCTGAGAGGTCCTGAGCCTAGTCGGCCAAGAAGAACCCGGGGGCACCATTGCCCCCGGGGCCCAGGCAGAGGACGGATACCCGACGCCCTCGCCGGACACCCTACCACGGGGCCGGCGAGGGCTTCTCTGATCCTCGGGGCAGGGCGGCGAGGAGCTCGTGTCGAGGGGTCGACTCGGGGAGGGCCCGGCCGGCGAAGCGGACGGAGGCGTCGGGGTCCAGCCCTTGTCCTCGAGCTCGGTGGGTCCAGCTCCGCTCGAAGCGCTCGGGGCGTTCCTCGCAGTGGCCGGAGCTGAAGCGGCGGTTCAGGGTCCGCCACGTCGAGGGGTAGCCGCGGCTCACGCACTCCCGGAGATGCGCACGGGCCGCCCAGATGGCGGTCGCCAGTGCGACGCGCTCGTCGCACAGCGCCCACGGAGGGGTCGACTCGGTGCCTGCGTCCCACCGCCGGAGCCACAGCGCGGGGGCCATCCCGAAAAGACCCCGTGAGAACTCCCAGGCGTCGACGTCAGCGGTTTTCCCGTCGGGGAAGTGCAGCGGGACGGTCGCCTTTGAAAACGCGTGAGAGGCCTCCACGCGACGCGAGGACGATGCGGCCGCGTCGAGGTCGGGCGAAAGGACGTGCAAGGCCTCGGGCCGGTAGCTCGACTCCCGAAGCGCCCAGGCCGACAGCGCCGCCGCGAGCTCGCGGGCCTCGCCCGGCTCGAAGGCCGCGGCCGTCCGGCGGATGGTCTCGCGCATCTCTCGCCGCTGCCGATCTCGCTGCGCCTTCGAGAGCGGGAGGCGGACCCGGCGAAGCCGGCCTTCGTCGTCGACGCGGAGGCCCTCGCACCGGTCGAGGTAGACGAGCTCGGGGCTCGAGGGCCGGGGCTTCAGTTCGAGGGACGGCGCGACGTCCGGAAAGGCCAACGCCGCCGAGGACCCCGGCATGTCGACCGAAGCCCCCGACGGCGCGGGGCGGAGGGCGCCGAGCCCGACCGCGAGGGACAGGACGAAGGCACCGACGGAAACGAGGACGCTACGAGCAGGCATGGGGGCGACAGGGTGGGGCCGCGGCCCTCACGCGTCAACCCTGTTGACGACCCATGCCCAGATCCCGAACGATGTGGCCGTCGCCGCGAAGAGCAGGGCCTTCCAGTAGGACGCGTCGGAGAGGGCATCGGCAAGGAAGACGGTCCAGCAGGCCGCCCCCTGTACCATCGCCATGTTGAAGTCCCTCCGCATGCTCCGAAAGCGCCCACGCCAAAGCCGAGCGTCGGCGGCGGTCGTCATGAGCTGAAGCTCGGCGGGGCCTGCGACGGTGTCGTCGTCCTCTGTCCGGTCGGTGTCACCCATCCCGTCGCCTCGCCTTCACGGAGACATCGATGGCCCTGCGCAGCTCGCCCACGATCTCGTCGACGGACACGACACCGTCGATGACGGCCTGCTCGATGGCGCCGACGGGGAGCTCTTCGTCTTCCTTGCGGTCGTAGTAGAGCAGCGCCCCGCCCAGGTCGAGGGCCGTGTTCAGGATGCGGGTCCGTGCCTCACCCATGGTGCACCCCCGGCATATCGAGGGCCGAGGGTTCCCCGGACATGATGTCGACCACCTCCGACGAGCACCCCGTCGTGATGAGGACGTCCCTCACGTAGGGCTTCTCCGTCCCCGAGCGCCGGAACTCGACGGGCACCCGGACGGTGTCGCCCGCGAGCGCGCGCTTCGCCACGGGGTGGATGTTCGCGCGCTTGCCCTCGGGCAGCCAGAGCGGGGCGACCGTGCAGCCGGAGGGGGAGCTCGACCGGAAGATGCCTCCGGGCGAGTGAAAGTGGAGTCGCCCGAAGTGGAGGAGCAAGTCTCCGCTCATGCCGTGGTCCCAGAGCCAGCGGTCCCCGCGGTAGGGGACGACGGCCGCGGCCTTCTCGCGCTTGCCGTAGGCGGCGATGGGCGTGATCCACCCACGGGTATCGGAGTGCGGGCCGTTGGCCGCGGTGAAGCCGCGGTAGTTGGCGGGGTCGAGCCCGTCGTGCTTGGGGGTCGAGCCGTCGAGACGGCGCGTCGCGGGCGAGCGGCTCCACTTGTTCCAAAAGGGGTCGGTGCGGATGGGCTCTCCGGCGAGGACCTCGAGCAGCCGCCACACGCCGGCATCGGTCACCCAGCAGTCACGGAGCGCGGCCATGTTCGAAGCCAGGGCCTCGACCTCCGAGAGCTGCCCCTCGGGGCAGTCGTCGGAGACGCGGCCGCGCTGGTCGATCATGCCGCGCTCGACGGCGAGGGCGTGCTCTTCGACGACGCTCTGCACCGAGGGGATCTCGAAGTCGGCATGGGCGCGGGCGCGCACGGGCAGCTCGCGGAGGGAGTAGAAGCGACCGGAGCGCGGGTCTTCGACTCGCCAGTCCGGAGGGGTCCAGGTTTCGGGGTTGGGCTTGGGCATCTTCACAGTCGTCGTGGGTAGGGAGAGGGCGCGGGCGGTTGGCCGGCCTGAGCGGCGAGTCTGTCGGCGAGGAGTCGGTGAACCTCGAACGACGCCGACTCCGCGTAGGGGTCCTCGTCATCCTCGATGACCCTGCCGTAAGGCGCGAGGTCCGGGAGGCTCTCCGGCTCGGGGGAGAGCTCCGGCGCCTTCTCCTCGATCGCCTTCTTGATCATCGCCTCGGCGATGCTGGCGAACGAGCTGGTGAGCCAGCCGAGGGCGAACCCGCCGGACAGCATGGCGAAGAGCGCGGCGCCTTCGTTCACGGTGCGCTCCTCAGCGCCTCGACGTGGCGCGCGATGGCGGCCTCGTGGTCGAGGTCTCCCTGAGCCGAGCCTTCGAGCTCGGTGTAATCGGTGATCTCCCCGTCAGCCGTAGAGGGGAAGACCATGGTCTCGGCAATGCAGAAGACGACCACGGCCGAGGTCACGCGGTAGTCGATGGCGTCGTCCTGCTCTACCTTCCAGAGCTTCTGGGAGGCAGCTGTCTTGCTGCTGTTGAGCTCGCGGACGAAGGTGCAGGTCAGCATGTCGGGAAGCGCCCCTTCAACGCGTTGGCCGCGATGGCCTTGGTCTCGGCGGAGAAGTCGGACTTGACCATCCACCGAAGGTAGCTGTGCGGAAGGTCCCGGAGCAGCGTGCCCGAGTGCTTCCCGAAGGCGATGGCGGCGCGGGTGCCGGTCCACTTGAACTTCGAGTCGAGGTCGACGAAGCCGGGCAGCGGAGTCGAGGACAGCTCGACGCACTTCGCGGCGTCCCATCCGAGGGTGCGCATCATCTCGGCGAGGGCGCGGAGCGTGGCCTCGACGTCGACGAGCGCATCGTGTGCGCCGTCGAAGGTGCGGCCGGTCTGGTGTCGGTGGCAGGCAGCGAGGGAGCCGGACATCACCGAGGCCGGTAGGTCCTTGTCGTGCGGCGCCGTGGCGCCTAGAGCCCGTAGGTGCTGCCACAGGTGGGCGACGTCGATGTGAGGGCAGGTCAGCTCGCGGCCGAGGTAGCGCTCGAAGACGGGGACGTCGAAGTTGCGACCGTTGAAGGTGACGAGGGCGGTCTCCATCTTCTCGACGTGGGACGCGGTGGCCTCGGCGGCTATGGCGAACGAGCTCTTGCCGACGACGTCGGCGTCCGAGATGCCGTGGACCGAGGTCGACTCCGGGGGGATGGGAATGCCCGGGTGGTAGATCTCTGAGTATCGAGCAGCCCAGGCGAGGGCGTTGGCCTGCGGGCCTGCCATGCAGATGGCCGCCTGGACGACCCCGCACGTCTGCACGTCGATGCCGGTCGTCTCGAAGTCGAGGCACACGAGTTTGGATATCTTCATTAGATACACCCTAGCGTGGCATGTTGGAAAAAAGCAAGGCCTAATGTACCCTGTGGAGCACCATGGGCATCGAGAACTACGGCGGACCCCTCACACTCTCGGTGCTCGAACAGGCGGAGGAGATCGCCGATGCCGTCCGAGGGCAGGCGCGGCTCGAGGTCGACCCCTACCAGGCGCTGGCCGAGCTCGCTGGCGTGAGCCGGGACACCGTCCGAAGGTGGGAGAAGCGGGGGCAGCTGGCGCTGGAGGCGAAGGGGAGCGGGCGCCGGTCGCGTGACCCGGACGCTCACCTGTTCGCGGGGTGCGCCAGGGTCATCGACAAGATCCGCGCGAGCGGGGCCGCGCAGCTGACGACCCGGCTCGCTAACATCGTCACGGACAAGACCACCAAAGACGCCGACGCCATCGCCGCCGCCAAGACCCTGCTCCCCCGGGTCGACCCGGGCGAGTGGGGTCCAGGGCGAGACCAGCTCGATGTCACCGTCCATCAAGCCCAGTCGGCCATCGCCGAGCTCTCGCCCGCGGTCTTCGCCAAGTTCCAGCACCCCGACTACCGCGCAGAGCTCGCCGAGTTCGAGCGACTGGACGAGGAGATCCGCCGCCTTCAGGCCGACATCGAGGCGCGCCGGGCCGAGGTTGTCGAGCTAGTCGACCGCGTGCGCGGGGACTGAGCCAAGACTGGAAGCCGGCGACGCGGTGTCTCTTCCACGTCGCCGGCTCTAGGGCAGCCCCAGTTGGGGGACCTCGTCGGTCAGACCGGCCTCCTGTGTACCTCGGCCGGGCGTCTCCGGTCAAGGCGCCCAGTCGATCTTCCAGCCCAGCACATGTGCGCCGTAGGCGGCGACACCGAGCGCCGCGGCCTGGTCCTCGTTGGCGACGGAGACGCCGAGCGTGGCGGCTCGGCGGTCGGACGGGGCCCGGTATTCCCGGCCCTTGCCTGAGGGGCTCCACAAGCCTTGCCACGCCCTCGGGGATGCTCCCCGGTACGTCACCCCTCGGAGCTCACTGGAAGCCTCCCAGTGGAAGCGTGCGCGACGACAGCCCTCTACGCTGGCCGACCAGGGCGAGTTCGGCGGCTGGGTCTCGACGATGACGAGGTCGGGGAGCCTCGGGAGCGCGTCGAGGAAGGCGAGGATGCCGGTGACCGAGCAGAGCGGCGTGCCGTCTCGGCGGGTGCCTCCGCCCGTCAGCCGGAGCGAGGGCCCGCTCGATAGGACGCAGGCCGCGGTGTGCTTGCCATCGGGGTCGACGCCGACGACGAGAATGTTTGTAGGGGTAAGCGATTTTGGGGGGGGTAACATATATTTCGTACGCGCGTACATAAAACAGGCGTTCTGAGGCCTTTCCTTTTTAAAATGTACTCTCCCCTAGAGAAGCTCTATGTATAGTAAATCACATAATATTCTGGGGTTCAAGTCTATTTCTCTACAAATATATGTTACCCCCCCCAAAATCGCTTACCCCTACAAACATGGAATATGTTGACAAAGAAGCCGACGGGGATTTACCTTTTACCTGATGCCACAGACCAAGGAACAACAGGCCCGTGCCCTTTGGGACACCCGGCTCGAAACCGCCCTCGACCTCCACCGCAAAGGGTGGGTCGTCTTCCCGACACTCGCTGCCGAGAAGAAACCCGACTTCAACAGGCTGCCGCTCCGGGACCCGACCAAGACCCGGAGCCAGGTCAACCGCACGACCTACAAGGTCTTCGCGGAGACCCCCCCGACGGAGGAGCAGATCCGCTCATGGTGGGCAGCACCGAAGCGCGCGGCTGGCACCCTCCCCCCCAACATCGCGATCCTGACCGGCGCCTCAGGCGTGGTCGTGGTCGACATCGACTCCTACAAAGCGACCGACGAGAAGGTTGCCGAGGTCGAGGAATCCCTTGACAAGAGCGCGGCCGTCGTGCTCTCCCCTTCGGGAGGCAAGCACTATTATTTCCGACAGCCCCCGCCTCCGTTGAAGCTCGCCACCCAGAACGGCCACAAGTTCGGCGCCTTTGTGGACCTCAAGTCCGGCAACGGCTACGTCAACGCCCCGAGCTCGAGCTTCGGAGACGGGACCTACGAGGCCGTGGGCGGAGCGCTCCCGCTCCCGTCTAAGCTCCCGGCCGCCCCGCTCTGGGCCATCGCCGACGAGAACGCCGTCGTGTTTGGGGACGAGGGAAAGGTGATGCCCGGGGCCTGGTCGATGGCTCAGGCCTGGGCCTTCCCCGTCCAGGAGGGGGGCGACCCGAACAACGCGGTCATGGGACGCAAGCAGCACATCCGGTCGATGGCCACGAGCTACGCTCGGCGTGGCTTCCCTCAGCGCGAGACGGAACAGACGCTCCTGACGTGGAACCGATACCTCGCCCGTCCGCCCGTGGCGGAGACCGAGGTCTGCTCTCTCGTCGACCTCATCTACCGACGGCAGAACGAGAGCAAGGGCATCGAGGACGGGGGCGGCGTGACGCTCCGGCTCCCCTCGCCCTCCTTCCCTCACCATCTCCTCCAGGCCGCGCGCCCCCTGCACCGGTGGGCGGTCAACTTCAGCCAGAAGATCGGCGTCCACCCTGACCTCGCGTGCTTCACGGCCATCATGGCGGCGAGCGCCGCGACGGTCGGGAAGTACAGGCTGACCATCGCGGGTCAGCCTCAGTGGAACCCTCCCACCCTTCTGTGGGGGGTCGCCGTCGCCGAGTCCGGGTCGAAGAAGTCGGCGTGCGTGCGCGCGGTGAGCGAGGCGCTCGAGCCCACGCTCGACTACCTGTCGACCTTGGCAGGCACCTTCAACGCCGAGCTCGCTACGCGCCGGTGCCTGCTCGAGAAGGCGTACGCCGAGGCCAAAAAGAAGGCATGCAAGATCAGCATGAACAAGGCCTATGAGCGCCTCGCTGCCTTGCCCTCACCGCTCGCCCGACACTGGGTCGCGGACGACTGCACCCCCGAGGCCGTGAGCTCGTCCCTCTCCGGCCTGCCCTTCCTCCTCCTGATGAGCGACGAGGGAGAGGAGGTCCTGTCGAGTTTCTTCGGGAAGTACAGCGCGAACGGAACGTCGAACTTCTCGGCCCTTCTCAAGACCTATGACCGCATGGACGCCCGCGCCCTCCGCATCGGGCGGGGGGAGATCATCATCAAGGACGCCGAGGTCTCGCTCTTCACGACGACCCAGGCCTCCGGGCTGAGCGGGCTGTCCTCGGCCGAGGCCTCCGACCGGGGCTTCACGCCTCGAGTCCAGTGGGCCATCGTCGACAAGGAGTGCATGCCAGCCGAGCCGCTGCCTGATGTCCCGGACCAGGACCTCGGCGAGATCCTCCAGGCCATCTTCTTCGGCGGCAGGGCGGCGGCACGCGAGCAGATCCAGTGGGCCGCGGACTACAGGCCCGGGGAGGGGGCTGTGACGGTCGCGCATGCCAACGCCCCGGACAGGCCGCCCGTCGAGAGCGTCGAGGACTTCGGACTCGATGAGCCCGTGGGCAAGGTCGACGTTCCCGACTTCGAGGGGGACATGCTCACCGCCCGCGACATCCGCAAGCCGGTCGACCTCTTGGTCGACGCCGAGGCCATGGACGCAGTCAACCGCATGGCCTCGGTGCTGGGGCCCAAAGCCAAGATGGGTCAAGACCTCTACGTCATCAACTCGTGGGTCAACAAGTCGACCGAGTTCGCGCTCCGTCTGGCCGCCGTCCTCATGCTCGCCGACACCTTCGGAGAGGGGCGCGAGGTCGAAGCGAAGTACGTCGAGACCGCGTGCCAGATGGTGGTCCAGTACTTCGTCCCGCAGGCCATCGCGGCGAAGGACATGATGACCTGGCCCGAGGGCATCATGCAGGCGATGCACCTGGTCGCCACCTTCCGCGAGCGCGAGACCTTCAGCCTCGCCCAGGCGGCAACGAAGATGCACATGAACACGAGCAACGCCAAGCGCATCATCCTCTTCCTCGAGGAGCGCGGGGTGCTCGACATCGAGCGGAGGGGGCGCGCGCTCATCTGCACCATCGAGCCGAACATCCGATTCTAGGGTTGACATATACACACATTCAAGATAGGTTATCAGCCGATGTCTGTATTCAAACTCAGCGAAGAGCAAGAGGCCGAGCTCCTCATCCGCAAGCACCAGTTCGAGCGCACAAACGCGCTCGCCTCTTACCGCGAGTTCTTCGGCGACAGCCGGCGAACCGAGGAGGGAAGTCTCCTCGCAGTCGCCGCCAAGCTCGACGAGCACTTGGCCAAGTACCCGGGCGCCGAGGGTCTCGCCACGGCCTTCGTCGCCATCATCGACACGCTCCGCGATAAGCGCATCGACGTGATGTCGTCAGGCACCGGCCTCATCGAGGAGGGCGACGGGGAAGGGTGAGACCCCGCCGCCTCCCTCGACTGGAGCACAGGGTCGTTGAGCTCCCCTCGGTGTGGGGGCCTCCCCCCTCCTTCACCGTCTCGAACCGCGGCCACGTCTTCCGCGTCTACGCCGACGGCTCGACCCGCCGCCTGCCCGTCCGCCTCATCGAGGGCGTGCAGTGCGTCTCTCTCACGCAGCACTACACCCGCACCGTGCCCCGGGTCCTGCTCGCCGCCTTCGGGACGGTAGAGCAGCCGACCCACGACCCCTTCGAGCCCGACAAGAAAGGGAAGTACTGGGGCCTCTACATCCACCCAGACGCGCCCATCGACCGCTTCTCGAAGCTACCCCGCGCCTCCGTCCGAGACGTCGTCTGGATCTACCGGTCGACCCTCGTTCAGTTTCGGATGGGGCGCATCCCCTCCATCCCCGACTCCCACACCGTTCCCATCGTCTGACATACACCCTCGACACCCCTGTGGTTTTCATCTTCAAGACCACCCGAGAGCATCTGACCTTGGGGGAGCTGCCTTCTTTCGAGCACCCCCACATGGCGGACCTGCTACCTCTCCTCAGCGTCGACAAGATCTCGGAAGACGTCAACAAGGACTTCAACGAGTGGCTCATCGAGCAAGTCGCTGAAGATGCACACTTCATCTTGGGGGAGGTGTGATCATGCACGTCTCTCCATCGTCATTGAACAAGCAGCTCAACTGCGGCTTCGCGGTCTACCTCGAGTACGAGCTCAAGCTGAAGTCCGTGAAGCGCGACTCCAGGTACATGCGCGGCAAGACCGTGCACGGCCTCCTCGAGCTCGCCCTCCTCATGCACGTCGAGGAGGGGGCCGGCGCCGTCGAGGCCTTCGCCCGGACCGAGCGCCACTGCGCTCGCGTCGTCGCCGACAACCTCCGAGAGGAGGGCGCCGCCCCCTCCGAGGAGACCATGGTCGAGTCGCTCGCCATCGTCCGGCACCGGCTCCCCCTCATGGGCCTCGACAAGTGGGAGACCCTCGTCCTTCCCGACGGCCGCGCGTGCGTCGAGATGCGCCTCGAACATGAGCTCGTCCCCGGCGTGACCTGCGTCGGCATCATCGACTGGATCGCCCGACACAAGCCGACGGGGAAGGTCTACATCATCGACCACAAGACCGCCGCGTCAATCGACCCGGGCACCCTCATCGAGCATGACCTCCAGCTCGCCCTCTACCGCTGGCTCGCCGAGGAGGAAGGCATCGAGGTCGACGGCGCGATGCACAACAAGATCCTATCGAAGGTGCCGGAGGCTCCGACCGTCCTGAAGTCGGGCAAGCTCTCGAAGGCCAAGTCCCAGGCGACCACCCTGGAGTGGTACGACCGCGAGCTCGCCGCGCGAGGAGAGGACCCGGAAGACGAGGCCTATGCCGGCATCCGCGAGGTCCTCGGCACGAAGGTCTGGGGCGGCTACTTCCGGGACGTCTCGTCGCCCGAGTCCTTGTTCCGCTCCAGGGCAACGGCGGTCGAGCTGGCCTTCGCCAGGAAGAATGGAAACCTCTCTCCGAACCGAGGGCGCTCGTGCAGCGGTTGTCTCTACCGCGCCCCGTGCGACGCGTACTTCGACGGACACCACCTGCTCACCTTCGCGGGCGCAGGCTTCACCGCCCCGTCTCGCCCCGAGGGTGAGACCGTCGCCCCGGACTTCGCCCCCGACGTCGCCTTCTCCGAGTTCGTCGAACGGGCGCAACGCCTCGGCCGGTTCGCCGACCACACCTTTACACCTTGACTGTATCTAGACTGTACTGATAGAGTCACTCCCCGGCGCACCGTCAGCGCCTACCCTCTACGCCAAAGAGGACCAATCAAAATGACACAGCCTCCATTCACCTCCCTCCATCCCGACCTAACCGGGTGGGTCCGCAAGACCTCACCCCTCGTCGTCATCGTCGGCGACTCCAACCAAGGCAAGACCCGGCTATGCGGGTCACTCGCCTACAGCCACGAGCTGTGCCCCATCTACTACATCGACGCGGACGGAGGGAAGGCGACCATCGCCGCTATCGCCGAGCATCCCGACGTGTGCACCTACCGCGACTTCTCCCAGGAGATGGAGAACTTCGGCGCCGGAGAGGGCGACGCGATGGACGAGTTCCGATGGCTGTGTTCGGCCCTCGATGACGCAGCCCGAGCCGAGTGCGGCTCGATCGTCATCGAGGGATTGTCTCGGTTCTACACGCGCAACCGCCAAGAGCTCATGCTCACGACCCCGGCCACCGCGAAGATGTCCGCGAAGCGCGTCAACCTCGTGCCGGCCCACAACCTCTCCGCCCTCATCGGCAAGATCTCGAAGCTCAAGGGCGCGCGCCGCAAGGCCGGGGCCGGGGTGCCCATCATCGCCACCTTGAACATGAAGGTCTGCAAGGCCGGCGAGGACGGCCCGACGTGGCTCGGCCCTGCCATCTCCGAGAACAAAGCCCGCGAGCTCATGGAGGCCGCCGACTTCATGGGCCGCCTCCGGCGCGCCGACGCCGAGGGCTCGCCCGGTTACTCGTCCCTCCAGGTTGACCCCGAGCCGATGGCACCCGAGGGTCGGAGCTACTACAAGGTCCGCTCGTCCGGCCTCGCCCAGGCCTTGCGCTCGGCCTGCCTCCCCCACCTCCCGATGCTCTTCCACGAATGGGCCATCCAGGAGGAGCGCGAGCGAACCGAGCTCGAGAGCAACGAACACTTCCAGTACGTCGCCCAGCTCCTGGCGCGGAACAAAGCATCCAAAGAGAAGGCCGCCGAGTGAGCTGGCAAGAGGTCACCGCCCTCCTCGGTACCGCCGTCCTCGTCCTCGAATACCTACACGCCCGAGCCCGGGCCAAAGATGACCAGACCACCCAGCTCGAAGCCCTGACCCAGCGGGTCGACCGGCTCGAGAACCCCGCAGCAAACGACACGGACACCCAATGACCGAAGACAACTCCACCCCCATGAGCCCCCTTTCCCCTCCTGCCGGAATGCCCGGCGCCTCCGTCCCCCCTCCTCCCCCTGGAATGCCCGGCAGTTCGGCTCCATCCTACGGGGGCGGAGGCGGCGGCGGTGCCCTCGACTTCAGCCTCGACATCCCCGCCCTCGACCTCGGCATCAAGCGGGCGAAGGTCGTCGACGTCTCCATCGTCGAGTCAGACGGGACCCCGGCCCTCGTGGTCAAGTTCCAGCTCACCGAGGGCGGGCAGACCGGCGCACACCTTTCGCTCTGGACGAAGAAGGGGAACCGAGGGGATCTGCTCCGACTGACCCAGGCCGTCCGCGCCCTCGGCGTGGCGACCGAGAGGTCCGGCGGGAGCGTCCAGCCCGTCGGCGGGTGGCGCAAGCTCGTCGGAGCGAACTGCAAGCTCGCCCTCAGCGAGTACAACGGCAAGCTCTCGATCTGCCGCTTCGGCTACCGCGAGGACGACCAGGTCCCCGAGGCCCTCAAGCGCCTGCCCAAGGGCTCGATCGAGGGCGGCATCTTGTCCGCTAAGTGGAGCATGCCGTGAGCCCGAAGCGCAAAAAAGCCATCGCCTCTCTCGCCGCCGGGAACATCGGAGCCTCCAAGAAGAAGGTCCTGGCCTGCCTCATCCGCAAGGAGTCTCGGTCCATCACCGACGTGATGATCCGACTCGGCGGAGACCGGGACGCCCAGGCCCTCCGCCTCCGCGTCCGCGCCATCCTCTCCCTCCTCGTCGAGGAGGGACAGGTCGTCCGGGTCGGTCGCACCCGCTGGACGAGCTACCGCCGCCGCTGACTCCTCGCCCGCCCCGCCGCCCGACAGCGGCGGGGCTTTTGCGTCTACCTCGCCATGCCCGTCATCGCCTTCGATACCGAATACAGCGCCCGCTACCAGGAGAGCGGCGTCGCCCCGTTGGCGTGCATGTCCTTCGTGTCGAGCGACGACGCCCAGAACCCGAAGGTGGTAGGCCCCGCCGACGCCCGCGAGCTCTGGGCGGAGTGGCTCGAGGACGAGTCCATCATCCTCGCCGCCCACGGCGCGAGCAACGACGTCATCGCGCTCACCCAGTCCATGGACCCGAGCGTCACGCCTGGGCACGGCAAGTGGTGGGCCAAGGCCTTCGGCCTCTATGAGGCGGACCGCGTCCGCTGCACCCTCGTCCGGCAAGCCCTCCACTACATCCGCGACGGCCGCGAGAAGTTCGGCCTAGGCCTCGGCGAAGTCGCCCGCGACATGCTCGGCCTCCAGCTGGCAGGCGAGAAGAAGGCCCCGGCCGCCGCCCTCCCGCTCCTGAAGGAGGGCGTGCCCTATCCTGAGTGGCCCGCCGAGGTCCTCGCCGAGACCCCCTGGCGCTTCAAGTTCGAGACCCTCGCCGAGACCCCCGTCAGCCAGTGGCCCGCCTCCGCTCGAGCCTACGTACTCGAGGACGCCTCGACCCCGCTCTGGCTCTACTACGCGCAGATGCAGCGCTACCAGACCGAGCGCCTCGGCGACGAGGTCGCACGGACCCGCGCCGCCTTCGACCTCCATCTGCTCTCCATCCCCGGCTGGCGCACGGACCAGGACCGCGTCGAGATGTTGATGCGGATCTACCAGCGCATCATCGAGGAGTGCCGCGCTGTCACCGTGACCCACGGGCTGACCGAGGCAAAGACCGTGCACAAGGGCAAGCCCAACGAGCGCACGGACTACACCGCGAAGAAGGCCGTGCGCCAGCAGCTCGTCTTCATGCTGCTCGAAGGTGACGTGAAGCTCACCGACACGGCCACGGACAAGGGCCTCGACCTCAAGACCGCCACCCCCGAGCAGGCCCTCGCCTACACCTGCACCGACGAGCTCCAGATCAAGCGGGCCATCGCCGCGCGCGGCGGCAGGGTCGTCGACTTCGCCGAGGTCTTCGGAGCCGTCGAGGACAACACCCTCCCTCAAGTCCTGTCCGACTCGGGCGACGCCGCCCTCAACGCCTACCGCACCGGCGAGCGCGCGAAGAAGCGGGTCTCGTCCTTCCTCGTCAACTACCGCACGGACAAGCGCGTCCGCTCCAGCTACAACCCGCTCGTCTCCTCCGGCCGCGTCTCCGCCCGAGGCTCCAAGTCGAGCTACGCGATCAACATCCAGCAGCAGCCCGGCGGCTACGACGTCCCCTCACAATACACCCTGCGCGGCTGCATCATCCCCGACGAAGACCACATCCTCGTCGGCGCCGACTGGTCCCAAGTCGAGCTCTGCGCCCTCGGGCACATCCTCTCGGTCTTCATGCGGGCGAAGACGAACGACGACTCCTACGAGAGCACCCTCTCGAAGGCCATCAATGCCGGGATCGACTGCCACTCCCTCATTGCGGCCGGCTTGTTCGACACCACCTACGAGCGGATGCTGGCGACCGCCTCGGACCCGGCGACCAAGAAGAAGCGCAAGATGGCCAAGCCCGTAAACTTCGGGTTGCCCGGGGGCATGGGCCTGTGGTCCTTCATCGAGTTCGCGCTGAAGAGCTACGACGTCCAGTTCACCGAGGCCCAGGCGCGCAAGGCCATCCGCGTCTGGAAGGAGACGTGGTCCGAGGTCGGCTACTACCAGCAGGAAGTTGGCCGGCTCATCAACCTCCAGGGCGGCACCGGCACCTTCGTCCAGCTCTACTCGAACCGGGTCCGCGGCGGGTGCCACTACACGAGCGGATGCAACACCTACTTCCAGGGGCTCGCGGCGGACGGTGCGATGGAGACGCTGCGCCGCATCATCGACGCGTGCTACCGCCTCGTCCAGCACATCCTCTTCCGGCTCCGCGCAAAGCCCATCGCCTTCGTCCATGATGAGTTCGTGATGACCCAGCCCGACCCCCTCCTCGAGCTCGAGCAAACTCGAGCCCTCCCGAAGCCCGAGCGGTGGAAGCTCTACGCCCAGGCCCGGGCGGCCATCGACGCAGGCCGGGCGGCCATCGTCGACCGCTTCATCGTCGACCACGCCGAGGAGGGCATGAACGCCCTCAGCGACATCATGGTCGAGGGCATGCGCGCCTTCATCCCCGACGTCGCCATCCGCGTCGAGGGGCAGATCTTCCCGGACAGGTGGGGCAAATGACATCCAAATCCAAGCTACCCCCCGAGCTCGTCTTCCGCGCGCGCATGGGAAGCATCGGCGCCCTCGGCTCCCTCTGCGTCCCGCGCTACAAACAGGCCTGGTTTCACCGCGACCTCTGCCTCGTGCTGGAGGGCGTCATCCGCTACACCCGATTCAAGGGCGAGTTCGGTGGCCACTCGCGCGCCCTCATCTCGATGCCCCGCCGGCACGGCAAGTCGATGCACGGCGCGGCCCTCTTGCCCGCCGCCTTCCTCGGCCTGAGCCCCGAGCTGAAGGTGATGTCCACGGCCTACAACACCGACCAGGCCAAGGCCTCGGCCAAGGGCACCCGCGCGATCATCGAGTCCGCGTCCTACCCCTTCCCCGTGGGAGTCGGCGCCGCCTTCGACCGCGTCGCCGGCAGGGTGCGGCGCGTCGAGAATCAGGTCGACAGTTTCGAGACCTTGCGCCTCGGGGAGGACGGCTCGGTCGAGCCCGCGGGCGGGCGCTTCTTCGCGGTCGGCGTCGAGGGCGGAGCCACCGGGCAGGGCTTTCACTTAGGCATCATGGACGACTGGGTCAAGGACCCGGCCTCCGCTCGCTCGCCGGCCTTCCGACTCCGGCGCCAGGAGTTCCGCGACGCCTGCTTCGAGTCCGGGCAGGAGTCCACCCACGCGTCGATCATCGCTATCGGGACGATGTGGGGGAAGCCTGACTTCCTCGACACGGTCGAGCAGAACTGGAGGGCCCAGGGCCACACCCCCCACTGGGTCCGCTACTCCGCCCTCTACGACCCGACCATCGTGGGCGTGAGCGAGAACGACCCGAGGCAGCCAGGCGAAGGCCTGTGGATTGTCCGTCACCCCGGCACCCCCGGCTTCTTCGAGGGCGACGTCGACGCAGACCTGGCCAAGTCCCAGGGCTTCTACGAGGGCTTCAAGTCGAGTCTCGAGGAGGCGCTCTGGCACGCCCAGTGGCAGCAGTCCCCCCGCGGCCTGGGCGGGGTCATCTTCCCGAAGGACGTGTGGCGCCGCTACACCGACGAGGACTTTGACCTCCAGGACATGCAGGAGCTCCACATCTCGATCGATCCCAACGTGAAGAAGACCGGCAGGAGCTTCGCGTCTATCGGCGTCTACGGCGTCGCCGAGATCCCGAACCATGGCGGCACGCACTACTTCATGCTCGACCGCGTCCGCGGGCACTGGGACTACTCGGACCTCCGCACCGCCGTCGGCCAGACCCTCGACCGCTGGGTCGGCCTGCTCCCCCGAGCGGCGCGCCACCCCATGAGCCGGGTCTGGGTCGAGGACAGGGCCAACGGCCCGGCCATCCTCTCCGAGCCGATGTTCCGTGACCAGAGCCTGGTCCGCTTCGAGCAGGTCCCGAAGATGGCATCGAAGGAGACCTGCTACCGCCTCGCCGCCCCGGTCGCCTCGACGGGCGGGAGCTCCCCCGACCCTCGCTCGCCCTTCAAGCCCGGCCGCGTCCACCTCCCCAAGGGCGAGTTCACCGGGAAGAACGCGGGCGTCCGCTCCCACTGGGTCGACCCCAAGGGCGGCTTCATCGACGAGCTCTTCAACCAGCAGCCCGTCACCGACCCCAACGACGACGCCGATCAGTTCGCCCAGCTCATCATCTGCCGAGAGCAGAACCTCGGCCCCGAGCTCCTCGCCCTCCGCGGCTGATCCCGCTCGCACCCCCTACCCTTCCCGGTATTCTCTGGACATCATGGCTCGCCCGCGCTCTCGATTCTCCTCGCTGCTGTCCGCCTGGCGCGCTCCGGCAGACACCGGCGTGCCCTCGTCCACGGCGGCGCCAGCTCCCGACACCGTCATCGTGACCGACTCGGAGGACGACGGGGTCTCGCCGAACCAGATGTTCGAGAACTCCCGGCGCGCGCCCTTCCGTGGGCGGGGAGGCTTCTCGTCCTCGGTCTTCCTCAATCACCTCACCCGGGTGGGAACGACCCAGGACCCGACCTCCTTCGACCGCTTCTACTCGCAGCGACGGCTCGACGGCGACGAGCGCCACGCCCTCGGTCGCAACATGTTCGCCCGCCGGGCGCTCTCGCTCATCCCCTTGACCTCGCTCCGGGAAGGCTGGACGGTCGAGCCCATCGGCGATCTCGAGGACGCTCGTGGGGAGCTCGTCGACAAGAAGAAGTTCGCCGACAAGATCCGCGCCTACGAGGAGAAGCTCGGGCTCCAGGCCGAGATCGAGGAGGGCTGTTTTCGAGGGCGCCTCGACGGCATCGCCGCGTGCCTGCTCGGGGTCGTCGACGGCCGCACCCCCGACCAGCCCGTCGACTGGGACAACGTCGAGACCATCTTGTGGGCCCGCGTCATCGGCCGCGACGACTTCCTCAACGGCGACGTCGCCGGCCCCGAGTCCCCGAACTTCGCCAACTCCGAGCACATCCTCATCACCGACATCGACGGCATCATCAAGGAGGGCGTGCGCTACCTGAACAACTCAGGCACGACTATCCGGGGGGTGCACTCGGTCGACTACTTCAAAGGCGACGGCGCCGTCCGCATCCACCGCGACCGGGTCCTCTTCTTCGAGACATGGGACGCGACCCCCGACACCGACGGGATGACCGACGCGCTCTCCGGCTTCTTCGCCTCGATGCGCAGCATCCGCACAGCGGGCGAGACCTTCTCCACGCTGAAGTTCGGCATCAAGGATTTCTGGCGCAACCAGCTCCATGACAACGGCGCGTCAATAGCTATCGACCGGTTGCGCGAGCTCGCCGCCTCGCGCTCGGCCTTCAACTCCCTGGCCCACGACAAGGAGCGGGAGGAGGTCGGCACCATGCAGTCAAGCCTGGGCGGCGTCCCTCAGCTCGCCAACCCCTTCATGGTCTGGCTCTCCGCCGGGCTCGGGGCCGGCGTGACCCAGCTCTTCGGCGTCTCCCCCGGCGGCTTCGGCAAGGGCGAGAGCGAGCGCGCCAACATGCACGAGGAGGCCCGCGGCTACTTCCGCCGCTACGTCGCCCCCGAGCTCAAGCGCTTTCATGCCCTGGTCCTCGTCGCCAAGGACGGCGGGCTCCAGCTCTCGAAGAACACCCCCCGCAAGATCATCCAGGGCGACCTCTCCCCGCCCGACGAGATGGCCCGCACCGAGCTCCGCGGAGCCACCATCGAGCAGATCATTCAGCTCGTGGTCGCCGGGCTCGTCGACGTGGACGAGGGCCGAGACGCCATCTCGAAGCTCGAGTCCGACCTCTTCCCCCTCCAGCTCGACGTGCGCGAGGACGAGGAGGCCGAGGCCCCCGCCCAGGATGCCCAGGTCGGCGTGTGGACGGCGTCGGCAGAGATGGCCAAGTCCGTCGCCCAGGGCGAGCTCCCGGCCGAAGCCGCCGCTCGTCTCGCCGTGGTCCTCGGCCCCGAGCGCTTCACCTCCTTCGCCCTGGCCCAGGAGGTCTTCGAAGCCGCCGCCTGCGCCCGTACGGACTGCGGACCAGGGGAAGGGCCCACCGAGCCCGGCGCCCTCTCAGGAGACCCCGAGGACCTCGACAGCGAGGACGACGAATCGAGCGGCTGGGAGATAGGCAAGGAGCCCGAGGACACCCTGACCGCCCGCGAGATAGGCCAGGAGCTCCGCATCCCCACGGTCCGCGCCAAGCGCAAGGCCGCCGAGCTGGGCATCAAGCCCTGGTCCGCGTTCGGCGGCGAGCCCCGCTACTCGCTGGGCGAGTTCCGCCGCCGCTTCATGGAGGAGAACAACACGGCCCCTGCCCAGAAGCTGGCCGTGATGACGACCCTCCCCGACGCGCTCGCCTCACAGTTCCCCGAGGACGAGAAGCGCGGGACCCCACACGTCACCCTGCTCTACGTGAGCAAAGAGGCCGACGCCAAGACCCGCGACCAGGTCCGCGACGCCGTCCGAGGCGCCCTCGAGACCACGGGCTTCGCCGGCACGAAGCTCCGCCTCGACGGCCTCGACGCCTTCGACCTGGAGGACGAGGGCGAGTTCGACCGCGTCGCCTACGCGGCCGTGAAGTCCAGCCCGTCGAAGTCCCTGGCCGAGCTGCACAAAGCTCTGCGCGCCGCCGTCGAGGCCCTCGACATCGAGGTCGCCCACATGACCGGCGCCTACGTCCCGCACGCCTCGATCTCCTACCTGGAGCCCGGACAGGAGTTCGAGGGAGAGGCCCCCGAAGGCGAGTGGGAGCCCGAGGTCGAGCTGTGGTGGGGCGACTACCGCGAGACCATCGCGCCCCCACTGGAGCCCGAGGTCGAAGACGAGACCGCGGCCGACGCTCCCGACGAGATCTCCAACCCCGACGACTTCGACGCGGACGCCTACGACCAGGAGTCCAGGGACATGACCGACGAGGCGAAGGCCAAGCGCATCGCCGAGGCTTACAAGAAATATCACGAGGCCGTGAACATGGGAGCCAAGGCGCTGAAGGCGTGGTCGGAGACCGAGTGGTCGAAGAAGGCCAGCGTCTCCCGCGAGCCCATCGCCCGGAACCTGCGGCTCTTGGAGACCCCCCGCGAGAAGTGGACCCTCGCCAACGCGTCCAGCGCGATGCGCACGGTCAACTTCGTCGGTCGGATGAAGGGCGCCAAGCAGGGCGAGCCGACCAAGATCGACGGCCGCGAAGGCCCCAGCAAGCGCGACATCTCGCTGAAGAACTGGGCCTACAACCCGGGCCGAGACGAGGCCGCCACGGACGCGCCCGACTGGACCTCCGGCGCAGCTCGGGGCCTGCCCGTCGACGACGACTCCTCGTGGGACGGCGCCGCAGCCAAGACCTCGGTCTTCGAGTGGGCCGGCTTCGACGGCGAGAGCCCCGACCCCGCCAAGGCCCGGCGCGCCTTCCTGCTCTACGACGCGAGCGAGCCCGAGCTCAAGGGCAGCTACAAGCTCCCCTTCGCCCGCGTGAAGGGCGGCAAGCTCGCCGCCGTGCGAGCCGGCCTCAACGCCGCGGCCTCGCGTCTCCCCCAGACCGACGTTCCCCAGGCAGCAAAAGACCGAGCGCGCGCCGTGCTCGATTCCTACAAGGACGAAGACTGAATGACACGAGATGCCCAAGCCCCTCTCCTCCTCGCCCGCGGCGAGCGCAACCCTCCCCCTCCGCGGCGGCACTCCGAGACGGTCGCCGTCTCAATCGGAGCGACCTCCTACTATTTCATCGTGGGCAGGCGAGCGGACGGCAGCATCTGCGACGTGTTCATCAACACGGGGAAGAAGGAGGGCAGCGGCATCCAGGGGTGGGCGAGCGCGCTCGGGCTCGTGGCATCGCACTTCATCCAGCTCGGGGGCGACGTGAGGGTCATCGCCGAGGCCTTGCGACACACGAGCTTCGAGCCGGCGGGCTACGTCAACCCCCCGGTGATGGGCATCGAGGAGGTCGACAGCATCGTCGACGCCTTCGCGCAGTTCCTCTTGGCCGCCGCGGACGAGACGCCATAGACTGGACGACCCGTTCAAAGCAAAGCGCCCCTGCAGTCTCCTGCGGGGGCGCTCTCCGTTGAGGCCCGAGGGTCAGCCGCCGCGGTTCTTGCTGTCGTTGCAGACCTTCGCGGTGGCGTCCCAGTCGATGCACCAGAGTACGAGGTCTTTGGCGCCGCAGTCGGTGAGCTTGTCGCCCACCGCGATGACGCTGCCGTCAGGGCCGATGCACAGCCACGAGCCATCCTCAGACTCGGCGGGGTCCGGCGCGTCGTCGCCCGGACCCTCGTGCACGGGGTCCGGGTCACCGTGAGAAACGTACCCTCCGGTGAAGCCCATCACGGCAGCAGCCGCTGCGATGGCGAGGGTCGTGAGGCGCTTCGCCGGAGGGGCGGTGGTCGCGTCGTCTGAGGTAGACATGGCGGCCATTATCGCTCACGCGCGAGCACGCGCAAGTCGAGGGACGGCTCGATCTTCTCGGGAGCCTTGGCCGCGGAGACGTCGGCCCCGACGGTCTTGGCCACGGACACGAGCAGGTCAAAGTTCTGCTGCTGGTTCTTGTTCATGCCCTGGGTGAGCTCGACGGCATGGCGCGCGAGCTCGGAGACGTTGGCCTGGAGCGTCGCGCGCTCAGTCAGCTCAGTCTGTCGGATGCCCTCGAGCTCGCTCTCGAGCGCCTCGACCCGATGATTCGTGAACGCCGACGCGCCCCCCAGGACCAGCGCCACGACCAGCAGCACGATGGACAGGAGCCAGACGCCCTTGCCTCCCGGTCCGCCCTTCCCTGCCGCAGCGACGGCAGCAGTCACGGCGAGGGCGAGGGCCTTGACGAGAGGGTCATCGGCCTCGGGCGCGGACTCCCCGAGGGCGAGGGACAGCAGCGACGGCGCGGCGTCCTCCTCGTCTGCGGAGGCTTGGGCCGCGACCACCGAGGCAGAGGGGGACAGAGCGGAGCTTGCCATGACCAGAGGGTACCGGACGAGCGGCACCAGGCCCAAGGGGATCCGGGCGAGGATCGATCCAGCGCTTGACTTTTAGATACACTGCTACACGCTGTAACGAACCGACAATGATGTCGTGCCCATCCTCAACTCGCGCGTCATCGCGCATGTAGCTAAACGCCCCTCCCAGCTGTACGGTCCCGCTCCAATGAACTCCCTCCAGAAACTCCCCCTCCTCCTCTCCCTCTTCGCCTTTTCCCCCGCGTGCTCCGTGGACACGCCCCTCGAAGATGTCGGCGAGGAAGCCGGCGCAGAGGCCGACACCTACGCCCACGGATCCGACGAAACGACGAACGAAGGAACCACCGAAACCGGACACGAAGAGACGACCGAGACGGACTCCGACGCCAGGACCGAGAGCTCCGAGACCACGGAGGGTGACTCGGCCTCCTGGGACGGCGTCACGTGCGTCGACCCCGAAGGCTGCTTGGCGCAGCCCGCGAACAGCGGGGACCGGTGGGTCTTCGTCGTCCATCAGTGCCAGCTCGACGAGGCCATCGGAGAAGGGAAGCTCGTCGAGTCCGACGGCTCGTCGATGTGCTTCTACCCCGAGTCCCCGATGTTCCCCGAGACCCGGTGCTTCTGGTCTGCCGACCACGACAAGGAGGTCTGCTACAACGGCGACGGCGTCCTCTGGACCCAGGCCATCGGGGCATGTGTCGCGGATGACTGGGACATCTCCCCTCGGAGCCACCCTTGGACGGCCCTCGCCTGCGACGACCTCGCCTGCCTCGGCATCAGCGGCAGCGCCATCCACAACATCCGGCTGACCGAGTGGGTCGAGGCCCAGCAGCCGGGCGAGCTGCCCGACTGCGTCCAGTAGCCTTCACACGAACGACAGCTCCAACTTGATGTTGGTAGTCGTGACAGCGGTCCCTCCGGGGCCGCTGATTCCATGTCGGGCCCTGATGGTCCATGCGTTGTTGACGGGGGCGGGGACGTCGTTTGTCGGCCGCCACCGAACCCGGATTCGGTTGGGCACTCGGTCTCCTGCCCCGGTCGTAGTCGGAGGGACGGACAGCCCTTGGTCAGGGTCCCCGAGGTTCAAGATCGAGACCGTGTCCACCCCGTTGGTAGCGTCCAGTCGCAGGCTGACATCCGAGCCGGCGAGGGACGCCGTCTGAGCAGCTTCGACGATGATCTCGACATCGTCAGTAGGCTCGATGGTCCGAGCGATGGAGGCCCCCGGGATAATGACGTTGGCCTGCGTCACCGCGGGCACGCCCGAGATGTAGATCTCCACAGGGGAGTGGACCCGCCGAGCCGACGTCCCGTCCCCGATGAAGAGGGAGTCACCGTTGTAGGCGAGTGTGGCGTTCGCGGTCGTCGGGAACCCGACCGAGTTGAAGACCAGCGACGACCCGGTGAGGGTCGTCGCGGACACCGTGCCCGTGCCCGAGATGGTGTTCCCTCCGAAGTTCATGTTCGACGCCAGCGTCGGCATGGTGACCGGCTGACTGAAGGACGCAGTCCCGTCGACGGTGATGACGTCGGCCGCCGCGTCCCCGAGGTTGACGTTCGACCGGAAGGTCGCGGGGCTGTTGAAGGCCGCCGACGCGATGAAGGTCGCGGTGTTCGACGCGTTCTCTCCGAAGGTCGAGTTCCCCCCGACCGTCAGCGTCTGGACGAAGCCCTGCATGATGTTGACCATCCCCATCGTCGGGGAGGTCGGGAGGCGCTGGGTCGCGGCGGTGATGCTCGAGGCGTCGGTGTCCACCCTCCAGACCAGCACCGTCCCGGCCGGCGTCGCGGGCGGGTTGTCGTTGAGGGGGACGTCGAGGTAGGTGAGGTCCGCGTCGCCTGCGATGTTCTCATCGTCGGGGACGAAGACGTAGGTGGTCCTGGACGCGACGAAGACGTGAGGGGCGCCCGAGCTCACGCGGACCTGGACGAAGACGGCGCCCTCGTCGTTGGGGTCGAGCCACAAGTTTGCGACCCGGGTCGTCGACGCGCCGACCCCGAGGAAGCCCTGGAGGGGAGCGGCCCCGTTTCGCCAAGCGCCGCCGCCCGCGAACCAGTTCGTGTAGAAGCCCTGGTCAGCGCGGACCACGCGACGAAGGGTGCCGTTGGCGAAGGTCGTCGACGTGTTGTCGAGCCAGTTGCGCTCGCCCTCTGTGACGACGTCGGAGGGCTGCCAGCCAGTGTCCTTGCGTCCGCTGGAGGGCTCGACGGCGATACCGGACGAGGCCCAGCGGTAGTCGATGATGCTGCCGTCGGCAGCGGTGGGAATCTCAGAGACGGCCATAGGTCCTCCGACTCTAGCGGAGAGAGGTAAAAGAAGGATCAGGATCAGGCTTGACGTACGTTAAATCTCGACGTACGTTTACAACGTGCCTCCGAAAAGTTCTCACCCCAAGCGCCACACCGTCCCTTGCCAAAGGACTACTGTCGAGACCTATAGGTCCCCGCGCCCTGTCATCCGCCCGCGGGACCACATGACTGAAGGTGAAGTCGTCGACGCCCTCCTCGCTTGCGGCTTCAAAGGCCTCTGGAGTCTGCCCGAGGGCACCGAGTGCTTCAACGAGCTGGAATGCTTCATGGCACTCTCGGACGTGCCCGAGGGCTACGACTGGAAAAAAGCCCCAGGTGGCGCCCGGTTCCGGGTCCCTTACGAGTCGTTCTTTCGCTGCACAGGGTCTCCCACGGACGAGCAACGAGGCGACGGTAAGCGACTGAGCTTCAAGGTGGACGGCGCGGGTTGGGATCTCCGAGACGAAGATTCCTATGTCCTCGTGCGGCTCGGAGACTTCGTCCCGGTGGACCACTGCTTTAGGGGTCGATGAAGTAGCCGATCTGGTCGGGCCCGTCGATCTCGCTGATGTCGATGCGGAAGGCGTCGGCGACCGGGCCGTCGAAGCCCTTGAAGACGAACTGGACGCCGTAGGCTCGAGCGTACTCGAGGGCCGAACGGAAGGCGCCGATGTCGAGCTGGCTCGTCCCGAAGAAGGTCCAGCAAGCGACGAGCGAGCCCTCCTCGCTGACCACGTAGCTCTGCCCTGGCCCGAGGAGCGCATCGGCTACGGCGCGAGCTCGGGCGATGGTCGGGTAGGTCAGCGCCGCCGCGAAGATGGCGAGGAGGACGCCGCGGTATCGGGTGTCGTCGAAGCCGTCGGGCCGGAGGTAGCCGAAGGTCTCCCCGTACTCGTCGAGCTGGACGCCCTCGGCCTCGGAGAGAGCTCGCCGCCAGCGGACTTGCCACTGGCTCTGGAGGAACTGCCCCATCACGTCCGAGATGACCGCGCGCCACGCCTCCCACTCGTCGTCGAAGATCGTGAGGTTGCCGGCGAAGAGCTGGTTCCAGAGCTCGATGGTCGGGTTCGGCGCGAGTCCGTACTTCGGATCTGGGGTAGGGGCGGCCATGCTCTCACGCTCCGTTTACGGTGATGCGGACGGCGGCGAAGGTCAGCCTGTCCCGAGGAGCCGCTACCAGCGTCGTGCCTGTCGGGTTCGGGACGATGCCGACAGTCGAGGGCGCGTTGGCGACCCCGGGCACAGAGGGGACGGTCAGCGCTCGCGCGGACACCTGGGACGCGTAGAGGTCTTGGCCGATGTCGAGGGTGTTCGTGTAGGTGAGCACGGCCTGCGTGATGGCGTTCTCTCGCGCGGTCCGTGCCGCGACGCTCGTGTCCTCGGAGTAGCCCTCACCCTGGACGATGGTGATGACGATGTAGACCTCGACGATGTTCGGGCGCGAGAAGCGGACTGTGGTCGTGCCCCCGTTCAACCCCGGGGTCGAAAGCGCTACCGTCTCGGCGCCCACGGTCCTGACCCCGAGCGCGCGCGCGCCCTGGATGGCCTGGGCGATCTCGGTGTTGTCCCCGCCCTCTGCCAAGATCTCCACCCAGTGGATGAGCCCGAAGTCGTCGGGGTTGTCGGTCGGGTTCTCGAAGATGCGAGCGGTGAGGACCCCGGCCACGGCCTGGACTCGAGCGAGCATCTGCCGGCCGACGAAGGCCGCTCGAAAGCGCCGCCTGTACTCCTGGGGGGTCTCGGTGTTGCGTCCGCTGACGGCTGGCTGGGTGCTCGGGCCGACGGAGGTCAGCCCCGGGACGGTCCCGACGATGGTCCAGGTGCTGCCCGTCGGGATGTTCCGAGGCCCGGTGAGCGCGTAGGTGAAGGCACCGACGCCCGCGCCTGCCCCGTCCAGCGTCACGTCCGCGCCGAGGGCCCACGAGTTCGCGCCTGCGGGGTCGGTCGTCAGGGTGACCGCGGTGCCTGCGGGGATGACAGCTCCGGCCGTGCCTGAGAGCGGGAGGGATTGGGTCGAGGCTGTGGCCTGGAGAGGCGCGCCGATGATGGGCGAGAAGAGGTTCGACTGCGCGAGGCCCTCGGCCGAACTTTCGAAGCCGCTCGCGTAGGTGCCCTGCTGGTCGACGTAGGCGCGCTGGAAGAGGACCGCGAGGGTCCGCGCGAGCGCGAGGGAGGGGCTCGCCGCGTCGGGGTCGATGGCGATGCCCGTCTCCGTCTCGTAGACGGTGAGGACCTCCGTGAGCACCTCGGCCTCGGTGGGGGTGTCAAAGCCGGTGGAGCCGGGCGTGTTGGTGAATCCGAAGGTCATGGGGCTCCCAGGGAGAAGGCGAGGGCGAAGGTCTCGCCCGTGGTGGTCTCGGCCTCGAAAGTGATGTTGACCCGGTCGCCGACCGTGGCGACGTCGGGCCCGACGGTGATGCGGGCTACGCCTGCGTTGGAGAGCACGGCGGCGGAGACGAGGTCGGCGCGCATGTCGTCGGTCGAGTCCGGGCTGAGGAGCTCCTCGTGGTCGAGACCTACGCGGGTGTCGAGCAGGTAGGACCCGAGCGGCGTGACCAGCGTCCACCACACCCCGACCCGGACCGCGTCCGCGAAGGTCGCCGTGTAGCGCAGCGGGCGGAAGTAGGTCCCGGGCGCCGTGCCGTCGACGGTCACGGAGCTGCTCGTGTTGATGTCGTAGAGGGGCGTCGCCATGTCAGAACAGTCCCTGGATGACCTGGATCTCAGTGAGCGTGAGGGTGCTCGTCCCGCCGCCGTAGGTGTCGCCTGCGTGGGTGACTTCGTCGATCCGGTACTGGGCGTCGAAGCCCGAGGTGAGAAGCGTGACCTCGCGCCCGGGCCGGAGCTCGGCGTCGGCGAAGGTGATGGCCCGGGCCTGCTGCGCTTCGAGGCGCTCGACGGGCCCGAGCAGGTTGCCGCGCCGGTCGCTGACCTCGATGGGTGGGTAGCCCTGGAGCACCGTCTGAGAGTCGACCAAGAAGAACTCGCCGTCCTGGATCGACCATCGGAGCTGGAGGGTCCGGGTGATGGCGTCGATGATGTCGCGGGCGGGCCGGACGCTGGCGTTCCAAGACACCCCAAGGATGGCGTTCCCGAGCGGGATGCCCCTGCGGACGAAGGCCTCTTCGATGATGGTCTGGATGGTCTGAAGATCGACGCGCAGACCGCAGGCCTCACCGAGCGAGACGAACATCTCGGCGAGCGCGGTGCCCGGGGCGAACACCCGCTGGAGCCGACCGGCTCCGAGGACCTGCGCGCCGTCCTCGGCGTTGATGACGAGGACCCGCTCGACCCCCTCGTTGACGACCGACATGCTGTTCGAGCCGCCGATGAAGCCGACGCTGAGGGGCTGGGACCCGATGGTCTGCCCGGCCTCCTGGTAGGCCCAGGAGAGCTGGACGCTGGCGAGACCGGCGTTGTCGTAGGTGATCTCGATAGGCTGGGTCGAGGCGCCGGCCTCTTCGAGCTGGGCGATCTCCTCGGCAGAGAAGGAGATGCGCTTTCGGACGGTCCCGGTGATGCGGTCGAGGGTGTCGAGCGAGAGGCCGTAGAGGCGGATCGTGGCGGGGTTGGGCGTCGAGTCCAGGGTCTTCGTGGCGGTGAACTCGAGCCGGGGCTGCTGGAGCGAGTCGACCACACCCGGGTCGAGGGACCGGAAGGTGCCTCCTCCGTTCGTGATCTCGACGCTAGCGACCAGGCGAGTCACGGGCTTAGGTCCTCTCCGCCGCGGTCACGTAGACGAGCCGGACGGGCGCCCCGGGTCGGAAGTCGTCCACGCCAGGGTCCCGCTGGTTGCCGGTGAAGTCCCACGCGACCAGGCGGCCGAGCCCTCGGCCAGGGTAGCGGGCGTTGTTGAAGAAGGGGTCGAGCACATCGACGCCGTGCAGGAGGGTCGCGCCCTGGAGCAGCGGGGCTCCTCGCGTGTCTTCGAGGTCGAGGATCCAGCCGCCCGGAGCACCGAAGGTCAGGGGCAGCGTCACGGGGTCGACGAAGGGCACCGAGACCAGCGCCGGGAGCCACGTCACGGTGAGCCTGAACTCGACGCCGTCGAGTAGCTGCCGGGTAGTCGCGCGAGCTCGGGAGCCCAGACCGGTGAGGAGTTCGACGGCCATCTAGATGATCCCCGACTGGATGGCTTGGAGGACGGCGTCGGGGACTTCGACGGTCGACTGGCGTCCTCGATCGACGCCTGGGTCGACCTCAGCCGAGAACTCCTCGACGACGCCGTCGAGGGCGGACTCGAAGAAGGTCCCGAAGCGTGGCTGCTCTCCGAAAGACAGGGACGCCCGGAGGACCCCGACCTCGGGAGCGACGTCCATGCGCGTCCAGTTGTCGAGGACCCACACACGCTCACCGGCCGGTGTCCGTACGAAGCGCCCGCGATGGAAGATGCGCAGCCCGTCAGGAGACGCCTGGAGTCGGTCGAGCATGGCCTCGGCTTTGCGGGCTCGGTCGCGCTCGTGGAAGCCGAGGAGCAGGTCGCCGACCTCGGACTCAACGTCGGAGACGATGATGTCCATGGTGAGCCCTCGGGGGACGCGCTGCCGGTGCACGGTCAGGGCCGCACCGAGCTCGAGGGACGCCGTTGTCCGCTCGACCTGGGACGAGATCTGCACGTCGAGCATCGCGGTCGGGACGAGCAGGAGCTCGCTCGCCGGGGGCCCCTCGATGAAGGGCTGCCGAGGGCGACCTCGCCCGAGAGGGGAGGGCGGGATAGCTGGCTTGGGGCGGACGGCCACGGCTCACGCACCCAGGGTGATGGTTGAGGAGAAGCTAGGGAGGGAGCTGGCCCACGCCTGCTGGAACGCCGTGAAGCCTGCGGTGCCCCCGTCCGCGGCAGGGGAGGCGATAGGGGCGGCGGCCAGGACAGCCGCGCCGATAGCGTCACCTATGGCCGTGTGGAGGGACGCGGCGAGGGCGAGGGCGGCGGAGCCCCCGAGCTCGATGGTGCCGTCCGCCAGCAGTCGGATGACCGTCGTACTCGCCGCGTTGGAGATGGTGATCTCTCCCGACTCCTGGATCTCGACCGCCGTTCCCGCGGGGCCGCCGAAGACCATGCGCCCGTCCCACTCCATCGGCGCCCCCGCGGGCGCGGTCAAGGCGAATGGGGTGAGCATCACGTCGGAGAGCGAGTGGGCGCGCGAGCCCGTGAGGACGTCCGCCTGCCCGGTCGTGCGCGACTGCCTCCACTGGACGATGGACCGGTCCGCACAGAGCCCGACCGTCTCGTCGTTCGGGGCCGTGGGCATGACCAGGTAGAAGCCGCCCCGCGCGATGTGGAGGGCCGGCGTCGAGGGCGTCGGCATGTCGACGATGGTCTCGCCGTTGCGCCGGGCAGCGACGCCCTCGGTGAAGGTGACCGACTCCTCTCGGCTCCCTCGGACGACCTCGCCAGTCGCCCGCCCGGGCACGACGGCGCGCGCGTTGGCGACGCGCTGGTCGATGATGAAGAGCTCGGTCTGGATGTCGTCGGCCATCTACCCCAGGCCTCCAGGGTGGACCGCGCCGCCGCCGGCCTGGGAGAGCAGCTCGTCCGCCCGGAGGTCCATGAGCTTGCGGAAGATGGGCTCGACCTGCTCGCGGAGCGTCTCGCCACCGTCCGCCACAGCCGCCCGCCCGGCCGCCTCGATGGCGTCGCCGGTGTTCCCGCCCTCGAAGGTGTTCTCCTGGTTGAACTGACCGAACATGGTGAAGTTGAAGTTGAGCGAGATGATGAGCGACTCGGGGGCCGGGCGCCCCTCCAGGATAGACCCGGGACCGCGAAGGTCGAGCAGATCTAGCAGGCCCTTCCCGGTGGTGTCGGCGAAGATGCGCCCGGCCTCGATGAAGCGGCGCTCCAGCTCCTGGGCCCGGCGCTTGCCGCCCTCGCGGCTTTGGCTCAGTGCCTCCTCGAAGGTCGCGCCCTCGCGGGTGAGTCGTTCGAGCTCGCTCTCGGCGAAGGCCTCGCCGCGCTTGCGGGCCTCGGCCTCGGCCTGCTTCTCGAAGTCGAAGAAGACCTTCGCCGTCTTGCCGCCCTTGCGCCGGTCCTTCAGCACCTTCTGTCGGTTCTTCTCGACGAACCGTATCTTGTTCGAGACCTGCTCCGCCCCTCGCCCGACCGCTGCGATGAAGCTCCCGACGCCGTCCTCTACCTTGTCGCCCGCGGTCTTCCCCTGCTCGGGGCCCTGCACGGCCCCTCCCTTGAAGTGGTTCTGGACGGCCTCCTGGATTTCGAGGAGCTGCTCGGCGGCCTTCTGTGCAGCGTCCACGGCGGCGTCCCCGAGCCCATCGAAGAGCTCGGTCGTCTTCCCGACGCTGACCCCGAACTCGTCCATGGTCTCAGTGGCGGAGCCGATGAGGTCGACCATGCCCCCGTCGTCTCCGAAGACCGCGTCGAGCCTGTTGCCCAGCCCTGCCAAGATCTCGAACTGGCTCTCCATGGCGACGAAGGAGAGCTCGAGGACATCGATGAGCGGCTCGAGGACTTTGGCCGTGACCTCGATGATCTCAGCCAACGAGACGAAGAGGTCGAAGAAGGCCTCGATCGTCTCGGGCTCTAGGTCCTCGACGAAGGTGATGGTGGCCTGAAGGAGACCGTCCAGGGCGGCCCCGAGCTTCTCGGCGTTCTCCTCGGTGAGAAAGGATTCGCCCAGCTCGGCGAGCAACTCGCCCGCGGACTCCAAGGGACCGCTCTGTGCGGCGGTGTTCAAAAAGCCAGCGAGCGAGTCCTTGGCGTTTGACATCTGCCCGTTGAGCGTGGACATCTGGGCGGCTGCCGAGCCTCCCACGCCTTCGAGCTGGCCCATGGCGACGAAGGCGTCGGTGACCGCGTCGCCCGTGAGGTCGACCGTCTGCTCGGTGCCCCGGAATGCGAAGGTCATCTGCTCGCCGGCCTTCGACCCGCGGATGCCCAGCTCGGTGAGCCGGTCCGTCTGCCCGACGGCCGCGTCGAGGAGGGCCTCGGTGACCTGCTCGATGTCCTTGCCCGTGGCGCCCGCGATGTCGGCGATGGCGATGAGCCGCTCCTCGGTCGGCTCGATGCCGCGGCCCTGCAACTTGATGAAGGCGTCGGTCACCTCCGTCAGCTGGGCGGGGGTCTTCGCCGTGACGTCCCTGATGAACTCGAAGGCCTCGCCGCCTGCCTGGGCACCGCCGAGCATGTTGTCGAGCTGCGCGCGGAGGGACTCGAACTCGGCCCCGGTCTCGAGCACGGCTGTACCGACCCCGATGGTCGCGCCGACGAGCGCGGTCAGGGCAGCCGTAGCCAAGGCCGAGGGACTGATCAGACTCTCGATTGAGTTACTGAGGTCCTTCGGCTTGTCCGGGTCGACCTCCTCGACGTCCTGTCCGGCCTCGGCCAGTTCCTTCAGCGACTTGGTCGCCTTTTTCGCCTGCTCGTCGAGTTTGGAGAGGTTCTTCGCCGTTTTGCCCGCGACCTTCTCCAGGTCGCGCAGCCCCTTGGCCGCCTCCTTGAAGGCGTTGCCCTTGAGGCGGGTGACGATGGTGACGAAGAAGCGACGGAGTTCCATGACGTCTCACTTCCTCCGGCTGGAGCGGAGGCCCTCGCGCGCCTTGTCCTTCGCGCGCGCGATCGAGTTGTCGTAGGCGAGAGTGTCGATCGAGGCAGCCACGTCAGCCGGGGTCCACTCGCGCAGGATCTCGCGCACGCTGCTGGCGTACTGCGCCTTCGCCAGGGCGTGGGCCCACTGGACGCAGGGCTCGACGTCGGCGGGCCTGGGGACGGCTCGCGCGGCGGCGGCGACGGTTGGGTCTTCCTTGTCCGGGGCGCGGTAGGGAGAGCGGGACCAGAGCGGCGCGTAGGTCAGCCCAAGCTGTTGGCTCAGCACGACCCACTTCGCGCGAGGGGTGAGCCCGTGCTCGCGGGCGCAGGCCTCCCACGCACTCCCAGAGTTGACGGCCGTGCCGTTGACCTCGAAGCGTCCGAAGACGGCCTTCTTGAAGAAGCCGTAGACCCAGCTCCCGTCGATGGGCTTGGTCTGGAGCAGGGACGCGAGGGCCGACACCTGCTTGAGGAAGGCGAGGGCGAGGGCCTCGACGGCCACCGCCGCGCCCCTGCTCTCGACCTCTCCGGGGATCTGCGCCCACATCTTGCGGATGACCGCGGCCGGGTCGGAGAGGAGGACGGCCACGTCGACGCCGAGGGTGTCGATGATCTCGTGCTCGAGCCTAAAGGCGGTCACGGGGTCGAGGACCTGGAGCGCCATGTCGACGCCCTCGACCTTGAAGTCCGCCCACGGCTGAGAGTAGCCGTCGCGCCTCATCCCTCGGAGACCTCCTCGCCCTCCGGCGCAACGGGGCGGAGGACGGGGTAGGTCGCCGCAAGACAGTGTCCGAGGAGCTGCCACTTGAAGCCCGGGCCGACGGGCGTCGCCCTGGCGCCGAGGAAGGACTCCAAGGCCTTCATGTTCTTGATGGTGGCGGCCTTCCCGCCCACCTGCACGGACAGCTTGCCGCCGAGGACGGCGAGCGCGAAGAGCCGCGAGACCTCGGTGTAGCGGAGGGTCCGGGCGAGGGCGAGAAAGGAGTTCTCGACGATGCCGGCCGACTCTTCGCGGAGCCCGTCTACGAGGGTGTTCCACGCGAGCTCGACGGGAGCCGAAGACGAGTCGATGCCCATCACCGGGACGATGAGCCGCATTGGGGAGCCCTCTCCTCCCTCGACCGAGATGAGGCGCGCGAGGTCGAACTTGCCTTCGTCGTCGACCGCGGCGGACTTCAGAAACGCGAGCAGGGGCTCGGCGAAGCCGTGGACCGCCCCCGAGAGGACGCTACCCAAGACAGGGCCGAGCACTCGGTTGAGCAAGCACTCGGCCTCGAACTGCTCCTCCATGGTCATGGAGGAGCATTGCCACGTGGTATCGGCGAACTCGAAGGTGTGCAGCATCGCCTAACCGTACACGGTCACCCTGCCACGAAGGTCGAGATCTCGGACTCGGTCAAGAAGGACGGGGTGGCGAACGACACGATGTCGGCGACGGGGAAGGTTCCGACGAGCACCCACGTCATCATCGGCGTGCCGTCGCCCGCGAGCTCCCGGGTCGGGTTCGTCGGGACGTCGCATCCGCCGCTGGCGTAGACGGTGCCGTTGTAAGCCACGGTCACGGGGGTGACGCTGTTCGACACTTCGAGCGCTCGGAGGATGCCGCCCATCCAGGCGTCGTCGTCGGAGCCCTGCTTGATCGTCATCGTGACGGTGTAGGTCGTGCTCCGCGTTCGGGTGAAGGAGATGAAGCCGTTCTGTCCGTCCTCGGGCGTCGACGTCGGGGACATCTTCTCGATGGACAGGTAGGTCCCGGCCGCAGGCCAGGCCGTGAGGCGCCGACCTCCGACGATGACGAACACCGCCTCGGACCGGACAATGAGAGTGTTTTGAGCCATTGGTCGTGTCTCCTAGGGGTGGGGTCAGACGGCGAAGAAGCCCTCGACGCCGACGCGCCGCAGCTTCGGGACGAGCACGGTGTTGACGGTGAAGCCGCCGTTGGGTGCGCGGTAGATGCCGTTCGCGCGCTCGGTCGCGGGCACGTCCTCGGGGGGGACGAAGGTGATGGTGGTGTTCCCGAGGTCGATGGCCCCGGCGAGGCCGAAGGCGATGTTGACGGAGTTGATCGCGGCAGACACCTGCTCGACGCCCGCGTCGTCGATGTTGACGCCCGAGGGGGACTCGAGCTCGCCTTGGACGGCGAGGCGGATGGCGAACCACCACGCGTCTTCGGCTTGCTTCTGGACGACGTAGTTGCTGCCGCTGCCTTGCCCGCCGTTGATGCGGAGCGGGGAGGTGAGCGCGGGCCCGTCACGCTCGACGATGCTCCAGCGCTGCGCCAGGACCTGCTCGACCTGGGCGACGGTGTAGTTGAGCCCGGCGGTCACGGAGGACCCTTGGAGCCGGCCGAAGTGCCACGCCCGTGCCCCCGCCGGCTGCCCGCCGTAGCGCCCGAACCAGGCGGCGGTCATGTTGTCCGTCGCGTTGGCGTGGTGGACCCCGAAGGTCCGGGTGCGGTTGAGCCCGAGCAGGCGCTGGGCGAGGGTTCCCGCGGCGCCGGTGAGGGTGCCGGTGTCGTCGTCTTGGACCAGGCAGATGTTCCGCCGGAGGGTCAGCAAGGCCGCCGACTGCTCTGCCCACCGGCTCATCTCGACCATGACGCCGGGGTCCGTCGACGGGTGCGGGACGACGGCCCAGAAGGGAGACGCGGTCCAGGCCGCTTCGAGCGACTCGAAGGCGCCGACGTTGGGGGTGGTCGTCGCGGTCGAGACGTCGGCGGGGGTCGGCCCCTCGATGGTCAGGACGAAGGGCACCCCGACCACGTCGGCCGTGACGGTCGCCGAGTCCGCGTCGACGGACGCGGCGGTCTGCGTCGCGCCAAAGGGACCGGCGTTGAAGGCGGCGACGAGGCCGTCCTTGATCTCCGTCACCGAGTTGCCCGTGGCCGAGAAGGTGGCCGCCTGGACGGCGGTCCCTCCGATGTCGGAGATCGAGATGACGTAGTCGCCGTCCGTGGTCCCGTCGATGTTGAAGGTGTCGACCTGGGCGGTTCCCGTCTCCAGCCGAGCCACGACGACGCGAGTCACGCGCCCGAGGGTCGCCGACTCGGGCTGATTGAAGATCTGCGTGGCCGCGAGGACCTCATTCGACGAGGCGGTGAAGCCCGCGTCGGTCATCTCCGAGACGCTCGCGTACTGCCGCGCGGCCTCGGCGAAGAGGGTCGTCGTGCTGGGGATGCCGGCGATGGGGATGTAGTTGAGCGGCGGGGCAGAGACGGTCTGGATCTGCGTGCCGACCTGGATGAAGTTCGGGAATGGCATGAGAGCTCACGAGGTGATGAGGGTGGTCGAAGCGGCCCGCATGGCGGGGGCCTCCAGGGCGGCGGCCATGAAACCAATGTACCGCACATCTAGCACGGAGAGACTTTCCTCCCGGTCGATCGGCGTGACGGCGGTCGAGAGCGCGGTGCCGGCGTTTTCGAAGCCGAGCCGGTTCATGTCCGGGTCGAGCCACCGCTGCCGGGTCAGCTCGCAGCGGGGCACGTAGTTGACGGCCATGGCGTTCCCGGAGACGTCGAAGGCGCGGAAGGCGATGCGCCAGACGAGCACGTACTGCTTGAGGACGAGGACCGGGAAGCGCGGCACGGTCACGGTGCTCGTGAGGAGCGCGGGGACGGACGCGCTCGCGGCGTACATGGGCTCCTGCGCGCTGCCGACCAGGAGCAGCGCGCCTGCGTTGTCGGGGTCGAGGCTCGCGGAGTAGCCCGAGGGGAGCTCGTTGCCCAGCTCGGTGAGGAGGGCGGCGGCGGTCTGCTCGATGGTGTCGCCGCCGGCCGCGGACACGGTGATGCGGGTCCCGAGGACGGCGAAGCCTGGGAAGAAGTCGACGCCGACATCGCCCGCTCCGGCGATGACCTGGAGGCGGTAGGAGACGATGGACGGGACCTTTTGCTCAAGGACCTGGGAGCCGGACTCGAGCGAGAGGAGCTGGATGTGTGCCGTCGGAGAGGGCCCTTTCGCAGGCCCGTCGTCGCGAGGCGCGTAGACATTGATCCGCTCCTGCGGGATGTCCGTCGAGCGGATGACCCAGCGGAGGAGGGCGGTCTCCATGTCGGCCCAGCAGAAGGGACCGGGCGGGCGTCCTCGGGTCATTTCCTGCGCACCTTCAAGACGCGGGACCTGACGCCCTTCGCCATCCGCCCGGTGTCGAGCAGCTTCGTGCTGCTCCCCTTCGACTTGACGGTCGAGGCAGCCAGGGACGGACCCTCGGCGGTGCCGGTGCGGAGGGTGTTCGCGGCTTCATTGGCGAGGATGTCGCCCACGACCTTCAGCGTCTTCTTGGGGTCGGCCCCTGCCAGGATGGCGCGGTAGGCGATCTGCATGCCTCGGACAACGTCCGGCTGGGCACGGCGGGCGCTGGGCTCCAGCCACGGCCGGGAGGGAATGCGGGACGTGCCCAGCTCGTGGTAGGCGCCGCGCGTGGCCAGCCTCTTCGAGAAGAGGCCGACCTGGATCTCGGCCTTCTTGATGCGGTTGACCTGCGTGGCCGTCCGGTCAAACCCCATGTCGAGGTCCTCCAGCTCAATCTCGACCTCGAGAGTCATCCGTCTCCTCGAGCCTCCGCAGGCACGACGGTGATGGACCCCTCAGCCCTGTGGCGTTCGACGCCCTTGTGGTCGGCGTAGGCTTCCCAGAGCGCGCCCGGGACCGTGTTGAGACCGGGCGCGAGGGTCAGATACTCCTCGCCTTTGACGGCGAAGCTGAGGCCTCCTGCGTAGGTGAGCTCGACGACGACAGGAGCGAGAGCCTCGGTCGTCTCGTCGGCCTCCGTCTCGGTGCCGGAGTCGTCGAAGGTGTCGATGGGTGTGACAATGATGGTCATGGCGTGATCGAGGGGCCTCGCTCGAAGGCCTCGTAACGGCGGAAGCCGGCGGGGAGGAAGGTGGACTCGAAGCCCGAGGGCCAGAGATGTTCGCGGGTGATTTCGTAGCGGCGGCCGCGGAACTCGACGAGGTCGCCGGGCGGGCCGTCGGCATCTTCAGCCGGTGCTATCTGGAGGGCGGTCCAGCCAAGGGGGACGCCCGTGGTCGCGTCGGCAGCCAAGGCGATGAGACGGTTGCTCGCCCAGACGAGCACGGCGCCTTGGGTGTCGTCGCCGTCGAGCTCGCGCCGAAGGGTCAGGGCCTCGGGGGCCTTGAAGCGGACCATGAGACGGACGGCGGCGGTGACTGTGGCGGGCGCCGTGCGTCGGAGGGTCGTCGTGCTGTAGACGAGCTCCCCTCGCCGGATGACGGTGTAGGGCTCGCTCCCCGAGATGACCAGGCCTTCGAGGCTCACGGGAAGAGGACCTCTCCGGCGAGGAGTCGGGGGATGTCGACGCGGATGGTGACGAGCGGCGTCGTCAGGGTGAGCGACGGCGGCAGCGTGTCGAGCAGCCACTGGAGGGTCCCGAGGTAGGGAGAGCCGCGCTGGAGCAGGTCCCCGAGGTCCGCGGGCTGAAGGGCGCCGATGGCGTAGGACTTCGAGCCCGCGAGGTCGAGCTTCGCGCTCGTGACGGGGGCGATGCCGCCCGCGCCTTGCCCCGCGTTGGCGTTGTTCTCGTCGGCCATCTGCACGGCGAGGATGTGCGCCGTCATGTAGGCGATGATCTCGTCGAGCTGGGTGTGCGCCGCGATGTGAGGTGCCCCGAACCAGGGGGTCACGATGCCGATGAACCGCTGGATCACGGTGTCGGACAAGGTCCCGAACATGTTCGTCAGGGAGATGTCACGGACATCTTGGGGGGTGGGCACTGTAGGAGGGTGCCACGTTTTCGGCGGAGGCTGGCGCGGATCTCTTGACGTACGTCGCGGGACGGTGTATGCATACGCGGTGCATGTGTCTTTGCTGTACATAACCAAGCAGTTCCACGGCCTGACCTTGATTCGGGTCAGGTCGATCGCTCTGCTCCTCGGTGTGCCTATCACCCGGGCCTTGGCCTTCACCGACTGGGCGACGGCGTCCGCTGTTCAGGACCTCGTGACAGAGGCGAGGGCAGGGCTCATTCTGAGGGAGCTCCGATCTCGCGGTTACGAGTTCAAGGTGTGCGAGTGCGGCGCCCGCCCCGACGGGACCGAGATGCTCTATGGAAGCTGGCCCCACGAGGACAAGGAAGAGGGGGAGGACGCCGCCCCCGGTCTGTGGGTGTGCCTGCCTTGTTGGCAGAAAGCAAACGAGGGCAGCTCGTGACGGCCCCTCCCTCCAGCCAGCCCCGCCCGAACCGCTACCCCGGGAAGTGTGTCGTGTGCGGCGTCGATGTCGCCGCCTCCCGGGGGCATCTCTACAAGGGCGCCGACGAGCGGTGGCACACCCTCTGCTCGGGCGAGGCCTGCTACGTCGCCGTCTACGGAGAGAGCGGCAGCGTCCGGCGCTGGGCCGACTCGGACCTCGTTGTCCACATGGAGCACGACGCGAAGGCGCTGCCCCTGCTCCGGGCTATCGCGGACTGGGACGCCGAGGAGAAGACCTGGCGCGTACTGCCCGGGCGCGGGGACCGGGGCCTCGTCGTCGACGTTGCCGGGCGCCTCGGGCTCGAGCTCCCCGAGGGCTGGGCAGACGAGCCCCTCCCACCACCGGTCGCCGCCCGCGTCGAGAAGGGCCGGGCCAGCGGCGCGCGCCCCTACCAGCTGGAGGGCATCGCGTGGCTCGCTCTCCACAAGCACGCCTGCCTCGCCGACGACCAGGGCCTGGGAAAGACCTTCCAGGTCCTGCACGCGCTCCCCGACGGCGCCGGGCTCCTCGTGGTCTGCCCGTCGGTGGCGAAGGGCGTGTGGCAACGGGAGATCTCGAAGTGGCTCCCCGGCCGATTCGACTCCATCCGCGTGTGCAAGGGGCGCAAGTCCTTCCGGTGGCCGCAGTCGACGCGCGAGTGCGTGATCATCAACTACGACATCCTCCCGCCTCTCCGTTCCGAGTCGAGGTCCAAGGGCGTCGACAAGGTCGGGGAGCCCTGCGGAAAGCCGCCCGTGCCCGTCGTCGTCGCGGCGGACGAGGCGCACGCGGCGAAGAGCTACAAAGCCGCCCGAACGAAACGCTTTCGCGCCGTCGCCGGTCACGGCGCCCACGTGTGGGGCATGACAGGTACCCCCATCCAGAACCGGCCCCAGGAGATCTGGGGGGTGCTGACCTCACTGAAGGCGAACCCCCTCTCGTGGACGGCCTTCCAGCGGGGCTTCTCCGCCTACAAGCCCCAGTGGGGAGGGATGGCGTTCGAGCGCGACTCGACCGGCGCCATCATTGTCCAACCGGGCATCACCGAGCTACTCCGCAGGACCATGCTCCGCCGCCTCAAATCGGACGTCGCCAAGGACCTCCCGCCGAAGGTCTACACCGAGCACTTGGTCGAGTTGAAGCCGGCGCTGCTGAAGGCCCTCGACCTGCTCGAGGCCGACTACGGCGCCTTCCTCCTCCGCGACGAGCTGCCCCCCTTCGAGGCCATGGCCGCCGTTCGCCGTCTGCTCGCCTCCGCGAGCCTCCGAGAAGCCGAGCGCCTCGTTACCGAGTTCGAGTCGACGACGACGCCCCTCGTCGTCTTCTCGGCTCACCGCGAGCCGGCCGAGACCCTCGGCGCCCGCGACGGCTGGGCGTGCATCGCCGGGGGACTGCCCGCCGAAGAGCGCACGCGCATCGAGGATGCATTCCAACGCGGAGAGCTGCGAGGGGTCGCGTGCACCATCCAGGCCGCGGGGGTCGCCATCACGCTGACCAGGGCGAGCGACGTGCTCTTCGTCGACCAGAGTTGGAACCCGGCGGACAACCTCCAAGCCGAGGACCGCTGCCACCGCATCGGGCAGACCGCGAGCTCGGTCAACATCATCAACATGGTCGCCGACCACGCTCTCACCCGGCACGTAGCCGAGCTCCTCGCGCAGAAACAGGCGCTCATCGCGGAGACGTTGCACGGGCGGGCGGAGTACGAAGCATGACCACGAAAAAGGCCCCCGGGATTCCCGGGGGCCTTCGCCTTGCTCGTCTCTTGCGGTCAGCTCACCGGCTGGTCGAAGAGCGTGCCGTCGGGACCGATGTCGGTCACGAGGCGGATGCCCTCGGGCTTGTAGGTCTCCCAGCCGCCCGAGCTCATCACGAAGCGGACCTCGTGACGGCCTCGGATGGTGCTCTGCTCGGGCCACGGGGTGAGGTCGCGGCCGATGATCATCTCGCCGATGTTCGGGTCGCGCCGCATCACGAGCATGATGTCGAGGCTCTCGCCCGCGTTGGCCGGGTCGGGGATGCCGCCCGCGAGGCGGCGAGCCTCGGCCTCGTCCAGGCCGGAGCCCTTCGTGAGCAGGCGGTCGAGCTCGACCTGCCGGAAGCCGAGCTCGGGGACCTCGCCGATGGTGACGCCCATGGCCGCGAGCTGCTTGGCCGCGACCTCGTAGATGCTTCGGTCCGTGTCGGCGCTCGTGGTGTTGAACAGCCGCGTGGTGATGAAGTTGTAGGCGAGCGTGGGCAGGCCGACGAAGTCGGGCTGGAGCACGTCCTCGGTGCGGATCTTGATGTCCGCGACGAAGTCGACCAGCAGCCGACGGGCGGCCTCGGCCGGGTTGGAGCCCGAGCCGAACTGGAAGGGTGCGGTGGTCCGAGGGATGCGGGTGTTGGCCTCGTCCCCGAGGATGCCGTAGACGCCGTGGTTCGGCTGACCGAAGAAGACCAGGAGGTTTTCCCAGTGCAGCATCGACTTGCGCGCGAGCGCGAGGCGGTTGGCCTGGATGCTGTAGGCGGGCATCCGGTTGTTCGCCACGGCCTCGGCGTAGCGGAGCAGCTCGCCCTCGGTCCAGTGCGCGGAGCGCTGGAAGAAGGCGAGGTTGCGGGTCTCGGGCTGCCGGTTGACCTGCTGGCCCGAGTTGGTGGTCGACGGGACATCGACGATGTCGATGAACTCGGGGAAGCCGTGGTCGCTCTCCTGCTGGCGGCGGTACTGCCAGGTGTTCATCCACGTGCCCAGGTTCATCGCGGGAAAGAGCTGCCGGGCGGAGAGGGAGGTGAAGTCCTCCTCGACCAGCTTCTCCGTCATGCGGATGGTCTCCTGGAACATGTAGAGGTTCGGCGCCCGCTCCTGCGCATCGCGGGACCACTTGGGGTCGAGGCGGACCTGCCCGAGCTTGTTGATGATGTCGTAGAAGCCGTCGTGGGTGCGGACGTCGTAGTTCTTCTCGAGGATGCCGCGGCGCTCGAGGCGGTCACACTCGTCCTGAAGGACGTTCATCATCCCCGAGCCGACGCGGTCGGTCATGTCGAGCTGAAAGTCGAAGGAGCGTTCGCGGGCGTCCCGGGACCGGCCGGTCTCGTAGTCGTAGTCCATCGCCCGGAGCTGCCGGAAGGCGCGCCCCCGGCCGCTCTCCTTGCGGTCGTTGATCGAGTCCTGGACGGTGTAGGGGACGTACTCCGTGCCCTTGGGTCGCCACTCGATGACGTCCGACGGCTTGCGCTGCGGCAGGGAGGAGAGAAAGGTGTGATGATTGATCGAGTACATCGGTCAGGGTCTCCTTCAGTTGCCGCGCACGTCGACGCGCAAGAACGCGCGGGTGGGAGTGACGTCGGAGCTGGACACAGCGCCCCACGACGCGTTGGGCAGCTGCTTGGCCGTGGCGGCCACAGCGAGGGTGGTGTTGTCGATGCCGGTGATGTCGGCGGTGGCGGGGCTGACCGCGGAGACGGTGCGGGTCGTACCGTCGCGGAAGGTCAGGGTGATGACCGCGGCGGCCGAGCTGGCGACCACGATAGCCGCGGCTTGGGCGTTGCCGTTGATGGCGTTGACGAGCAGGGTCGCGGTGGCCGTGGCGTCAGCGGTCGAGCTGACCGTGATGTTGGGCAGGCCCTGGATGGCGAGCCCGACGGTGTCGCCGTCGTTGGCGACCAGGGTGCCGATGGTGACCTGGGAGACGGCCCCCGAGTCACGGCGCCACAGCCGGCCCGCGCCCGCGCCGACCATGGTCACGAAGACATCGTCTCCGGGCTGGGGCGCGGTGCCGGTGTACTCGACGACGACGCCGAGGCGCTGGAGCGCGAGGGGGTAGGCCTGCGCCGAGGCGAGGAAGTCCGGGTCGTCGCCGCGCTGGAGGATGCTCTCCAGGCTGCCGCGGCTGCCGACGGTCCGGTACAGGATGCCGACCACTTCCTGGTTGATGGCCGAGGGCTCGCGGATCGCGGTGCTCGACGCGAGGGTGACGGTCGAGTCTCGGACGACCGCGAAGCCGAAGTCGAGGCGGGCTCGGGCCGCGGCGGCCGAGGTCTCGGCGACGGCGACGTCCGCGGTGGCCGGGCTGTACGGAGCGACGGTGTGGTCCGCGAAGTTTGCGAAGGTCAGGGTCAGCACGTTGGCCGCCCGGGTCACGCTGGCGACGACGTCGGTCAGCGCGGCGGCGCCGACGAGGACGAGGCGGAGGGCCTCGGCGCTGGTGTCGTTGGCCGCCGTCGAGGTGGCGATGTAGGTCGCCCCGTCGATGGCGACGCCGAAGGAGTCGCCGGAGTTGGCGGTGACCGTCAGCGTGTAGACCGCAGCGACTTGGGCGGTGGCTGCGATGAGCCCCGACCCGATGATGTCGTTGAGGAAGTCGCTCGACCAGACGTCGCCGATGTCGAGCCCCGTGGGGATGTCGACGTAGGCGCTCTGGGGGACGTACGGGAAGGCGTTGGGGTTGGTGTTCGTCATGGGTCAGATCTCCATTGCCGAGCGCGAGGCTCAGCCGATGGCCGCGAGGCTCCGGTCGAGGTCGGACTTCTTGTCGCTGTCGGTGACGCCGGGGGAGCGAGGGCCGTCGGGGATGACACCGGCGAAGGGCGAGCGGGAGGCGGGGACCGAGTCGTTGGCGTTGGCGGGGGCCTCGAGCATGGCGAACATGCCGCGGGCCATGTCGTCGCTGCACCCGTCGAGGGCGAGGCCAGGGCGGAGGATGCCGACCACGGCGCGGTGGATGTCGCCCTCAGTCTTGAGCTCGAGCAGCTCCTTGCTGTGCTCCTTGGCCTTCTCCTCGCCGAGGAGGGCGACGGCGTCGCGGGCGACCTGCCCGAGGTGAAGGGCTTCGAGCTCGGAGAGGCGGGCCTCGGCCTTCGTGAGGGAGTCCATGGCCGTCTTGGCCTTCTCCTCCATCTCGCCCTCCTTCTCCTTCATCTCGTCCCGCTCCTTCATCATGGCGTCGCGGTCCTCCTCCATCTTCTCGCCTTCGCCCATCATCTCACCGATGGTGGTGGCCATCTCCATCATCATGGAGCGCATCTCCTTCATCTTGCCCATGTACTCCTCGGGCATGTCGATGGTGATGTGAGGGAAGTTGATGCCCCGCTTTTGAAGGGCGGCGCGGATGGTCGTCGGCAAGCTGTCGCCGACGCTGAACATGACGATTTTCTCGGGGGTCATGGGGGTCTCCTGAGTGTCGGCCGCTCGTACGGCCATGTCGAAGTAGAGCGAGTCGCGGGTGCCGTCCGGGGCATCGACGGCGCGAAACATCTCTGAGGCTTGCTCGCCGCGCCCCCGAAGGAGCGCGACGGCAATGTGATTGGCCCCGAAGGTCTCGGGGTCCTCGTCCGCCTTGGCGAAGTAGTCGAGGGCCCGCTTACAGGTCACGTCGAGGACGTGCTCGTAGTTGTATTCAATCTCGCCCCAAGGGCTCTCCCAGACGCCGATAGGCAGTCCGTTCTCCGTCTCGCCCCGGAGCTCGTCGGGGGGAGGAGGGAGCCACAGGGGGCGGTAGCCGAGGGAGGTCTGGCGCTGCCCCTCCTCGATCTTGCGGATGACCTCTAGCTTGTCGATGGTGACCCGGCAGGTCGGGACCTCCGCCATGCCCAGGCGGCGGCCTCGGTGCATGACCGGCATCTCGACCAGGGTCACGAGGTCTCCAGCGCCCCCCACTTTGAAGCGCGCGGACAGCGGACCGGCGAGAACGTCGACGGGCACACCGTCGACCGAGGGGTGGTCGTCGGTGGCGGGGACTCCGCGGAGGGTGCGCGCGAACGACTCCGAGCCCGTCTGCTCGGGCCGGTGCAGGACCATCGCGGCCTGGGGGCCGTAGGGCGTCCGCCCGTACTGCCGCACCCCCACCCAGGTCATGGGGACCTGGGTCTCCATGTACTGCGTCCGCGGATTGATCTTCCACGGGAGGTCACCGCCCAGGGAGAGGCGGTCGAAGCAAGACCCGAAGGTGGGAGTGAGGGAAGTCAACGCAGGAGCCTTAGTGCACACAGTACGCGGAAAAGGCGGGATTAGCTACCGGGTGCCCGGGCGATCTCGCCCGAAGTTCGAGAGGGCGATCTCGCGGGACCTCAGGGGCAGCCCTCGCCACGCCTTGACCGAGGCCCCGGTGTAGCTCTTGAAGGCCCGAGCGAAGACCGAGGGGGTCCGCCCGAGTTGACGGGCGATGGCGGCGCTAGAGAGACCCGAGTCGATGAGTCGGCAGATCTCGCCGAAGTTCGCAGCCGTCACCACGGGAGAACGGGCAGCTCGTCGGTGTGCCCGGCGAGGCAGGCCCCGGAGCAGGGCAGGCGAAAAGCGAACGGGCGCGACCACAAGATGTAGCCTACGCCCGCGAGGTAGAGGGTGGGGGAGGATCGAGCTAGCGGCGCAGCCGCCTTCGCGCCTTGCACCGCTCGCGCTTGGCTTTCCGGTTCGTCGGGATCCGCTCAGCGTAGCGGCCCGAAGCGATGCGCGCCGCCGTGATGCGGATCGAGGTGCCCGGGCGCCCTCGCTCGCGGACCCAGCCAAAGCCCGTGCGGCTCGATTTGTCCACCCATTCAAGGCGAGGGCACAGGACAGCCTCTCCGCCCGCGTCGTCGCCTCGCCGGTGACCGATGCCGGAGTGTCCAGGAGGGCCGGTGCGAACGAACACCGCGCCACAGGCGTCGCCCTCCACCGGGACTATGATGGGAGTGCCCGGCGGCTGCGCATCGGTCTTGACCGCGTCGCCGTCGACCATCGTCCAGCCGTCTTCAAGCATCGCCTTGACCCCAGGGGCCCCGGGCGGCGGGGGCGTGTATTTGACCACCTCCAGCCCTGGCGGACGGTGCATGAATCCTCCCATGCTGGAGGCGATGACGTAGTCCGTGAGGCTCTCTGCCCGCGGCGAGGGCAGCTTCATCTCGCGGGGGATGTCCATGAGCGCGTCTCCGGGGTCGGCAAGGAACAACCAGTCGTCGTTGAACGACATCAGAGGACCCGAACCCCCGCGACATCGAGCCGCGTCATGTAGGGGGCGAGGTCCTGCCACCACGAAGCCCGGACCGAGACGTCGCCGCGGTGAGGGTCGCGGAGCTGGGCGAGGAGAGGCTCGGGGAGGTCCTTGACTTCGACCTTCAGCTCGACGCGGTGCCGGGCTGCGGAGGACAGCATCCGGGGGATGCGGTCTTCGAGGGCCTCCTGTGTCGACGCCCGCGAGAAGAGCGAGCGCAGACGGAGGGCGAAATCGAGAGGAGTGGTCGGGCGTCGACGGGGCATGGTCTTTACGGTACACCGCCGCGCGGCGTGCGTCAAGCGCCCCAGTTGGGCAGCACCCACCTCGAGAGCTTGCTCGAATATCGAATGCTGACTTGGAGGCGCCCCACCGCGACCGGCACCTGAAGTCCTCCGCTAGCCGTGGGGCAATCGAAGCGATGGGCCTCGGGCACGCCCAAGGCGCCAGGAACGGCGAGGAACCCTTGGGGGTAAGGCCCGTCGTCCGTGGCCAGGAAAAGAGTCATCCCTCCGCACTCCTCTGTGATGTCCGTAACATCGTCCGTGTCGAGAACTTGAATGCCTTGGAGCACGAGACCCGCCCCTACTATCATCGTCACTCCCTCATGGCCCGCGGAGAGGGTCACTACCCCGTTGGCGTCGAGGTCACCCGCTACGACGTTGAACTCCCGCAGTGTCAGGAGCCCTCCGACTTCCACGTGATCTACGTTTAGCTCTGTGCGGCTCATTGCTCTACTCCAATCATTCCCATTGTCTGGACTTCAACACCCGCGGCCCCTCGCCTGCGTCCCTGAATGACAACACTGGTTGGCCGGTTGTCCAGCCGGAACCGGATCCCGCCTTCGGTCGCGGCGAAGGAAAATCCGCTGGGGGCCTCCGCTCCTTCACCCGTCCTCCGTCGGGCAGTGAACGTGTACGGGATCGCACCCACGTCCATATCTGCCCCTGCCCCGACCCGCATATGGGCGGTTACCGCGACAGGGACGGCCCCCTCCTCCGCCACATGGATTTCATAGATGTCGAACCATGTCTGGTTCCCCGGTACAGGCAGCACGGGCACCCACCCCGTAGACACCAGCGCTTCCACACTCGAGGCACTAGCAGGCGCGAGGGATGCCAGGCTAGCCTCTTCTCCAAGTTCCCGCCCATCCGGGGTCACCGCGCGCCAGTCCCCGGACTTGAAAGCATCCCGCAGGTCCGTGCTCGAACCCAGATCGGCGGGCGTGTTTCGAGGGACCCCATTCTCCTCTTGGAGGAGGTCGACCTCGGTTCCGGGGGCGACGTCCGTCGTCCCTCCAAGAGAAGCGATGGTCCTAGTCCCAGAGCTTACGTTTTTGATTCGTGTCATATCGGCACGGTCCTGACCTCTGAAGCGATAAACGTCACGTCCGCAACAGAACCCGGTGAATCCCTGATCTGGATACTGAGTTCGTTTGGCCCTGTGGCCAGCCACTGGAGCTGGAAGGTCGGTCCATCCCCGTTTTGCCCTTCGGTCCTCGCACTCGCGGAGACGGCCGCGGTCCCCTGGTTACGGCCGTTGACAGCAAAAGACATGCTCCGAGCCTCCACCGTTGCCCCTGTCCCTCGGACGACGATGATCGTCCCTGTGTAGGTCAGGCTCTCCCCCGCGGCCAGGGTGAAGGATTTGATCACGTTGTAAACGGGGGCCGTGCCCAGGGTGAAGCCCTGGAACACGTCCGCCGTCACCACGGGCGGCGTAGAGGTGACCGGCTCCCACCCCGACCCCGTCCACGTGAGCGTGTCTCCAATAGCAGGAGCGGCCGGAGAAACCGCTCGACCCTGGAGGCCAGCGACAGTTGGCCCGGGATAGTTGCCGGCGAGGTCCCCGGACGCTGCCCCCTCGGGCGGGCGGGATGCTCCTTCGTCGTCGAGGGTCGCGTCGGAGATGAGCGCGTTGAGCTCGGCGAGGGTCGAGAAGGCCTGCCCCGAGGCGCCGCCGGGGAAGCGATGCCAGGTGCCTTGCGCGAAGACCATGAGGTCGCCGACGTCCCAGACCGCGGACCCGGTTGTCCCGGAGTCGAGGTCGGTCGTACCGGCGACGTTGACGATGTAGCCGTGGTTCGCGGTGCCGGCCCCGGAGGCCAGGGTCGGGGTGTTCGTGGCCGCGTCCCATCCGCCGAGGATGTTGACGATGGTGAGGGCCTGCTCCGAGATGGGCTGCCTGCCGTCCGGGCCGAGGGTGCCGACGCCGTTCGGGGCGCCCTTCTCACTGAGAGGGATGCCGCCGCTCCCGCCCCCTCCTCCGCCCCCGGGCTCCAAGAAGCCGATGGCGACGCCGTCGAATCCAAAGCCAATGCCGGCCATATCAGCTACCCCCTCGGGTCTCGGCGTCCGCGTGGATGCGGTAGGAGAGGGCGACCGGAGGCCCAGCGGGCCCGGACACGGACGTCGCCCGGACGATGATCGAGGCAGCGCCACCGCCGAGGCCCGCGGCCACGAGGGTCGCGCCGGGAACATCGGCCATGGATCCGCCGTCGAAGTTCGACTCGGGGAGGGGGATCCGCACGGCTCGGGTCGTAGGGCCCTCGAAGGCCGCGCTCTGCCGGGTGTAGGTCAACGTCGCTGTCCCGCCTCCCGACGCCGGGATGGGCGTCATCCCCTCCGCGTCCGAGTAGAACACGATCTGGAGGTTCACCGCCGAGCGATAGAGGAAGGTCAGCGGGACGGGCTCCGAGCTGCCCAGCGTCTGAGGCGGACTGATATTGCCCATGATGGGCAGCGTACCCCAGGTGACGGGGTGCCGCTGCCCGGATCGAGCTCAGTCCAGAGGGAGCATCGACACAGTCTGCAACCGGTCTTTGGGACAAAGCTCGATGGCCTTCTCCCATCCGTTGCGGAGGAAAACCACAGCGGCCGAGACCGAGAAGCCCCACATCGCGCCGGTCATGCCGCTATCCACGCACATGCGGCTGGCATTGGGGAACACGGTGTCTGGGTCGGAGCCCACTAGATCATCCCAGTAGCTCTCGTCTCCCTCGAAGTCGAGCTTCTCGCCGATGGCCGCGAACATGATGCGTAGGCAGCCGTTCTCGTAGGCAGGCGCCGCCCCGCTGACATTGACAGTGGTGACGGGTCGTCCTTCTTTCCAGGCTTCGACTTCGGTCTTGCAGGTTTTCATCTCCGTCACCGTACATCATCTAGTGGTGTATCACAAGGCTAGGGCTTTAGATAAATCAGCCGCTCGCTAGAGCGCGTCGCGGCCGTGTAGCGCCACCGCGCGGCGTCCCACTTCGACGAGATCTCCTCGTAGACGAAGACCGTCGGCCACTCCGAGCCCTGGGCCTTGTGGACGGTCAGCGCGTACCCGAAGGTCCACGAGGTCAGCCCGCGAGGGACGAGCTTGTAGTCCATCCGGGTCGGGTAGTTGAACTGCTCGGCGTGGTAGGGGACGTCCTTGCGGACCCGGCCGTTGCCGAGGTCGAGGTCCATCGCGTCGACCGAGCGCTCCTGCCACTTGTTGCGCGGGCCTCGCACTCGCATGTGCTTGATGCCGACGCGCGTCACCGTGCCAATCATGCCGTTGTAGACGTCGTAATCGCCGTTGTTCTGGAGGCAGAGCACGCGGTCCCCGACGGCGACGCCGCCCTCTCGACCGGCGTGTGCGCGGAGGGTCATGTCGAAGTAGCGCTTCGTCCGGTTGAAGCCGCAGAGCACCATGTCCGCGGTCAGGTGCTCGCCCTCCGCCCCGACTCGGTGGATGACCTGGGCGTCGTCTCCGGTCGTCTCGGGGTACTGCCCGAGCCGCACGAGCTCGGCGAAGCGCAGAACGCCCGAGTGAGAGGCCTGCCGGTGGATGACCTCGAGCTTGATGTCCGGGGCCTTCATGATGCCGGGGTCCTCGCCGATGGGCTCGAGCTGCCCGTGGTCGCCGACGTAGAGGACGAGCAGGCCCTGGGACTCGCAGAAGGACTCGATGTCGTCCCGAAGCTGCACGTTGAGCATCGAGGCCTCGTCGACGATGAGGAGGTCGCACGCGAGCTCGAAGCGCCGGAGGAAGACCCAGCCCCCGCTGGCCTTCGGGCGCGCCTCGTAGAGGAAGCTGTGGAGCGTCGTCGCGTCCCGCATGCCCTTGGACTGGAGCACGTCGACGGCCTTCCCCGCGAGCGCGCACACGTGCACGCGCATGCACGCGGGGACCATGTCGAGGAGGGCCCGGACGATGGTCGTCTTGCCGGTCCCCGCGTAGCCGGCGAGGGTCTTCGTCGGGCGGCCCTCGGGGCTGTAGGCCCACTCGCGGATCTCGTCTAGGGCGGCGGCTTGGTCTTCCGAGAGTGAAGCGAAGAAGTCGGTCATCGGCACACACAGAGGTACATGCCGCACTCGCGGCACTCGTCGGGGGTAGGGTCGTCGCGCAGCTCGGGGACGTTGCCGTTGCACCGGGCGCCCTTGCGGTCCCGGTGGGGTAGGGTGTCGCCGTCTCGGACGCGGGCCTTTTGGCCGCACACCCCGCAGCGCTGGGAGTTGACGGCGCGAACCGAGGTGAGGCGGTCGTCGCGGAGCTCGGAGGGGAAGCGCTCGAAGCGTCTCACGACACGGCCTCCAGCGCGACGGCCATGTCGGCCTCCCACCCTCGGCCCTTCAGGATGTCTTCTGCGAGGACTAGGGCATAGGCCCTGGCGAAGTCTTGGGTGAAGGACGGGGCCCCTGGTTCGACCTCGATCTCGCTCACGACCGCAGCCAGCTTCCGAGCGCGGTGCATCGACACATGGGCCCGGGCGGACGCTTGCCGGTGCCGCTCGCGCAGCCCGGTGGTCGTGACCCTGGCCTTCCGCACGGCTGCGTCGTGGTCCGCTTCAGACCTCGGCAGGAGCACCCCGAGCGCCTCCTCCAGGAGCAGGACTTCGAGCCGCTCGGCGCGGGCCTGGGCGAGGAGGGCTCGGGAAGGAGGGACGCTCATGGCGCGCCCTCTCCGTAGACCAGCTTCCCGTCGACGAGGACGGGGGCGCAGGAGCTCATGACGCGGGCGATGGCGGCGGCCTCGCTGCGCGTGATGACGTACTCGCCGTCAAGACACTCGGCGTCGTCTCGCCACTCCCCGTCCTTCTCGTCGTACCACCACTCGACCGCGATGTGGTTGTCCGGCTGGACGGTGGCTCGGCACCGGGTGGACTTCACACCCCCTGAAAACTGCTCGAAGTCCAGCACGTAGTGGACGACGATGTAAGCCTTCATCGCAACCCCTCCGCATGCATGCTCGACCGGACGGCCTTCGCCTCGGGGCTGTCGTGCGCGACGGTGTACTGCTGAGCGACCTGCTGCTGAGCGAAACTGAACGCCATGCTGAAGTCGCCGATGCGGGCGCAGTTCTGGAGGAGGAGGGCGAAGGTTCCCAGCGGGTCATCGAAGGTGCGTGAGTTCGTCACAGAGGCATCATGCCCTTCTTTCGATACATCGGCAAGGTGTCAAGGTACATTATCTTTCGGTGTATCCTCACGTTGAACCGCGTCGTATTTTGACGGCGCCGGGGGCCCGCCGTGGTACAGCTATAGACATGGACGAACTCCACTCCTCCGACCGAGACGAAGCCGCCCCCGACGTCGTCGTCGCGTGCAACCTCGACACCGACCGCAGCGCCCTCGAAGGCCTCGCCGACGCCATGCTCCCCGGCGTTCACGTCGCCTTCTTCCCCGCCATCGACAAGGGCGTCACCGTCCTCGGCGACTGGTCAGTGGTCCGGGGCTTCGCCAAGGAGATCCTGTCCAAGGGTCACCGGGTGTTCCACGGGTCGAGCCGCGCAGCGCTCACGGGGGCGAGCTTCCAGTGAAGGCCCGAGCCCCCATGCGCAAGGTCGAGGGCGTGGTCTCGAAGGAGTTCACCGAGTCTCGCTTCCATCAGAACGGAGACTGCACCCTGACTTATAGGGTCATCCACGACTATCGCCTTTCCTGCGGGCATCTCACCCGTCGCGTGGAGTCCGTGGGTTCGCCTCCCTCGAAGCGCCTCGGATGCAAGGCGTGCCTCGCGGAGGGCTCCCGATGAGCGGGCGCGTCGTCTACGTGTCCGAACTCCCTGCCTACGCGTCCCGGTCCTTCGCCGAGCTGGACTTCCTCTTCGGCGTGAACTTCCTCGACTTCAAAGACCCCGGTCTAGCCCTCGCCGTGTTCCGCGCGGCCGTCTCGGGGGTCGACATGCGGACCCGTCTCCACCGGCTGAAGGAGCCGTCGGCCTACCTCCGCGCCGGCTATGGGGAGCTGGCCGTCTACGGCGACGCCGTGGCCACCGTGGATCATGGGCTGTACCGGCAAGACGTGCAGGACATCGACCGAGTCACACCGGGCCGCGCGCTCACGCTCATCGACGACGCCTTCGACGCGCTGGAGGGGCTATGAAGCGCAAGCCTCCCCCGAAGCTGGCGACCCTCCCCGAGGCCACCCCCGCCACGAAGGGTCCGACGCTCTACGAGGTCCGGCGGGGCGGGCGGCTGGTGTGCGTCGTCGCGTCTCGGGGAGGGCGGCGCCTCGAGCTCGACTCGAGCGACCCCGGCTACCCTTCGAAGCTCGCCGACTTCCTCGGCTACGAGCTGACCTCGGTCGGCTCCGTCCTGCTCTCGTCTCACGGAGCTGGCTACACCCGGGACGACGGCACGCCGCTGGGCAAGTAGACGGCGAACGCGAGGCGCAAAAAGGGCCGGGGGAGACCCCGGCCCTTTCGTCGTTGGGCGCCCCGCGTCACCGCTTGAAGCACCTGCACGCTCGGTGCGTCCGTGGGTTCGCACTTCATCGCCTCGGTAGACCGCGACGATCTCGAAGTCCCCGGGCAACGCCCGGCAGAGCGCGCGGCCTGCGTCGAGCATGCAACTGCGTCCGAACCCGACCCACTCGACCTTCACCGCGCCCCCCTGCCGCGAGGGCGTCGAGCTGCTCGATGACGGCGGGGGTGTAGAACTGGAGGGCTTTGAGGCCCCGATAGGCCTGCGTCTCCTCCTTGGTCAGGGAGACCCACTCCCCTCCGTCGTCGCGGACCCTCGACACGACCGCCCTGCGTAGTTCGCTGTCTTTTCGGCAGCTCATCGCGCCGCCTCATGGACGAGGTCTCGGGCGCCCCTGTAGGCGCCGACGGCGACGCCGCAGGAAGTCCCGAAGAGCGCGCCGATGAGGACGATGGCAAGGCCTGCGGCGGCGAAGAGGCCGCCCATTCCTAGGACATCGCGGACTGGCTGGTCAGTGGACATCATTCGAAGAGCGCCCCGAGCTCGATGTTGAACACCGCGATGAGGGCCTCGACGACCGGCTCGGTCGGCCAGCGCTTGCCGGAGAGGACGGCCTGAAGCTTGCGTTCGGCTTGAAGGGGGAGCAGGTGGGGCCACGCCTCGGACGCGATCTCCTTTTGGGTCCGCCCGTCGTTGTCGACGTAGTGGCGGGCGTTTTGCGCGACGCGCTCGGAAGGTTGCATGTAGGTCAGAGTACATTATCCCGGGGCATATTGCAATGAGACCTTGCTTCACGTCGATTCCCGGTGTACCTAAAGGGTGATGTCCATCGCCACCGAACACACCGCCGCGCAAGCCGCCGCCCTCTTCCTCTCCCTCGAGTCCGTCAGGAGCGTCCACACCGTCCGGCCCCGCGCCGGTGCCGTCGACGTGACCTGGGTCGCCGAGGCCGCCACGGACCGCGGGCGCTACCAAGCGACCATGCCTGACCGCTACCCGGGCAAAGCGAAGGTCCACTGGGACCGCCGGCTCCCCTCGCTGCCCGCTTCCTCAGCGCCTCGCGTCGACCGCGGCCTCGACGGGCTCGGGACCCTCGAAGGTCTCCAGCTCCACAACGCCATCCAGGAGCGCCGCGAGGACACGGCCTTCGTGCCGGTGGTGTCGGCCGCGCAGGTCGGGGGTGTGCTGTGAAGGTCAGCCTGAACGACACGGTCACCGTGCGCCTCACTCCGCACGGCGCGGGCATCTACTGCAAGTGGGTAATGCCCGAAGGCCAAGGGTATCGCCCGACGCCCTTGGACCGCGCCAGGGTCGACGGGGGCGCGACCAGGTGGCAGCTCTGGGAGCTCATGCAGGTGTTCGGTCCGCACGTCGGCAATGGCGCGCTGAACCCCTTCGTGGGGATGTCCATCACCGTCGGAGCCGGAGCGTGAAGACCGGAGACGAGCCCGAGCAGCCTTGGACGAAGGTCAAGGACTATCGGTCCTGCGGGCGGCGCTACATCGTGTGGGCCCACTGGGAAGGCTGCCGGACCTTGACCCGGGTCTATCGAGGGTTCCACCTGGTCGGGGAGAGCCTCAGCCACCACAGCCCGGAGCCGTGACGCTCGCGGGCGCTCGGTTCGGGTCCGTCCGTGTGAGCTTCGACCTTTGCTATACGCCTTTTGATGGTGTACCTTATGGCCATGCTGAATCGCCGAACGATACCCCTGGCCCTCGCCCTGGCCTGGCTCCCCTCCGCCTGCACCGACAACTGCTATGAAGATGACCCCGAGATGTGCTCGGCCGAGCCGTGTGACGAGGGCATCGGCGGCGATGACGAAGCAGGGAGTGATGACGAGGGCGCCGTGTGCACCCCCTACGTGGCGCCCATCTACCACGCCAACGGCTACATGTTCTGCGGCGGGGTGGCCACCGCCGCCGAGCACCTGGTTCCGGTCGCGGTCAGCATTTACGACGTGACCGACTATTACTTTGAAACAGAGAAGTGGACGGGCGTGGCGATGTGGGACGACGACTTCGGCGTGCCGGCCGAGGGGTGGGAAAATAATCTACTGTCGGCCTTTCCCGGCGTCGTGACCTGGGGAGAGGATCAGGAGCAGGCCGCCTATCTGTCTCGAGGCTGCTGCGCTCAAAGCGTGCTTGAGGGTTCTCTGCCCGACGGCCCGCTGCCCAACGCAGCGTGCAGCGGTGGGCCGCACCTGGCCTCGACACCACTCGCCTATTGCGTCGACATGCTCGACGGCACTGGAGGTGGAGGGTGCGTCTACCCGTGCGAGGTTGACGAAGATTGCCCGGACGACTCGTTCGAGTTCTGCGATACCACGCACCCTGACCCGTACGGCTACGGACTGGGAGTCTGCCGGTACGAATCCATGGATCTCGTGCCCACCCCCATCGGGGACATCCTCGAGCTCCTGCCCTGACCTCTTCGCCCTCGAGAGCTCGCCCGCGCCGCGTCTTCGGATGAGCGGGCGGGCTTTCGAGGTGATGAATCTCAAGACACTATTGGTACCTGTCGCCCTTGGCGTCACGGGCTGCTCCGCGCTCGCGCTCGATGACGACGAGGTCAACGACACCCAGATCGGCGACGACGAAGCAGGCGGCGACGAAGGGCCCGAGTTCTTCGACCCGGATCCCATCGACCCGGCCTATGGGCGCGGCGGCGCAGACTACGTCGTCGCGCGGGTCAACCACTGGCACTCCGAGAACCACCCCGACTACGACACCGAACTCACGGATCGCATCAACCAAAACGAGCGGTGGGGGCGACTCGATGTGGTCGGGATCAATGACTCCTCGTCGAAGCCGTCCCCGCTACAGGTGCCGATGATGCGCACCCCTGGCGACGATTTGAACGCCTACTACGACGCCTACACCGCCCAGGATTCGGGCCTCTATGGGGCCTACAGCGTCGCTCTGCCCGAGGTCGTCTTTGAGCCCTCGCCCGGGCCCGTCCAGTTCCCTTTCTACCGAAACCTCGCTGTGGCCACGATCGGGAACCCGATCGACTCGGGCCGGTTCAACAGCATGTTCGAGAACTGCGGCTGGACTGAGCCGACGCCCCTCGAGCGGCAGGAGCACCTGGGCAAAGTCATCTCGCCGACGATGCTCCAGGAGGGCGGCGGTTGGGACTGCGGCATCCACATCGCCTACAAGGGCGTGCAGCACGACGTCATCGGGTACCCCAGCATCTACACCGAGACTGACCGGATCCGCGTGGCGCAGGCGAGCGCGGTGTGCGTGACCGGGTTCGAGGAGTACGCGAACCACGAGCACGTGGGCACCTCGCTGACGTCGATGGGGGACTACTCCACCAATCCGGCGATCCTGAATTACGAGTGGATGGAAGGCTCCCTCGAGGTCGACTGGGAGGCCATCGGGCTGGTTGACCAGGTGGGAGCGGCCCTGGGCTTCCTGCTCGAGAAGCTCATCACCTGGGCTTACTACCCGCCCGAGGAGTACCCACAACCTCGCTACGGAGCCGGGGGCGGATGCGCCTACGCAGCGAAGATCAAGTACGAAACCCAGTGGCGCGCCCAGACGGTCTGCCCGAACGGCTACTACGAGGCCATCGGAGATCACGACCACGACGGGGTCCCGGGTGAGGTGGTCGAGGGCCACTGCAAGGTGGACGGTGTCTCGTGGGCTGACCCGCCCTCGCCGGGGGAGAGCATCGGCGAGGACGCGCCCGGCGGCGTGCGCGGGTACGGCGTGGACTTCGAGGCCTTCGCCTCGCGCATGGACGCGGTCACCCTGAAGGCCGGCGACGTCGTCGACGCTGCCACCGCAGCGCTCTTCGTGGACATGCTCGACGCTGACGGCGAGCCGCTCGTGCGCGAGGGCGACGTGCTTCAGTGGTGGCGCGCGCCCGAGGGGGAGGCGACCGACCTGGGCGAGTCCTTCCGCCGCGTCGCGGGCTGGGACCTGGACGCGCTCGACGAGCTCGGCGAGGCCCTGGGCCTCGAGGAGGAGCGCACGCGCGAGTGGGTCACGATGCACGGGCCCGCGCCGGTCATCGACTTCATCGACGACGAGGGGGCGGCGCTCGAGGGCGAGCTGACGCCGGAGCTGGCGGACAAGCGGGTGAACGAGATCCGCCCGCAGGTGTGGTCGTTCCGCGTCGAAAGCGACGGCCTGGTGAAGCCGGTGTACGTCTCCGCGTACTGAGCTCGGTTGTGCGCCCGGCCCGCTCTCTTCTGAGGGCGGGCTTTTTTCTTGCGGTACGTCAAGGGGTAGTGTACCTTTAGAGGTGATGGATGCTCCCTTCGCCCAGCTCTCCCTCGTCGAAGTCGCTCGCCACGTCGTCGACCCCCTCGCCCGGCTTCACCTCGCGCGCGCGGTTTCGAAGGCGGCGCCGGTCCTGTCCTTTGGGACGGGCGGCTACCGTCGGACGCCCTTCGAGGTCCTCGAAGACTTGTGGGGGTACGATGCCGCCATCGCGGCTCTCGACGTGGCGGAGTCGCCTTGACCCTCTACGGCGCCCTCTTCGCGGGGGCGGGGCTGCTCGACTACGGCCTGCACCGGGCGCTGCCCTCGCTGTCGTGCGTCTTCGCCGCCGAGAAGGACGAGGCCCGGCTCGGGATGTTCGGGGCGCACTTCCCGGGGGCCTCGCTCTTCGGGGACATCGCCGGGGTCCGGCCCTCGGGGCTGACTGCTTTTGAGGGCCTCGTGGGCGGGGTGCCGTGCAACACCCACTCGACCGCCAACGTCGCGGGTGTCCGGCGGCTCGCGCCTCAGTGGGGCGACGTCCTCCGCATCGTCGACGCTCGGCTCGGCTCGGCTCGCTGCGCTGGACGCTCTGGGAGTCGTCCGGGAAAGACCGGAGCTGGCTGCACTGGGTCCCCCGGGTCCGGGGGGGGGGGGGGGGGGGGGCCTCCCCGGCGGGGGGCGGCGGCGGGCCCGGCGGTCCGGGCCCGGCGGGC